>Ga0082335_1009918_pt1 | contig 10042 bp, 10 predicted proteins | sample Subgrocontami58m_FD_72375 | JGI IMG/M metagenome (GOLD analysis project Ga0082335, IMG submission 72375) | Subsurface groundwater microbial communities from S. Glens Falls, New York, USA - GMW37 contaminated, 5.8 m (SPADES assembly) (version 2) ... | reverse complement strand
GAGGCGCCCCGCCAATCTCGCCGGCAAGGTGAACGGCATCGGCGGACAACTCGGGCCAGGGGAGTCCGCGCGCGCGGGCGTCGGCCGGGAATTCCTCGAGGCGACCGGCGTTTCAATCCCCCAGCAGGAATGGCGGCCGGTCGCGCGCCTGTGGGGCAAGGGCTACGAGATCGCGGGCTTCTGCGCTTTCTCGGAGGCTGCAGCGCGCTGCACGAGCAAGACCGACGAGCAGATCATGCTGCTGCCGGTGCGCTACGATCTGCTGCGGTCCGACGGCGCGATGGGACTTTCGTGGGTCATCGCCGCAGCGCTCGACCCGATCAAACCGATCCTCGACATCCGCGTGAGGGCCGACGAGCCGGAGTGGGCGGAATAGCGCGCCACAGTCACGCAGACCTCAGCCGCGCGCGGCGAGCGAGGCCTCGTTGTCGTACATGCCCCAGAAACGCACGATGCGGCCGTTGCGCACCGTGAATACGTGCACCCATTCGGTTTCGAACACCCTGCCATTGGGCTTCGCCGACGTGCGCTCCCAGCCGAGCACGGTGAGGTGCTCGTCCGCGGCGATGAACTCGCGCGGCTCGAAAGCGAGGATGTCGTCCACGGCCGGAACCGAAGCGAACCATTGCGCGACCTCCTCGCGGGTGCGGCACTGCCTCGAATAGGGCAGGCGTTTCGGACCGCAGAATTTCCAGTCCACTTCGTCGGCGACCCGTTCCAGGATGGCGGGCAGGTCGCCTCGCCCGAACGCTTCGTAACAGTCCTGCACGATCGCCAGGGCCGGAATGGCTTGAGGCATGAGTATTCTCCCGGTTGGAATGCGCACGTGGCGGCGCAATCGCATATACGCGGGCGGGGCGTATTTGGATGCGCGCAGGCGACGCGCGCAGCGGCGACCGGCGCGGCCGCAGCGGCCGGTAGGGCGGGTTCGAACTCGGCGGGAGCCGGCGCAGCGAGGCGCCGGAACAAGGGGCGGGAGGCCTAGCGCCCGCGGCCGCGGTCCCGGTGCTCGTGCCGGTCCCTGCGCCGCTCCTCGCGGACGAATCGCCGGTGTTCGCGCTGCCATTGCCCAGGCGCGGCGTGCCAGCGGCCGTCCCTGTGCTCCCAGCGGTCGGGCACCCAGACGTAACCCGGGCGCGAGAGCATCCAGCGTCCCCCTACCCAGATGTAATTGTTACCGTGCCATGCCCAGTATCCGGGCGCCCATACGTATCCGGTGGGCGCGGGCGCGATCACTTCGACCCGCGGGGGTGGGGGCGGCCCGACCGGGATCCCGATTCCGATATTCACGCTGACCTCGCCATGGGCCGCGGTTGCAGCGGCGGCCAGGGCGACCAGCACCGCGGTAGCGCGAAGTGCTGCAATCGTTCGTTTCAACATGGAATAACCCTCCTGAGGCGAAAATTCCTCCCCTTGTTCGACCCAACGGCGCGCCGAGGGTTTCGTTGACTTGCCGGGACCAGCCGATAAAGTCACACTCTCGGCCGGCCTCTTCCTGGAGAAGCCCGATGAAGCTCTATTCGAACAAGGCCTCGCCCTGTGCCCGCCTTGCGCTCGCCACCGCGCATGAGACGGCGCTGGCGGACAGGGTCGAGACGGTGTGGACCGAGCCCTGGGACGACGCGCCGGAATTGCTCGCCGTCAATCCGCTCGCGAAGGCGCCGGCGTTGCTGACCGACAACGGAATCGCGCTGATCGAGAGCGGCTGCATCTGCGACTACATGGTTTCGCTGTCGGGACGCGACGATCTCCCGCATTTCGGCGCATGTCGGCGGTAGTCGGCCACGTCCATGCAGTGCGCGTTCTCGCGCTGCTGCTGGCGCTCGTGAGTCTCCCGGGGAAGGCCTTCGCCTGGGGCGAGGAGGGGCACCGCATGGTCGGCGAAATCGCCGAGCGGTTCCTCGGCGCGGCCGCGAGGGCTCAGGTCGCCCTCCTGCTCAGGGACGACCGTTTCGCGGACGGCCAGCGATCGAACCGGCGCACCCTCGGCGAGGTCGCAAACTGGGCGGACGAGATCAAGGACGCTCCCTGGGGGAGGAAGCGCGGTTCCTGGCATTTCGACGACGTCCCGCTGTGCGGCACCGCGGACCGCGCGCGCTACTGCAAGGCCGACCGGTGCGCCTCGGCGCAGCTCGCGCGGCACATCGCGATCCTCGAAAACGCGCAGCAGCCGGTCAGGCGCAGGAACGAGGCGCTGAAGTGGGTCGTCCATCTGATGGGCGACATCCATCAGCCCCTGCACGCGGCCACCCGCCGCGACCGGGGCGGCAACACGGTGCAGGTCTCCTTCTTCGGCCAGCGCGACAATCCGCCTTACGGGACGCTCAACCTGCATGCCATCTGGGACGTGCACATGGTGCAGCGCCTCGTGCTGGCGAAGGGCGGGGAGCAGGCCATCGTTTCCGCGCCGATCGCCGCCGCGGACAGGGCGGTGTGGGAGCGGGCTTCGATCGCCGAGGTGATCGGGGAGAGCAACCGGATCGCGAAGGCCTTCGTCTATCCCATGCTCGCGGTGAAGTCCTCCTGTTCGATGCCCGTGCAGGGGGTGGTAGCGATCGACGAGACGTATTTCGCCAAGGCCGCGCCGCTCATCGAGGACCGGATCAGGAAGGCTGGGGTCCGGCTCGCGAAGGCGTTGAACGACGCCCTGGGCGCCCGTTGAAGCGGGGGCGCTAGAATGGCGGCTTCCCAAACCCCGTTGAATGGAGAGCAAACATGACTGCATGGCGTCTCGCACGTCACCTGTCATTGGCGATGTTTGTTTCCGCGATCTCGATCCCGATCCACGCGCAGTCGCAAGCCAATGAGGAATTCACCCCGCAGGTCGGTCAGGCGGGCAAGGATGTCATCTGGGTGCCGTCCCCCCAGGCGCTGGTGGACAAGATGCTCGACATGGCGAAAGTCACTCCGAAGGATTTCGTCATCGACCTGGGCTCGGGTGACGGCCGCACCGTGATCACCGCTGCGAAGCGGGGTGTGCGCGCGCTCGGCATCGAGTACAACCCGGAGATGGTGGCGCTGTCGCGGCGCAACGCGGAAAAAGCGGGTGTGGGCGAAATGGCAAAGTTCGTTCAGGCCGACATATTCAAGAGCGATTTCTCGAAGGCCAGCGTGATCACGATGTTCTTGCTGACCGACCTGAACCTGAAGCTGCGCCCGACGATCCTCTCGCTGAAGCCGGGCACGCGGATCGTTTCGAACACGTTCAAGATGGGCGAATGGGAGCCCGACCAGACCTTCGAGCTGGGCTGCGACACTTATTGCACGGCCTACTTGTGGATCGTGCCGGCGAAAGTCGAGGGCAAGTGGCGGCTTTCGCACGGCGAGCTCGCCCTGCACCAGGAGTTCCAGAAGGTCACGGGCACGCTGAAGAACGGTACTTCGGTCCTGCCGATCAGCCGGGGCAAACTGCACGGGGAGGAGATCAGCTTCGCCGCCGGCGGGTCCGAGTATCGCGGCCGGGTGCACGGCAAGGCAATCGACGGAACGGTCAGGACAGGGGGCAGCGCCGGGTCCTGGAGCGCGCAGCGATAGAGCGATGTGCGGCCGGTACGTCAGCCCCGGGCAGGCGGCGATCGAACGCGAGTGGCATGTCGGCCGCCACAACAACAATCCGTTCGAGCGCCGCTTCAACGTCCAGCCGAGCGCCGAGGTTCCGATTCTCCGCCTGCACGCCGCATCGCACGGCTCGTTCGAAGGCATGCGCAGTCCGAGGAACTCGTGCATTATCCGGTGCGCACGCTCGTCAACAGTTCCCGCGCCGAAGGGCAGGAGCTGGTCGAAGCCCTGGCGGGCGCGCGAAGCGACCAGTGAGCGAGAGGAACAGATCCGTGGACGACCACCAGGCTTTGCGGCGCGACGTGGCGCTCGCCAACCGCATCATCGAGCGATTCGGCCTGTCGACCGCCTTCGGGCACGCGAGCGCGCGGATCCCGGGCACGAACACCTTCTATTTCCCGACCCGCCGCAGCCCCGGCCTCGCCGACGAGAACCGGCTGCTGGTCCTCGACACCGAAGGAAAGATCCTGTCGGGCGAGGGCACGCCGAACAGCGAGCTGTGGATCCACGCGCGCATCTACGCGGCGCGTCCCGACGCGGGCGGCGTGGTGCACGCGCATCCCCCGGGCTGCGTCTGCCTCACGCAGATCGGGCAGTCCCTGCAGGTGCTCCACAATCATGGGGGCGCTTTTCTCGACGGCGTCCCCGAGTACGAGCGCATCGGGCTCATCCGCTCGCGCGAGCTCGGTGACCAGCTCGCTCGGCGGCTCGGCGGCGGCGTCGCGGTGATGATGCGGGGCCACGGCATGACCACGGCGTGCGCCGACCTGCGCAGCGCCACGGTGGCCGCGTGCTTCCTGGAGGAGTGCGCCAGCTTGCAGACGCGCATGCTCTCCGCCGCGGGCGGCGACGCCTCGCGGCTGCGGGCCTACACGCGCGAGGAGGCCGAGCGCGTGCAGGACCAACTGGGCCCGCATGTCGTGAGCCGTGCCTGGGAGTACTACGCGATCGCGGCCGACCAGCGGCCGCTCGGCGGCTAGGTCTGCGCCACCCGGCCCTCCGCGTGCAGCGCGAGGATGTCGCAGACGGCGCGGTTGGCGGGCGTGGGCACGCCGGCGGCGGCGCCGAGCTGCACGACGCCTCCGCTCAGCCACGCCACCTCGAGCCGATTGCCGCGCTCGAGATCGTGGTGCATCGAGGAGGTCATGTCGGCGGGCAGTCCGTCGGCGAACGCGAGCCGGTTCTCGGCGAAATCCTCGGCGAGCGCCACGCCGTGCGCGCGGCCGACCGCGACCGCTTCGCGCATCAGCTCGAGCATGAAAGCGCGCGCCCGCGGGTTCGCGCGGATGGGCCCGATCGACCTGCGCATGGTCGTCGTCGCCCCCGACAGCCCTACCAGGAAAACGTACTTCTCCCAGATCGACCTGCGCACGTCGGCGCTCAGCTCGGCGTCGACGCCCGCCCGCACCAGCGCCCGGTGCAGGAATTCGGCGCGCGCGGAACTGCGGCCGTCGTATTCGCCGAGCACGATGCGCTGCATCGTGCCGGTCTGGCGGATGACGCCCGGCCGTGAAACCTGCGTGGCCACATAGGCCACTCCCCCCATTACGGCAGCTTCGCCGTACTCGCGCCGCAGGATGTCGTCCTTGATCACGCCGTTCTGCAGCGACAGCACGCCGGTGTCCGGGCCGACGAGCGGCCGGATCGCGCGCGCCGCCGCCTCGGTGTCCCATAGCTTGACCGAGACGATGACGAGGTCCACGGGGCCGAGCGCCGCGGGGTCCTCGACTGCACGTACAGTCGGGACGTGAATGTCGCCCTGCGGCTCGTTCTCGATCGTCAGTCCGTGCTCCCGCATCGCCGCCAGGTGCGCGCCGCGCGCGATGAAGCTCACGTCGAAACCCGCGTGCGCGAGCCTTCCGCCGAAAAATCCGCCGACGCCGCCGGAACCCATCATGGCAATCTTCATGAACCCTCCGGCGTGCATTGTATCTCCGGCGTGACTCGCAGTAAGCTTCGCGCGATCGGATAGCCTGACAGGAGGAGGTTCATGACCGTGCTCAGCAAAGGCGCCCAGGGCGCCGACGTCGCGAGGCTCCAGGACCTGCTGGTCTCGCGCGGCCATGCACTCGCCGCGAGCGGGCGCTTCGACGCGCAGACGGTCAACGCAGTGCGCGCCTTTCAGGCGCAGAATCTGGATCAGCACGGGCAGCCGCTGGTCGTGGACGGCAAGCTAGGGCCACTGACCTGGTGGAGCCTGACGCACGCCAAGCCGGTCATCGCGACGCCCAGCGCGGTGGATTACGCGCGAATGCCCCCGGAGGCGGCGGGAGGCAGCGCGCGGGGCCGTGCCGCATTGCAGGCCGGCATCGGCGAACTGGTTGCCGGGGCAGGGGAGATCGGCGGCAACAACCGCGGACCCTGGGTGAAGAAGTACCTCGATCCGGCACATGTGCCCGAAGGGAATTCCTGGTGCGCATCGTTCGTCAGTTGGAGTTTCCTTCAGGCGAGCGCAGGCGCCGCGATGCCGTTTGCCTACTGTCCCGGCGCCAGGGCGCTGCTGCGGGAATTCAAGGACAAGAGCTGGGCGCACTCGCCGCAAAGCGGCTATGCGCCGCTGCCCGGGGACATCGTCGTCTGGTGGCGCGTCCAGGCGAAGGGGTGGCAGGGTCACGTCGGCCTGGTGCACCAGCTCAAGGACGGCATGCTCTATACGATCGAGGGAAATCGCAGCCCCAGGGTGCAGGGCTTTTCCTACGTGTTCAGCCGCATGGACAAGCTGCTCGGCTTCGGCCACGCGCCCTGAGCGCGTCGCGACGCAGAGGGTCGAATCTTCTATAATCGGGCGGGAACACTCGTCAATCGCGCGACACATGAGGGGACACATGAGCTACACCCTGCCCGAATTTCTCGCCCATGCTCTGGCACTGGAGGATGAAGCTGCCGACCGGTACCTGGAACTGGCCGACATGATGGAAGCGCACCGCAACGACGAGGTCGCCCGGGTTTTCCGGGACATGAATCGCTTTTCGCTCCTGCACCGCGACGAGATCAGGGCACGCGTCGGCTCGATCGAGCTGCCCAAGCTGAAGTCCTGGCAATACCGCTGGCGCACGCCGCCCGAAGTCGGCGGGGAGGAAGCGTTCGATTACATGCTCGAACCCTATCACGCGCTGAAATACGCGCGGGCGAACGAGTTCCGGGCCATGGATTACTACCGCTCGGTCGCGGAGGAGGCGCAGGATCCCGAGCTGCGGCGCCTGGCGACGGAATTCGCGGGCGAGGAGAGCGCGCACGTCGCGGCGCTCGACAAGTGGCTCGCGCTGACCCCCCGGCCTTCGACCACCTGGCAGGCGGACCCGGATCCGCTTCCGCCCCCGGTATAAGAGCCTCTACTCAAACGGGTTCGCGGTACTCCGCTTCCAGCAGCTTCGCCTGGGCCGCGGCCAGGCGCGCCACGGGCACGCGCGGGCCGGAGCAGGACACGTAGTCGATGCCGATCTGGTGGCAGAAGTGGATCGAGCGCGGATCGCCGCCGTGCTCGCCGCAGATACCCAGCTTCAGTTCCGGCCGCGTCTCGCGGCCAAGCTTGACGGCCATCTTCATGAGTTCCCCGACGCCCTTGATGTCGATCACCTCGAAGGGGTTGTCCTCGAGGATCCCGGTCTCGTTGTAGGCCGGCAGGAACTTGTTTTCCGCGTCCTCGCGGCTGAACGAGAAAGTGGCCTGGGTGAGATCGTTGGTACCGAAGGAGAAGAACTCCGCGTCCTGGGCCATGCGGCCCGCGCGCAGGCAGCCGCGCACCACCTCCAGCATCGAGCCGAACTTGAACTGCACGTCGATCCCGTGGGTCAGCTTCACCACCTGGTGGATGCGCTTGACATGGCCATGGATGCGCAAGAGCTCTTCCACGGTAGCCACCTGCGGCACCATGATCTCGGGATGGATCTCGATGCCGTCCCTCGCGCACAGCGCTGCGGCCTCCAGGATCGCCTGGATCTGCATCGAGTAGATTTCCGGATAGCTGATGCCCAGCCGCACGCCGCGGTGCCCCAGCATCGGGTTGACTTCGGCCAGCGCGCGCACCTTCTTCAGGACCGTTTCCTTGCGCGTGATCACGTCGTCTTCCAGGTGCGAGTCCTTGAAGGAATGCAGGCCGGCCTTGAGCTTGGTCAGGCCGTCGGCGTATTGCTGGTAGAGCTTGGGATTGAGCAGCTTGAGCGTTTCCGGCAGTTCTTCCAGCGCCTTGATACTGTCGCGCAACTGGTGCAGGTGGGCGATCTCCAGCTCGAGCTGCGCCGCGGTGGGGAGGAACTCGTGCATCGGCGGATCGAGCAGGCGCACCGTGACCGGCAGCCCCCGCATCGCCTTGAAGATCCCCTTGAAGTCCGCGCGCTGGATCGGCAGCAGCCGGTCGAGCGCAACCTGGCGTTCCTCCCTGGTTTCGGCGAGGATCATCTCCTGCACGATGGGCAGGCGGTCGGTGCTGTTGAACATGCGCTCGGTGCGGCACAGGCCTATGCCCATCGCGCCGAATTCGCGCGCCCGGATCGCGTCCTCCGGGGTGTCGGCGTTGGCCATCACCTTCAGCCGGGCGACCTCGTCAGCCCAGGCGAGCAGGGTGGCCATCTCCTTGAAGAATCTCGCGGCCACGGTCGGCACCTCGCCCGCGTAGACGTTCCCGGTGCCGCCGTCGATGGTGATGACGTCGCCCTCGTGGAGCGTCATCTCGCCGATGAGGGCGCTGCGCGCGCTGTCGTTGATCACGATCTGCTCGCAGCCGGACACGCAGGGCTTGCCCATGCCGCGGGCCACCACCGCGGCATGCGAGGTCTTGCCGCCGCGGCTGGTGAGGATGCCCTGCGCATGGAAGAAGCCGTGGATGTCGTCCGGCTTGGTTTCCTCGCGCACCAGGATGACCCTCTCGCCCGCCATGCCGCGCGATTCCGCGCTGTTCGCGTCGAATACGATCTTGCCCGAGGCCGCGCCGGGCGAGGCGGGCAGCCCCTGAGCGAGCGCCTTGCCGTGGAAGTCCGGTGAAAGCTGCGGCACCAGCAACTGCTCCAGCACCGCCGGCTCGATGCGCAGCAGCGCGCGCTCTTTCGAGATCAGTCCTTCCTGGAGCATCTCCACCGAGGTGCGCACCATGGCACGGGCATTCATCTTGCCGTTGCGGGTCTGCAGGCAATAAAGCGTGCCGCGCTCGATGGTGAACTCGAAGTCCTGCACTTCGTGGTAGTGCGATTCCAGCCGGTTGTGCAACTCGGTCAACTGGCGGTAGATCTCGGGCATTTCCTTTTCCAGCTCGGCGATGGGCTTCGGCGTGCGGATGCCCGCCACCACGTCCTCGCCCTGGGCGTTGAGCAGGTACTCGCCGTAGATCGCGTTCTCGCCGGTGCCGGGATTGCGCGTGAACCCCACGCCGGTGCCCGAATCGTCGCCCATGTTGCCGAACACCATGGTGCAGACGTTGACCGCGGTGCCGTTGGCCATGTCCTTGGTGATCTTGAACTGCTTGCGGTAGTCGACCGCGCGCTTGCCCATCCAGGAACGGAACACCGCAGCGACCGAGATCTCGAGCTGCTCGTAGGGGTCCTGCGGAAACGGCTTGCCGGAGTGGCGCCTGACGATGTCGAGGAATTCGCCGGCGAGGTCCTTGAGGTGCTCGGCGGTGAGATCGACATCCAGGCGCGCGCCGACCTTGCGCTTGATCGCCGCCATGCGCTCGTCGAAATGCTCGTCGGCGATGCCCAGCGCGATCTTGCCGAAGAGCTGGACGAAACGCCGGTAGGCGTCGTAGGCGAACCGGGCGTTGGACGTTTGCTTGATCAATCCTTTCAGCGAGGCCTCGTTGAGGCCGAGGTTCAGGACCGTGTCCATCATGCCGGGCATCGACATCGCAGATCCCGAGCGAACCGAGACCAGCAGCGGATTCTCGCTGTTGCCGAAGCCCTTGCCGGTCTTCTTCTCCAGCGCCTTCATGTGGCCCCTGATCTCGTCCATCAGTCCGGCGGGCAGATGGTTCTTTTCCAGGTAGGCGAGGCAGGCATCCGTGGTCACGGTGAAGCCCGGCGGCACGTTCAGGCCGATCTGGGTCATCATGCAGAGGTTCGCGCCCTTGCCGCCCAGGAGGAGCTTGTTCTTGCCGTCGCCCTCTTCGAACGCGTAGACGAACTTCTTGCCGGTGGCGGCGATGGATTCCGGTTTGCCCATGGTGGATGACTCGTCAAAGAATAGGGTGCGGGAAGGACTGCGAAGCCAGTCCTTTTAAGGCAGATTCTCCCAGAAATAAAGGCGGCACGTCACACCTCCGCGCCCGCGCGAACATGTTACTCTGCCGACAGCGGCGCGGCGAGTCTGACGAGGTGGGTAATGGCCGAGAACGAAAAGCAGCTGGTCGAGGCGATAGCGGAGATGCGCGAAGAGGAGGCGCTGGACTTGGCGAAGGCGATGCTCGCGCGGGGCGACGACCCGCTGCGGGTGCTGGAGCTGTGCCGCGAGGCGATGGACATCGTGGGCAAGCGCTTCGAGCGCCAGGAGTACT
>Ga0082335_1009912_pt1 | contig 10046 bp, 7 predicted proteins | sample Subgrocontami58m_FD_72375 | JGI IMG/M metagenome (GOLD analysis project Ga0082335, IMG submission 72375) | Subsurface groundwater microbial communities from S. Glens Falls, New York, USA - GMW37 contaminated, 5.8 m (SPADES assembly) (version 2) ... | reverse complement strand
AACCGGTTCACCGCAGAGTTCTATTCGGCATGCATGAGCTCGGTGTTCCTCATAACAAACCGTATAAAAAATCCGCACGTATCGTTGGTGAAGTGCTCGGTAAATATCATCCGCACGGTGACACAGCAGTTTATGATTCAATGGTGCGCATGGTTCAAGATTTTTCTTTGCGTTATCCTTTAGTGGATGGACAGGGAAACTTCGGTTCCGTTGACGGCGATTCACCCGCGGCAATGCGTTACACGGAAGCGCGCCTTGCAAGAATTGCAGATGAAATGCTTCGCGACTTAGACAAGAACACTGTTGCATTCGCAGCAAACTTTGATGAATCATTACAAGAGCCGACAGTTCTTCCTTCTTACCTGCCAAACTTATTAGTAAACGGCGCAAGCGGTATTGCTGTTGGTATGGCGACAAATATTCCGCCCCATAACCTTGGCGAAATAGTTGACGGACTTGTTGCAATTATTGATAAACCGAAAACGACTCCCGAAGAATTGATGAAATATGTTAAGGCGCCGGATTTTCCAACGGGCGGAATTATCTACGGTTACGAAGGAGTTAAAGAAGCATTCCTCACCGGACGCGGAAGAATTGTTATCCGTGCTAAAGCAAACATTGAAACTTTAAAGAACGATAGAGAAAATATTATCATTACGGAAATTCCGTATCAAGTAAACAAGGCAACTTTGATAGAAAGAATTGCTGATCTGGTGCGCGAAGGAAAAATTGACGGCATCTCAAACATCCGCGATGAATCAGACCGCGACGGCATGCGCATCGTTATTGAATTGAAACGGGATGGACAACCGGCACTGACGCTGAATCAGCTTTTCAAACACACGGCGATGCAGGTAACGTTCGGCGTTATAATGCTTGCGCTCGTGAACGGTCAGCCGAAAGTATTAACACTTCAGCAGATGATGCAGCACTTTCTCGATCACAGAATGGACGTGCTGAAAAAACGCACACAATTCGATCTTGATGCGGCAGAAAGACGCGCACATATTTTAGAAGGATACATTATTGCGCTCGATAGCATTGATGCAGTAATTCAGACGATCAAGAAATCGAAAGACACCGAGACGGCAAAAAATAATTTGATGAGGAAGTTCAAGCTTTCGGAAATTCAAGCGAAGGCAATACTCGATATGAGACTGCAGCGCTTAACCGGACTTGAACGCCAGAAGATAGAAGACGAATACAAAGAGACCATTAAGTTCATCGAAAGACAGAAAGGCATTCTAACGAACGAAAAGAAAAGATGGTCAATTATAAAAGACGAACTTCTTGCTCTGAGAGAAAGATATGCTGATGAACGGAGAACTTCTATCGAACGCGAACTGAAAGAATTCTCGCTGGAAGATATAATTGCAGAGGAAGATGTTGTAGTAACAATTTCTCATGCGGGATTTATCAAACGCTTTCCGGTTAGCGGCTACAGAAAGCAAGGAAGAGGCGGTAAAGGTGTAACGGGCGCGGGAACGAGAGAAGAAGATTTCATAGAGCACATGTTCATTGCATCAACGCATCACTACATCATGTTCTTTACCGATCGCGGAAAATGTTACTGGCTCAAAGTCCACGAAATTCCCGAAGGCGGACGTGCGACTAAAGGAAGATCTATTTTAAATCTTATCGAAAAAGATAAAGAAGAAAAGATCACCGCATTCGTTACCGTAAAAGAATTCACCGATGATAAATTTATTGTGATGGCAACCGAAAATGGAACCGTTAAGAAAACAGTTCTCTCGGCATATTCTAATATCCGCCGCGGAGGAATAAACGCAATCAGTCTTGCTGCGGGAGATCGTTTGATAGAAGCGAAACTGAGCGAAGGAAAGAATGAGATCATCATCGGAACAAGAAACGGAATGGCAACCCGCTTCAACGAAAAAGACGTCCGCAATATGGGCAGAACTGCAACCGGCGTGCGCGGAATTAGATTACGCAAAGGCGATGTTGTAATTGGAATGCTTGTAATCCGAAACGCAACAACATTGATGGTAGTTACAGAAAAAGGATTTGGCAAACGTTCCGAGATAGAAGATTACAGATTATCGAGACGCGGCGGCAAAGGAGTTATTACCGTAAAGACATCGGATAGAAACGGAAAACTGATTGCGATGAAAGAAGTAAACGATGCAGATGAACTTGTAATTATTACAACGGGCGGAATGGTAATTCGACAAGCAGTTAAAGAACTGCGCGTAATGGGAAGAAACACGCAAGGAGTAAGATTAATCCGCTTGAATGAAGGCGACGATATTGCAGATATTGCACGCGTAATTCCTGAAGAAGAAAACGGTAACGGAGAAGAATAAAAAATAATGGAAAAAGTTTTTAGAAAAATATCGTTGAAGGATAAACGCAACTATGATCTAGAATTCTGGCTTTCAAAGACAGCGGAAGAAAGAATTTCTGCAATAGAATTTTTAAGACAACAATTTTACGAGACAAAAGATGGTTCTACACCAAGACTTCAAAGAGTTGTTAGAGTTATTAAACGCAAACCACGTTGAATATTTGGTGGTAGGTGCGTTTGCCCTGGGATTTTATGGGGCGCCCCGAAGCACGGGCGATATAGATATTTGGATTCGTGTTAGCGAAGAAAACGCAAAACGAATCGAGAAAGCTCTGAGCGAATTTGGTTTGTCGTCTCTCGGACATCGTACAAAAGATTTCTTGGATAAGAATTTGGTAGTTCAGTTGGGAGTTCCCCCTGTGAGAATTGATATTATTATGAGCATCAGCGGAGTTGAGTTTAACGAGGCATACGCAAAGCGCGAAACAGTAGAAAGCAGCGGAACGACTATTAATTATATCTGCAAGGAAGATTTCATTAAAAATAAAAAAGCATCCGGAAGATTAAAAGATCTTGCCGACGTAGAAAGAATAACCGCAACCGGAGATTAAAATCATGTCACATAACAAAAATTTGAAATTCGATTCCAAAACAGTTCATGCAGGCATGAATGATTATGAATTCGGTCCGGTTGTTCCGCCGATCTATCAAACATCCACATTTAAATTCGAATCCGTTGAACAGGGCGCATCTCTTTTCAAAGGAGAAGGACGCGGATATATTTATACGCGTTTAGAAAATCCAACTATCGAAGCAATGGAAAATGCAGTTGCAGAATTGGAAGGCGGACACAAAGCATTAGGATGTGCGAGCGGAATGGCAGCGATCAGCACAATATTTTTTACATTACTTAAATCCGGCGATCATGTTGTGTGTTCAAAATTTGTTTATGGACCAACACTAACCCTTCTTCAAAATATTCTCGGAAAGTTCGGAGTTGAATCAACTTTTGTTGATACTGCATTTCCTGAAGAAATTGAAAAGGCAATGAAGACGAATACAAAAGTTGTTTATGTTGAAACTCCGGGAAATCCAACTCTTGCAATTTCAGATCTCGAAGCGGCATCAAAAATTGCACACGCACACGGCGCACTCGTTGTTGTTGATAATACATTCATGAGTCCTGCGCTTCAGCAGCCATTTAAGTTTGGCGTTGATGTTATTCTCCATAGTATGACGAAGTTTTTAAATGGACACGCAGACGTTGTAGCCGGTATCATAATTGTTAAAGACGAAGAGATGTTTCAGAAGATGAGAAAAATTTTAAATCAACTTGGCGGAGTAATAGATCCGTTCAATTCATTTCTTGTTCACCGCGGATTAAAGACGCTTGCAATACGAATGCAAAAACATTGTGAGAACGCACAACTCATAGCCAAGTATCTCGAGAATCATCCGAAAGTAAAATGGGTTCGCTATCCCGGTTTGAAGAGCCACCCGAATTATCAAGTCGGTTTGAAACAACACAACGGAACCGGTGGAATGATCGCGTTCGAATTAAAAGACGGATTGAAAGCCGGAGAAGTAATGATGAACTCCGTTAAGTTATGCACGCTTGCAGTTTCACTCGGCGGAGTTGAAAGTTTGATCCAGCACCCCGCAAGCATGACGCATCTATCAATGGGAGAAGAAGCGCGTAAAGCTGCGGGAATTACAGAAGGATTGGTTCGTCTTTCTGTCGGAATTGAAAACGTGAAAGATATTATGGAAGATCTAGAGCAGGCGCTCATAAAAATTCCAACGATGGAAAAAGCAGAAGTGTAAAATCTCTAACTAATATTACAGACGGATTCTTCGTCGCCTTTCTCGTCCGGCGCCAAGAACTTCTATACCAAATAGAAGAAAATATTAGTGTGCAGCATGACTTCTTATAACGTATATTATAGGAAAGTAAATCGTGGCATTGGCAGCGTAAACCGTGTAGCAGCGGTTTAGTTGTAACACCGTTAGGCACAGATAAGGAGATAAAATGGACGAAAATACTAAACACATTATTGCCAGCATCCTAACGGTCGCTTACTTTCAAACAACGCCTCATAAAATGTCTCTTGCAACCGCACAAAAGGACATGAATCCGAATACAGAGGCCGAGCTTTCAGGAAGCAAGCGTTCTTCACGTATAAGGAATTCCTCATCATGCTCAATGAGAGTGAAGTAGAATCTAAAAAAAATGATAAAATAGAATATGAAATGCACGCAGTACTTCTTATTTATGAAAAACCGCCCAGACAGGGCTTTTATCAAAGAGGAGTGGATATTGGAAGCAATCACAAATCCTTTGAAGACGGAAAATCAATCTGACAGAAGAATAAGAAAATGGAAGTATATTGAGGAAGCACAAAAGTATTTAAGGGTTATTCTTTTGGAAGATGGAGAGACTGTTCACAATGCCTTTTTTGATCGCAACTTTAAGGAGGACACGCCATGAAAATCAGATATTTTTCTGATACAGACACGGCACTCATTGAATTCTCAAATGAGTTAGTAGAGGAAACTAAAGAAATCTCGGAAAACCTTTACATAGACTTAGATGGCAAAGGCAATCTTGTTAGCATGACTATTGAACACGCAAAAGAGAAAGCTAATATCGCAGAAGTTTCATATCTGCAAATGAACAAAATATTTGCCTAACAATGCCTTCAACCAGACGGGGGATAACGCCCTTTCGTTTTTCGTCTGTGGCCCCGCTGGTTACGTAAAATGATTGCTTATAACGTATATTATAGGAAAGACTCCATATAAAACAACTTACAATCACTCGCACTTGTCAAATTTTTCTAACTGTTTTAATACAAGTTACTTACTGCCTGTTATGATTTCTTCGAAAATCGATTTTCGAAGTTTGGCACTAATGCGGTGGAGATCGTATAGTAAATTGTTTTGGGATAAAGATTTATAATTCACTATTTACGCTCCGAAAATTCATTTTCGCAAACAAACTTACCGCCAGTTACTTAGCCGCATTTTCCCTAACTAATGGGAATCCATCCCCACGGGAAAAACTGTCCATTAAAGCTCTTTTATTTATTTTTACTTTAATATTTCGCAAGCGCATAGATAAATTATCCACTCAAACAATTTTCGAAAGGATAAAGACTAAGAAAATATTAAATGCAATATTACCTGAGTACTCTAATATAACGGGGGATGGAAAATACGCTTACACATATAACGCGAGTAAAAACAATATTTCCTTGAATGACGCGATTGAAACTTATATTGAAAATCTTCAAAATTTATTCGCTTTCTTCTCAGAAAGACAATAACAAACATTTCATTTGTATTAATCTTTTCACCACACTATTTTTGCCGCACATTAACACTCAAAAGAATTTTTGGAAAACAAGAATGAAAACAAAACCCACTTTATTTTATCTCTTTGTTGCGCTGCTTCTTTGCAACTCAACTTACGCACAAAAATCATCACTCAACATTCCACTCAATATTCAAAGAGCAATTGATAAAGACACACGCACGCTCGAAGGAAAACCCGGACCGAATTATTGGCAAAACAAAGCCGAATATAAAATTAAAGCAGAGCTTGAACCCAAATCTCGAAAACTCTCCGGAGAGGAAACGATTACCTACTATAATAATAGTCCCGATACATTGAAGCAGATCGTAATAAAAATTCTAATGGACCTATACAGTAAAGGAAATCCTCGCGATTGTGAAATCTCGCCAAATGTTTTGATTGAAGGAGTTCAACCAAAAGGAATTTTTGTTAATAGTACAGAAATAAAAACAGACGGATCGAAAAATTCTTTACGAAGAGAAGGAACAAATCTTTTTATTTCTCTTGAACAACCGGTTCTGCCGAAAACAAAAGCAGAAGTAAAATTTAACTGGAATTTTTTCATTCCGAACGAATCACAAATAAGAATGGGCGCATACGACAGCACAACTTTTTTTATTGCGTATTGGTTTCCACAAGTTGCCGTGTACGACGATATTGACGGCTGGGATGTTATTAGCTACACGGGACAGACAGAAACTTATAATGATTTCTCTAATTACGATGTTGAAATAACCGTTCCGAAAAATTTTTTAATTTGGTCAACAGGCATTCTTCTAAATCCAAAGGAAGTTTTATCAACAGAAGTTTACGAGAAATATAAAAAAGCGTACAGTTCAGACACAGTTGTTAAAATAGTAGAAGAGAAAGATTATCAAAAAGGATTAGTAACGGCGGACGAAGAGAAGCTTGTTTATAAGTTCAAAGCAGAGAACGTAATGGATTTTACTTTTGCAACTAGCGATCATTATTTGTGGGATGGCTCAAGTTTGATAGTAGATAAAATTTCCGGACGCAGAACATTTATAGATGCGGCTTATAATAAATCATCAAAAGATTTTTATACAGTTGCAGAAGTAGCACGCAAAGCGATCGAAAGTTTTTCTACACACATTCCCGGAGTTCCTTTTCCTTATCCTGAGATGACGGTGTTCAATGGTGTGGGCGGAATGGAATTCCCGATGATGGTTAATGATTCATCTGCGCCGGATCTCCAAGGCACAGTTCATTTAACCTCACACGAAATATCTCACACATACTTTCCTTTTTATATGGGGATCAACGAACGCAAGTACGCGTGGATGGATGAGGGCTGGGCAACAATGCTTCCGTTTGATTTTCAAACAGCCAATGCGCCGGGTTACGATCCGCGCACACGCAATGCAAAAAGCTTTTCAGAATTTGCAGGCAACGAAGGTGATCTGCAGCCGATGGTTTTATCTTACGAATTGAGAGGCGCTTCTTATAGAACCGCCTCATACCGAAGACCGGGCGCAGCTTACGAGTTCTTGCGTCAAATGCTCGGCGACGACCTATTCAAAAAATGTTTGCACGAATACATGAATCGTTGGAACGGAAAGCACCCAATACCTTATGATTTTTTTTTTACATTTAACGAAACAGCGGGACAAAATCTTAATTGGTTCTTTAAACCATGGTTCTTTGAAACAAAATATCCCGATCTATCTTTAACTGCAATACACACAAAGGAGGGAGTAAGTCTGAGCGTTTCTAATAAGGGCGGTTTACCATTACCGGTAAAAATAAAATTTTATTATGAAGATGGAACGAGCGAAATAGTATATGATAAAAATGCCGACTGGTGGAGAAACGGAAAGGTCGGAATTCTAACAATCATCAAACCGAAGACGAAAGTAAAAAAGATTGAGCTTGGCAACTCACAGATACCTGACGTGAATTTGAACGACAACACTGTTGAATTTAAATAACAATAAAAGAAACATTATCCGCAGCAACGGCATCTAAACACGAAACAAATTAGAGGCATTATGAAAAACTTGTTAACACTCATTTCAAAAATCTTCTTCTCAGTAATTTTATTGACCACCATAACACTAGCGCAAAAAACTTCAGTTTACATTCCGCGCAACATTGTTAAAGCATATGAAAAAGGAACGCGGTCTTATGACGGCAAACCCGGCGTTAATTATTGGATAAACCACGCAGACTATAAAATTCAAGCCGAGGTTTTTCTTAAAGAAAGAATTGTAAAAGGAACTGAACAAATTAAATATTAAAACGATAGCCCGGATACACTCCGCAGGATAGTGTTGCGTTTGTATCAAGACATCATGAAAAAAGGAAACTCGCGCGATTATAGAATTTCTCCGAGCGATGAAACAGACGGAGTGGCGATTGATACGTTTATGATCAATGGAGTTGGAATCAGCACAAAAGGAAAAGGCGGTCTCTCCAGAAGTGCAACTAACATAAGTATAAGAGATTTAGAAAAACCAATTCCTCCGAAATCAATTACAACGATTGATGTTAAGTGGTCTGTAATAATTCCAAAAGAAACGCGCATAAGAATGGGTGCTTACAACGACTCAACACTTTACGTTGCGTATTGGTATCCGCAAGTTGCGGTTTATGATGATATTGATGGATGGGACATGAACGAATATGGAGGAGCGGTAGAATTCTACAACGACAAAAATAATTATGATTTTGAGATCACCGTACCGAAGAAATTTTTAGTCTGGGCAACGGGAACGTATCAGAATCTGCATGAAGTAGTAAAACCCGAAATCTATTCCCGTTATAAAGAAGCTCAAGAATCAGACGGAGTGATTAGGATTGTAAGAGAAGAAGATTTGAAAAACGGCGCAACAACAGACAAAGAAAAAAATGTATGGAAATTTAAAGCCGATGAAGTTCCGGATATTTCTTTTGCAACAAGCAGCGGATATGTTTGGGATGGAATCGGTGCAGAGATAGACGCAGCAGGAAAAAAAGTTTTTACCGACGCAGTTTATCCAACCAAATCAAAAGGATGGGACGAAGTAGCTTACTATGCAAAACTTTCTGTAGAAAATCTTTCTAAAGTTTGGCCGGGTGTTCCGTTTCCGTATCCAAAGATCACTACGTTCAACGGAGAAACAATGGGCGGCGGCGGAATGGAAATTCCGATGATGACAAACAATGGCATGAGCTTTACAGCAGCAGGTCAAGCCGGAGTTACTATGCACGAAATTGCCCACACATATTTTCCTTTTTATATGGGAATTAACGAGCGCAAGTATGCATGGATGGAAGAAGGATGGGCAACATTCTTTACCTCAGCGCTATTAAAAAATTTAGTTCCAGGGGCTGATGAATTTACCGGCAACATACTTGGTGTTGGTAGACAAATGGGAAACGAGTTTGATACTCCCATGATTCTTCCTTCAATTGCAACGCGCGGACAAATGCTTGGGTTTAATTCATATGCAAAAGCATCTATTTCATATTATGTTCTCAAAGATATTTTAGGCGATGAACTATTCAAGAAAGCGTTGCATGAATATATTAACAGATGGAACGGCAAACATCCGATTCCTTGGGATTTCTTTTTCACTTTCAACGATGTTGCCAAAGAAGATTTAAGCTGGTTTTGGAATCCTTGGTATTTCGAACGTGGATTTCCCGATCTCGCTATTAAGAGTGTAAAAGTAAAAAGAGGAAATGCGGAAATCATTGTTGAAAAAGTTGGCAGCGTTCCTGTCCCGGTTGATTTGATTGTTACATATGCGGACACGACGACAGAAAACATTCACAAAAGTACCGCATTATGGAAAACCGGAAATAAGGAAGTAAAGATTAATCTGAAGATGAAGAAAGAAATTCAGAAAGTTGAGCTGAATACAAAATTGGTACCGGATGCTGATAGCAAGAACAATGTATTTGAATTGAAGAAAAAATGATTATGACTATCCGTCCTTCCTTTTGTTAAGAGGAGGGTTTGATAATAATCATTGAGACTTACCTGTTAGATTCATAAACTTGTTATAGCTTAATTCAAAAAAATATACAGACTTGAATAAAAAAATATATTTACCGGCGCTCTCTTTTCTTTTCCTGGTTTCCCTTCTTCATGCGCAAGAGATAATCAAGAAAGGAAACGTATATTATATTTCCAACACGCTTGTTGTAAAGTTTAAGAAAAACATTTCTGCGTCTCCACAAGCATTAAATAAATCAATACCAAATTTTTCGGTTCAGAATCTAACCCAGCTTTTCCCATCGCAATCAAAGTTGAACAAGGGAGAAGAATCATTAAGCAGAATCTATCTCTTAAAATATAATTCTTCAGAAGACCCGTTAGAGTTAGCGCCAAAAATTTCTAAACAAGCCGGTGTAGAATGGGCAGAACCAAAGTATGTTCAA
>Ga0082335_1009911_pt1 | contig 10048 bp, 6 predicted proteins | sample Subgrocontami58m_FD_72375 | JGI IMG/M metagenome (GOLD analysis project Ga0082335, IMG submission 72375) | Subsurface groundwater microbial communities from S. Glens Falls, New York, USA - GMW37 contaminated, 5.8 m (SPADES assembly) (version 2) ... | reverse complement strand
CTTCGACGAAGATGCCGAGATAACAGCCCGTGAACTTGATATTGTTTTAACTTCGCGTCCGGTTGGCGGCGGTCTGCGCGTGCCGCTGGCGGGCATTCCCTATCATGCGGCTGAAAATTATCTGGCGCGGCTGATCGAAAAAGGATATCACGTTGCGATCTGCGAACAGGTCGGCGAGCAACCTGAGAAGGGGATTTTTCCGCGCAAGGTAGTCAGAGTTCTAACTCCTGGGACGGTGATCGAAGCGGGACTTCTGCCCGGCGATGCGAACAACTACCTGGCCTCGATCATTCTTGACCTTCAATCTGCCTCTGTTTCCTACACAGATGTCACTACTGGAGAATTCGCCGTCACCGAACTTCCGCTCGAAGCCTTGCGCGCCGAGTTGACCCGCCTGCATCCCGCCGAAATACTTTATCCCGATCATCAAACATTGCCAGATGGAATCACAGGTCACTTAACTGCATTACCCCCCTGGAAATTTGAGCCGGGTAAATGCAATGAAACTTTGCTCGCTCATTTCAAATCGTCCACGCTGGATGGATTTGGATTGAAGAACCACAGTCTCGCAGTGCGAGCGGCCGGCGCAATTGTGCAATACCTCAAGGAAACCCAGCCGGACGCATTAAACCTGCTCAATTCACTGCGCTCCTACAGCCTGAATGAGTTCATGACGCTGGATGCATCCACTCGCAGAAACCTTGAGTTGGACGAAACCCTGCGCGGTGAGAGAAAAGGCTCTTTGCTTGGAACATTGGATACCACCATTACACCCATGGGTAAACGACTGATTCATCAATGGGTCAGCCAGCCTTTATTGAGTGTGGAGAAAATCGTTCATCGTCAAAACGGTGTGCAGTATTTCTTTGATAATGGCATGATGCGCGCAGAGTTACGCAACGCCTTGAAACCTCTTTCGGATTTGGAAAGATTGGTCAACCGTGTGATTGCAGGTCAAGCTCAACCACGCGACATGGTAGCGATGAGAAGTACGTTGGAAGGAATTCCAAATGTACTGGGTTCGTTTGCTGGAAGAGCCAATGCCGAAGAGGCAAAGTTGCCCAAGCCCGATCTGTTGAGCAATGAATTATCCCTTTTACAAAACGCAATTGATGATGACCCGCCCTCCACCTTGCAAAATACGGGTGTGATCCGCGCGGGATATTCAACGGAACTGGATGGAGTCATCGAAGCGTCCAAACACGCGCGCGATTGGATCGCAAATTTGGAAGGCATTGAACGGGAAAAAACAGGAATCAAGACTCTCAAAGTTGGCTACAACAAAATCTTCGGTTATTACATTGAGATCTCACGCGGCGCGGCAGATAAAGCGCCCGAATCCTACATCCGCAAGCAGACTTTGGTCAATGCTGAAAGATTCATCACGCCGGAGATGAAGGAATACGAGACACTGGTGCTGAATGCAGAAGAGCGCATCAAGGAAATTGAAACACGCCTGTTTCGTGAAGTCTGCGCGGAATTAAGCAAGGCCGCGAACAAAATCCTGTCCACTGCGAGGGCAATCGCTGAATTGGATGTACTATCCGCTTTGGGCGAGGCGGCGGCCCTCGCAGGCTACACCAGGCCCGAGGTCCACGAAGGAAGCGAATTGGAAATCCACGAAGGGCGCCATCCCGTCGTCGAGCAATTACTGAAAGGTGATAGATATATCCCCAATGATGTCATCTTTGAAAAAGGCGAAATCGTGCGGGTCATCACCGGGCCGAACATGTCCGGTAAGTCCACCTATTTGCGGCAAGCGGCCTTGATCGTGTTGATGGCGCAGATGGGCTCGTTCGTGCCGGCCGCCTCCGCCAGGATCGGATTGGTGGATCGGATTTTCACCCGCATCGGCGCACAGGATGAAATTCATGCCGGGCAATCCACGTTCATGGTGGAGATGGTGGAAGCCGCGAATATTCTGCATCATGCCACCTCGCGCTCTTTGTTGATCCTGGACGAGGTCGGGCGCGGCACATCCACGTATGATGGGCTTTCGATTGCCTGGGGCATTATCGAGTACATTCACAATCATCCGCAATTGCGCGCAAAGACCTTGTTCGCGACCCATTATCACGAACTCACACAACTTGCAGAACTGCTGCCTGGCATCCGCAATTACAACGTGGCAGTCAGTGAAGCCGATAACAAAATCGTGTTTCTGCACAAGATCATCGCAGGCGGCGCGGATCGTTCATACGGAATCCATGTGGCGCAATTGGCCGGACTTCCAGTTCCTGTGGTGCAGCGCGCCAACGAGATCATGGCTGAACTTGAAAAGACAACCGGGCGGGCCGTAAAAATTAATCCGCAGGCCGCTCAACAAGCCGCGCTGTTTCCTGAAACAAGCCCGCTGTTGGACGAATTAACTAAAATGGACGTGAACTCACTCTCCCCCATCGAGGCGCTGAACAAGTTATTCGAGTGGCAGAAAAAATTTACGAAATAAATATGCAAAAGCAAAAATTAAGCCCCGGCGACGCGGAGACCCTCATCCTTTTTACTGCGATAATATTTGGAACATTGTTTCGCCTCCTGCCGGTCTGGATGGCAGGCTTTCCGATCAACGACGGCGGTATGTTTTTCACCATGATCCAGGACCTGCGGTCCAATCAATATGTTCCTCCGCTTCACACAACCTACAACAACTTAAACATTCCCTTTGTTTATCCTCCCTTGGGGTTTTACCTGGGTGCAGTCGTCAGCGATCTATTAAATCTCAGCACACCGCTTGTTGTGATCCAATGGCTGCCCGGCATCATCAACGCGCTTTGTATTCCCGCCTTTTATCTGCTTGCAAAGGAGGTTATGGGGGATAAACTGCAAAGCGCAATTTCAACATTGGTGTTTTCATTGATCCCGCATATGACAGCCTGGTTTTCCATGGGCGGCGGGTTGACTCGCGCCCTGGGCGCATTTTTTATGCTGCTCGCCCTTACTCATATCCACCGCGTTCTTGCAAAAGAGAGCAAAAAAGATATTTGGGGTGCGATTATTTTCAGCAGTCTGACGATATTAAGTCACACAGAAGCGCCGATTTACACCATTGCAATCGCAATCTACATCTGGTTAATGAAATCCCGTTCGCTAAAGGGATTGCTGTACGGCCTCTTGATTGCGATTGGTGTGCTCGTTCTCACCTCGCCCTGGTACGGCTGGATCATTTACCAGCATGGGTTTGCGCCTTTAATTTCCGCAAGCCAGACCGGCTTTCACTCAATTGGGTCCATCTTGAATTTAATTAATATAGATTTTGCCACGAGGGAAACCTATCTTGACTTACTGGGGGTATTAAGCATATTGGGGATGGCGATCCTGGTCGTTAAAAGAAATTTCTTCATTCCCGGAATGCTGCTCGTCATCTATTTTTCCCAACCGCGCAGCGCTCACACCATCGGAAATATTCCGCTGGCAATGGCGGCTGGTGTTTTTATCAGCGAAATTCTTATCCCCGCGATCACAAAGATACAGGAAAGCGGCAACAAACAAAATTCAAAAATTCGCCTCGGTTTGGCGTCCTTCCTTATTTTATTAATTCCATATCTCCTGAGCAATTCGATTTATTACGGGCTTCGCCTTTCGGAAATGCGCGTTTCGAAAGGCGGGCGGAACGCCATGCAATGGGTTGCGAATAACACCCCCAAAGATAGTGAATTCCTTGTGATAACGGGAGAACCAAGCGGCTTCTGCGATTCCACCAGCGAATGGTTTCCCGCGCTGACAAACAGGCAAAGCCTCGCAACCCTGCAAGGCAATGAATGGCTGCAAGGAGAAAACTTTCGCGAGGTTGCAGGCAATATTCAAAATTTACAGGGATGCAGCAAAAAAGGACTGGAGTGCCTCATCCAGGAAGCCGATCATTTCGACTCAAACTTTGACTATCTTTACATAGCCCTCAACACCCCCACAACAAACTGCAACCTGACAGACGCCTCGGACTTAACCCGCGGGCTGATTCTGGATCTGGAAAATTCGACTCAATTCCAGGCAGTTTTCCGCTCAGACGATGCGCTGATCTTCAGCAAGAGATAGCCGGTCAATTAGCCAGTCTTTTTCCCACCGGCCGCCATGAACTTACTGAATGCCGCAAAAAATAAAAGGATTACCACGATCCAATAGCGGTAGGTAATATTATCCCCAACAAAAAGGCTGACTAAGACAAATCCATTCACCAGCCCTTGTATCCAAACCATTTTAGGACCTTCAGATAGTTCAGCATTGACGAGAAATAAAGTCAACACGAGCGATGGGTAATCATAAAACAAGGCACAAGGAACCAGGGCAAAATTAACCAAAATCACTACGGCATCAACCGAGGAATAGACTGCGCTTTATGTATTTCCCTAACCGTAGTCAGCAATCCAATTAAAGCCGCAATCGCTTATCGCTGTTTCGCCTCTATTGCATGACAAGAAGAAACGCTCAGGCACAACCTGATCTACATGATTGAGGTGACCGCCGTTCCCTTACTTCTTCCGATTTATTACTTAGTCGGAACGGTTTATCTTGTCCGTCCAGTGATTCAGGGTGGATATCTGCTCGACTCCGCACGGTAGATCTTCGAGGGCGCAACAAAGTTACATGGACAACGGATCGCTGGTCCGTAGTATGTGGCTTTTATCTTTCTGTCGTTGATGATCGATGCAGTGGTGCAAGTTATGTCTTATTGATTTAGGCGAAAAATAGCCACGCCGTCAGTGTTGTAAACAAGTTCATAATTGTTTGAAATGATCAGATGCCTTATCAATGGCAAGTCAACAGGAGCGCCTTCTTTATATTTACGAATATATACATAATCAAATAATTGACCGGTTAGTTCACTCCATTTTGAGAGGCATGTCTCGTCTTGATTTGAACAATCTTGTAATAAGGTGTATGCTTCTGTTCTGCGGGAAAATTTGTTGTCGTTAATCCACTCGGAACCAAATACAGTTACCAGACTTTTTCGCTCTGCTAAAGCGGGAAACCAATCCGAAGAGCTATCTCTCAATGCGGCTTCGTTTGTAAGCAGTACAAAACGGCTGTTTAGAGACGTGTTTTCTTTTACCCAGCCGAAGGCTTGAATATCCAAAGGTCTGAGTGTGTACTTGCTATTTATCACATTTGTGACCGTAAAAGCGGACATGATTCCGTACAAGAAAATATACCCCAGGACAAGTTTTGTCATTGTACCCTCCAGCAGATTATCCGCCCAGTTCATATTCTTTTTTTCGATCACTTGACCTGTTTCAAATTTGAAGAAGTTATTTTTTAATCCAGGCAGGATTAATTTTTCAACTGCGATGGCTGCCATCATCGCATGCGGTAACATAATGTAAAGGCGTCCACCGCGCGGCTCAATCAGAAAGATAATTGCCAGCCATAGAACAAACATGTATTGCTTTCGCGCCAGTGTAACTGCCACGCCAAGCAGACCAAGTACGGCCGCCAGATTGAGAAATAACTCATCTGTGAATTGGAATCCAACGAGTGAAAATACCCTGCTCCCGAATCCCAAGCTATCTTGGCTTGTGGCGGATAAGGGCGCAAGAAAAACGGACACCCCATGGTGCGAAACGATTGTGCCCCACCATGGGAAAGTAAGAATAAGCGTGCTGGATGCAATCAGGATTGACCTGCCAAGCCCCTTGATTGAACGGTCCAACAGCATATAAAAGGTTATTGCACTAAGCGCAATGTGAACAGGTGCCTCCGGGTGAGTATAGACACTTAGTGTCGAGAATAGAATAGCTCCTGGGAGGTGGGTATTCTCCCTGGTGTTATGGACCAAATAAAATTCACGGATGGCCAATATTGCAAAAATAAATCCCGGGGAGCGGGTGACGCCTCCTCCCATAATATGCCAGTCGAAAGTGCTTGGAATGAAGGCAAATACTAGAACGGCTATCACAGTCTGCGGCTTGGACCCCAACATTTCTTTTGAAAGCAAATAAAATGCCGGTATGGTTAGCACACTGAAAATCGGAGAAAGTATGCGTAATAGATCCAAAACGGACCAACCGGAAATATGGGCAAGTAAACCGGTGAAATAAAACGCCAGGGGCGGGTATGCAAATGGAATGAAATCCGAATTGTAGGAAGTATAAAGCGGTATTACAAACTTGTTTTCTTGCAGGTCTCTTGTCATTGCATAGAACAATCCTCCGTCGTTTAATGGGGCAACTGCTGAAAGTGGAAACAGCAATCGAATGGATGCGCCAATTAATGTAATAAATCCAATAATGGCGATCATGGTCGGGTCGTTTTTTTGCGTGATTTTTCGATTCATATTATGGGATCCGATTTGTCAAACTATAATGCAAAAAAAGGACAGTCACGATCCAATAGCGGTAGGTAATATTATCCCCAACAAAAAGGCTGGCTAAGACCAGTCCATTCATCAGCCCTTGTATCCAAACCATTTTTGGTTTTTCAGATAGATCAGCATTGATGAAAAATAAAGTTAAGACAAGGGATGGGTAATCATAAAACAAAGCATAAGGAACCAGGGCAAAATTAACCAAAATCACCACAGCCATCAATTGAATAATGGACTGCGCTTTATAAATTGCCCGAACTGTGATCAGCAGGCCTGCCAAAGCCGCAATCGCGTAGATCGCATAAGCCGTAATTCCAATAATGCCATAAGCCGACAGCCAGTTCAACATGGTGCTGGTATATCGTTGGACCTGAACCAAGCCGGACTCGCTCAAGGTGTAGGATAACCCGGTAACTTTGTCGGGTTGTAAAAATTCAAGATACCAGCCGGGTGAAATCAGCAGGGAAAGGACTACCATTAGCATAAGCGCCCCAGCCATGCTGATCACCGGCTTCCATTTGCCGCGCAGGATCAACCAAACAGTCAGCGCCATCACCGGAAAAGCCGTAATATTGGGTTTGAATAATAAAAGCGCCATCCAAATTCCCCCAGATAACCATTTTTCGCGTTCGAGTGACAGGATCGCGAATGTCAATATCAAAAAAATCAACACACCCACCTGCTCTGAGCCCCAGGTTCCCCACGCAAATACAAAAGTGACCAAAAGATACATTCCCCATCGCCGCCAGCCGACCCGCGGCCATGCGACCAATTTAGAGAGATTGAATAATCCCCAAAACCAGAATCCATAGTTAAGTACCGCCCATAAGATTCGGGCTGTCTCAAATGGCAATAAAACCAGGGGCGTCAACGCCCATGTAAACCAGGGAGCATAATAATAAGGGTTATTCGCCGCGCCTGTCGAAGAAACGATTTCTGCAACTAACTGGCTATAGTCATATGGATTACCGCCCTGTAACAAAACCCGCCCAGCCGCATAATACACACCAAAATCCACGCCGCCAAAGGAATAGGCAAGTATGGCAAGCGCCAAACCAAGCACAGCCAAAAAGGAGAGGGCTATAAAATCGATTATTGGGGTGGCACGAGAACTGGAATTCATGACACAATTCTTTGGTTGAAAGGTTATAAAAATGGATTAATGCTCTTTTTATTATGGCTGCCAACCCGATATATTGGCATTAAGGTGTGATACACATTTGCACTATCTCACATCGCGAATTTCATTTCTCTTCCGTGTCAAAATAACCATCTGTGCAACAGCAAGAGTCGATACAAAAACTTCTGTTTCCATTCTGGGTGGTGTTGGATTACTAGAATGCCATTTGAATCCTCATCATTTCATCAACCATCACGGTAAATTTGAGTGCTGCTGGAGATGGAAAACAGAAGAGAAATCATAATAAGCATGAAATAACCTTCGTTCTCGAAAATCAGGCTCCAACTAATGTTTGCAAGCAACGTAAAAGACATTAAGATCACAGGAAAGATCCCGTTTATCTCCTTGGCTTTACCTGCATACCTGATAGAACGCCACCACGCGCAAAAATAAAATATCAAGAATAAAATCAATCCAACAAAACCGGTATTGACTAATATGTCAATAAAACCATTATCCGCAATGACAATTGGGTCAGGATAGCCTGCTGCCAGCCCAATATCTACGCGATAGGAATCAATATACCAAAAGGCGTTGAAACCGTATCCCCCAATGGGTCGCTTGCTAATATAGGTATCAAAAAGATAAGCCCACATTGGAACCCTGCCAGTTAATGTTGTGTTTCGATTAAAAATTCCAAACAAACGATCGGCGTTAATGTATAAAATAAGGGATGCAAATATCAAAACGATGATGAAAATAAAATAATGAGATCCGCTGATTTTTCTTCCGAACTTCAAAAGGAAAAGCGCAAGTAAAATTAATCCGTGCAAACCCATGGTGGTGATGTAGGCGGCAACAGAATCTGTTTGATAGACAAACAGCAATGAAAATAAATACAACATGCCCCAGAATAAAATATTTTTCTCTTTAGACTGCAAAGAATAAACAATGTTAATTAAGAACAAGATGTTTATAAATGCAGCAATTAAACCCATGTGATTTTTGTGCCAATACAATCCCTTCCATGCCCCTTGAATAATGTAATAATTCATCACTCCCAGACGTGGTATAAAAAAAACAAGGATGGAACTTAGAAGTAGAATGTATACGCCAAAAACTGACAATATTTTTATGATTTCTTTTATGTTATATCTCGATCCAATAATTGCGCCTGTGATTATTGTAAAAAGAAGGATCAGCCATCGAGAGAAGGAAATTTCCCAATAAACTGACCAGAAAATTGAGAGACCAGAAAAGATCACAAAAGGAAGAATGATCCAATTTCTCCTAAGATTCTCGAAGAATTTAGATATGAGGTTATGCCTGCTCAGAATCCAAACAGAAAACAGCGCCAGCATTAACCAAACCGCTAACTCAATAAACACAATTTCGGGGACAAGCCAAACTACATGGATAAATGCCGTGGCGTTGGATAAAAAAAACAAACTGAATACTAATAATAATTCCAAATTTTGTTGATAATTTTTTCGCAGCATGATAACCTCTCTATCAATGTTAAATTCGTTTCAGCAAACTGCAAACATTTTGCAGAGCTAAAACTAATAAGCCCCTCTGCCAACAAAAATAACCCAAACCGTCCGCATCAATATCATAATATCCAGCCAAATTGAGTAGTTGGCTATGTAGTACAAATCGTCTTCTGTATGCAGGTGCATCGGCTTGTCACTGCGCCCGCTTACCTGCCACCAGCCCGTGATCCCGGGCGGAATTGCAAAGCGTTTTCTTTGCCAGGGTTGATATTTTTCAACCAAGTATGGCAGTTCGGGGCGGGGTCCAACCAGACTCATGTCACCACGCACAACATTGATGAACTGGGGCAATTCATCCAGACTGAAACGACGCAGGAAACGTCCAACCTTTGTGATACGCGGATCCTCCTTCGATTTATGGATGATATTTCCGTCTGCATCCCGCTTCTCTACCTCGCTTTGTAGCTGCTCCGCATTCTTGAGCATGGTCCTGAATTTGAGCATTTCGAACAGCCGTCCATTTTCGCCAACGCGTTTCTGGCGGAATAAAACTGGTGTGCCGTCTTCGAGAAAAACCATCAGAGCTGATAATGCCATGAGCGGCAGGGCAAATAACAGGGCGATGAGACCGAAGAATATATCAAAGGCACGTTTCATCATCCGTTGGTAATCATCAATGGCAGAGGCTCGCAAATCCAACATGGGAATCCCGGCAAAATCTTCTATGGTTGTGTTGTATAAGGCGAGATCAAAAAAACCGAGCGCAACCCAGACCTGGACAGGCATATCCTCCATCTTTTGAACAATATCGCCCATCTGATGATATGCGGAATGAGGCAACGCGATCACCACATCGGTTACATCATGTTGTTTTAGTACATCTCGAATTTCATCGGCATTGCCCAAAAGCGGTACATGATCTGTCAACAATTCAGGATATTCATCAACAAATCCCATGAAGACAAGATTGGGCAGTTCAGATTCCAACAACTGAGCTTTGACTTTTTGCCCGAGAGTGCCTGCGCCAACCACAAGCACGCGGCGCGCGCGGTCAGGGGAGGTTTTCTGTGTACGGAAATATACTCTCGCCAAAATACGCCAAACTAAACAAGTTAAGTATACAAGCAGAACAAAGAC
>Ga0082335_1009909_pt1 | contig 10049 bp, 4 predicted proteins | sample Subgrocontami58m_FD_72375 | JGI IMG/M metagenome (GOLD analysis project Ga0082335, IMG submission 72375) | Subsurface groundwater microbial communities from S. Glens Falls, New York, USA - GMW37 contaminated, 5.8 m (SPADES assembly) (version 2) ... | reverse complement strand
GTAACCGATGCGCAGGTGGCGCTGCACCAGCGAGATCGACGGCCGGCGCGTGCGCAGCACGATCTCCACCGCCTGGTCGTAGAGCGGATCGGCCTCGCCGCCCGCACCCGGTCCGCCCGCCTCGCCCCCGATGAACGCGTCGGTCTCGTCGAGCAGTCCGGGAACGTAGTCGGGCTGGCCGAGCGCCTTGAGGTAATCGACGACCTTGTGCACCTCCTGGTCGGAGACGAAGGCGCCGTGCACGCGCTGCGGCTGTCCCGCGCCCGGGGGCAGGTAGAGCATGTCGCCCTGCCCGAGCAGCGTCTCGGCGCCGTGCTGGTCGAGTATGGTGCGCGAATCGACCTTGGAGGAGACCTGGAACGCGATGCGCGTCGGGATGTTCGCCTTGATGAGGCCGGTGATGACGTCGACCGAAGGCCGCTGGGTGGCGAGGATGAGGTGCACCCCCGCCGCGCGCGCCTTCTGCGCCAGCCGCGCGATCAGCTCCTCGACCTTCTTGCCGGTGACCATCATGAGGTCGGCGAGTTCGTCGATCACCACCACGATGTAGGGCAGGTGCTCCAGGGGCTGAGGCTCGCCCGCTTCGAGCGTGTCGGGGTCCTGGATCGGATTGCCCGACTTCTCGGCGTCGGCGATCTTGTGGTTGTAGCCCGAGAGATTGCGCACGCCGATCCAGGACATGAGCTTGTAGCGCCGTTCCATCTCGGCGATGCACCAGGTGAGCGCGTTGGCGGCCAGCTTCATGTCGGTCACCACCGGCGCGAGCAGGTGCGGTATGCCCTGGTACGCGGACAGCTCGAGCATCTTCGGGTCGACCAGGATCAGGCGCACCTCGCGCGGCTCGGACTTGTACAAAAGCGACAGGATCATGGCGTTGATCGCCACCGACTTGCCCGAGCCGGTCGTGCCCGCGACCAGCAGGTGCGGCATCCGGTTCAAGTCGTTCACCACGGGGTTGCCGGCGATGTCCTTGCCCAGGGCGAGGGTGAGCGGCGCGTGCAGGTCGTGGTAGGCCTGCGAGCCCAGGATGTCCGACAGGCGCACGGTCTGCCGGTGCGGGTTGGGGATCTCCAGGCCCATGCAGGACTTGCCGGGAATCGTCTCGACCACGCGGATGCTGATCACCGAGAGCGCGCGCGCCAGGTCCTTCGCGAGGTTGAGGATCTGGCTGCCCTTCACGCCGACCGCGGGCTCGACCTCGTAGCGCGTGATCACCGGGCCCGGATAGGCGGCGAGCACCTTCACCTGCACGCCGAAATCGCCGAGCTTCTTCTCGATCAGGCGCGAGGTGTAATCGAGCGTCTCGCGGGAGAGCATTTCGACGCCGCCCGCGGGCTCGTCGAGCAGCGCGAGCGGGGGCAGCGGCGTGTCGGGCAGGTCCTGGAACAGGGGCACCTGCTTTTCCTTCTGCACGCGGGCGGACTTGGGAATCTCGAGCACCGGCGGCTCGATGCGGATCGGCTCGTGCTCCTCGATGAGATCGACCCTCTTCACCTCGACCACGGCCTCGCGCTCGACGGCCGCGATCTCGCCCGCCTTGCGGTCCTGCCAAGCCTGCCAGCTGTCGCGCACGAAGACGAACAGGCGCTCCAGCCCCGCCCCGACCGCCTCCATCGCCGCGAGCCAGGAGACGCCGGTGAACAGCGAAAGGCCGATCGCGGCGAGCGTCAGCAGGATCAGCGTCGCGCCGGTGAAGCCGAACGTCGCGCCCAGGTGCCGCGCGATCTCCGCGCCGAGCATTCCGCCGGGGGCGAGCGGCAGCGCCGCGCGCAGCGTGTAGAAGCGCAGCGCCTCCACGCCGCTGCTCGCCGCGAGCAGCACGGCGAAGCCCGCGAGCGCGATCAGGAACGGCCTGCGATCGCTGATCGAGCTGCCGTCCAGGCGCCGGTATCCCCACACGACCGCGTAGACGAGCAGCAGCACCCACCAGTAGGCCGACACGCCGAACAGGTACAGCAGCAGGTCGGCGAGCCAGGCGCCCGCGTGCCCGCCGGCGTTGTGGATCTCAGGGCGCGCCGCAGTGTGGGACCAGCCGGGATCGGCGCGGTCGAAGGTGAAAAGCACCAGGGCGAGATAGGCGGCCGCAGCGATCAGAACGAACCATCTCGACTCCCGCAGCAGCGCTGCGATCTTCCCGGGGAGCGGAGCGTCTCTCACCTAGTCGACGGGCACGAGGTTTTCGCGCAGGTAGATCGAATTGCCCCGCACCTCGATGTAGCCGCCGGTCTGCAGGTCCTTCATCACCCGGCTCACCATCTCGCGCGAAGCCCCGATCATCTTGGCGATATCCTGCTTGGCCACCTTGCGGGTCACGACCTGCTGTCCGTCGATCTTCTCGGACATCTCCAGCAGCAGGCGCGCCACCCGGCCGTAGACGTCCATCAGCGCGAGGCTGCCGATCTTCTGGTCCGCGTCGCGCAGGCGCTTGACCAGGCCGCGCATCAGCGTCATCGACATCTCGAAGTTCTCGGCGACGCATTTCTTGAAATCGCGCTTTGCGAGCACGAGCAGCTCGCAGGTCTCGAGCGTGATCACGCTCGCCGACCGGGGGCTGTCGTCGATCAGCGCCATTTCGCCGAAATACTCGCTCGGGCCGAGCATCGAGAGGATGACCTCGCGCCCCTCGTCGTCGCTCATCATGACCTTCAACCTGCCGGAGATGACGACGTAGAGGGAATCGGTGGAGTCCCCGGCCGCGATCACCGTGGTGCCGCGCGGAAAGCTCCTGCGGCTCACGACGCTGGTGAGCACCGCCAACTGGCTGTCGGGCAGCGTCGCGAACAGCGGCACGTTCCGAAGCAGCAGGGTCGAAACACTGGGCCGCGCAACCATGATCGGTCTCCCTGTCCTGTGCGGCTATGTTACCAAAAGCCGCGGCCGCCACTCCCGTCCCCGGCGCGCCCGGGGGCGCCGGGCGGGCCGGGCGCTCCTCGCGACGGGTTATAATCGATCCGCTTCCGTCTTCTTCGTATTTTCTCACAGCAGGCCCCACCGTGCCCGAAAGACACTGCCGATTGCTCATTCTCGGATCCGGACCCGCCGGATACACCGCCGCGATCTATGCCGCGCGCGCCAACCTGAAGCCGGTCCTGCTCACCGGCCTCGCGCCCGGCGGCCAGCTCACCACGACGACCGCCGTGGACAACTGGCCCGCGGACGTGGACGGGGTGCAGGGCCCGGCGCTCATGGAGCGCTTCCAGAAGCACGCCGAGCGCTTCGAGACCGAGATCGTTTTCGACCAGGTCCACACCGTGCACCTCGGGGCGAAGCCGCTGCGGCTGGAAGGCGACAGTGCCGCCTACACCTGCGACGCGCTCGTCATCGCCACGGGCGCATCCGCGAAATACCTGGGCCTTCCCTCCGAGCAGCGCTTCATGGGCAAGGGCGTCTCGGCCTGCGCGACCTGCGACGGATTCTTCTACCGCGGGCAGGACGTCGCCGTGATCGGCGGGGGCAACACGGCGGTCGAGGAGGCGCTGTACCTGTCCAACATCGCGCGCCAGGTGACCGTCGTCCACCGGCGCGACAAGTTCCGCGCCGAGAAGATCCTGCAGCAGAAGCTGTTCGAGCGGCCCAACGTCGCGGTGCGCTGGAACCACGCGCTCGACGAGGTGCTGGGCGACGAAAAGGGCGTCAACGCCGTGCGCATCAGGAACGCGCAGACCGGCGCCGCCGAGACGCTCGCGGTGCACGGCCTGTTCGTCGCCATCGGCCACAGCCCCAACACCGCGATCTTCGAAGGCCAGCTCGAGATGCAGGGGGGCTACATCATCACGCGCGGCGGCCGCGAAGGCGGCGCCACCGCGACCAGCGTGCCGGGGGTGTTCGCCGCGGGCGACGTCCAGGACCACGTGTACCGCCAGGCGGTCACCAGCGCCGGCAGCGGCTGCATGGCCGCGCTGGACGCGGAAAAATACCTCGACGGCCTGCAATAGCAGGCTCCCCGCTCACCGGCGACATGGACACGCGCCGCAGCAGCCCTGCCGGGCTTCCCGCCGAGGACAGCGCGCTGTTCCGCGACGCGGTGCGCGACGCGCGGCCGATTGCGCCGCCCGCTCGCTCGAGCGAGGCGGATGCCCCGCCGCCGCCGGCGGCTGGTGCTCCTGAGGGGATAGGGTGCCGGGATTTGCCTTTGCAAATCTCCCTATTTCGTGAAGTTGCGATTCCGCAACTTCACGAAATAGGGAGACTGATGTAGACCTGGAATCTGCGCGATTCTCGTCGATATCCGAGTGACAAGAGGCTAAATCGCCGCCTCGTTGATCTCGCCGGTGCGGATGCGCACCACCTGCTCCACCGCGGTGACGAAGATCTTTCCGTCGCCGATCTTGCCGGTGCGCGCGGCCTTCACGATCGCCTCGATCGCCGCGTCGACCATGTTGTCGGCGACGACCACCTCGATCTTGACCTTGGGAAGAAAGTCCACGACGTATTCCGCGCCGCGATAGAGCTCGGTATGCCCCTTCTGCCGCCCGAATCCCTTCACCTCGGTGACGGTCAGCCCGGTCACGCCCACTTCGGCGAGCGCCTCCCTCACCTCATCGAGCTTGAACGGCTTGACGATCGCATCGATCTTCTTCATGGCGCATCTCCAGACGGGCGTGGGCGGGCCTGGGACCCGCGCGTCGAAGTATATCAAATCGGCGCAGCCTGCTTGCCACGCCCGGGTTCATCCGAAATAATGACCGAGCCAGATGGGGGACGATCTCGACACGGTCACGGTTCTCGAAACGCTCGCCGGCATCGACCCGCGCGAGTGGAACGCGCTCGCACCCGGCCATCCCTTCCTGAGCCACGAATTCCTCCACGCCCTGCACGAGACGGGCTGCGCCTCCGAGCGCTCGGGCTGGCTGCCGCGCTACGTCACGCTCTGGCACGACGGCCGGCTGCGCGGCGCGATGCCGCTGTACCTGAAGTCGCATTCCTACGGCGAATACGTCTTCGACTGGGCCTGGGCCGACGCCTATCAGCGGCACGGCCTCGCGTACTACCCGAAGCTCGTCTCGGCGGTGCCGTTCTCGCCGGTGCAGGGGCCGCGCCTGCTCGCCCCCGACGAGGCGACGCGCGAGCGCCTGCTGGGCGCCGCGCTCGAGCTCGCGCGCGGGGAATCGTCGCTGCACGTGCTGTTTCCGCCCGAGGCCGAGGCGCGGCAGATGTCCCGCGCGGGAATGCTCCTGAGGCGCGGGGTGCAGTTCCACTGGCGCAATCCCGGCTATGCGTCGTTCGAGGACTTCCTCGGCACGCTCTCGCACGACAAGCGCAAGAAGATCCGCCAGGAGCGGCGCAAGGTCGCCGAAACCGGAGTGCGCTTGCGCTGGCTGCTTGGGCGCGACATCCTTCCCGGGCACTGGGCGTTCTTCATCCGCTGCTACAACGCCACCTACCGCGCGCACCACTCCACGCCCTACCTGAACCGCGCCTTCTTCGAGCGCATCGGCGCGGCGCTGCCGGAGAACGTGATGCTCGTGCTCGCCGAGCACGAAGGCAGGCCCGTCGCGAGCGCCCTCAACATCTATTCCCCGGGCGTACTGTACGGCCGCTACTGGGGGGCGGTCGGCTATGTCCCGAACCTGCATTTCGAGGCCTGCTACTACCAGGCGATCGAATTCTGCATCGCGCGCGGCATCTCGGTGTTCGAAGGCGGCGCGCAGGGCGAGCACAAGCTCGCGCGCGGCTTCCTGCCGGTGGAGACCGTGTCGGCCCACTGGTTGAGGCACGCGGAGTTCTCCCGCGCGGTCGAGGCCTTCCTCGCGCGCGAGTCGGCCGGCGTGGAGCGCTACGTGGACGATCTGAACGAGCGCGCGCCGTTCAGGAAACCGGTTCCCCCAGGGTGAACTGGAAGCTCGCGCCCTTGCCCAGCCTGGAGTCGGCCCAGACCCGCCCGCCGTGGCGCTGCACGATGCGCCGCACGATCGCGAGCCCGACCCCCGTGCCCTCGAACTCCTCGGCACGGTGCAGGCGGCAGAACACCCCGAACAGCTTGTCCGCGTACTGCATGTCGAACCCGACGCCGTTGTCCCTGACGTAGTAGGCGCCGTCGGCGAAGCCGATCTCGACCTTGGACTTCTTCTCGTTGCGGCTGTACTTGATCGCGTTGGAGACCAGGTTTACCCACACTTGGCGCAGCAGCGCGGGATCGGCCTTGCAAGGCGGCAGCTTGTGCTGCACCACGCGCGTGCCGGGAACCCCGGCGAGCTGCTCGTCCACGACCTGGCGCACGAGCGCGCCGATGTCGACGCTCTGCACGCTCAGGGGCTGGCGCGCGTAGCGCGAGAAGGACAGCAGGTCGTCGATCAGCTGCCCCATGCGCTGGGCGTTGCCGCGCACCCGCTCCAGGTAGCTGCGGCCCTCCTCCGGGAGCAGCGGGGCGAAGTCCTCGGAGAGGATGCGCGAGAATCCGTCCATCGCCCGCAGCGGCGCGCGCAGGTCGTGCGAGACGGTGTAGGTGAATGCCTCGAGCTCCCTGACCGCCGTCTCGAGCGCCGCGGTGCGCTCGACGACGCGCCGCTCGAGGTCCTCGTTCAACTGGCGGATCTGCGCGTCGGCGCGCTTGCGCTTGGAGATGTCGCGGATGTAGGCCTGCTGGAGGATGCGGTCGCCCTGATGGAACGAGCTGCCGCCCATCTCCACCTCGAGCAGGCTTCCGTCCATGCGCAGGAGCTTGCGCTCGCGGAATCCGACGAACGGCGTTCCGGCATCGAGCTGCTCGGTGCGATCGAGAACCTCCTGCCGGTTGTCGGAGTGCACGAAGTCGATCAGGTGCCGCCCCGCAAGCTCCTCGGACCCGCCCGCGCCGACTATGCGCACGAATGCCGAATTCACGTAGCGGATGCGGCCGCGCTCGTGCACCACGAGCCCGTCCGGGGAGATCTCGAACAGCATCCGGTAGCGCTCCTCGGCGTCGCGCACGGCGGCCTCCGAGCGCTTCCTGTCGGAGATGTCGCTCCCCATGCCGCGATAGCCGCAGAACGTCCCGTCGCGCTCGTACACGGGCATGCCGCTCGACGAGATCCAGCGCCGCTCCCCCGCGTCGTCGAATATCGAGTACTCGAAGTCGCGGAAGGGCAGCCGCTCCTCGAGCAGCCGCCGGTGGTCGGCCCAATGCTCCGCGCTGAGCCCGATGCCGGGCACCTCCCACCTGCGCCTGCCCAGGAACCGCGACGGGGAGGCGCCCGCCAGGGTCCCGTGCCCGGAAGACAATTCGGTGAAGCGCAGCTCCGCGTCCTGCTCCCAGTACCAATCCGAGGACAGCTCGGTGAGCGCGCGGAAGCGCGCCTCGCTCTCGCGCAGCGCCGCGTCGGCGCGCACGCGTTCGCTGATGTCGCGCACCATCATCTGCTTCAGGATCCGTTCGCCCTGGCGAAACGAAGCGCCCGATATTTCGACGTCGGTCTCGCTGCCGTCGGCGCAGACGATGCGCCGCGCCACCGGGGGAACGGTCGTCGGCCGCATCGCGAGCCGATCGCCGCGCGCCATCGCCTCCTCGCGCATGTCGGCGACGATGAAATCGCCCAGCTGCCTGCCGACCACGTCCTCGGCGCGCTGCGCCTTCACCACGTCGAGGAACGCGCGGTTCACGTATTCGATCACGTGCCCGGACAGGATGGCGATGCCCTCGGGCGCGCTGTCGAACAGGATGCGGTAGCGCGCCTCGGCCTCGCGCAGCGCCTGCTCGGCGTGCTTGCGCTCGGTGATGTCGCGCAGGATCGCGATGACCCAGACTTCGTCCTTCTGCCGGTACGAGGCCGCGGTGGTTTCCACCTGGACGCTCGCGCCGTCGCGCCTCAGCATCCCGGTCTCCAGAACGGGAAGGGCGGTGTGTTCCTCGGCGAGGATGGCCGCCATGCGGGCGCGGATCGCGGACATCGCGCCGGAACTGAACAGCTCGTAGATCTCGCGGCCGACGATCTCGTCAGCGCGCTCGTAGCCGAGCATCCTCACGAGCGCGTCGTTGACGTATTCGACCCGGCCCCTGCGATGGATCCAGATCCCGTCGGAGGACACCGCCATCAGGCCGCGGTTGCGCTCCTCGGCCTCGCGCAGGGCCTCCTCGGCGCGCTTGCGCTCGGTGATGTCCCGCAGCACGCTCTGCACCCGGACCTTGCCGCCTTCGCGGATCGCGGTTCCCGCGGCCTCGACGTCGACGACGCTGCCGTCGAGCCTCAGGTACTTTCTTTCCACGAAGGGCACCGATGGCGCTCCCAGGGCCAGGACTTCGCGGCGTCCGCGAACCTCGTCGTGGTAGTCGGGATGAATGAGGTCGAAGGTGTTCCGGCCCAGCAGGTCTGCGGGACTCTCCGCCCTGAACAGCCGCGCCGCCGCGGAGTTGGCGTACTCGATGATGCCGTCATCGTGCACCATGATGGCGTCGGGCGAAAGCTCGACCAGGCTGCGGTAGCGCGCCTCGGCCTCGCGCAGCGCTTCCTGGCCGCGCACCTCGTCGGTGATGTCGCGGCCGGTGCCGCGGTAGCCGCGGAATTCGCCGTTCGGGCCGAACATCGGCTTGCCGCTGATCGAGGACCAGTGGACCTCGCCGACTTCGTTGACGATGCGGTAGACGAAGTTCGAGAACGGCTCGTGGCGCTCGAGCATGGCGCGGTGGGCGCGCCATTGCTCCTCGCTCAGGCCGATGATGGGCAGGTCCCAGCGCCGCTTGCCGATCGATTTCTCCGGATGCAGGCGCGTGCGGCGATGCATGTCCTCGGTCCTCAGCGTGAAGCGGAACTCCGCGTCCTGCTCCCAGAACCAGTCCGACGACAGCCGGGCCAGCTCGCGGAACCGCTCCTCGGATTCGCGCAGCGCCTGCTCGGCGCTGCGCGCCTCGGTCACGTCCCGCACATAGACCTGCAGCAGCATGCCCTGGCGCGTGCGCAGCGACGCGGAGCTGATCTGGCCGAAGAACTCGGTGCCGTCCAGCCGCAGGAAACGCCATTCCGACAGGGGCGAGGCCGTTTCCTCGTGGAAGAGCATCTCCCTGAGCTCGGTGGCGACGGCGTGAAAATCCGGATGCAGCAGCTCGCGCAAGGTCTTGCCGACGAGGTCCTGCGGGCCCGAGGCGGCGAACAGCGCGATCGCGGCCTGGTTGACGTACTCGATTCCGCCGGGACCCCGGAGCAGGATCGCGTCGGGCGAGAGCTCGATCAGGCCGCGGTAGCGCGCCTCGGCCTCGCGCAATTGCGCCTCGGCGCCGCGCTCGCGTTCCAGGACGGCCGAAAGCGCCATTGCGCTCACCGCCAGCACGGCCACGTAGAGTTGCAGCCATAGCACGCGCGATTCCGGGTCACCGATCGCGCGCAGCAGCTCGGGGACGTCGAGCATGGCCCCCGCGGCGACCAGCCCGACCGCCAGCACGGCGATCGCCGAGCCCACGCGGCCGAACAGCCACGCGATCGCGATCACCGCCGGAAACACAAGATAGGACGCAGGCACCGGCGGCCAGACGAACACGGCCCAGGTCGCGGCGGCCAGCAGGGCGATGGCGACAATGAAATCCGCGCCGCGCGCCCACAGGATCCGGACCTGGTCCCTGTCCATCGCGCTCAGCATGATCGGCACGAGGACCAGGATCGACGTCGAATTGGAGAGAAACCAATCCCGCCAGGTCGGCCAGTAGGGCGGTTCCGCGCCGATGAGGCCGCCGAAGCTCGCACCGAGCGCCGGTGCGGCGATTCCGCCCATCGCGACGAACGCGAACACGGATCGCAGGTCCGAGAGCATCCGGCCCGCCGGGTGATGGGTGGAGCGCGGGGACATCGCCGCGCCCCCGAGCGCCTGACCCAGTCCCGCCGCTGCGAATCCGAGCGCGCCCCATAGGCCATCGCCTGCCGCCAACGCCGGAAGCGCGCTCGCCGGCAGGGAAGCGACGATGATCGCAGGCCAGGACTGCCGCGGCGAGACGAGCAGCGCGCCCAGCATGAACCCCGCGGGCAGCCAGAGCACGGGGAGGTGCATGGGCTGCGCGGCGAGCGAGATCCGGCCGAGCAGGAAATTGACGAACGCGACCAGCAAGGCCCGGGCGATCACCTGACCGGAGAAATACCCTGATCCCA
>Ga0082335_1009907_pt1 | contig 10049 bp, 9 predicted proteins | sample Subgrocontami58m_FD_72375 | JGI IMG/M metagenome (GOLD analysis project Ga0082335, IMG submission 72375) | Subsurface groundwater microbial communities from S. Glens Falls, New York, USA - GMW37 contaminated, 5.8 m (SPADES assembly) (version 2) ... | reverse complement strand
ACAATGAGCGAGGGAACGGCAAAAAAAATCATGTACGTGAACCGCAAGGCGCCGTACGGAACGATCTACGCGCTGGAGTCGCTCGAGGTGGTGCTGATCGCGGCCGCCTTCGACCAGGAGGTGAGCCTGGTATTCATGGACGACGGCGTGTACCAACTGAAGAAAGGTCATCAGACCAAGGGCATCGAGATGAAGAATTTCCAGCCCACCTACCGCGCGCTCGACGACTACGACGTCAACAAGCTGTACGTGGAAAAGGAGGCGCTGCAAGCGCGCGGCCTGTCGCAAGAGGACATGTGCGTGCCGGTGGAGGTGAAGAGCGCGGCCGAGATCGGCAAGCTGATGGAAGAGCAGGACGTGCTGCTCAGTTTTTAGAAAGTTTAGGGGCGCCTAACGGAATTACCGTTAGGCGACTGAGTTAGGGGAGCACGAGGGGACGCGCCCCGGAGGAAGTCCCCTTGGGGGATGTCCCCTCGTATTGTTAGGGACTTTAAGGGCAAACCATGCTGCATATCGTCAACAAGTCGCCGCTGGAACGCAGCGCGCTCGATAGCTGCCTCGCGGCCGCGCAGCCGGGCGCGGCAGTGCTGCTGATCGAGGACGGTGTCTACGCCGCGACGCGAGGCCATGCCGGGGAAGGCAAGCTGCGGGCCGCGTCGGCGCACCTCCAAATCTATGTCCTCGCCCCCGATCTGGAGGCGCGCGGCATGGCGCAATCGCTCGCCGATGGCGTGAAACCGATCGATTACGCGGGGTTCGTCGAACTGGTGGCGCAGCACAGGAACTGCCAGTCCTGGCTTTAGCGGTAATGGTCTAGGCGGCTGTAACGGAAGAGTTGTTACGGTCCCGGATTTTTGCGGGGAGCGCGGGGGAGATCGTCCCCTGCGGGATCAAGCACACAAAGAGGAGTGCATATGGCAATCGTGGTAGACGGCAAGACGTACGAAACCGACGAGGAAGGCTATCTGGTCAATCTCGCCGAATGGAACGAGGACATCGCCAAGCTTATCGCCGGGGAAGAGAAAATCGACATGACGCCCAACCACTGGGAAGTCGTCAATTTTCTGCGCGAGTATTACAACGAGTTTCAGATCGCCCCGGCGGTGCGCGTGCTCACCAAGTCGATCGGCAAGAAGCTCGGACCCGAAAAAGGCAACAGCCAGTACCTGTACGAGCTGTTTCCCTACGGCCCGGCGAAGCAGGCGTGCAAAATTGCCGGCCTGCCCAAACCGACTGGCTGCATCTAAAGCGGTTATCTCGCCGGTGACATGAGTCTCCGATGAGCGCGGCGACAGTGGTGTTTGCGCTTCTGTTCTACGCCGCTACGTTGCTCGGCGCGGCCGGACTTGCATGGCGCATCCGCGACTACGCGCGCACGCCGGCGCCGCTCAAAATCCCGACTACGCCGGCGCCGACGACCACGGGCGGCGTGGTGCTGCGCATGCTGCGCGAGGTGGCGCTGTTCGAGAGCCTGTTCAAGGCCAATCTCTGGATTTGGCTGTTCGGCTGGATGTTCCACGTCGCGCTGGCGCTGGTGCTGGCGCGGCATCTGCGCTATTTCACCGAGCCGGTATGGTTCTGGGTGGTTTGGGTCCAGCCCTTCGGCCTGTACGCCGGCCTGGCCATGGTCGGCGGGCTTGCCGCACTGTGGGCGCGGCGCTTCCTGGTGGAACGCATCCGCTACATTTCCACGCCCTCCGATCACATGATGCTGGCGCTGCTCCTCGGCATCGGCGTCTCGGGCTTGTCGATGAAGTTTATGAGCCACACCGACATCGTCGCAGTAAAGGCTTTCGCCCTCGGCCTGATCTTTTTCGACTGGCAGCCGCTGCCCGCGCATCCGGGCCTGTTCGTGCACCTGTTTCTGGTCATCGTGCTGATCGCGATCTTCCCGTATTCCAAGCTGTTGCACGCGCCGGGCCTGTTCTTCAGCCCGGGCCGCAACCAGGCCGACAATCCGCGCGAGCAGCGCCACCTCGCCGCCTGGGCGGCCAAGCTGGAAAAGGCAAAGGTCTGACATGGCCGCAGCCGAAATCACCGCCCCGCCGCTGAAGCCCTATCCGGTCATCCCGATCCTCGAAGTCGGGGCGATGGCGAACAGCAAACCGTATGTCGCCAACGCCGCGATGCAACAGGCCCTCGGTTTTCCCGGAGAACTGGTCGAGGGCTGGCACGACAAGGCGATCGCCAAACTGGGCGATCTGCTGCAGAACTACCGCGGGCTGAAGGTGTATCTGGATGCCTGCGTGCATTGCGGCGCCTGCACCGACAAGTGCCACTATTTCCTCGGCACGGGCGACCCGAAGAACATGCCGGTCGCGCGCCAGGACCTGCTGCGCAAAGTCTATCGCCGCTATTTCACCTGGGCGGGGAAGTGGTTTCCGAAACTGGTCGGCGCCGAGGATCTCAGCAAAGAGGTGCTCGACGACTGGTACTCCTACTTCAACCAGTGCTCGGAATGCCGCCGCTGCTCGGTGTTCTGTCCCTACGGCATCGACACCGCCGAGATCACCATGGCCGCGAAAGAGATCATGGACTCGATCGGCCTGGGGTCGAAATACACCAACGAGATTATCGGCAAGGTGCACAAGGTGGGCAACAACCTCGGGCTTCCCGGCCCGGCGCTGCTCGACACTTTGCAGAGTCTCGAAGAAGACCTCAAGGAAGAGACCGGCCTGGACATACGCCTTCCGTTGGACGAAAAAGGCGCGGCGGTGATGTTGATTACGCCCTCGGCCGATTTTTTCGCCGAGCCGCATGTCTATAGCCTCATGGGCTACGCCAAAGTGTTCCACGCCGCGGGCATTCCGTGGACGCTGTCCACACACGCCTCGGAGGCGGGCAACTTTGGCCTGTTCATCGGCAACTACGGCCAGATGCAGAAAATTGCCATGCGCGTGCGCGAGGCTGCTCTGGACCTGGGCGCAAGGCGCTTGGTGGTGGGTGAGTGCGGCCACGCCTGGCGCGTCGCCTACAGCTTCTGGAACACGCTGATCGGCCCGTTCGATTTTCTCGACCCCGACTATCCGCTGCCGCAGCACATCTGCGAACTCACCTACGACCTGATCCAGCGCGGCGCGCTGACCTTCGACAAAAGCGCCAACGACCGCTACGTGGTCACTTTCCACGACTCCTGCAACGTCGCGCGCGCCTCGCGCATGGGCGGCCTGCCGGGCGGCCAGTTCGAAATCCCGCGCGCCATCGTGCGCGCCGTCGCCAACAAGTTTGTCGAGATGAACCCGGAGGCCATCCGCGAAAAAACTTTCTGTTGCGGCGGCGGTGGCGGCCTGCTCTCAGACGAGTTGCTCGATCTGCGCGTAAAAGGCGCGCTGCCGCGCATGGAGGCGCTGCAGGCCGTCGTCGATACGGACGGCGTGAACTTCATGGCGACCATCTGCGCCATCTGCAAGGCGCAGTTCAGCAAGGTTCTGCCTTATTACAAGTTCAACATGAGCATGGTGGGCGGGGTGCACCAACTGGTGAGCAACGCAATCCGGCTCGGACCCAAGTAGAGCACCATCGAGGAGACGAAAAGTGTCGACCACAACTGAGCTGTCCGGCACCAAGCTGAGCTTCCGCCGCTACCGCGAAGGCGACGAAACGTGGAAGCGCTGGCAGGACAAGATTTTCGAGGGCGACCATTCCTACAAGTGCCCGACCTACATCCAGGCGGTGCCGCCCTGCCAGGGAAGCTGCCCCTCGGGCGAGGACATCCGCGGCTGGCTCAACATCGTGCGCGGCATCGAGAAGCCGCCGGCAGGCGTTCCGTGGCAGGAATACGCATTCCGCCGTCTAACCGAGGCGAACCCGTTCCCGGCGGTCATGGGGCGCGTGTGCCCGGCGCCGTGCGAGTCCGGATGCAACCGCAACGAGGTCGAGGATTTCGTCGGCATCAATTCGGTCGAACATTTCATCGGCGAGTGGGCGCTGGCGCACGGCCTCGGCTTTCCGCGGCCGGAACACGAGACCGGCAAGAAGGTCGCGATCATCGGCGGCGGGCCGGCGGGCCTGGCCTGCGCTTATCAACTTCGCCGCAAAGGCCATGGCTGCACCATCTTCGATTCGAACACGCAACTCGGCGGCATGATGCGTTACGGCATTCCCGGCTATCGCACGCCGCGCGCGGTGCTCGACGGCGAAATCCAGCGCATCCTCGACATGGGGGTGGAGGTGCGCCTCGATACCCACGTCGGCAAGGATGTCAGCCTCGAAGATCTGCGGCGCGACTTCGATGCCGTGTTCGTCGGCCTCGGCGCCCAGTCGGGCAGTCCCCTGCCGATTCCAGGCGCCGAGGCCCCGAACGTCATCGACGGCATCACTTTCCTGCGCGCCTTCAACGACGGCCGGCTCAATCATGTGGGCAAGAGGGTCGTGGTGGTGGGCGGGGGCGATACCGCGATGGACGTCGCCGCGGTGGCGCGGCGGCTCGGACACATAACGCGCGAGTCCGGGTCACCGGCCTCGGAACAGACGGTTCTCGGCCAGATGGAACACGACGTGGCCACGGCCGCGCGGCAGGAAGGCGCGAGCGTACTCATCGCCTACCGCCGGACGGTCGCGGAAATGCCGGCCACCAAACACGAAGTCGAGGCGGTCACGCGCGAGGGTGTGCGCATCATGACCTGCGTCGCCCCGGTCGCGGCGGTGCTCGGCCCCGACGGACGCGCCGTGGCGCTGCGGGTGATCAAGGTCGATTGGGTCAACAAGAAAATGGTGCCGCAAGCCGGGTCCGAATTCGATATCCCCTGCGACCTGCTGGTCTCCGCCCTTGGCCAGACGGTCGATTTCACCGGCCTGGAGGAATTCAAGAACGAGCGCGGGCTGGTCAGCGCGGACAAAAACTACCAGGTCACCGGCAAGGCGGGCGTGTTCACCGGCGGTGACATCGTCCGGCCGCACCTGCTGACCACCGCCATCGGTCACGCCTGGATCGCCGCCGAGGGCATCGACCGCCACCTCAAGGGCGAGCAGTTGGAGAGGCGGCCGAAAATCGACGTGCACTACTTCGACCTCGAGCGCAAGCTGATCGAAAAAGGCCTCAAGATCGAGGAAACGCATGAACCTTTGCGCGGCACCGACAGCTCGAACGTCGCCGTGCACAACTACGACAACCGCTCCGACCGGCACGTGATCCCGCACGAGGAGCTGTTCCTGGGCCATTTTCTCCATACGCCGCGCAATCTGCGCCAGATCGTCCAGTTGGACGCGAACAGCGCCGTAGGTAATTTCGAGGAGCGCATCGTGGCGCTGACCGAAGCGCAGGCGCAGGCCGAGGCCAAGCGCTGCATGAGCTGCGGGCAATGCTTCGAGTGCGACAACTGCATCGTCTATTGCCCGCAGGCGGCGGTGAAAAAGGTGCCCAAGGCGCAGGCGACCATGGGGCGCTACGTCTATACCGACTACGGCCGCTGCATCGGCTGCCATATTTGCATGGACGTGTGTCCCTCCGGCTACATCAAGATGGGGTTGGAGGTGTAAGTGCGGCGCGGCGCGCACCAGCCGGCTAGCGAACCGGCGTAATTCCAACTAACGCAACGGAGCTTCAATAGTGCCGAGCACGACCGATCAAACCAGCGCCAAGGTCACGTTTCGCCGTTACCAGGACGGCGACGGGAAATGGAAGCGCTGGCAGGAACAGATTTTCGATGCGGACCATTCGCACAAGTGCCCGACCTACATCCAGGCGACGCCGCCGTGCCAGGGCAGTTGTCCCTCGGGCGAGGATATCCGCGGCTACCTCAACATCGTGCGCGGCATCGAGAAGCCGCCGGCCGGACTCGCCTGGCAGGAGTATGCGTTTCGCCGGCTCGCCGGCGCCAACCCGTTCCCGTCGGTGATGGGGCGGGTGTGCCCGGCGCCGTGCGAGTCGGGATGCAACCGCAACGAGGTCGAGGATTTCGTCGGCATCAACTCGGTGGAACACTTTATCGGCGACAACGCGATCGCCAGGAATTTCGCCTATGAGAAGCCGGCGGTAACGAGCGGCAGGAAAGTGGCGGTGATCGGCGGCGGGCCGGCCGGCCTGTCCTGCGCCTACCAGCTTGCGCGCAAGGGCCACGCAGTCACCGTGTTCGACGAACATGCGGAACTGGGCGGCATGATGCGCTATGGCATTCCGGGTTTCCGCACGCCGCGCAACATCCTCGACGCGGAAATCCAGCGCATCCTCGACCTGGGCGTCAAGACCCGCCTGAAGTGCCGCGTCGGCACCGATGTCACGATGGACGAGATCCGGGCGGAGTTTGATGCGGTGTTCCTCGGCCTCGGCGCGCAGTCGGGACGGCCGCTTCCCTGCGCCGGCAACGAGGCGCCGAACGTCGTCACCGCCACCGCGTTTCTGCAGGCGTTCAACGATGGACGCATGCGCCACGTCGGCAAGCGCGTCGTCGTGGTCGGCGGCGGCGACACCTCGATCGACGTGGTCACCGTCGCGCGGCGCCTTGGCCACATCGTGCACGCCCACGAGGCGGACCGCCCCGAGCGAGCCATCGCCAGTTACACGGCGCACGACGTCGCCGAGGTTTCGGCCAGGCAGGGGGCGGAGGTGGTGCTCACCTCGGTGTTCGCGGTCGACGGGATGCAGGCGAACAGGCATGAAGTCGAGCAGGCCACGGCCGAAGGCATCACCATCCGCGGTAGCCTGGTTCCGGTCGCGCTGATGTGTGGCGCGGACGGACGCGCCACCGCGCTGCGCGTGGCCCGGTGCGAAGCGAAATTTGTCGGCGGACGGCTCGAAGTCAAGCCCATCTCCGGTACCGAGGAAGACATTCCCGGCGACTTGTTCGTCTCCGCCATCGGCCAGGCAGTGGACTTTACCGGGCTGGAGGAATTCGACGACGGCAAGGGCGCGGTCGCCGCGGACAAGAACTATCAAGTGACCGGCGAGCCGGGTGTGTTCGTCGGCGGCGATATCGTGCGGCCGAACCTGCTGACCACGGCGATCGGCCACGGCTCGATCGCCGCCGAGGGCATAGACCGGTTCCTGCGCGGAGAGGTGTTGGAAAAACGCCCCAAGATCGACGTTCACCACTTCGACCTGGTGCGCAAGATGGTCGAGAAGGGCCTGAAGGTAGTGGAGCATAGGTTGGAACCGCTGCGCGGCACCGACCGTTCCGGCGCCGCCGTGCACAATTACGACAACCGCTCCGACCGGCACGTGATCCCGCACGAGGAACTGTTCCTCGGCCACTTTCCGAACACGCAGCGCATCAAGCGCGACAGCATCACGCTGACCAAGGAAACGGCGCTGGGCAACTTCGAGGAGCGCATCGTCGTGCTGGCCGAAGCGCAGGCGCAGGCCGAGGCCAAGCGCTGCATGAGTTGCGGGCAGTGCTTCGAATGCGACAACTGCGTGGTGTATTGCCCGCAGATCGCGGTGCTGAAGGTGCCCAAGGCGCAAGCGACCATGGGGCGCTACGTCTACACCGACTACGACCGTTGCATCGGCTGCCACATCTGCGCGGACGTGTGCCCGACCGGGTATATCAAGATGGGGCTGGGAGAATAGGATGCCCCCGCACGGACTGCTGCGCTTCTTTGCCTGTCTGCTGCTCGCTTTGCCGGCGCTGGCGTTCGCTGCGGAGCGCACGCCCAAACCCTTTATCGTCATCGACAAGCCGGGCCAGTGCGTGGAAGCGGCCGAGATCATGCGGCGGGAGCACCCGGACATGCTCAAGCACCAGCGCGACCGGACCATGCGCGAAGGCATTCGCACGCGCAAGTACAGCCTGAAAGAGTGCGTCGAGTGCCACGCGGGCGCAAAGACCGCCAGCGTGATTGGCGAGAAAGGCTTCTGCCAGAGTTGCCACGATTATGCCAGCGTCAGGCTCGATTGCTTTGGTTGCCATGCTTCCAAACCGAAGCTCGCCAGCGGAGCGAAGCCATGAGCGCGGACGCGAACGAGGCCTTGAGCCGGCGCGGCTTTCTCGCCATCTCCGCCGCCACCCTGGGCGGAGTGATGCTCGCGCCGGGAATCCGCCTTATCGAGATCGCCGGCGCGCGCGCGCCCGAGCAGGCGGCCTCGAAGCGGGTGCGCTGGGGCCTGCTGATCGACACCAACAAATGCGCCCCTGGCTGCGACGATTGTGTCAAAGCCTGCGCCACCGAGAACGGCATCCGGTCGACCGGGCATCCGCGCACCGACCCGCAGTGGATACGCAAGGTCGAGTTGAAGGACCCGCGCAGCGGCCGCGCGCATTCGGCGCCGGTGATGTGTCAGCATTGCGAGCATCCGCCCTGCGTCGACGTCTGCCCCACCGGCGCCTCGTTCAAGCGCGCCGACGGCATCGTCCTGGTCGACCGGCATACCTGCATCGGCTGCCGCTATTGCATCATGGCCTGCCCTTACAAGGCGCGTTCGATCGTGTTCCAGGAGGTCACCGATCAAAATCCGGACGTGCCCCGCGGCAAGGGCTGCGCCGAGGGCTGCACGCTGTGCGTGCACCGCGTCGACCGCGACCAGCAGCCCGCCTGCGTCGAGGCCTGCGCCAAGGCGGGGCACAACGCCATGATCTTCGGCGACCTGAACGATCCGCAAAGCGAGATCGCGCGGCGGGTCGCCAAGTATGCAAGCACGCAGATCCGGGCCGACCTGAAACTCAATCCCGGCGTGCGCTATCAGGGACTGTGACATGGCCCAATCCTGCGTCTATCGCGAGCTGGGTGGTACCAGCCCCCGCTACTGGGGACTGCTGGCATTGCTTGCCGTGCCTCTCGCACTGGGGGCCGCTGCGTACTTCTACATCGAGCATTTCGGTCACATCGTGACCGGCATGGACAACCAGATCGTGTGGGGCATGCCACATGTGTTCGCGGTTTTTCTCATCGTCGCCGCCACCGGCGCGCTCAACGTGGCTCTGGCGGCCTCGGTGTTCGGCAAGACCGCCTACCAACCGGTCGCGCCGTTGTCGGCGTTGGTTTCCGTGGCGCTGCTCGTCGGTGGCCTTGCACTGCTGATGCTGGATCTGGCGCGTTCCGACCGGATGATCGTGGCGATGACCCACTTGAACACGAAGTCGCTGTTCGCCCTCAGGGTCGTCCTGTACAACGGATTTCTCGCCACCGTGGCCGTCTATTTCTGGTTTATGCTCGAACGGCGCATGAACCGCTACATCAAGTCGGTGGCGATCCTGGCGTTTCTGTGGCAGCTCGTGCTCGTCACCGGCACGGGCTTGATGTTCGGCTTCATGGTCGCGCGCGCAGTCTACGACTCGGTGCTGTACGCGCCGATGTTCATCGCGTTTTCCTCGGCTTACGGCACCGCGGTCTTCATTCTGATTCTGCTCGCTGTGTGCAACTGGGAGGAGCGGCCGATCGCCGGCGAGTTGTTGCGCCGGCTCAAGAACCTGCTCGCGATTTTTGCCGGTGCATCGCTGTATTTTGCCGCGCTGTTCCATTTTTCCAAGTACTACCTTGCGCGCTCCCACGAGGTCGGACAGTTCCTGCTGTTCGACGGCGGCGTGTACACGGCGCTGTTCTGGCTCGGTCAGGTGGCAATCGGCGGTATCGTGCCGCTCGCGCTGTTGTTGCGATCGCGGGTTTCGCGCCGAACCGTCGCCGCCGCCTGCGCGCTGGTGGTGCTGGGGGGGGTGGCGCAGATGTACGTGACTATCATCGGCGGACAGGCCTATCCGCAGATCCTGTTCCCCGGAATGGCCGAGTCGAGCAGTTTCTTCGACGGCGAGATCCACCCCTACACGCCGAGCGTGCCTGAGGTACTGCTCGGCTTGGGTGGCGCCGCGCTCGCCGCGGCAATCATCGCGGTCGCGCTGCGCGCGCTCGCGCTCCTGCCCGAGCGGCTCGACCCGACGGCCGGGCCGCAGGCCTGAAGCCGCCGCGGCGCCCGAGCTTGGAGCAAGGCATGCACCGGTTCCTCGTTTCCGCTGCGCACAAGTCTTCGGGCAAGACTGCGGTCAGCGTCGGCCTCGCGGCGGAGCTGTCGCGGCGCGGCCTCGTCGTGCAGGCGTTCAAGAAGGGTCCGGATTACATCGATCCGATGTGGCTTTTGGCGGGGGCCCGCCCCCCCCCCCCCCACCCCCTCTTCCACCCTG
>Ga0082335_1009906_pt1 | contig 10050 bp, 8 predicted proteins | sample Subgrocontami58m_FD_72375 | JGI IMG/M metagenome (GOLD analysis project Ga0082335, IMG submission 72375) | Subsurface groundwater microbial communities from S. Glens Falls, New York, USA - GMW37 contaminated, 5.8 m (SPADES assembly) (version 2) ... | reverse complement strand
GCTCGCGCGGCCTCTCGGTGGTCTCCGTCTACGGCGGCGTGCCGCTCCGCTCGCAGGGCGAGCGGGCACGCGTCGCTCACGTCATCGTCGCGACGCCGGGCCGCCTCACCGACCTCGTCGACCGGCGCCTCGTCTCGCTCGACAGCGTCCGCATCCTCGTCCTCGACGAGGCCGACCGGATGCTCGACATGGGCTTCAAGCCGCAGGTCGACCGGATCCTCCGGCACATGCCCGCCGAGCGGCAGACGATGTTCTTCTCCGCGACGCTCGACGGCGCGGTCGGACAGCTCGCCCACGAGTACACGAGCTCCCCCGTGCGGGTCGAGGCCGAGCTCTCCCACGAGCTGCTCCAGAGCGACGTCGAGCACCGCTTCGTCCCCGTCACCGCCGACAACAAGGTCGAGACGCTCGCCGGCCTGCTCACCGAGGAGCGCGGCCTCGCGCTCGTCTTCGTGCGGACGAAGCGCGGTGCCGACCGGCTCGTCACCCGGCTCGAGCGCGCCGGCGTGTCCGCCGCCGGAATGCACGGCGACATGAGCCAGAGCCAGCGCGAGCGGGCGCTGCGCCGCTTCGAGCAGGGCACCGTCTCGACACTCGTCGCCACGGACGTCGCGGCGCGCGGGCTCGACCTCGACGACATCACGCACGTGATCAACTTCGACCCGCCGGAGGACGACAAGGGCTACACGCACCGCGTCGGCCGCACGGGCCGGGCCGGCCGGAACGGCACGGGGATCACCCTCGTGTTGCCCGAGCAGCAGGCCGACGTCGGTCGCGTGGCGCGCCTCAACGGGCACGAGGAGACGTACGCCGAGACCGGCATGCGCTCCGCACCGCCGAAGCTCGTCTACGCCTCGAAGCGCCGGAACTCGAAGTGGGGCGCGCCGCGCCAGCGGCGCAAGATCTGAGCCGCCGGTAGATTCCGGCCGATGAGCCGCGCCGCCGCCGACCGCTCGCGGATCGCCGACATCGGCCTCGCGCCCGCCGGCGAGCAGCGGATCCGGTGGGTCGCGCGCCACTCGCCGGTCCTCAACCGGCTCGCGCGCGAGCGGCTCGCCGACGGCGCGCTGCGCGGCCGCCGCGTCGCCGTCGTCGTTCACCTCGAGGCGAAGACCGCGTACCTCGCAACGCTCCTGGCCGAGGCCGGCGCGGAGGTCGTGGTCGGCGCGAGCAACCCGGGCACGACGCAGGACGCGGTGTGCGCAGCACTCGTCCGGCGCGGCATCGAGGTGCACGGCGCGCGCGGCGCGTCGAGCGAGCAGTTCGAGGCGGACCTGCTCGCCGTCGCCGACACCGCGCCGGAGATCGTCGTCGATGACGGCGCCGAGCTGACCTCGCGGATCGTCGAGCACCGGCCCGGCCTCCTCGACGGCCTCGCCGGCGTGACCGAGGAGACGACGACGGGCGTCGGTCGGCTGCGGGCGATGGCGGCGGCGGGGCGGCTCACGTTCCCCGCGATTGCCGCGAACGACGCCTGGTGCAAGCACCTCTTCGACAACCGCTTCGGCACCGGCCAGACGACGCTCGCCGCGATCGACCGGCTCACGAACCTGAACCTCGCCGGCAGGGAGTTCTGCATCGTCGGCTACGGCTGGGTCGGCCGCGGCCTCGCGCGCTGCGCGCACGGCCTCGGCGGCCGGATCACCGTCGTCGAGGTCGACCCCGTCCCCGCGCTGGAGGCTCACATGGAGGGCCACCGCGTCGCGCGCCTCGAGGACGCGCTACCGGACGCCGACGTCGTGATCACGGCAACCGGCGGCATCGAGGCGCTCGGCCGCGACGCCCTCGCCCACCTCAAGGACGGCGCCGTGCTCGCGAACGCCGGCCACCACGACAGCGAGATCGACGTCGACGCCCTGCGCGAGCTCGCCGTCTCGTCCGAGGAGGCGCGCCCCGGCGTCACCGAGTACGCGCTCCCGGACGGCCGCCGCGTCTACGTCCTCGTCGAGGGGCACCTCGTCAACATCGCGGGCGCCGACGGCCATCCGGTCGAGATCATGGACCTGTCGTTCTCGGTGCAGGCGCTCGCGGCGCACCTGCTCGCGTCAGGCCGGCTCGAGCCGGGCCTGCACCGCTTCCCGCCCGACCTCGACCGCGAGATCGCGCGCACGAAGCTGGCGACGCTCGGCATCGAGCTGGACGACCTCACGGAGGCGCAGCAGCGCTTCCGTGAGCAGTGGACCGTCTGAGCTGTCCGCCGTCAACCGCCGCGGGCGAGCTCGGCGACGAGCTGCGCGGCTTCCGTCGGCGTCGTGCCCACGCGGATGCCGCGCGCTTCGAGTGCCGCCTTCTTGCCCTGAGCTGTCCCCGAGGAGCCGGAGATGATCGCGCCCGCGTGGCCCATCGTCTTGCCGGGCGGCGCCGTGAAGCCGGCGATGTAGGCGACGACCGGCTTCGTCATGTGCCGCTCGATGTAGGCGGCGGCCCTCTCCTCCTCGTCGCCGCCGATCTCGCCGACCATGACGACGTGCTCCGTCTCGGGGTCGGCCTCGAACTTCGCGAGGATGTCGATGAAGGAGGAGCCGACGATCGGGTCGCCGCCGATGCCGACGATCGTCGAGTTGCCGAGCCCGAGCTGGGTCAGCTCGTGGCCGATCTGGTAGGTCAGCGTGCCCGACCGCGAGACGAGCCCGATCGAGCCCTCGCGGAAGATCTCGGCGGGGATGATGCCGACGTTCGCCTTGCCGGGCGAGAGCACTCCCGGGCAGTTCGGGCCGAGCATCGTCACTCCGTGCGGGCGGATGTAGTTGTAGACCCGCAGCATCTCGTGCGCGGGCAGCCCCTCGGCGATGCAGACGACGGTGCCGATGCCGGCGGCCACGGCCTCGTAGACCGCGTCGGTGGCGAAGCGCGCCGGCACGAAGACCATCGAGGCGTTCGCGCCGGTCTGGGCGACCGCCTCCTCGACCGTGTCGAAGACCGGGATCCCCTCGACGTCCTGGCCGCCCTTGCCCGGCGTGACGCCCGCGACGACCTGCGTGCCGTAGCCCCTGTTGCGGAGGCCGTGGAAGGAGCCCTCGCTGCCGGTCAGGCCCTGCACGACGAGACGGGTCGAGGCGTCGACGATAATCGCCACTAGGCCTCGACCGCTTCTGTAGCGCAAGGAGCGAAGCTCATTGCGCTAGCTCCACCGCGCGGCGTGCCGCTTCGAGCATCGTCGGCTCGACGTAGAGGCCCGCCGGCGCGGCCTCGGCCAGGATCCGCCGCCCCTCTTCTGCGTTCGTGCCGTCGAGGCGGACGACGATCGGGTGGGAGATCGACGTCTCGGAGAGCGCCTGCAGGATCCCGCGCGCGACCTCGTCGCAGCGCGTGATCCCGCCGAAGATGTTGAAGAAGATCGCCTTCACCTGCGGGTCGTTCGTGATCACGCCGAGCGCGTCCACGACGCCCTCCGCGTCGCCCCCGCCGCCGAGATCGCAGAAGTTGGCCGGGCGACCGCCGGCGAGCGCGATCACGTCGAGCGTGGACATCACGAGCCCGGCGCCGTTGCCGAGGATCCCGACCTCGCCGTCGAGCTTGACGTAGGTGACGCCCTTCTGGTGCGCGGCGCGCTCCTCGACCGGCACCGCCTCGGGGTCGCGCATGGCGGCGATGTCGGAATGCTTGTAGAGCGCGTTGTCGTCCACCGTGAACTTCGAGTCGAGCGCGCGCACCTCCCCGGCCGGCGTGACGATCAGCGGGTTGACCTCGCAGAGCAGCGCGTCGCAGCCGATGAAGGCGTCGTACAGGCGCCCGACGATGGCGGCGATCTGCCTCTGCTCGCCGGGGTCCGAGACGCCCGCCCCGTAGACGAGCCGCCGCGCCTGGTACGGCTGGAAGCCCTCGAACGGATCGACGTGGAACTTCACGAGCGCCTCGGGGCTCTCCTCGGCGACCTGCTCGATGTCCATGCCGCCCTGCGTCGTGAACATGAAGAGCGGCTTCTTCGCGCCGCGGTCGAACGTCAGCGAGAGGTAGTACTCCTTCGCGATCTCCGACGCCTGCTCGATCCAGAGCTTGTGGACGACGTGGCCGCGGATGTCGAGGCCGAGGATCTCGCGGGCGCGCTGCTCAGCCTCCACCGGCGTCTCGGCGACCTTGATGCCCCCGGCCTTGCCGCGGCCGCCGGTCAGCACCTGCGCCTTGACGACGACGGGGCAGCCGAGCTCGACGGCCGCCTGGTACGCCTCCGCCGGGCTCGTCGCGAGGCGCCCCTCGGAGACGGGGATCCCGTACCGCGCGAACAGCGCCTTGCCCTGGTACTCGTAGAGATCCACGCCGGCCGCCGAGTCTACCCAGAGCCGTGTGCGAGCATGGCGGTTTCATGGGCAGGCACCTCCTCGCGCTCTTCCTCGCCGCACTCACGCTCGCTCTGGCCGGCTGCGGGGGCGGCGGCGAGCTGACGCTCCCGCCCGCCGAGCCCGCCGAGCCGGAGGTGGCGCCGCTCGACTGGGTCGAGACCTACGGCCCCGCCGGCAGCCAGCTCGTCTTCCGCGTCGAGCGGCTCGAGGTGCGCGACGAGGGCTGGGCGGCGGCCGTCTCCGTCACGAACCGGACCGGCGTCGCGTTCACCGTCGGCGGGACCGAGAGCCTGCTCGACCGCGCCTTCGGCGTGATGGTCTTCTCGACCGGTGACCTCCGCGAGCTCGAGCAGCGCAGCCGCGCCGGCGAGCTGCCGCCGGTGCGCGAGGCCTCGAGCTTCGAGCCGCCGCTGCCCGGCGCGCTCGCGCCCGGCGCGACCTGGAGCGGCGAGATCTCGGCACGCGGCTCGCTGCCGGCGCGGGCCTGGGTGCGCGTCTCGTTCGGTGCCTTCGTCGCCGTCGGTACGCCGCCGCAGGGAATCGAGCCCCGAATCGTGTGGATCACGGATCACGCCTATCCGCTCTAGCGCCTCGACGCCAAGTAACACTGTGTTACTTGGCGCGCCCTACGCCAGAAGCGCCCGAAGCTCCGCGTCGTCCTTGAGCGACGCAAAGTCGCTGTCCCCGCGCGCGAGATCCCTCAGCGAGCCGTCGAGCTCGACCGCCTGCCGCAGGTGTCCGAGAGCGTCCTCCCCCCGCCCGGCCATGCTCTCGTAGCAGGCGAGGTCGTAGAGGAGCACCGGGTCGTCCGGGAAGCGCTCGAGCCCTGCGGAGAGCACCGCGGCGCCCTCCGCATACTGCTGAACGGCGTGGTGGTCGAAGGCCCGGCGCAGGACGTCCCAGCGCTCGTGGATCGAGAGCAGGCGGCGCAGCTCCTCGATCGGGCGCTCGTGGTCCTCGACCCGGAGGTCGCAGACGCGGTCGAGGCCGAGCCGCTTGCCGGCTCCCGCGCCCGACCGCTCGGCGATCACCGCGGCCGACTGCTGCCCCCGGCGGTCGCCGCCTGCGGCCTGCCCCGCCTCGAGCGCGGCGACGAGACGCTCGGCGAGCTCGCCGCCGGTCTCGCGGAAGGCGCGCGCCATCTCGCGCACGACCTCCTCTCCGGCGAGGATGTTCCCTTGAACGGTGAAGCCGGCGGCGGCCTCGTGCCCGGCCCAGTCGTTGCAGTCCGCCCCGGTGAAGGCCGCGGCCTCGCCGGCGGCGTTGACAACCCCGAGCTGGCGTGTCTCCCGGCCCGGGTCGTCGGCGAGCGCGCGTTCGAGCGCCTGCGCCGGCGCGAGCCCCTCCTCGAGCAGCGCGAGCACGCGCGGGCCGTAGCCGGCGATCCCGGCCGCCTGCGTCGCGACCGCGCCGACGCCGGCCTTCGCCCACGGGACAACGGCGCCGACGGCGAAGTACTTGGACTGGACGGCCGCGCCGACCTCGCCCGTCGCCGGATCGGCGGCGACGATCGAGAAGGTGGAAGGCCTCCCGCGACCCACTACTCGCTCCTCACGACGCAGATCACCTGACCGGTCGCGACCGGCTCTCCCGGCGCCACGGTGAGACCGGTGACGACGCCGTTGCGATGCGCGGCGATCTCGTTCTCCATCTTCATCGCCTCGACGATGCAGAGCACCTGACCCGCCTCGACCGTGTCGCCGTCGGCGATCTCGACCGCGAGCACCGTGCCCTGCATCGGGCTGACGACGGCTTCCTCGCCCCCCACGCCGGCGCTGGCGGCGTGGGCGCGGCCCCGGCGCCTCCGGGCGAGCTCGGCCCACGGCGGCTCGGGCTCGAGCAGGCGCACGTCGAAGCGCCGCCCGTCCAGCTCGACGGGCACGCGCAGCTCGCGCGACCGGGACGCCGCGGCCGCGCCGTCGGCGGAGACGAGGGCGCCGGCGCGCGCGAACGCCTCTGCCTGCTCCGCCAGCTCCGGCGACTCGGTGACGCCGTCGCACGTCTCGCCTGCGATGAAGCACGGGTGCGAGAGGAGCGCGAGATGGAAGCCGACGAGCGTCGGCGGCCCCTCGATCGCGAACTCGCCGAGCGCCCGCAGCATCCGCCGCCGCGCGTGCTCGCGGTCCACCCCGTGCACGATCAGCTTCGCGATCATCGGGTCGTAGAGGCCTGAGATCTCCGAGCCGGCGACGACGCCCGAGTCCACGCGCACGCCGGGGCCGGCCGGCTCGCGGTACGCGGTGATCACGCCCGGCGCAGGCAGGAAGCCCTGGCCCACATCCTCGGCGTTGATCCGGCACTCGATCGCGTGGCCGTGCAGCCGCACGTCCTCCTGCCGGAGCGAGAGCGGCTCGCCGGCGGCGATGAAGACCTGCTCGCGCACGAGGTCGAGGCCGGTCACGAGCTCTGTGACCGTGTGCTCGACCTGGATGCGCGTGTTCATCTCCATGAAGAAGTAGTCGCCCTCCGGCGTGAGCAGGCCCTCGACGGTGCCCGCCGAGCGGTAGCCGGCTGCGCGCGCCGCGTTGACGGCGATCGCGCCGATCCGCTCGCGCAGCGCGTCGTCGACGGCCGGCGAGGGCGTCTCCTCGATCAGCTTCTGGTGGCGGCGCTGGATCGTGCAGTCGCGCTCGCCGAGGTGGATGACGCTGCCGTGCGCGTCGGCGAGCACCTGCACCTCGACGTGACGGGGGTCATCGAGGTAGCGCTCGACGTAGACGGATGCGTCGGCGAAGTACTTCTCCCCTTCGCGGCGGGCGGACTCGAAGGCACGCTCCGCCTCGACCGCGTCGGAGACGAGCTTCATCCCCTTGCCGCCACCGCCGGCCGCCGCCTTGATGATCAGGGGATAGCCGATCTCCGCGCCCAGTCGCACGACCTCCTCGGCCGACACGACCGGCTCGGTCGTGCCCGGGATGATGGGCACCCCGGCGGCGGCCATCGCCGTCCGGGCCGCGGTCTTGTGTCCCATCAGCTCGATCGCCGCCGGCGGCGGGCCGATCCAGATGAGCCCGGATCCCTCGACGAGCCGGGCGAACGCCGCGTTCTCGGCGAGGAAGCCGTACCCCGGGTGGATCGCCTCCGCGCCCGCGCGCTGCGCCGTCTCGACGAGCCGCTCGGCGACGAGGTAGCTCTCGGCGGCCGGTCCGGGCCCGATGAGAAAGGCCTCATCGGCCATCCGCACGTGCAGCGCGCTCCGGTCGGCCTCGGAGTAGACGGCGACCGAGCCGATCCCCAGCTCCCGCAGCGTCCTGAAGATCCGGACGGCGATCTCGCCGCGATTCGCGACCAGGACTTTCGAGAAGGGGGCCATCCGGAGCGTATTCTCTCCCAGCGGTGACTCTTCCGGATCAGTTGACCGTCGGGCGCGCGGCCTCGGTGCCGCTCGTCGTGCTCCTCTTCGTGTGGGACTTCCCGCACAACGAGTGGTGGGCGACGGGCCTTTTTGGCGTCGCGATGGCGACCGATCAGCTCGACGGTTGGCTCGCGCGGCGGCGCAACCTCACCTCCGCGCTCGGCTCGCTGCTCGATCCGATCGCCGACAAGGTGCTCGTGCTGGCGGTGCTCGTCGTGCTCGTCGAGAAGGGCGTCGCGCCGGCGTGGATGGTGGCGGCGATCGTCGCGCGGGAGATCGCGATCTCGGGCCTGCGCCTGGCGGCGCTGGAGCGCGGAGTCGTGATCGCCGCCCGCGACCTCGGCAAGCTGAAGACCTGGGCGCAAGCGGTCGCAGCGGGGCTCGGCGGCTTCGCCGCGGCCGGCGCCTGGTCGTACGACGTCGGCTGGTGGGCCCTCCTCGTCGCGACCGTCCTGACGTGGCTCTCGGGCCTGGACTACGCCCGCGTGGCGCCCGGAGCACTGCGCGGGCGGGCCGCAGGCTGAGGCGCCCCGCCGTCCTCGCCGGCCGCGGTCGCCTCGTCGAGGCCCGCCTCGCGCCAGGCGCTCCGGTAGCCGGAGCCCGCGCCGGCCCGCTCGACCGCGGTCAGGATCGCCTCGCGCTCCAGCTCGTCTGCTCTCGGCTTGATCTCGGCGTCCACGTGGGCGAAGCCTACCCAGTGGCCCGTTCGGGGGATTTAGGACGGGACACGTGAAATCCCTCAATGGGGGGATGAACGCCGGCCGGGGGCGCGCAAGAATCCCCCTCTGAGTCTGGCGTCCGGCAGGGAGGATCAGATACTTCAGTGGAAGAACCCCAGGTTTCTCGCGCTTCTTCACGACGCTCGCGCTGCTCGCCGCGTGGGTCGGCGGGGCCGGCGCGAGGCAGTGGGGCTGGTAGCTGCCGAGTAGCGTGAGCGCGGGGGCGACAATGCCCCCGCGGCTCGCGGCCGTCGTCGCGCCCGTCTGCGTCGCGGGTTTCGCCGTGGCGGTCGCGGCCGCGGCTACGGTCTCGACCACACCGCAGAGCGCAACGACGCTCGCGGGCGTTGCCGCGCTCTTCGCGGCCTCCGCGCTCGCCGAGCGTTACCCGGTGCCGATCGAGGGGATCGACACCGGCGGCGTCTCGCTCTCCTTCGTCTTCTGCGTCGCGAGCATCGTCCTCTTCGGCTGGGCGCCCGGCGTCCTCGTCAGCTTTCTCGGGCCGACGATCATGCAGCTCGTCGAGCACCGCCCTCCGGTCCGCGTCGCGTACAACGCAGCGGTCTTCTCGCTCTCGGCGGGCGTCGCCGGCGCTGTCGCTTCCGCGATCGGGCACGAGACGGCGGGCCACGTGCTCGCACTCGTCACGCTCGTGGCGTTCGCGCACTACGCGGTCAACATGGTCTTGATCAGCCTTGTCGTCGGCGCCAGCTCGCGCAAGCCGGTGCTCGCGATGATCCGCTCGATCCTGACCGTCACGTTCCTTCCCTTCGCGCTGATGGCCTCGGCGGCGCTCATGCTCGTCGTGCTCTGGGAGCGCTCGCCGCTGTTCTCGGGAGCGCTCGTCGGGCCGCTGCTCGCGATCGCCCTCTACCAACGCTCGACCTACCGCGAGCTGCGCGCGATGCGCCTCGCGCTCACCGATCCGCTTACCGGGCTCGGCAACCACCGCCACTTCCATGACCGCATCGAGCGCGACCTCGCAGACGCCGCCGGCCAGGGGTTCCCGCTCAGCCTGTGCCTCGTCGACATCGACGACTTCAAACGGGTCAACGACCGCTTCGGGCATCCGGCGGGCGACGAGGTGCTTGCCCAGCTGGCGACGAAGATGCGCCAGAGCGGCGAGGCGTTCCGGCTCGGCGGCGACGAGTTCGCCATCCTCCTGCCTGGGCGGGACGAGGAGAGCGCGACCCTCGTGGCCGAGGCGATCCGCGAGCGGATCGATGTGTTCGAGCTCGACCACGCAGGCTCGGTGACCATCAGCGCCGGAATCGCCACGCTGCCCCCGGAGGGCATCGCGCGCGACGAGCTCGTCCGCCGTGCCGACAGCGCCCTCTACTGGGCCAAGGAGTACGGCAAGAACCAGGTCCGGGCGTACCGGCCCGAGGTCGTCGAGATCGCCGAGCTCAAGCGACTCGCCGCCGGCCCCGACCGCGCCGCCCGCTACCGGGCCGCCGCCAGCCTCGCCAAGGCCGTCGACGCGCGGGACGCCTACACGGGCAGCCACTCCGAGCGCGTCGCCGAGCTGGCGGCTCGAATCGCGACGCGGATGGCAGTGGACGCCGAGCTGATCGAGCTGACCCGGCTCGCCGGCAGCCTGCACGACCTCGGCAAGCTCGCCGTCCCCGAGGAGATCCTGCGCAAGCCGGCCGCGCTCTCCGAGCCGGAGCGGCTCCGCACCCAGGCCCACCCCCCC
>Ga0082335_1009903_pt1 | contig 10052 bp, 7 predicted proteins | sample Subgrocontami58m_FD_72375 | JGI IMG/M metagenome (GOLD analysis project Ga0082335, IMG submission 72375) | Subsurface groundwater microbial communities from S. Glens Falls, New York, USA - GMW37 contaminated, 5.8 m (SPADES assembly) (version 2) ... | reverse complement strand
AGGCTTCGACCAGGGCGGTGACGATGTCCTGATACATGGGCTCGCCGACCGCGCCCGGCTCCTTGGTGCGGTCGAGCACGGCGATGGCGCGCACGCTGCGCGGCAGCGCCGCGATAACGGCTTCGGTGTCGAACGGCCGGTACAGCCGCACGGTCAGGAGGCCCACTTTCTCACCGCGGGCGGCGAGGGCCCTGACCGCTTCGCCGGAAGCGCCGACGCCGGAGCCCATCTGCACCAGCACCCGCTCGGCATCGGCGGCGCCCTGGTAATCGAACAGCCGGTAGTGACGATGGGTGAGCTTCGCGAACCGGTCCATGGCTTGCTGCACGATGCCCGGCACCGCCATATAGAACAGGTTGCACGCTTCGCGCGCCTGGAAAAACACGTCCGGATTCTGCGCCGAGCCGCGCAGCACGGGCTTGTCCGGGTTGAGAGCGCGCGCGCGATGCGCCGTGACCAGTTCCTCGTCGATCAACTCGCGCACTTCTTCCTCGAACAGCAGATCGAGCTTGTTTACCTCGTGGCTGGTGCGAAACCCGTCGAAAAAATGCATGAACGGAATGCGCGAACGCAGCGTCGCCATCTGCGCGATCATGGCCATGTCCTGTGTCTCCTGCACATTGGCGGAGGCGAGCATGGCCCAGCCTGTCGTCCTCGCGGCCATCACGTCGCTGTGGTCGCCGAAGATGGAAAGCGCGTGCGTGGCCAGCGTGCGCGCCGCGATGTGAAACACCGCAGGCGTGAGTTCGCCCGCGATCTTGAACATGTTGGGGAGCATCAACAGCAGACCCTGCGAAGCGGTGAATGTCGTGGTGAGCGCGCCCGCTTGCAGCGCGCCGTGCACGGCGCCCGCGGCGCCGGCTTCGCTTTGCATCTCGATGACCTCCGGCACCACACCCCAGAGGTTTTTCTGTCCGGCGGCCGACCACGCGTCGGCAAACTCGCCCATGCCCGATGACGGGGTGATGGGGTAGATCGCGATCACCTCGTTGGTGAGGTGGGCGATGCGTGCAGCGGCCTCGTTGCCTTCGAGGACGGCTAGGCGTGTGCTCATGTTTTCCTTTCAATCATGTTGTTCTCCTTGCTGCCCCCGTGCCGCTACAGAAGCCCGGCCTTGCCCGCTTTCCAGCGCTCGTATTCGGTAGTCAGCAGCGCCACATGCTCGCGCTCCTCGGCGGCGAGTTCCTTGTACAGATCCCGCTCGACCGAGCCCTCGGGCGAGTTCGCGCCCTGCTCGCTGAAGAACTTCACCGCCCGCTCCTCGAACGCGATGGCGATGCGAAACAGGTTGGCCGGATCTTCGGGCTTGCGCTCCACGCCGGCAAAGATGGCCGCGTGATCGATCTGGAAGTCCTCGGCCAGCTGCGGCAGATCCGTGTGATAGCGCCTGGACAGGATCTCCATGTGCTCCTGCTCCATCGCGGCGAGGCGGCCGAACAGGTCGCGCAACGCCGGTTCCTTCGACTCTTTCGCCGCGCGCTGGTAGAAAGCCTGGCCGCCGAGTTCGATTTCGAACGCCGCGCGGATGGCGGCTAGGCCTTTGGCATCGGCTATCGGCCCGCGCTCGAGCATCTCGAGCTTGCCTTTGCAATGCGGGCACATGCCATACGGAAAGGCGAAGCCCTCGCTCACCTTGCCGCACCCGCTGCACCGCCATCTGAGTTCGAGGTTGGCGCAGCAGATGTAAACTTCGTCGCCTTCGATCGGGCGGTGGCACCTTGGACAGGAGATCATGGCTGGCTCTCGTTCTGTATGGTTGCCGGCGCGGCGGCCGGCGCGGGGCCGTCAAACGCAACTGGCGGCACGAACGCGTCGACGTCGGCCTGCGTGATTGGCCAGGTCTGCTTGTTGCCCTGCAGATAGGCGCCGATTGCCTTGGCGGCGCGGCGGCCTGCGCCCATCGCCAGAATCACGGTCGCTGCACCGGTGACGATATCGCCGCCTGCGAACACCCCGGGCAGACTGGTGGCCTGCGTGGCCGCGTCGGCGACGATGTAGCCCCATTTGTTCAGTTCAAGGCCGGGCGTGGATTTGGTGACGATCGGGTTGGCCTTGGTGCCGAGCGCATAGATCACCGTATCGCAGTCCAGATCGACGAACTCGCCGAGCGGCATGGGCTTGCGCCGTCCCTTCTCGTCGGGTTCCCCCAGCATCATCTTCTCGACCTTCATTCCGCGGACGGCTCCGTTGTCCTCGGTGTAGATCTCGACCGGCGCGTGCAGGAAAAAGAAATCGATGCCTTCTTCCTTGGCATGGCGCAGCTCCTCGATGCGCGCCGGCGCCTCGGTCTCGGAGCGGCGATAGACGCAGCGCACGGTCGGCGTGCCGAGGCGCTTGGCGACCCGCAGGCAGTCCATCGCGGTGTTGCCGGCGCCGATGACGACCACGCTGCGGCCCAAGGTGATCGGCGTGTCGAGATAGGGAAACTTGTCCCCGCCCATCAGGTTGACGCGGGTCAGGAATTCGTTGGCCGAATAGACTTGGCCGGCGAATTCACCGGGGATGCCGAGAAATGCCGGGGCGCCGGCCCCGGCGCCGACGAACACCGCGTCGAATCCCATTTCACCCATGAGCTGCGGGATGGAAAAGGTTTTGCCGATGACCTTGTTGGTCTCGAATTTGACGCCGAGGCCCTTCAGGTGCTCGACCTCGCGGCTGATGATGTCTCGCGGAAGACGGAACGCAGGGATGCCGTACTGGAGCACTCCGCCCACCACGTGCAGCGCCTCGAATATCGTGACCGCGCAGCCGTAGCGCATGAGGTCGGCGGCGACGGCGAGGCCCGACGGGCCGGAGCCGATAATCGCGACCCGTCCGAACTGGCGTTCGAAGCGCGGCGGATCGGCCTTGGGCGCATGCGCGTTGTCGCCGACGAAGCGCTCCAGGCGACCGATCGCCACCGGCTCCATCTTAATGTTCTTGTTCTTGCCCACGATGCACTGGGCCTCGCATTGCGATTCCTGCGGGCAGACGCGGCCGCAGACCGAGGGGAAGAGATTGGATTCGTTGATGACGCCGAGCGCGCCGTCGAGGTCGCGCACCAGCAGATGGCGAATGAAGCGCGGGATGTCGATCGACACCGGGCAGCCGGCGATGCAGACGGGCTTGGCGCACATGATGCAGCGTTCCGCTTCCTCCAGCGCGTTCTGCAAGCTGTAGCCCAGGTTCACCTCCTTGAAGCTGCGCGAGCGCTCCAGCGCATCGCGCTCCGGCATCTTCACCGCATGCGGGGAGAGGTCCTTGTACTTCTTGTAATTGTGCTTGTTCTGTTCGAACAGCATCTTCTCCACGTTGCAGATATGGGCATAATCTTCGCTCGCCTTCGATTCCTCCCCTTTGAAGCGCCGCTGCCGCAGCACCAGTTCCTTGAAATCGACCAGATGGCCATCGAAGTCTGGACCGTCGACGCAGGCGAACTTTACCTTGCCGCCGACGCTGACGCGGCAGGAGCCGCACATGCCGGTGCCATCGACCATAATGGCATTGAGCGACACCATGGTCTTGACGCCGTAGGGGCGCGTGGTCTCGACACAGGCGTTCATCATCGGCAGCGGCCCGATCGCGACGACCAGATCCGGCCGGTCGCGCTCGAGTATCTCTTGCAGCGCGGAAGTGACGAATCCGGGCTTGCCGTAACTGCCGTCGTCGGTGCACACGACGAGCTTGTCGCTGTATCCGGCAAAGCGCTGTTCCCAGAACACGAGTTCCTTGTTGCGAAATCCGATGATGCCGGTGGTGCGATTTCCGGCGCCCTTGAATGCGCGCAGTTGCGGATATACCGGAGCGACCCCCAGTCCACCGCCGACGAGCACCACGTGTCCGAAGCTGCCCACGTGCTGCGCCAGACCCAACGGCCCGACGAAATCGGCAAAGCTATCGCCTTCCTTGTAGTGATCGCGCATTTCCAGCGTCGTCTTCCCGAGCGACTGGATCACCATCGTGATCGTACCCTTGTCGCGGTCGAAATCAGCCACCGTCAGCGGAATGCGTTCGCCGCCTTCGTGCAGACGTATCATGACGAAATGGCCCGGTTGCGCGGACTTCGCCACGTCGGGGACCATCACTTCCCAAAGGAAGGTGGTATCGGAAAATACTTCTCGGCGAACGATCGTGTACATAGAAGAGCCTTGCGACCACTGAAAAGATACGCCGGGGAAAGGAGCGTCGCACGGACGATCAGTGTGACGGCGTCTGTCGAATGCGGCGACCCGCTGCAACTATACACCGGCCGCCATGGTCCGGCGAGTTGCTGGCGTGAGTTAACATCGCTAACTCTGCGTCCTCCTGCGATGATCCGGGAGCATAGTACGAGCGCCGGTTGCCACATTGACGTAGATCAAACGAGCGCGGTGCCGCTGCTCAACACGCAAGCGACGCGCGCATGCCGGCGCCAGTCGCTTGCGCAGTCCGGTCGACGCTGCTCGATGCCAGCGCGAAAAGGCACTCACGATGAGAATCCGGACGTCGATGAACGTGGACGCACACACGAGCAACGGAACGGGGTATCGCACTTCTCATCGCCGGCGGGCGGACTCGAATCCTGCTTGCGTGCAACTTGCTACGGTGGCACAATGGGCGGCAGTGGGAACTGCATCAGACGTGTTGTGCACGACCGACAACTGTGATGACAAAACAAGACGAAAATAAGGCGCCACCGCATCCTCCTGCCGACGGCAACGATGCCCTACCCCAGCCGCAAGCTAGTCCTACTCGTGCAATAAGGGAAATCAATGGGCCAAAAGGTCCGGAGCCTACCCGCTATGGAGACTGGGAACGCAACGGCCGTTGCATTGATTTTTGACATGTTCTTGCTTAACGCCTCTTAAAGCACCGCGCAGTCTTTTTGATTTGAATTCGCGTACCTTCCCAGAACCTCTTTCAGAGATATTCCAATGCCTATGACGATGAACGAGCGACCGCTGTCCCCGCATTTGCAGATCTACAAAGTCGAATTACCCATGATGCTTTCCGGACTGCACCGGATCACGGGTATCGCCCTGTCGGTTGGCAGCCTCCTGCTGGTCGCGTGGATTGAGAGCGCCGTGTACTCTGCGGAAGCTTTCGCTACTTTGAGTCGTTTTCTCGGCAGCTTCATTGGCCAATTGATGCTGCTCGGCTGGACCTTTTCGCTCGTCTATCATTCGATCAGCGGCATTCGCCACCTGATTTGGGATACCGGCGGATTGCTTGAGGTCAAACAGATCCATAGCAGCGGCAAAATCGTGCTCGTCGTCACGATCGTTTTGACCGTGCTCGCGTGGATACTCGGCGGTGGTTTTCCCGGAGGTGCATTGTGAATCATAAATATCGGACCCCGCTGTCTATCGCGCGAGGACTCGGCTCGTCGAAAGACGGACTGGGCCACTGGTGGAAGCAACGTTTGACCTCCGTCGCCCTGGTGCCACTGGTGGTGTGGTTCGTCGTGTCCATGATCGCTCTGGCCGGGCAGGATCGCGCGCAGGTGTTGAGTTGGCTGCATTCTCCTTTTCACGCCGTGATCTTCAGTCTATTTCTCATCGTGTCGCTTTATCACGCCAACCTGGGGCTGCAGAAAATCTATGAAGATTATGTTCAGGCGCGGTGGTTGCAATTGAGTTCAAGTTTCGCAACGCATTTTGCAGCGGTATTACTAGGGTTTGCAGGAGTCTTCGCCCTCCTGAAACAGGCATTCGGAGGCTGAGAAGAGAATGAACCAAGCGTATGAGGTTATTGAGCACAAGTACGATGTGGTAGTGCTGGGTGCCGGCGGCGCCGGACTGCGGGCCACTTACGGCATGGCCGAACAAGGTTTGCGCACCGCCTGCATCAGCAAAGTATTCCCCACGCGCAGCCACACTGTGGCGGCCCAGGGTGGTATAGCCGCATCACTGGGTAACATGGGCAAGGATACCTGGCAGTGGCATATGTATGACACGGTTAAAGGAGCCGACTGGCTGGGGGATCAGGACGCCATCGAATACATGTGCCGGGAGGCGCCGCAGGCCGTGTACGAACTCGAACACGCGGGCCTGCCCTTTTCCCGTACCGAAGATGGGCATATCTACCAGCGGCCGTTTGGCGGCCATATGAGCAATTTCGGTGAAAAACCTGTGCCTAGAGCCTGCGCGGCAGCCGATCGCACCGGACACGCGATGCTGCATACGATGTACCAGCAGGCACTGAAGTATCAGGCGGAATTCTATGTGGAGTTCTTTGCTTTGGACCTGATCATGGACGATGACGGGGTCTGCCGGGGTTTGCTCGCCTGGGACTTGAATCACGGCACCCTGCACTGCTTCCGGACCCATATGGTGATTCTGGCAACGGGCGGCTACGGGCGCACCTACTTTTCCTGCACCTCGGCGCACATCTGCACCGGCGACGGACACGGCATGATCGCGCGCGCCGGATTGCCGCTGCAGGATATGGAATTCATGCAGTTCCATCCCACCGGCGTCTATGGTCCGGGCATGTTGATCACCGAAGGCGTGCGCGGCGAAGGCGGCTATCTGACTAACTCGGCAGGCGAGCGTTTCATGGAACGTTATGCGCCCAATGCCAAGGATCTCGCCTCGCGCGACGTGGTCAGCAGGGCCATGACGATCGAGATCAACGAAGGCCGCGGTGTTGGCCCGCTGAAGGATCACATCAATCTGCATCTGGAGCATCTGGGGGCGGATGTGATCAATGAGCGCCTGCCGGGGATCACCGAAACGTCGAAAATTTTCGCCGATGTGGATGTAACGCGCGAGCCGATTCCGGTCATTCCCACGGCGCATTACTGCATGGGCGGTATCCCGACCAATTACCTGGCGGAGGTATTACGCCCGACGGCAGACGATCCGGACGCGGTTGCCCCCGGCCTGATGGCCGTTGGCGAGGCGGGCTGCGTATCCGTGCATGGCGCAAACCGGCTCGGCTGCAATTCGCTATTGGATCTGGTGGTGTTCGGACGTGCCGCCGCTTTGCGTTGCGGCGAACTGATCAAGCCCAATACGCCGCACAAACCTCTGCCGGAAAATATTCTGGAGCCGGTGCTGCAGCATTTCGATCGCATTCGCAATGCCAAGGGTTCCATCAGTACGGCGGACCTACGCCTGCGCATGCAGCGTACCCTGCAAAAGCACGCCGCGGTGTTCCGCGAGGAGAAGATGCTGCGCGAAGGAGAGAAGCTCATTAACGAATGCGTCAAGAGCTTTGCTGATATCTCGATCAAGGATCGGGGCATGGTCTGGAATTCCGACCTCGCGGAATCCCTGGAATTGGAGAATCTGCTGGTGTGCGCTTCGCACTTAATAACCAGCGCGGCAGAGCGCAAGGAAAGCCGCGGGGCCCATGCGCGGGACGATTTCAGCAAGCGTGATGATACGAACTGGATGAAACACACCTTGTCGTGGACGCGGGACAGCGGCTCGCCGGCAATCACCTACCGGCCGGTGCATACCTACACGCTGACGAAGGAAGTCGAGTACATCAAACCGAAAGAGCGCGTTTATTAAGGAGGCGCGGAGAAGACAATGCACAAATTTTCACTTCCGCTGAATTCCCGTGTCGTCAAGGGCAAGAACTGGGCGGCCGCGGCAGGCAGTACCAAGGTACGCAAGTTCCGCATCTACCGCTGGGATCCGGATACCAAAGATCAGCCGCGACTCGATACCTACGAAGTGGACATGGACAAATGCGGACCAATGGTGCTGGACGCATTGATCAAGATTAAAGACGAAATCGATTCGACGCTGACTTTCAGACGTTCCTGCCGTGAAGGGATCTGCGGCTCCTGCGCCATGAACATCAACGGCACCAACACGCTCGCCTGCACCCAGAATTTAAGCGATCTCGCTCCTGGCGATGTGACCATTCATCCGCTGCCGCACAGGCCGGTGGTCAAGGATCTGGTGACTGATCTGACGCACTTCTACGCCCAATACGAATCGATCAAACCTTGGCTGCAAACCCAGTCGGCGACGCCGCCGGACAAAGAGCGCTTGCAATCGCCCGAAGACCGGAAAAAACTCGATGGTCTCTACGAATGCATACTGTGCGCGTGCTGTTCCACCTCCTGCCCAAGCTATTGGTGGAATGAGGAACGCTATTTGGGACCGGCCATACTATTGCAGGCGCAGCGCTGGCTGGCGGACAGTCGCGACGAGCTGACGGGTGAACGCCTCGATGAATTGAACGATGCCTACCGTCTGTTCCGTTGCGACACCATCCTCAATTGCACCCGGGTATGCCCGAAGGGTTTGAATCCCGCTAGAGCGATTGTGGATATCAAGAAACAGCTTTTGGAACGCGAAATCTGAGGCATGCCAGGCGCCGGGCGGCCATGACCGATCTGAACATCCGGATCGGCCGCTTGCGCTGGCAAAGCCGGCGTGGCCTATTGGAACTGGACAGATTTTTCGAATCCTTCTTCAGTCGGGATTTGTCCGCCTATGACGAAGCCACCATTGCTGCATTGGAGCGTTTGATGGAATGTCAGGATCTTGAATTGCTGGATTGGCTGCTCGGCCGTTCGGCGCCGCAAGATCCGCAGCTCGTGCATGCCCTCAAGCTCCTGCGCAATGATTGAATTCGCGGTTAATCGCTGCGGTAAAATCCCCCCGATTTTGGCGTGCAGGCGATCGCGCTAGTCAAGTTCTGTTGCCATGGACTCGCCTTTCTCGGTACAGTTACCGCTGGCTAAACGCTGCTTTGGTTTTGGGAATGAGCCGCGGGTATCGGAATGCAGGGGCGCGCACGCGCCCCGCGGGAAGTGCGGACCGCGGGGACGATGCGAGCCCGCACTGCGATCCGAAAACAGGTGTACCCCGGATTTCGTGGCCGGCGAAACTTTAGGAAAAGGTACGGCTAGCCCGCACCTTTTCTTGTTTTGGACGTGAGAACGTATGCCGAATGTGAGACTGCCTGACGGTTCGGTGCGCCAGTTTGCGCAGCCGGTAACGGTGGCCGAGGTGGCCGCCAGCATCGGCCCCGGCCTGGCCAAGGCGGCACTGGCCGGCCGCGTCAACGGCACGCTGGTAGATGCCTCCTTCCGCATCGAAGCCGATGCGGACCTCGCCATCGTCACCGACCGCGACAAGGACGGCCTCGAAGTCATTCGCCACTCCACCGCGCATTTGCTTGCGTATGCGGTGAAGGCGCTATTTCCGGACGCGCAGGTGACCATCGGCCCGGTGATCGAAAACGGCTTCTACTACGATTTTGCCTACAAACGGCCGTTTACGCTGGAGGATCTCGTCGCTATCGAGAAGAAGATGTCCGAACTGGCGAAAAAGGACTATCCGGTGACACGCGAGGAAATGCCGCGCGATCAGGCGGTGGCCCTGTTCAAGGGGATGGGCGAGCATTACAAGGCCGAGATCATTGCCTCGATTCCGGCGGACCAGGCGATAGGCTTGTATCGCGAGGGCGATTTCGTCGACCTGTGCCGCGGGCCGCACGTGCCCACCACCGGCAAGCTGAAGGTGTTCAAGCTGATGAAGGTCGCGGGCGCCTACTGGCGCGGCGACTCCAGGAACGAGATGCTGCAGCGCATTTACGGCACTGCCTGGGCGAAAAAGGAAGACCAGGACACCTATCTGCATATGTTGGAGGAGGCGGAGAAACGCGACCACAGGAAGCTCGGCACGCAGCTCGATCTGTTTCACATGCAGGAAGAGGCACCGGGCATGGTGTTCTGGCATCCCAAGGGCTGGACCATCTGGCAGCAGGTGGAGCAGTACATGCGGCGCGTCTACCAGGACAACGGCTACCAGGAAGTCCGCTGTCCGCAGATCCTGGACCGCAGCCTATGGGAAAAGTCCGGCCACTGGGAGAATTACCGCGAGAACATGTTCACCACGGAATCGGAGAAGCGTACCTACGCGGTGAAGCCGATGAATTGCCCCGGCCACGTGCAGATCTACAATGCCGGCCTGCGCAGCTATCGCGAATTGCCGCTGCGCTATGGCGAATTCGGCGCCTGCCACAGGAACGAAGCATCGGGAGCGATGCACGGCATCATGCGCATTCGTGCCTTCACCCAGGACGACGGCCATATCTTCTGCACCGAGGACCAGATACTGCCCGAG
>Ga0082335_1009902_pt1 | contig 10054 bp, 8 predicted proteins | sample Subgrocontami58m_FD_72375 | JGI IMG/M metagenome (GOLD analysis project Ga0082335, IMG submission 72375) | Subsurface groundwater microbial communities from S. Glens Falls, New York, USA - GMW37 contaminated, 5.8 m (SPADES assembly) (version 2) ... | reverse complement strand
TGACCATCATTAGCAAGGGTCCCGTAGCCGGGGACGGCGCCGCCTCTTGGATGGCCGGATGGGGTTTCCAGGCGGCGCTCTACCCCCCCGATAGCCCTGAGGCCCATGCCCGGGACACCATCCGCATAGGGCAGTACTTGAACGACCAGGAGCTCCTCCTGACCCTCATCAACGAGATACCCCATTGCCTGCGCCTCCTGGATAGATGGGGCATGCGCTACCTCAAGTCGGATGGCAAGTACGTGCAGGTGAGGCTTCCGGGTGCGAGCCACGCCCGGGTCCCCCGTTTGTCCCGAAAGGGTGTGGAAGGAGGCCCCGAGTACCGGCGCCTGTTCCCTCGACAGCTTCGAAGGGCAGGGGTGAGAGCTATCAGCAACCTGCAAGCCCTGGAGTTGCTAAAGTATGATGGGGTAGTGGTTGGCGTCCTGGCTCTGGATACCGTTGAGGGGAACTTCGTGGCTATCAGAGCGAAGGTTACTATCCTGGCCACCGGCGGCCTTATGGGGATGTACCGTTTCACCACCACCAGCCCGACCCTCACGGGAGAAGGCCAGGCCATGGCGTACCAGGCTGGAGCCCAGCTTCAGGACATCGAGTTCGCTGATTTCTATACCTCTACCATCGTTTGGCCGCCCTTCTTCGCGGGGGACATAAATTGGCCGACCGTGTTGCGATTCGAGCTGTCCGGGAAATACTACAATTCCGAAGGGGAGGAATTCCTTAAGAACAGGAGAGGCTCGCCCCTGGCCTTGCCCGTCCTGGTACAGCAGGAGATCGCCGCAGGCAGGTGTTCCCCACACGGCGGCGTCTACCTCTCCTTCAAGCATCTGCTTGATACCACCATCGAAGACTCCCTGGCCAGCATGGGTCGCACGCGTCCGGTAAGGGCCTTGGAAGCCCTGGGAATTGATATCCGGCAGGATGCATTGGAGGTGGCGCCGGCGCCTATGGAGTCTTTGGGCGGCTGCCGCATTGACTCCAGGTGCCAGACTAACGTGCCTGGACTCCTGGCCGCCGGCGAGGTGGCAGGCGGGGCGGAAGGGGCTTACACCCTGGCCGGGAACCCCATGGCCCTTTACACAGCCATGGGGTCCATCGCCGGACAGCAGGCCGCCAGTTTGATAAGGGGGACGGATGGCGTCCCGGATGTCCTGCCTGACCTCCGGCCGTCATTGGAGGCCGCCCTCAGGCCTTTGGGAAACCGGGTTCCGGGGGCCGTTCCCGTGCTGGAGGTCCGAAAGGAACTGGAAAAAGTCCTGAAGGACCACCTCCACCTGCTGGGCCGGTCCGAGCAAACCCTCACGAAAGCCATAGGAAAGATTCTAGCTATACAGAAGGACGCGGAAAGATGGCAGGTTAGAACGTCGACGCGACGCTTCAATAGTGAGTGGATCGGGGCCCTTGAGCTAAGGCATATGGCCACGGTTTGCGAGATGCTGGCCCGGGCCGCCCTGGCACGCAAGGAGAGCCGCGGGCTCCACTACCGGGAGGACTTTCCTGAGTCTTCGCCGGACTGGCTATGCAACCTCTTGGTGCAAAAGGACGGAGAAGAGATGAAGGTCAGCAAAGCGCCGGTATCGTTCCCGTTTGTGTTGCCGGGAGAGAGGTAGACGTTCTCCCTAGAGCAATCCCTTCACGTCTAAGAGGAAGGGGGCCAAGGGGGACGTAACCAAATCAAAAAGGAGGCGGAAATGAAAAGGAATGAATGGACCGTCTGTATTGGGGCGCTATTCCTGGTGTTGGCGGTGGTTGCCTCCGCCTGTGCACCGGCAGCAGTACCGACGCCTACGCCAACGGCCCCAAAGCCCGCCGCGGCTACCCCGACCGCCGCGACCCCCGTGCCTGCGACGCCAACTCCACCTCCCGCGACAAAGCCGGCTACTCTCAGGTTCGGATCTACTGGCGCCCTGTCCTATGCCGGAGCGTATATTGCCGCCGACAAAGGCTTCTTCAAAGAACAGGGGATCGACATGGAGTTCGAGGAGTTCCGACAGATTCCTGACATGGTGGCTCCACTGTCTACGGGACAACTGGATGTTTTGGGAATGCCCCTGAGCACGGCGCTCCTGGCGGCGGCGGATCGTGGCATTCAACTGAAAGTGGTGGCCGACGGCGGCCAGGAACGTGCCGGCTCGGCGACCTTCTGGTTAGTCTTGCGGAAAGACCTGGCGGACTCAGGCCAGGTGAAGACCCCGGCGGACCTGAAGGGCAAGAAGATTGCCATACCTTCCCCAGGAAGTGCGGGCGAGATCCTGGCCCGCAAGACGCTGGAACAAGGAGGGCTCCGGCCGGAGGACGCGGAACTGGTGGTGCTGCCACATGCAGAGCAGGCCACCGCCTTCGCGAACAAGGCCATCGATGCCGGAACCACACCGGAACCTTTTATCGCCCGAGGTGTGCAAGAGGGCTACTCTGTCAAGTGGATACCCTATTACAAATACTTCGGCGACAAGGCACAGGTAACCGTCGTAGTTTTCGGCGCCAACCTCTTGAAAGACAAAGATCTCGCTCAGAGGTGGATGGCAGCATATCTAAAGGGCGTCAGGTTATACCAGGACGCCTTCGAGCGGAAGGTGGGACGGGACGAAGTAATAAAGATCATGGCAAAGTACACACCGGTCAAGGAGCCAAAGCTGTACGATCTCATGGAGATGCCCTACTTGGACCCCAACGGTGCGCTGGAAAAGAAAAGTATGCAGGCCCAGTATCAGTGGCTCGTGGATAATGGTTTCTATAAGGGGAAGACCAGCTTCGACGACATCACGGACCTTTCCTTTGCAGAATACGCAGCGCAAAAGTTGAGCGGCCGTTAGGCGCAGGCGAAGGATCATCGGGCCGAGCTGACCCACGGCCCGAGGCAGGGGGCGTAGACGTCCCGGCCCCGCGGCCCGGGCAAGTGTCCGGCCAGCAGCCTTTGGGCTTTGCTCTCGAAAGGAACGGACTAGGATATGGCAGAGAAGGAGCTGACGCAGAAGCGAGAGGCGGAGGCCAGGCCAGCCGACTTCTACCAGATCAACTATGATATGATGGCCCAGGCCCGCCGGCGAGCCGAGGAAGGCAGGGTCGTCATCAAAGGCAAGGAGTTGCCCTGGCAGCAAGGCCGCCAGGGACGCCTTAGATTCTACCTGTTCCCCACCATCAGCGATACGGCAGTTCAGGGGTGGCGCCTCTTCATGCACGATATCCGGACCCACTCGGGGCGCCACCGGCACCAGGGAGGCCTGGCCATCTATGTCATAGAGGGCAAAGGCTGGACCGTCGTAGACGGTGTCCGCCACGAATGGGAAGGAGGGGACCTTATCCTACTGCCCGTCCAGCCTGGGGGCTGCGAGCACCAGCACTTCAACGCGGAGCCTGGCCAGCCGTGCAAGTGGCTAGCCATGATCTATGGGGCCTTCGTCGATGCCTTGGGGAATGTTATGGAGCAAAAGGAGGAGTCGCCGGATTACCGGCACGTTTAGGGAGGTCTCCCCTTAGGAAACCAGGCACCGACATTCCCTTGCCTCTGCCTTGAATCGCGCCGCAAACCCGGTTTGTGATATATTCAGGTAAATGGTTCTCTGCTGCGAATGCCGCAAGCTTTCTCCAAGAGGGCCAAGAAGCTCTCAGGAGACCTTCAGATAGCAGCGGGAACGAAAGGAGGACCAGGTGAACCAGGTTGAAGAGGGCCAGAGGGTAGTCAAGACCCTCTGCGGTATGTGTGGAATACATTGTGGCATGACCGTCACCTTGAAGGGAGGCCAGATAGTGGACTCCTCAGGCATGGACGAGCACATTCTGAACAGGGTCTGCATTCGCGGCGCCACCAGGAGCGTCCGGGAGTTCTTGAATCATCCGGACCGGCTGCGCCAGCCCCTCCTGCGGCGGGGCGACAGCATGGTGCCGGTCACCTGGGACCAGGCTATGGACGTCCTGGTGGAGAAGCTGCAGAAGATCAAGGATACCCACGGCCCGGATGCCGTCAGCGTCTTCTACGGCGACCCGGTGGCTCTGCGGGAAACCCGGCACTTTCCCAAGTGGTTCTCCCATGCCTTTGGGACCGCAAACTGCGCCTCAGGCGCCGGCCTCTGCCACTTCGCCAATGAGATGGGCATGCAGCTCACTTTCGGCCATTTCGTTTTGCCCAGTCTTCGAGGCAGCAAGTGCATTGTGCTCTGGGGGACGAACCCCCGGGCCTCGGCCCACCCTATGAACGCCATGATTAGGGCCTGTCTCAAGGATGACGCCAAGGTGGTAGTGATAGATCCCCGACGCACGCCTTTAGCCAGAAGCGCTACCGTGCATCTTCCCATCAGACCCGGCACTGATGGAGCCCTGGCGCTGGCCATGCTCCACGTCATTATCAACGAAGGCTTGTACGACAAGGACTTCGTAGAGAAGTGGACGGTGGGCTTCGAGGAATTGAGAGCAGGTGTACTGGGCTGGACGCCTGAGAAGGTGTCGGCCATCTGCGGCGTACCAGCCGAACAGATTGAGGAAGTGGCCCGGCTCTACGCTACCGCCAAACCAGCGGCGATAGTGGAGGCTACTACACCCGAGCACAATCCGAACGCTGTCCAAACGGTCAGGGCCATGTCCTGTCTTCTCGCCATTACTGGCAACTTCGACGTCCCTGGAGGCAATACATACGTAAAAGGACTTACCGTCCACGAGCCGGAGCTCCCCAAGGTCCCCACGGCGGGCAGGATTGGGATCGAGGAGTACCCCCTCTATTCGGAAATCGTGGGCGAAGCCCAGCCGGTCCTCTTCATAGACGCCTTGCTTAAGCAGGACCCGCCTCCTCTGAGAGCCATGATCGTGCAGGGGGCGAACCCTGTTTGCACCTGGCCTAACTCCAACCGGGTAAGGGAAGCTTTCAAGAAGCTGGAGTTCTTGGCCGTAATGGATGTGTTCATGAGCGAGACCGCCCAGTTGGCCCACCTGGTGCTACCGGCCGCCTCTTTTCTGGAGAGGATGGAGTTGGTGGACTACGGCTTCTACCAAACTCTGCCCCTGGCCAGCGTGACTACGCCAGTCACCGAGCCTATTGGGGAGGCCTGGCCGGATTGGAAGTTCTGGCTGGTACTGGCCCAGAGGCTGGGCCTGGGCGAATACCTGCCCTGGAAGGACATAGAAGAAGAGGTCGCCTTCGCGCTCTCGGGCTCGGAGACCGACCTGGGCCGAATCCGGGAAACCCCCAGGGGGCACTTTTATGCCCTGAGGGCTGTCAAGCGCTACAGGTTGGAGAACTTCGCCACCCCTTCAGGAAAGTGTGAGCTGTATTCCCAGCGCTTGGCGGACCACGGCCATTCGCCGGTGCCCACATGGTCTGAGCCTGCGGAAAGCCCCCTGGGAAGCCCCGAACTGGCCCGAGAATACCCCCTTGTCTTCACCACCGGCGGCAGGATAATCACTTTCACCCACTCACAGTTCCATAATATGCCCAGCCTCCTCAAGATAAACCCCAGACCGGTGGCAGAGATGAACGATGAGGACGCCGCGGCTCTGGGTGTCCAGGATGGCGACCCTATCACCGTGGAAAGCCTCCGGGGAAAAGTGGAGGTGTATGCCAAGGTAACCTCGGATGTCCGTAGGGGAGTGGTCCAGATGGTCCATAGCTGGCCGGGAAAGGCCAACGCCAACAATCTGGTGGACCATGAGAACCGCTGCCCGATATCCGGATACCCGCCTTACAAGGTTGGCCTATGCAAAGTGACCAAGCGCCAGCAATAGCCAACGCGGAGTGAGGCTCATCGAACTGATACGAGAGATGACGGGCATCACTGACAGCGGACTGAATCGGATAGCAGGGAAAAGGAGTGGACGGAATTGGCATCCCATAATGGTAGTGTGAACAACGTATTGTATGTGGACCTCACTTCGGGATCTCTCAGGCAGGAGCAATTAGGGCCGGAGATGGTCCGCAAGTATCTTGGCGGGTTGGGAATGGGGGCTCGCCTGGCCTATGACCTGATTAGCCCTGGGACCGACCCGCTGTCGCCGGAAAATCCCATAGTCATATCATCCGGCACCCTGGTGGGCACTTCCCTGCCAGGCACCAGCAAGATATCCGCCATCTCGAAGTATCCCATGGGCGGGGCCATCGGCCCGGCTAGCGGAGGAGGCAGCTTTGGCTTTGCCATGAAGATGGCGGGCTTCGACCACATCGTCATCACCGGAAAGGCGCCTCACCCTTCATACCTTCTGGTAGGGGCGGAGCCTCGAATCATGAGCGCCCAGGGCATCTGGGGAAAGGACGTGTTCGACACTACGGATGTCCTGTGGGACAGGCACTCCGGAGGCAGCGTGATTGCCGTCGGTGTCCCTGCCGAACGGCTGGCAAAGATCTCGATGTCCCTGGTAGACAAGGTGGGGACTCTCGGCCGCGGCGGATTGGGCGCGATCATGGGGTCAAAAAAACTCAAGGCGATAGTGGCTGAGCCTGCTCCAGGGGTCACTGTACAGGTGGCTGACACACAGCGCGTGATGAAGATAATGGAACGCGTGTTTAATCGCATCATGACCAACCCCCTGCGCCCCGGTTGGCTCAAGGATGGAGTGCGCATCGGCTGGCCGTCCTGGGTGAAAGGAGAGTTCTCTTACAATAACTTCCGGAACTATTACACGCGCGAGCGCGCTACAAACCTCTACGAGCCCGAGAAATGGCACCAGATCGTTGACAAGACCATCGTGGCTTGTCCTTCCTGCCCCATAGCCGACAAGGGCATATTCTGTGTGAAGGAAGGGGAGTTCAACGGGCTGGCTACGTATGCCTCGGAGATGCTTCCTGCCCTGTTGGGGTTCGGCATCCAGTGGCAGATTGGAGCTGACTATAACAAGATTGTGAAACTGCATGACGTCGCGACCCGTTACGGCATTGACCTGATGGCCGTGGCCTACATGTTCAACTGGGTCCTGGAGCTATACGAAAAGGGTATCATAACCGACCAGGATATGCCAGGCCTGGAGCCCCATCTGGGGTTCGACACAGCCATGGAGCTGATGAGGCAGATCAGCGAGCGGGAAGGTCTGGGCGGCATATTGGCGGACGGGTGGAAGGATGCTATTGAGCGCATAGGCCGGGGTTGCGAGAAGTATGCCCTTGTCATCAAAGGCATGGAGCCGTCCTACATGGACGCCCGGTTCAGCTTCGGCACGGAGGTCATCGGCCAGAGCGTAAACCCCAGGGGCGCCTGCGTCATACCTTCGGAGTCCACGACGGTCATCCCCGCCCGGACGTCGGACAAGATGTGGCGGCATTGTGAGAAGATCCATATGCCCGAGGAAGCCAGAGACCGTGCCTTCCTTACGCCCCGCATCTTCAATGTGGGCATCATCAACCGCTATAACGAGGACTGGTACTACGTAGCAGGCAGCCTGGGCGTCTGCATGCGCCAGCAGATCATGGAGCAATACAACTTCAGCATGTTCACCGAGGCTTACAATGCGGCCACCGGATTTGACGTTACCCAGGACGAACTGGCCCAGGCCGGCGAGCGCATCCTTAACCTCCTCAAAGCCGCCAACGTGAGGGAGGGCTTCGACCGGAAGGACGACGTTTTCCCGGAGAGGTGGTTTGAGCCTGCCAAGACCGAGGATGGGACCAAAGAGATGCCTCTCATGGACTACTATGAGACGGGCACCTATTCGAGGGACGAGGTTAGGGGCCTCTTTGATGACTATTACCGGGAACGAGGATGGGATGTGGAAAAGGGGACCCCAACCCGCGCCAAGCTAGAGGAGCTGGGCCTGGCGGACGTAGCCGCCGACCTGGCTTCCAGGGGACTCTGTTGATGCCCCAACGAATCGTACGGAGCTTTGTCCCGGCGCTTTGTTAACCGGTTTATGGCCCCTGTCATCGCGAGTACCCCATGATCCCGTCGGGTCACCACAGCGGATGAAAACGTGCTCGCCTATGCCCCAGTGCTTTAGCCTGGGGTACGGGAACCCACCCCAGGCTAAAGCACTGGGGCATGAGAATTCCATCGCCTCTGGATTCACTTCCGTAAGAGGCCGGAGTTCAGCGCTACTGCCTCCAAGAGCTTGCAGGCCGAAGCAATCTCCTGCTGGTACGCTGAGATTGCTTCGCTCCGGTCGCAATGACGTTAGCCATTTCCTCTGTAATAGGACACTAGAACCCGTGCATCGGCTTGAAATTCGCCTCTTTGAGCTAAGGACCAGGAGACTGATATGAAAACTGAAGTGATGCCCACCATGATCGTGCACTCTGAGACGTGTACCGGTTGCCATATGTGCGTCTTGATGTGCTCCCTTTCCAGGACAGGCGGGTACAGCGCCTCGCGGGCTCGCCTTGCCGTGGTCAAGAGAGCAACATCCGAAGATGGCGTAAGAAAGGACGTACCACTCATCTGCCGTCAGTGCGTAGACGCGCCATGTGCGGCAGCCTGCCCCACCAATGCCATCGTCCGGGACATCGCAACTAGCGCCGTGCTGGTGACCCAGGAGGCGTGCACGCTGTGTGAGCTTTGCGTTGGCGCCTGCCCCTACGATGCCATATTTGTGCAAGGCAACGAGCTGGTCATATGCGACCTGTGCGGCGGCAAGCCGGTGTGCGTTCAATACTGCTCCTACGGCACCCTTGAGTACCCGCTGGAGTAGCAAATGGGGAAGCTGGAGGAGTACGAGTAATGAGCACCGGAGAACAGGCGCAGCGTGAGCCCGGACGCCCAAACGTGGAGGCCTCAACGGGGAGCGGCAATGGCCTGGGGCGGGTAGTTGTCCGCAGGTTTGACCCGAGCGCGGATAGTGAGCCATATTACCAGGAGTACACGGGTATCCCCTTCGAGGGCCGCAGCGTCATGGAAGTTCTGCAGGCTATCTACGAGGAGCTCGACCCCAGCCTGGCCTTCCGGCGATTGTGCATTCACGGTTTTTGCGGCTCCTGTTTCCTCTTGGTGAATGGCGAACCCGTGCTTTCGTGCCAGTACCCGGCCCAGGCGGAGATGAAGATAGAGCCTCATCCCAAGTTCCCCGTGGTCCGGGACCTGGTGGTTGACCTGGACCACCCCGTAGGCGGACACTGGGAGAGACACGGGCTGTCCAGCGGACTGCCCAAAGCCCCAGCGCACTTGGAAGGCTAGGTCTACCATGGCTAGACCAGAGATAGACCTAAAGAAGTGCGTCCACTGCCAGGACTGCGTAGCCATTTGCCCGGTAGGAGTCTACCGTTTCTTGGACAAGCGGGTGCTGGTGGTAGACGCCAGGAGTTGCTTGGGCCCCAGTTGCCAGATGTGCGCCGACTCTTGCTGGAAGATGGCGCTAACGGTAACGGCAGAGGCCGAAAACGAGTTGGGCGGCACCGGGTCGGCCTAAAGCGTGAGAGCGCCCGAAGCTGCCCTTGATAGCGTAGATTTGCAAGGAGGACAAGAAAGACCCGCACGAATGACCCGCACGAAGTTCCCGGTCTTGGGGGTATTGCTGGCCACCCTGCTCTCGCTGGTGGCGGCCGCCTGCGCCCCCGGGGCCCAGCCGACCCCTACGCCGACGGCGGCTCCCAAAGCCGTGCCCGCAGCGCCCACGCCCACCACCGCTGCTCCTGCGCCGGCGGCGCCGACTCCTACCCCCAAACCGGCTACCTTGAAGTTCGGAACCACCGGCGCCGTCAGCTATGCCGGCGTGTATATCGCCATCGAGAAGGGCTTCTTCAAAGAACAGGGAATAGAGATTGAGCCGGTACAGTTTCGGGCGGTTACGGAAATGGTGGCTCCCTTAGGCACGGGGCAAGTGGATGTCATCGGAATGCCTCTCAGCACCGCTTTGCTCCAAGCTGCTGAGCGAGGCATTGAATTTGAAACTGGTCGCTGACGGCACCCAGGACTTGCCCAAGTGGGGGTCTAGCTGGGTGGTGCTCAGGAAAGACCTGGCTGATTCTGGACAGGTCAAAACGCCGGCGGACCTGAAGGGAATGAAGATAGCAATACCCTCCCAGGGCAGCTACGCACAGATGATCGTGGAGCTGGCCCTGGCAGAGGGCCTTGGCAACGCTATCCTGCCGGGGCAGCCGTTTTCCCACAACGGAATACTCGGTCATAGGGAACACCTCCTCGTGATGGTG
>Ga0082335_1009901_pt1 | contig 10055 bp, 8 predicted proteins | sample Subgrocontami58m_FD_72375 | JGI IMG/M metagenome (GOLD analysis project Ga0082335, IMG submission 72375) | Subsurface groundwater microbial communities from S. Glens Falls, New York, USA - GMW37 contaminated, 5.8 m (SPADES assembly) (version 2) ... | reverse complement strand
GCTGGCGTAACACTACCGCCATATTGCACGCGGATCGAATCGGCGACGGTTGCGCCATAGAGATCAGAGAGCACGCCGCGAATGGAGATACCGATGACGCTGTTCGCGCCCGCGCCTGTCGCCGCCTTGCCCGTGCCAATCGCCCACACCGGTTCGTAAGCGATGATCGTTTTCAACGCGTCGTCTTTGCTCAGCCCGTCGTAGGCACCTTTCATCTGTCGAGTCACGACTTCGTTTGTTTTGTTCGCCTCGTATTCGGCGAGAAGTTCGCCCACGCAAATAATCGGCGTGAGGGTGTGGGCGAGGGCGGCTTTCACTTTTTTGTTCACGGTGTCATCCGTCTCGCCAAAAAATTGCCGCCGCTCGGAGTGACCGATGATGACGTGCGAACACCAACCGCTCAACATTGAGGCAGAGATTTCTCCGGTGAACGCCCCACTCTTCTCCCAATGCAAATTTTGCGCGCCGAGTCCGAGCCGCGAGTTTTTAATTTCGGCGTAGACGGCAGGCAAGCACACAAAGGGCGGGCAGAGGATCACTTCCACGCGTGCGGTGGCGGCTAACGCGCCGACGAATGTTCGGGCGAGCTCGGCCGCTTCCGTCGGTGTTTTATTCATCTTCCAATTACCGGCGATTACGGGGATTCGAGTCATGGTTTCCATCCTTCATAAACACTGAGTGTCTTTGGAGACACTCAGTGTTTTTTAAATTATGGGCGTGGTGTTGCGGGCTGTGGATTCGGCGTCCCCTTGAGGGTGTTGATCATTTCTTGTGAACGCCGCTTGAGAAGTTCCGTTGCAGTCTTATCGGCTAAAACTTTTTCAAGTTCTTTGATCGCCTGATCGCGTTGATTGTTCGCCGCCGCTAACATCCCCGCCGAGAAGTAGGTGTAAGGGTCGTTTGGAAATTTAGCGATCATTTCATCCACGATGGGTTTCGCTTTATCGAGTTGACGACGTTGCAGATAAAACATGGCGAGGGCGTAACGCGGCACGGCCGACTCGGGGAAGCGACGCACATACTCTTGCATAATAGGCTCGGCGTCGTCCCGCAAAACGGCGGCGTTCATGGCGATGGCAGCCGCTTCTTGAAGTTCACGGCTGCTTTTGTTTTTCTCCAAGCCGTCTGCCAATAATGATAAAACTGCAATCGGGTCGCGCTGCATTACCCGCGCGCCTTCCATATACACTCTGACGTCGTTGCGCGAAAGCTCTGCCGCTTTGATATATTCAGCAACAGCCTCGGCAGGTCGCCCCGACTCAAAGTAAGCCTGCGCCAGCCGCATGTGTGCGTCTGCATTATTAGGGTTAGTCGCAACCATCGCAATTGCGGTAGGCAAGAAGGGCGATGTTGCGCCGCTTGGAGGAACGCTGGGACGCGGCGTGCCGCCTTGCTGAGGTGTGCCAAGCGCAACGTTGGTGCCGCCGCGCGCGGTTTGCGTTTGGCGAGTCGAGTTCTGATTAAAGTTCCGTATCGCGTTGAAGGCAATAAGCCCGATGATGGCTAACACGACTAACGCGCCCACTCCGCCGACGATCCACATCCACGTTTTGCTTTTCGGTTTTTGATCAACTAGCTTCGCCGCTTGCACGGTAGGCACGGCGTTAGGGGCGAGAGCGGTTGCCGTTGCATCTGAAGCAACAGGCGCAGTGGCGGCGACACCGACGGCGGCTGCCGCCGTCAATGCAGACGCAGATTGAGAAGTTGCTTGACGAAATGCCGTGACCAGCGCCGAGGCATCGGCGAATCGATCATCACGATCTTTCGCCAACGCTTTGAGCAACACACGCTCCACATCTTCGGAAACATTTGGATTAACTTTGCTGGGCAGAGGCAGAGGGGTGTAAATGTGATCGTGAATGATGGCGAAGGGCGTATCGCCGCTAAACGGCACACGACCTACGACCATCTCATAAATCAACACGCCGAAGGAATAAATGTCGGTGCGCGCGTCGAGATCGCGCACGCCTTTCGCTTGTTCGGGCGAAATGTAATTCGGCGTGCCGAGCATAGTGTCTTGCGAGAGCGTGCTTTCACCGGCGGAGGCAATTCGGGCTAAACCAAAATCGGAGAGAAAATATTGATTGTCGTTGGTGATGATGACGTTGGACGGTTTGATGTCACGATGCAGGATGCCTTGCTTGTGAGCGTAGGAGAGTCCGCCACCCACGGCATCTACAACTTTCAAAACTTCATCCATCGGCAGCGCGCCGTGTGACATGCGCGCCTTGAGCGTATCGCCCTCAACATACTTCATCACCAAATAGGGGTCGCCATTGTGTTCGGCGAAATCATAAATGGGGACGATGTTGGTATGTTCCAGCTTCGCCAGCACACGCGCCTCTCGCGCAAAGCGCGCAGTGAAGGTCGGGTCTTCTTTAAATGCGGCGTGCAGAACTTTGATCGCCACGTAGCGATCCAGCGAGGCGTGATAGGCTTTATACACCGTCGCCATGCCACCCTGCCCCAACTGACTGATGATTCGATACGGTCCAACGTTCTCGCCAATTTTAAATCCCATGATTTCACTTCTCCATCAACGCCGCAACACCGGGTAAAATTTTTCCTTCTAGCAATTCCAAACTCGCGCCGCCGCCGGTTGAAATGTGACTCATCTTCGCCGCCAGTCCGGCACCCTCCACTGCTGCCACCGACTCGCCGCCGCCGATCACCGTCGTCGCGCCGCTCTCGGCTAACAACTTGGCGACCGCGTTTGTGCCTTTGGCGAAATTCGGAAATTCAAACACGCCCATCGGTCCGTTCCAGATGATCAACTTCGCGCCGTTGATCTCTTTGGCAAATTGATTCACCGTTTCGGATCCAATATCCAGAATCCGCCAACCATCGGGGACGCCGTCACTGACCTTCACCATTTTCGTTTGGGCATCTTTATCGAACTTATCACCCAACGCCACATCAACCGGCAACACAATTTTGCCTTTTTCTTTTTCCATTAATTTCTTTGCGGTTTCAAGACTCGCATCTTCCACCAACGAATCACCGACCTTGATCCCTTGCGCCTTGAAGAACGTATTCGCCATCCCGCCGCCGATCAAAATTTTGTCGGCTTGGGTTAGCAGATTCTCGATCACGCCGATCTTGTCGCTGATTTTTGCGCCACCAAGAATCGCCACAAAGGGATGCGCCGGATTCGTCACCGCGCCAGCGAGATACTCCAACTCTTTCTCCATGAGAAAGCCGCCAACGGCGGGCAAATGTTTAGCAATGCCTTCAGTTGAAGCGTGAGCGCGATGGGCTGAACCGAAAGCGTCGTTCACATATACTTCAGCCAACGCCGCAAGTTGTTTAGCGAATGCTGGATCGTTCTTCTCTTCTTCGGCGTGAAAGCGAACGTTCTCAAGCAGCAACACATCGCCGCTCTTCAACGCCATCGCCATCTTTTCGACTTCCGCGCCAACGCAATCGGGCGCAAGGGGGACGTTCTTCTTCAATAACTCGCCGAGCAGTTTCGCCGCCGGCGCGAGCGACGATTTTGCCTCCACGCCTTTGGGTCGTCCCAAGTGTGAAGCAAGAATCACTTTTGCCTCTTGCGTGATCAGAAATTCAATCGTCGGCAAGGCGGCGCGAATGCGCGTGTCGTCGGTGACGGTGTAATTGCCACTCACGTCGGGCGACTTCGAGAGCGGCACGTTGAAATCCACGCGCACGAAGACGCGCTTGTTCTTGAGATCAATATCACGAATTGTTTTCTTGTTCATAAGTGATCGGTTATCAGTGATCAGTGATCAGTAATCAGTCAACAACAACGCACTGATAACTGATCACTGTTTACTTGTTTACCTGTCTACCTGCCTCCCCTCTACCCGCCTACAACTTCCCCGCCATCATCGCCGCTAAATCTGCCACGCGGCAAGCGTAACCCCACTCGTTGTCGTACCATGCCACAACTTTAACCATGTTGCCGAGAACAATAGTATCCATCGCGCTGAAGATCGAAGAGTAGTTGCTGCCGCGCAGATCGCTCGACACAAGCGCATCATCGGTTACTTCGAGAATGCCTTTCATTTTTCCATTGGCATATTCGAGCATCGCCGCACGCACTTCTTCTTTTGTTGCTTCTTTGTTGAGGATCGCCGTAAAGTCAATGACCGAGACCGTTGTCGTTGGAACGCGGAACGCCATGCCGCCGAACTTGCCTTTGAGTTCGGGGATGACTAAACCCACCGCTTTTGCCGCGCCCGTTTCTGATGGAACGATGTTCTGCGCCGCCGCGCGCGCGTCGCGCACATCCTTTGCACCCACGTCTTGCAGCTTTTGCGAGTTGGTGTAAGCGTGAACGGTGGTCAGTAGACCTTTTTCGATTCCAAATTTGTCGTTCAACACTTTCGCTACCGGGGCGAGACCATTAGTGGTGCAAGAGGCATTCGACACGATGTGATGTTTCGCTGGATCATATTTATCGTCGTTCACGCCCAAGACAATCGTCAGGTCTTCGTTCTTGGCAGGCGCAGAGATGATCACTTTCTTCGCTCCGCCCGAATCGATATGCGCCCGCGCTTTGGTAGCGTCGGTGAAAAAACCCGTACACTCAAGAACAATATCTACGCCCATATCTTTCCATTTGATCGCCGCCGGGTCTTTCTCGGCGATCACTTTGATCGTCTTGCCGTCTACAACCAAGTTGCCGTCTTTCACTTCCACCGTGCCTTCGTAACGCCCGTAAGTCGAGTCGTACTTGAAGAGGTGGGCGTTGGTCGCCGGATCGAACAGATCGTTAACCGCCACGACCTCGATCTCGTTCGATTGACGCTCGTTGATGGCGCGCAGTGCCTGCCGCCCGATGCGCCCAAAACCGTTGATACCAATTTTTACTTTTGCCATGTTGGGACTCCTTGTGTATATTGAGAGCAATTTTATCTGGACTTACGCACTTTAATCACGAATGGCTCGAATAAACGAATAACACGAATTTTTATTTTGTTTTATTCGTCAAATTCGTAACATTCGTAACATTCGTGATAAAAGTTTCTGTGAACCGCATAAGTCCAGTTATTTTGAAACTTTACAACGCAACCAAATTCTCTTCATTGATCTTCATCAACACATTCGCCAGCTTTTCCGAATCGTGCCGCCAAGGTTTATCTGCCAACGCCACGTCTACCGTGATCAAGCGATGCCCGCCGTTGAGATGCGGGTCAACGCGCACCCATTCCAGATTCGGCAGCAATGTGCCGACCTGTTTGTCGTTGGCGATCACAATCGGAAAAAGATTCTGGCTTGAATGTGCTTCTAACGCTTTCAAATGATCGATCACGCTGTAACCATCCGTCTCGCCGGGCTGAGTCGCCACATTGCACACAAATACTTTCGTGGCGCGGCTGGCTTTGACGGCGGCGGCGATGTCGCGCACTAAAAGATTGGGGATGACGCTGGTATATAAACTACCGGGTCCGGCGACGATCATATCGGCGGCGAGAATAGCTTGCAGCGCTTCGGGATACGCCGAAACGTCATCGGGTTGAAGGAAGACTCGCTCAATCGCGCCGGGCGATGATGGTATCGCCGATTCGCCCTCGACCTGATACGCCACTTCGGCATGTGCTTCGCGCAAATGACCGACCAGAGTAACGTCCTGCAACGTCGAAGGGATCACCCGTCCTTGAATTGACAAGACGCGACTCGATTCGGCTAAACCTTTTTCGAATGACCCCGTGACTTCTGCCATTGCGCTGATAAATAAATTTCCAAACGAGTGACCTTCCAAGCCTTCGCCCGAGCCAAAACGATATTGAAAGAGTTGCGTGATGAGGGCTTCGTCGTCGGCGAGGGCGGCGATGCAGTTACGAAAATCTCCCGGCGGCAGCACGCCCAATGTTCGGCGCAAACGTCCGGATGAGCCGCCGTCATCGGCGACGGTGACAATGGCGGTGATGTTGGAGGTGTGGCGTTTAAGCCCCCGCAGCAGAGTCGCCATCCCCGTGCCGCCGCCGATCACCACAATACGCGGTCCGCGTCCCTTGCGGCGATGTTCCGTCACCACTTGCACGATTGATTTTCCGTTAGTCGTGAACGGTGAGAGGATCGTGTCGCTTAATTTCCAAAGTGCGATGACGACGGAGCCGACGCCAACGATGGCAAGAAGAATCGCGCGAAACCAACGCGGCAAGAACTGCATCGTCAACACGTCAAGTGGAAGCGGCATCGCCCCGCCCTGATACAGTTCGACCAGCGCAAAGGCAATGCCGACGCCGAGCGCCACAATGCCGCCCAACAATAAAACGATCCAGCGCTTGACGCCTAGATTGATCTTGAGCCAACCCAGCCAAGGATACGTTTTTGTTAATTGATCGAACCAGTGAGTCATCAAATTCATCATAACAGAATGTTAAATGCGGGTCAAAAGAAACGCCAGACCTTCTTTGACATCTATCTTCCTCACACCTATAATCAAGCCACTATACTCTCGACGAAAGTGAGGACATCATGGCAAGTGTAACTTACGAACACGTCACAAAGAAGTTCGGCGATGTGACCGCCATCAATGATTTGAATATTGCTGTTACCGATAAAGAGTTTTTGGTTTTAGTAGGACCTTCAGGGTGCGGTAAATCTACCGCGCTGCGTATGCTCGCCGGGTTGGAAGAGATCACCGGCGGCGAGATTCGCATCGCGGATCGCGTTGTCAATGATGTCGCTCCAAAAGATCGAGACATCGCGATGGTGTTTCAGTCTTACGCCCTTTACCCGCACATGACGGTCTACGACAACATGGCATTCGGTCTCAAATTGAGAAAAGTTCCCAAAGCCGAGATCGATTCGCGGGTGAAGAAGGCGGCGGATATTTTGGGCATCGGGCAATTACTAAATCGCAAGCCCAAACAACTCTCCGGCGGTCAACGCCAGCGTGTCGCCGTCGGGCGGGCAATCGTCCGCAACCCCGCCGTATTCCTCTTCGACGAACCTCTGTCGAACCTCGACGCCAAGCTGCGTGTGCAAACCCGCGCCGAAATTTCCAAACTGCATCAACAACTTGGCACGACCTTCATTTACGTCACGCACGATCAAGTAGAAGCGATGACGATGGCCAGCCGCATTGCCGTGATGAAAGATGGCGTTCTTCAACAGATCGACTCGCCTCAACATCTCTACGATCATCCCGATAACATCTTTGTCGCCGGCTTCATCGGTTCGCCTTCGATGAACTTTTTCAACGCGCGGCTGAAATCCGATAACGGCAAGACAGTCGTGGACGCGGGTTCATTTGTGTTGACTCTGCCGCAAGGCAAAGATGCTCCCTACAAAGCTTATATGGATAAGGATGTGGTCTTCGGAGTCCGCCCCGAAGATATTCACGATCCGAGCTTCGCGCCGCCCGGAATCCATCAGGCATCCATTGAATGTAAAGTGGATGTGACTGAATTGATGGGCAACGAAGTGTTCCTCTATTTGATTGCGGGTGACACAAGTTTTGTGGCTCGCGTTGACCCGCGCAGCAAAGCGCGTATCGGCGACAAGGTGCAATTGGCGATGAACTTGGACAACATGCATTTGTTTGATAAAACGACGGAAAGAGCTATTCGCTAAAGGACACAAAGGAAATAAGGAAGATAAAGGAAACAGGCACGCAGTGGTGTGCCTGTTTTTTGTTTCCTTGGTTTCCTTCCTTTCCTTCGTTTCCATGTTGTATACTTTTCATCAAAAGGAAAGCGCATTATGCACAAACTCGTTCTCGTCCGACACGGACAAAGCACTTGGAATTTAGAGAATCGATTCACGGGGTGGACGGATGTTGATCTGACCGATCACGGCAGAGGCGAGGCATTGGCAGGCGCGCGGTTGTTGCGCGATGGCGGCTACACTTTTGATGTCGCTTACACCTCCGTCCTCAAGCGCGCCATCAAAACATTGTGGATCGTTTTGGAGACGATGGAACTCGAATGGATTCCCGTGCAGCGCGCCTGGCAATTAAATGAGCGACATTACGGCGCACTGCAAGGATTGAACAAAGCGGAGACGGCGGAAAAATATGGTGAGGCGCAAGTGAAACTGTGGCGGCGCAGCTATGATGTGCCACCCCCAGCCCTCGACCCCAGCGATGACCGCCACCCCGCCTTTGATCGCCGTTATGCCGACACCGCTAAAGATCAACTGCCACGATGCGAATCACTTAAGGACACACTCGGTCGCGTTCTACCCTATTGGCACGGCACGCTCACCCCAGCCATTAAAAGCGGCAAACGCGTACTCGTCGCCGCGCATGGCAACAGCATACGGGCTATGGTGAAGTATCTCGACAATGTTTCTAATGAAGAGATCGTCGAATTAAATATCCCGACAGGCATTCCATTGGTGTACGAATTGAATGACGATCTCAAACCGATCACACACTACTATCTCGGCGACGAAGAAGCGGTGAAGAAGGCGGCAGAGGCGGTGGCGAATCAAGCGAAGGTGAAGTAAAGGTTAGAAATTAGAAGTTGGAGATTGGAAATTGGAAACTATGACTCCCGATATGAACTCTCTCATCCAGCAAGCGCAAAAATTAAAGGAAGTCAAACGACTCGCGCAAAGCGGAAAACTGATCGAAGCGATCAAGCTGTATCGTGAGATTACTAACGTAGGACTCAAAGAAGCAAAGGATGCGGTTGAAGCGCTTCAACGCGGCGACCCATTCATTCGACTCGACGATGCATCTACAACCGCCACGCCACAAGCCGAGAAGATGAAAGAAGTGGTGCGCTTGATTAAAGAGGGTAACAAGATCGGAGCGATCAAAGTTTTTCGTGAGGCAACAGACGTAGGACTCAAAGAAGCCAAAGATGCAGTCGAGGCGATAGAACGTAACAGGTCGGCGACGATCAACACGGTGACAACATCCACACCCTACACGACCACGCCCGCCACGCCTTCAACGCCACCCATAATGGAGACGGTCTCACCGTTGAACGGAGTCGTCATCTTAATTCTTCTCTTTGCGTTGCTCATCAGCGGCGCGGCGGCGTTAGCCTGGTTCGTCTCGCCCGAACTACGCGAGATGATCGTCAACATATTGAAATGAAGTGTGAGGGAATATGATCCTCTCTATACTCGGCGCGATCCTGCCGCCCACGCTGATCGGACCCGTAGCAACATGGGCGTGGATCGAAATTCTCAAACGGAATGTGCGGCATGAGATCGCGCTCTATTGGATCGTGCTGATCGTCGGTGACGCCGCCGCCGCGCTATTCATGGCGATCAATATGGGCAGCTTCTTCCCCGACTTTGGATTCTTCGCCTGTATGCTGATCCCGATCATGGCGGTCGTCTCAATTGTCATGACTGTCATCATGCGAAAAAAATTTGAAGCGGCAGTCGGCGGCGATCCGAATCGGATGCGCTGGTATCGCATTGGCGGGTTGATCATCTTTGCCTTGCAAATCATCACAGCGTTTGCAGTTGTCATCTTCGCGCCCATGTTGTGCGCGGTAGGTCTACGAGTCTGTTCCTCATTAGATTAAGTTGTGGTGAAAGCAATCCTCCTTCACGACAAACCCCTCATCGAGTCCGCGCTTCGGCGCAATACGCAACTTCATCTTTACGAACTCGGCGACCTTGATGATTTTTTTTGGGATCACACAACGTGGTATGCCGATGATTCACTGCGCGAGATTGTGTTGATCTACAACGGCGTAAACCCGCCCGTCCTTCTCGCCCTCACCCATGATCCAGCGCGGATGCGGACTCTGCTCAACGCCACACGTCCCCATCTCCCCAAAAATTTCTACGCCCACTTGAGCGATGATCTGGTAGACATATTCGCCGACGATTATGAGATCGAATCTCACGGACTCCACTTGAAAATGTCGTTGACCACGCCGCGCCCAGTGGACGCTGTTAACAGCAGTGAAGCATTTAATTTAACTTCAAACAATCTCGACGAGATCAAAGCGTTGTATGAAGTCAGCTATCCCGGAAATTGGTTTGATGAACGGATGTTGGAGACGGAAATGTTCTTCGGCGTCCGCCGCGAAAAAAAGTTAGTGAGCATCGCCGGAGTTCACGTTTACTCGCCGCACTATCGCGTCGCCGCCTTGGGCAACATCACCCCCCACCCC
>Ga0082335_1009896_pt1 | contig 10059 bp, 5 predicted proteins | sample Subgrocontami58m_FD_72375 | JGI IMG/M metagenome (GOLD analysis project Ga0082335, IMG submission 72375) | Subsurface groundwater microbial communities from S. Glens Falls, New York, USA - GMW37 contaminated, 5.8 m (SPADES assembly) (version 2) ... | reverse complement strand
ATGGAATTGAAATACAACTCCAAAATTTTGTCCTTATCGTGAAAGCGTTCTAGCGCGAGAGCAATGGGGATTTCGATCAGTTTGCGAAACCAGGTGCGTTGGGTAATGTGCAACGCCGAGCGCGCCGCTTGCTGGGTGATGGTGGACGCGCCTTCCATAATTTTTCTGTGGCGCAAATTATTCAACAGCGCCTTGCCGATGCGCGCCACGTCAATGCCGGCGTGATCGTAAAAGCGCCGGTCTTCTACCGCCACAATCGCTCGGCGCAAAAAGAGAGGGATCGCTTCGAGTGGCACACTGCCGCGCCACAAAGATGCGTCATAGTTGATCGGAGCAGGGAATTGATTTAATACGGGGCGTGGATCGAGAGACATGAAGTGCTGCGGGTCACACTGCGGCGCATAAAGACTCGCCCCGATCTCAAAATGCAAGGACGCCCCGTCAGAGATTCGTCCAACACTCTGCCCACACGTTACAGACGCACCCGATAAAACGTCTGGCGATCCATCCCAACGATATTGACTCAGCAAATTATTGCGATGCAGGATCGTCAACGGATCGGTTTGCACCACGACGCCCTCGGCAATGGCACGTATCGGCGCTGCTACAGATGTAACCAACTGTGCGCCGTCTAACAGAGGAAATGCTTCGCGTCCGGGCGGGCGTGACGGCAAATGCAGAGTCGCCCCACTCTCTAACGGAAGAGGGGAGCAGAGATCATTGATAGAGTCCCAAAAATCAGATAGCTGCATTCTTACGAAACACAACCTCCCGAAGACTCACAAAGGACGTCGGGAGGTTGTGTCAGGTTGAAAGTAACTGCTCAGGCGTCATTGCGAGGAGCGTTCTGTGCGACGAAGCAATCTCATAGCGTGACCGAGATTGCTTCGTGAAGAACACTCGCAATGACGTTAGCGGTTCAATGTCCGTAAGTCAAGTCGGAAGTTATTTCTTTAATTCATCCAGTATGGACGAGGAGAAGGCTCGCGCCTCTCCGCGCTCGGCGACAATCCGGGTCACATCATCGGTGGCGTCCTTGATCGCTTTGGCGCGGGCGTCGGCGCTCAAGGCTTTCGTCCGTTTGATTCCTTCTTGATACCATGTGATAGCACGATTGCCATCGCCAAGAGCAAGAGACATCAAACCGGCTCGAAAGGCCATCGCAGGATCACCCGGCAACAATTTAGAGGCTTCCTCATAGTCGGCGCGAGCGAGTTCATATTGTTTCTTCTCCTCAAAGTAAGCCTTAGCGCGGGTCGAGTAGTAACTTGCCAATGCATCTTTCTCTAAGAAGTCTTTCCACACTTTCGTGCGAGTTTCACTCTGCACCACAGGTCCGTTTGGATCAATTTGATAGGCGCGGTTGATGTCGCGGATCGCGCCATTGAGGAGGGCGCGTGCTTGCTCCGAATTATTCGGCTCTTTGACGAAGATGTCACGTCCCAAGGCAAATGCGATACGGGCGCGAAACTGTAAATAGAAATCGTTGTTCGGATCAATTTTCAGCGCCGCGTCATAGCTCGCCAACGATTTAGTCAATTGCTGTTTGAAGTCGTAGCCTTGGCAGGAGCCAAGCAAAAACTCTAGCTGCCCGCGTGTGCGGTAGGTAAAGTGATCTGTCGGGTCCACTTTCAATGCGGCATTGAGATCGTCTATCGCCAAACTGAGCTGCCGCGCCGTATTCGCCATGACTTCTGCGCTTTTGCCCGCGCCACAACCGCCGCCTTTGGTGGTGCCAAGTTTGTAGTAGGCCGTTGCCCGAGAGATCAAGGCGATCGGATCGTTAGGCGCAAGTTCGACTGCCTTCTGCCAGGCGGCAAGAGTCTTTTCGTAATCCTCTAACCCAAAATAGGCATAACCCACTGCGATGTAGTTGTCTTCTAATTCGGGTGGCTCTTTGCTATAACGAACCGCCTCTTGGAAATTAGCAAGCGCGATCTGGAAATCTCCTTTTGCTTTTGCCAAGAGTTCATTTTTATCCGATGCAGCATTTGTTAAAGCCGCTTTGCGGCTTGCCTCATCCGCTTTGCTGTAATAGACCCAACCCGTGCCGGCTAACGCCAGCGAGTTGTTCGGATTCCGAGCAAGCACCCAACTGTAATCCTTCAACGCTTTGTCATAATCGCCAAGCGTATGATAAGCCACGCCGCGCCGCAAATAAAATTGGTCATCGCGCAGCACCGCTATCGCCCGATCAAAATCACTGATAGCGTCGCTGAGTTTCCGTTGTGCCGTCTCCGGATTACGTTGGGCATCTAACACAGCCGACCAGTTTTCTTTGGCTAAAGCGCGGTTGGCGTACAAGGAGGCTGAAGGTTGAGGCGATTTGAGGATCAGTTGATCATAGTCGGCAACCGCCGCCTCATACTGTTTGAGGAGAGTGAGAGAGGCGGCGCGGTTGTTAAGCGCCGTCGTATTGTGCGGTGAGAAGATCAAGGCTTGGGTATAGCTCGCCACCGACTCCTCCAAAGGTTTTTGCGATTCCTCTTCTCGACGAAGGGCAAGCGCCGCCAAACCACGCGTGCGGGCGTTGTTGCCGACGACAACATAATGATGCCCAATCACTTCACGCGCCACATACACCATAGAGGCAATCACGAGTGCGCCCACCGCCACTGTGATCGCCAGACGTCCCCATAATGGATAGATGGCCTCGTCCGTGTTGAGATCACGCGCAATCCAAATTGCATATAGCGCGCAGGCAAGCAATGCCGTAAAAAACATCGGCACGACATAATCTGGCGTAATGAACCACGGTTTAGGGGTCAGCCAGTAGGCCGCCGCAAGAAGCAAGCCTACACAGACGTAGAGGAACGGCAGAGAGTTGCGTGGTGAAGTCTTGGTATGCACGCGTATTTGTTGGAACGCTCCCCACCACGCCGGCGGCAAGAACAACCCGATGTAGAGATAAGGATAAACATCCACAAGCGTGTACGGCAAATTCCATAGCGAGGCGTCTAAAACTCGCGGCGAGAAGATGCTGGCGGCGACGTAAGCGATCAACGTGATGAAGCTGACTCCATACAACATCGCCATTTTACTCGGCGCCACCTGATACCCGATGTCTTCCTTCTTTACCTTAGGGTTTGTCGAAAATGCGTCCTGCACACGCTCTCGCAAATGCTCGTACCAGGCAATGTTGCCCGACACACTAAGGTGATCATCTTTGGTGATGATCGTCAGCGATGATGAATCGGGGCGGACGTTGCCGTTGAACAACGCATCGGCGAAGATAATGCGCTTGATGCCGACCCACTTCAGACTCTTGGCATCGTCGCCCTCGCCAACAGTGATCGTCTGCAAATCAACATAGACCCGGCTTGAACGGGCGGTGCGTTGTAAAGTGCTGAGGCGTGTTTGAGCAATGACAATTAACCCCAGCACGGTGTAAGCAACGAGATACAACAACAAAAAGGTTAATCCAAACTGTAAAGCGACGTCGGCTTTAAAAGACGTGCTGGCTTCCGGATTTGTTTGTTGCGACAAGGAGGGGCTGTAGTTGAGATTAGTCGTCAGGAGATCGATCAATACCGGCACGGCATGAAACGACGTGCTGACTTGCAATGTCGTGTCGCTCTCAAAGTGAACGGTCAGCAACGGGACAATGATGAAAAAAAGAAACAGCACTACCAACGAGGCAAAACGGAAGAGGACCAAGAAAGGGTGTTTAAAGCGAAGCAAGTATTCACGCGAGAAGGAAACACGCAGCGCGGTTGTGGAAGCCATCGTGCGCACGTCCTTGCCCAAAGTCTGATCGCGCTCAAACTCTTTGAGGCGTTCGGCGACTTCGGTCAGACCCACCACGTCCTTTTGTCGTTGATACAGTGAGAGCGCTTGGTTATATTGATTCACCGATTCGGTGGGCTTGCCGATTAAATAATTTACTTCGGCGTATAAGCCCGTCACCTGTGCTTCAAGTTCGCGATCATCGTAGGCTTGGATCACCGGCAACGCTTTTTCAAACAAGCCAAGTGCCTCTTGAGTTTTCCCGAGGCGCAGCATCGCTTGACCCAAACCCGCTTGGGCGCGCGCCCGGTTATATTCATTCAAGGTTTCGTCTTTAAGAAGTTCTTGAAAGGCTGGGATGGCCGCCGTCAGATCGCCCATCGTCAAATGCAAATAAGCCATCTTCTCTTCGGCTTGTCGCTTGTCGGCGGAGGCGGCAGTCTTTGCCAGCAGCGGCGCGGCACGGCGATACCAACGCGACCCGCTGGCAAACAATCGCCCAATGATCCAGTCTAAACCGCGCAACATCGGCCACGATTGCGGCAGCCATAATCGCCAACCAAAAAAGAAACTCAAATAAATGATGAGCGGCAACCACGTCACCAGTGAGAACAGATCGGACGCGAATTGCTTTAGGCTCGACGTGAGAGGGTGAATCACTTCGCGGTGACCGCGCGCGGCAATCGCCAAACTGCGATAGGCGTCGCCGATGTGGATCATCGTCAACGCTTGTTCATATCCGCTATTAGAACGCTTGGTAAATATAGTAAGAGCGTAGCGATATTGTTCAATCGCTTCCACTTGCATCCCGGAACGCGCCAGTGCATAGCCATAACCGCGCGCGACGTACGGCGCGAGGGTTGGCGAAAGGTCGGGGTTACTGCGAAGCGTCTTGAGCGCAGCTAAACTTTTCGACCAATGTCCACGCAATTGATCGAGCCGGGCGTGGAGATGCACTAACATATTCTCCAGATCACTTAGTATGGGCGAATTGAGCAAGACCAAATAGGGCTGCACTTCTTCAGCCGTTACCAATAAGCGGTCGGCTGCCGCCAAACGACGTTCCGCATTGTAAACACGGAAGGTGTGCATCAAATAATCCAGTGCCGCTTCGGGGTCAATAAACAGCAGGTGAAACAGGCGGCTTTGATTATGCAAAAACGGATCGGGGTAGGGATGAGCGTCACGGAATTCCAACGCGCGGCGATGCGCCTGAACAAATCCAGATCGATCTTTCTCGATGAACAATCGCGTTAGAATGTCGTGCTCAATTCCTTGGATGGAGTAGCGTTTACTCTCGTCATCACTACCTTCACCCACTTCCCAAACAAACGAGAATTGCAGCAAGCGTTCAATCAAGCGTTGATCTTTGCCGTCGTTGCGGGCGCGCAATACCGCCATCAATTCTGCGGTGAAGGAATGGGAGATTGAAGCTAAATACAACCCCTCGGCTAACAGCGGCGGCGCTTTGGCTAAAATCTGATCGAGCAGAGTGCGCGCCAGCTCCACATCTGCGGATTCTTCTAAGACGGGGGAGATCGTGCTATCTTCGGTTAACATAATTACAGCCACTCCTCGTCGGATTTATTTCCCATCCCGGCAGCGTCGGCCATCTTTGCCAGCAAACCGGGAAAGCCGCGCGATGTTTTGAACACTGTTTCAAGATCGAGCCCTTCGATCTTCCGCCGATTGACAATATATTCCTTGACATGCTCTTCTGTAAAAAGATCGAGTCCAGTCTTTGCCATAATCGCTTTTGCCGATTCTCCCAACTGCGGCACTTTGCGTCCGGCGAAGATCGCAATCGCCTTCTCCAATTGGCTCTCGCGCATTTTCAGCAACAAATTGTCATTCAACCAATTTTCGGCTTCCGTTGTCACCTCTTCATAAGAGTCAAATAAAAATGCAACGGCTTTCTTCGCTTTGAGTAACTCCGTCAAACAGGCAAAGAAAGAATCGTTGATTTTAATTTCCGCCGCGCGGCGCTGCATGTCGCTGTCGGCTTGGATATAAAATTGGTTGTCCTTGATCACGTCGCGCCCGGCAATGTCTTGAGCGTTGACGGCGCCCCCTGAGACGTTCACCCCACCCGAGCTGCCCGTATTCGCATTCGAGAGTGTGATGTTCACACCGGTGAAATTGTTGATCGTTGCCGTCAAGTTATTAAAATGCTGCTCACCGATCTGGTCGCGCGCAGTTCGCACCAGCGATAGATAATCGTAGGCGCGGCGATCACGGAAGTCAACGTGCATCGCCGGAATGTCATTCTCATTGCAGTAATGACGAATCCTTTGAATGAGCCACGTCTTGCCCATCTCGGCGGGAGCTTCCACCAGCATCAAGGTCTTGGGCGTCTCACGCGCCAACATCTTCAAGAAGCCTTGATACTGTTTGTCTCGATTAACAAACCAATCAATGTAGTCTGGCATAATTAATAACTCGTCACAATTCCTCTCGTCATCTTATCTACAAAAAAGCGACACAACCTATCGGCAATGAATAAATTATAATCTAAGATGGGGACTGGGCAAAACGACATTCCAACTGACTTTAAGTGGCGCCGCCACTCCCTTTGGTCGCCGCGCAACAGGATATTTACATGACGCCTGATCAAACGTTAGGGATTCAGTGATAAGATCAGCCCCATATCAAAATAATTTGAGGTTATCCAATGACACAACGCCCCCCTCCCGCAACATCTTCTTCAACAGGATTTTATATCGGCATTGCCGTGCTAAGCGTCATCGGCGCGGCGGGTTTGTTTATGGTGATCTACGCCGTCGGCACCACGATTCGAGATCGCTTTGTCTCCACCACGCCGACCGCTGTCGTCCAATCAACTCAAAACGTGATCGTGACGCAGCCTCAGCTTGCCCCCACAACAGGCGGCGCGGCGACTCAACCGCCACAACCCACACAAGGCAACGCACCTACTCAGCCACAACCACCCGCGCCGACTCAAATCACCGGACCTACGGCGAAAGTCAAGACAGCCGGTTTCTTCCGCACTGGACCTGGCACGAATTACGAAGTGTTAGGTTCGATGGCAGTGGGCGAGACGTATCCGATCATCGGACGCACACAGGATGGCAGTTGGGTAGCAGTTCAATACACGCCGACGCGCGTGGTTTGGATTGCCACAAGTTTGGTTGACGTTCAAAATGGAGTCATCGGCGGCATCGCCGTGCGTAACCCGCCCGCGCCGCCGGCAACCGCAACCCCGATCCCGCCGACGCCCATTCCGGCAACATTGGCTCCGGTTTTCACCGCAACATCAGCCGCACCTGTTGCCAGTACCGTGCGCGGCATTCGCGGCGACTTCATGCGCTTACGCAGCACATCCGTTGGAGTGAATGGCGAAATTTGGTTTGACTTTCAAGTGACGAACACCTCATCAACGGATACTGTGTCATATAATGGTTTAGGCCCCGTCGTGGTCGGAGTAAAATCGAAACCATCATGGGGCGACAGTTCATTAGGTCCCAATCAAGTTCTCCCTTGGACAGATCATTTCGAGATCGGCACTGCCGGCAAGTACACGGTCTATCTCGGCATCTGCTTTTTAGGCAGCCGCAGCGCGTGCGAGAGCAACAACACCGGCTGGTCACTGTTGATAAGCGGCGGGACAATAGAGGTGAAGTAAAATTAAAGAAGAAACGAAAGAGCGCAACAAAAATTGTTGCGCTCTTTTTATTTTGAGAGAGAAGCGATCCGAGATTAGCCGTTGGCTAACAGCGGGCGGAACTTATAGCCATACACCAACATACCGCGCTCGCCGTCTTGGCGAAGCTTGCGCGTGACCATCTCAACCTTCTGACCGATCTCCACTTTGCCATTGTCTACATCTGTTAGCTGCGCTGTAACCATCGGTCCCTCTGCGAGTTTAACGATGGCAACTGTATAAGGCGCTTGCTCTTCGTAACCTTCCGGCGCATCGTAAACGGTGGTGTACGAATACACTTCACCCTTGCCCGAGAACTGATAAAGCGTCTTTGCTTCTTCAGCGCAGTGCGGGCAAACATCGCGCGGCGGAAAAATTTTGTTGCCGCAGTGATCACACACTTCGCCGACTAAACCATAGCGTTGTTTTTGTAAACGCCAATTCCTTGAGATTTCCATTTTTGTCTCCGTGTCTATTGAACTGCGCTAATCTTAGCCACAGGAGTCTGTCAGGAACTATCAAATTCATTTTCCCTTCAATTTGCCAGCAAATGATAGGGCAAACTTCTGGGCAATTTCCTTGTTAGCCTCACTTGCCGTCAACCCTTGCGATTCTAGAATCGGCATAGTTTGTGTCCGTACCGACGCAATATAAACACCAACCCGAAAACTGATCTCGGTCACCGCCGCAAGCCGCGATGATTCACCTTCTGTTTTAGAAATGATAGACCACGCGCGCGCCGAATCCCCCACCTCCGGCGGTTTCCATGCGCCGCCGCCTAACCCTTCCATCTTGTCGAGAATCTTTTGCGCGTTGCCCGCCTCACGGTAAGCCGTCACTTGTTGAAACAACCCGGCAGAGATAATTGGCGCAGCCTCTTCGGGCGCAACCGCTTTGATCATCATCGCCTGATACCCCATCACGCGCCCGAATGTCTCCAATGATTTCGAGTCAAGGAACAATGAATTCGGAGTCCACATCGGCAGGGCGCGATCATCAAAGACCCAGCGGTTACCAAACTTGGGGTCTAACGCCGCTAGCTCACGCTGCGTCAATAACACCGAGCGCAAATCAGTTCTCTGCGCCTCGCTCAGAATCTTCAACGCCTCGGGCATGGCATTTTTCTGCATCTTCTCTAAGGCTATTTTTGCAAACGAAAACGCCAGTTTGCCATCCGCGCTTGGTTCTTTGCGCCCCGTCACGGCAAGCGAATGTATCGCATTGAGATAACGGAAATCAACGCGGTAGGTTGCTTGCTCAAGCGACGCCTCAGGGATTGGACGCAAATACCACAACACGGTGGCATCGCCAACCGTTTGTGGAGCGTTCACCTTTTCCCATTCCGTTCCCGGCGACTCCATATTCAACGCCGTTTGCGCCGACAGAGCCGAGTCGTACATCACCACTTGCGATGTCATCACAAACGCTTCGCGTGAAGAGGTGTCGCTCATATCCACGTAATACGAGCTTTGTATCCCGGGTTGGATCGGCGACGGCACGGCTGTGGGTTCGTTAGGCAAAATAATCGGTTGAGTCATTTCATACAACGTCTGGAAACTCCGATCATTCTCCGACCACGACGCCCCCAAGTCTGCCGCCGACAACGTGTAATCCCAAGCGTCGCCCATCAAGACCGTCGGCGCGGGTTTAGTGTACGCACTATAGAGTCCAAAACCGATCAGTGCGACTGCCGCCGCACCGATCACCCAAACAAACATCTGATTCTTTTTTTGCTTCTTCTTCATCCTATTCGCTCCAACACATGAGTCACCGCCGTTGCCCCCGAACTCGCTAACGATTGAGTCAAACCGCGTTTGGCATTCGCCACCTGGTTCGCGCCTGCTTCGCCGCGCAACTGCATCGCCACTTCCACCACTTGATATAAACCGGTTGCGCCGCCGGGGTTGCCGCGCGCTTTGAGTCCGCCGAAGGTGGAGATGGGAATCTTGCCTTTCAAACTGACACTGCCATTCTGCGCCAACTCCCAACCCTTGCCACGATCTGCCAAGCCTAACGCTTCAAGCGACAACGCGGCGAACACCGTATACGCATCATGCAGTTCGATCACGTTCATCTCGCTCACGCCGATGCCCGCTTGGGCAAACGCTTTCTCCGCCGACTCTTTTGCCGATTTAAAAATTAATGGGTCGGGACGATCATGAACCGCCATCGCATCGGTCACGACGGCTGAACCGGCGATTCGTATCAAGGGATGTAGGGGCGATTGTAGGGGCTGTAGGGGCGAAGCATGCTTCGCCCCTACAGCCCCTACGGCATCCGCGCCGATCAGAATCACCGCCGCCGCGCCATCGGCATCGGGCGCAGAATCGAACATGTTGATCGGGTCACATATCATTCCTGCTTTGGCAAAAGCATCAGGCGTGATCACATTCCGAAACATCGCCTTCGGATTCGTTTTAGCGTTGGTGTGAGCGTTGACCGAGAACCCGGCGAAGTCGCGCAGCGTGACGCCGTATTCGTGCATGTAGCGGCGCATAATAAGCGCGGCGATTGTCGTCGGCGTCGCTCCTTGCGACGCTTCCCAATCGGAGTCGGTCATAGTAGCGAGCGCAGCGTTGACTCCTGATCCAACTGTGTCCGTTATTTTTTCAACGCCGAGCGCCATGGCTGAATCGATCAAGCCACTGGCAACGGCGATATACGCCTGCCGC
>Ga0082335_1009895_pt1 | contig 10060 bp, 8 predicted proteins | sample Subgrocontami58m_FD_72375 | JGI IMG/M metagenome (GOLD analysis project Ga0082335, IMG submission 72375) | Subsurface groundwater microbial communities from S. Glens Falls, New York, USA - GMW37 contaminated, 5.8 m (SPADES assembly) (version 2) ... | reverse complement strand
GCAAAGGATCTGTCTGGCAATGCGCTGGCAAGCGACTTTTCAATAAGCTGGACAACAGGTTCGACCACAGACACCACCGCACCCACCGTAAGTTCCACAAACCCTGTAAATGGCGACATAGGTGTGTCCATCAACAGAAAACCCACCGTGGTCTTCAGTGAGTTTATGGACCCTCTAACGATCACCACGGAAACCTATACCTTAAAGCAAGGGACAACGCCTGTGTCAGGCATTGTGACCTACGCTGGCGTAACGGCGACATTTGCACCGTTAAGCAATCTCGCAGCTAATAGCGAATATACCGTCACGATTACGACCGGGGCAAAGGATCTGTCTGGCAATGCGCTGGCAAGCGACTTTTCAATAAGTTGGACAACAGGTTCGACCGCAGACACCACCGCACCCACCGTGAGTTCTACCGGTGCTGCGAATGGCGCCACAGGTCTGCCCATCAACAGAAAAGCCACCGTGGTCTTCAGTGAGTTTATGGACCCTTTAACGATCACCACAGAAACCTTTACCTTAAAGCAAGGGACAACGCCTGTATCAGGCATTGTGACCTACGCTGGCGTAACGGCGACATATACACCGTTAAACAATCTAGAAAACAACACCGAATATACCGTCACGATTACGACCGGTGCGAAGGACCTTGCAGGCAATGCGCTGGCAAGCGACTATTCAATAAGCTGGACAACAGGTTCGTCCACAGACACCACCGCACCCACCGTGAGTTCCACAGCCCCTGTGAATGACGACACAGGTGTGCCCATCAACAGAAAACCCACCGTGGTCTTCAGTGAGTTTATGGACCCTTTAACGATCACCACAGAAACCTATACCTTAAAGCAAGGGACAACGCCTGTATCAGGCATTGTAACCTACGCTGGGGTAACGGCGACATTTACACCGTTAAGCAATCTCGCAGCTAATAGCGAATATACTGTCACGATTACGACCGGTGCAAAGGACCTGGCAGGCAATGCGCTGGCAAGCGACTATATAATAAGCTGGACAACTGGTTCGACCGCAGACACCACCGCACCCACCGTAAGTTCCACAGACCCTGCTAATGGTGACACAGGTGTGGCTCTCAATAAGAGAGTCGCAGCAACCTTCAGTGAGGGGATGGACCCTTTAACGATCACCACAGAAACCTTTACCTTAACCTTTTCATCTTCCGATGGAGGGACGTCTACTGTATCAGGCATTGTGACCTACGCTGGCGTAACGGCGACATTTACACCGTTAAGCAATCTCGCAGCTAATAGCGAATATACTGCCACGATTACCACCGTAGCCAAGGACCTTGCAGGCAATACACTGGCAGTTGAAAAAGTATGGAGCTTTACCATCGGTGTGGCGACAGACACCACCGCACCCACCGTAAGTTCTACAGGCGCTGCGAATGGCGCCACAGGTCTGCCCATCGACAGAAAATCCACCGCGGTCTTCAGTGAGGGGATGGACCCTTTAACGATCACCACAGAAACCTTTACCTTAAAGCAAGGGACAACGCCTGTATCAGGCATTGTGACCTACGCTGGCGTAACGGCGGCGTTTACACCGTTAAGCAATCTAGAAAACAACACCGAATATACCTCCACGATTACAACCGGGGCCAGGGACCTGGCTGGCAATCCGCTGGCAAGCGACTATGTATGGAGCTGGACAACAGGTTCGTCCACAGACACCACCGCACCTACCGTAAGTTCCACAGACCCTGTGCATGATCCCGAAGGTACCATTAGTGGCGAGGGTTCGCCTGTCAACCAGAAAGTCGCTGCAACCTTCAGTGAGGAGATGGACCCTTTAACGATCACCACAGAAACCTTTACCTTAGTCTTTTCAGCTTTTAGCGGTGAAGGGACAACTACTGTTTCAGGCGATGTGACTTACTCTGGCGTAACGGCGATCTTTACACCGGCAAGCGATCTCGAACTCCATACCAAATATACTGCCACGATTATGACCGGGGCCAAGGACCTTGCAGGCAATGCATTGGCAAGTGACTATGTATGGAACTTTACAACAACCCAGGGAACTGGAGGTGGAGGTGGAGGTGGAGGTGGAGGTGGAGGTGGAGGTGGTGGCGGCGGTGGTGGCGGCGGAGGCACGCTCACGCTCACTGCTAATGCGCCCAGCATTACCGAACCTGCTGCCGGCACAAAAGCGCTGACCTTCACGCTGACGCTTGGTAGCGCGCCGACCGAGGCGGTTACGGTCGATTATGCGACGCTCCTCACGGGTATTGCCCAATCCCCTGGTGACTTCGTAGCCGCCACAGGAACGGTCACTTTTGTCACAGGACGAACAGTTGCTACCGTATCCATCACGGTTAACAGCGATGCCACTGCCGAGCCCGATGAGACGGTTCCCGTGCAGTTCTCCGGCACCAGTCTGGTGGCTAACGTGACGGGCACGGGTACGATCTTGAAAAACGATACTACTGGCGTCACTGTCGCGCTCACCGCTGGTGGTGGGGATACCACCGGCTCCCTTGGCCTTGCCGGTAATGACGACACAGTCACCGGTACAATTGACCAAGGCACCCCTGCGAATGGTACACTCCAGGGTGGCGACATTTTCAATGGTGGCGATGGCTTAGACATACTGCAACTCACCCCAGTCACTGCTGTTGCTCTGACACTGGATGACCTGTTATTCGCTGGTGTTACCGGTTTCGACAAGATTGTGATTAACACAACAACTACTGGCGCGCAAATCATTACCGGAGCAAGACTTAACTTATATGGCACCGTATTCGGTACGGCAGGTGTAGATCTGGAGACGACATCCAGCACCGGTGCAATGACGATTAACACGAGTTCGTTTGCCGGGGCTACAATACTCGCAACAACATCCACTACAGGTCCTCAGACGATTACTACTGGTACAGGTGTTACCACAGTGACATCAATAGCCACAACAGGTTCGCGGATTATTACCAGTAGTGATGCAGTCGTTGCCAGAGTGACGTTAACATCGGGAGACAGCCTGTCGGGCAATGCGATTACCACGGGTACAGGCAACGATACCATTACCATTACTGCTTCTGATACTGCTGCGTCGACAATTGGCAACACCATTACCGCTGGTACGGGTGCCGATACCATCACCCTTGCCGTCGATGCTTCGATAGACCATATCGTGATTGCTGATGGCGGTACTGGCATTACTGTTGCAACAGCGGATAGCATCACTAACTTTACTGCCGCTAACGACGATCTGAAGATGGGTCTGGCTGGAGGCGCTGCCAACTATGCTGAGGCCGGCGTAGCGGTTGCTGACTTTGCGGCTGCGCTGACTGCGGCCAACATTGCCTTGAATGGTACTGTGCTGTACGCGTTCCAGTTTGATATTACTAACGGGTATCTGTTCAAGGACACGGATGCAGACGGTACCGCTAACCAGGTTGTTGTGCTGGTCGGTATTACTAATGTCGGCATCGCTTTGGAAGATATCGTCCCGTAATGGCATGAGGCATTAAAACAAAGGTCGGCAGCGTCATTGCTGCCGACCTTTATTGCTTAACAAGATTAAAGTTAATTGTCAGTAACCATTCACCGCAACTTCTGGAGAAAAACATGAAAAGAGTAGTTAAAACCGTAGGGTCGCTGGGTTTGGTGGGGTGCGCTGTCATCGCCAGCCCGTTCGCAGCGGCTGACGATTCAAGCTGGTACGCCGGAGCCAACATTGGCCCCAGTCGAGAGCGAAAATCGACGACGCGCGGATCACCAGCAGCCTGCTGGGAGCGGGCATGACCACGACCTCAATGGTCGATGACAACCGCGACACCGGCTATAAGCTTTTTGGCGGGTACCAGTTCAAAAGAATTTTGCCCTTGAAGCCGGCTATTTCGATCTGGGAAAGTTCGGTTTTACGGCGACCACAGTACCGGCGGGAACACTGAGCGGCAGTGCACAAGCCAAGAACATCTTCTGGCAGGTTGCCGGAGGTGCTGGCGTAGAAATTGGAACGACCGCACATATGGAAGGCACTATACTAACTCAAGCTGCGATACATGCGAGAACTGGTGCATCATGGAATGGTAGAGCGTTAGCACAGACAGCGGTAACATTGGAGGCTAACACAATTACGAAACCTAATTAAATTGTATAGGAATTTTCATTTTATTTATGCGGATCAGGAGATAGTGGATATAAAAATCCCCCATAATAAAGGGGGCTAGGGGGTTGTAAAATAACCCCGGGAAAAACACAACCCCCTGATTCCCCCTTTTCTAAGGGGGATTAACTCGAAAATAGGTATTTGCTGTGAAAGAAAAAGGCGGGACCCCGGTGCCCCGCTTTTTTTGATTAAACGTTAGTAACAGTTCACCCCCCTCCCCTAACCCCTCCCACCAGGGGCGGGGAAAAACTTGTCCTCGACTCAGATCGGGGAAACGCTTCCTCCCCCTGTCCCCCTCGCTGAGGGGGAGAAAGGGGGAGGGGGGAGGCCAGGTGGGGGTGCTGAACTTGTTACAAACGTCAGATGATTTTTAATGGTGCGCTGCACCAGAAAGGACGTAAAAGTATGAAAAAGATTGAATTTGTGGTAGCAATATGTGTCCCTCTGTTTTTTATGACTTCTTGTACTTGTAGCAAGAAGACGCCTGAAAAAGTAGAAACCCAGGTGTCGTCAGAGGAAGTCAAACGTGAAACACCTGAAAAAGTAGAAACCCAGGTGTCGTCACAGGATGTCAAACGTGAAACAGGGGAAGCTCTTGAAACGACAAAAACTTACCTAAAACAGGAAAAAGAGAAATACCAGAAGGATGCTGAATCAACATTGAACGACCTCAATGATAAGATAAAAGGCTTACAGTCAAAGGCCGAGCAAGCAGGGACAGATATCAAGGCCAAGTACAATGAGATAATTGAAGGATTACGAAAGAAGCAAGGAGAAGCACAAAATAAATTAAATGATCTCAAATCGAAAAGCGCGGACGCCTGGGAGGATGTTAAATTTGGAATGGATGCAGCCCTGGAAAATTTGAAGAATTCTTATAACGATGCTGTTTCTCATTTCAAATAATTTTCGTACGAGCATGAGGATGGACGGTAATTCTTTCCCGGAATTCTTTTACAACCGGGTTCGGATCTTATTGTATAGGAATTTTCATTTTATTTATGCGGGTTACAGGGTGGCATGGATTATTCCCCTCTTGGGAGGGGTTAGGGGTGGGTTCTTTGGGCGTAGTCGTAGAGACAGGTTTAAAACCTGTCTCTACACAATTCACGAATTACCGCCTTACCCACCCCTAAATCCCCTCCCAAGAGGGGACTTTCTAACTTAACTGAAAGCGGTCATTGTCATTGCAATTACAGGGTTATCAGTCCGTTCGAGATCCAATAAACTGTGCGCAATCAATTGAGCCCGCCGAGTATCAAGACCACCAAGCGCAGAATTAAAGACAGGTAAGAGAAAATTATGAAGACCAAAAAGATGTTTTACAATCTTATTTTGTGTATTTTAACGGATCTTGTGAAACAAGATAAACAAACATTCATAAGTTTTGCAAAAATTAAAATTAAGGCAGTGATTTACTACATCAAAGCCATAAGATTTATACGGCGAATATGCATCGGTATATTTCTCTTAATTTTGAGTTTAGTTGTAATGATCTGTGGTTTTATATTTTTGCATGTAGCGTTTCTTTATTATTTCCCTTTGAGTAAAGAAGTAAAAGCGTTAGTTATCTTTTCACTCGGTATTTTCTATTTTCTGACCCCACTAGGGGTTCTTCTTTACTTTGCTTCACAGAGATTTTGGATGAAATTTTCGAAAGCAAATACATTGATACAAAAAGTTTTGGGTACGGTTTCTGAAGATAAAAAATAAATTAGTCTGCCTTCGGCAGCGACTTTTAAGCTCCCCTCATTGGTAGGACAAGCGTCCCCGAGGGGAATCACAAAAGATTCGTCCTCGTGTAAACGGGGATTGAAAGTCCTTAACGTTAAATGAGAAAGGAGATGGCACTATGGATAACCAAACTAAAGAAAATGCGGGAGACATATTAAAAATTGACGAAGCGCTTGGATTGCTGAACAGGGAATTAAAAGGAAGTAGTGATGAGATTAATCGGTTGATTAGTGAAAAATATTCAAATCTCAAAGAGATTATAAGTGGAGCAACACACAGGGGCAAGGAAACGATAGAAAAAACACGGCAAACTTTGGAAGCGGCTGTCGCTAAGGGAGAGGAGAAAACGAAAGAAATAGGAACGGAAATTGATAGGAGCGTTCGTTCCAATCCATGGTTGGCTGTTGGTATTGCTGCCGTTAGTGGTTTCCTTTTATGCTACATTATCGAAGCAGGCAAACGTCCAAAGTGATTAGCAAGGATTTCGTTCTTTGATAATGCACTTTGTCGATGAGAATTCAAGCATGGAATTAATAGTCTGCTTGAAATATTCAAAACTGCACAAAAAGACGCCAGAGTATAGTGAACGCAATAAGAAAGTTGTCATTGCGAGCGACAGCGAAGCAATCCAAACCTTCGAGACTTCGTCGTGAGCTCAGTCGAACGATTGCTTCGGGCTATCGCCCTCGCAATGACATTTGCTTGTAACCCTATTTATTGCGTTTACTATAGTCAAAAAATCAAGACTAAAAATCTAAATACTTAACCAAAAAAAGAAAGGATAATTGCTATGCTTTACACTATCGTTGCCGTTCTGGTCATATTGTGGATCCTGGGTCTAGTCACTTCCACCACCATGAGCGGTCTCATTCACATTCTTCTGGTGATCGCCATCGTGGTCGTCTTGCTTAGGGTTATTCGCGGCAGAAAATCTTCGTGACCATTTTGTGTGGTCAGGTATGAAAATCAAAAGGAGGATTTTTCTATGAACAAAGTAGTCTCGCTCGCAATTCTTGCCGGGGGTATCCTGCTTATAATCTTTGGCGTCAGTGCAACGAAGTCATTCAGTTCTGACATTTCTCGATTTTTCACCGGCGCACCTACCGACAAGGCGATATGGATGTTGGTCGGCGGCGCTGTAGCGACCGTTATCGGGCTGGTGGGACTGTTGCGTTGGTCAAAGGGAAGTTGAGAGTGTTGGCCTGTTTTTACAGCTATAATTGAAAGGTGAAAAGAAATGAGTAAACCTAAAGTCTTAACTACAGCGGCTGGCATACCTGTCTGCGATAATCAGACTTCCCTCACCGCCGGAGACCGCGGCCCGACATTGTTACAAGACCATCATCTTCTTGAAAAACTGGCACATTTCAACCGTGAACGGATCCCTGAGCGTGTTGTCCATGCAAAAGCAGCCGGTGCACATGGAACTTTCATCGTGACCAATGACATCACCCGATACACAAAAGCCAGAATCTTTTCGGAAGTTGGGAAAAAAACCGATGTGTTCGGTAGATTTTCTGTAGTGGCAGGGGAAAAAGGCTCTGCTGATACGGTTCGGGATGTCAGAGGCTTTGCATTGAAATTCTACACCGAAGAAGGCAATTGGGATATGGTAGGAAACAATACTCCCGTGTTTTTTGTACGGGATGCCATAAAATTCCCCGATTTCATCCATACCCAGAAACGTGAACCTCAAACCAATCTAAGTTCAGAAACCATGAAGTGGGATTTCTGGTCACAGGTTCCGGAATCATTACACCAGGTAACTATTTTGTTTTCGGATCGCGGTATTCCCAAGGGTATCCCCTTTATGAACGGTTTCGGGAGTCATACTTACAGCTTCATCAACGCGGGCAATGAACGTTTTTGGGTGAAGTTTCACTTCAAGACTCAACAGGGCATCCAGAATATGACTCCGGAAAATGCAGTCCGTATTGCAGGGGAAGATCCCGACTACCATACACGTCAGTTATTTGAAGCTATAGAGCGTGGGGATTACCCTAAGTGGACATTTTATGTTCAGGTAATGCCGGAAGCTGAAGCGGAAACGTATCAGTGGAATCCGTTTGATTTAACCAAGGTCTGGCCGCATGGAGACTACCCTTTGATCGAGGTAGGGGTATTGGAGATGAACCGCAATCCCTCGAACTATTTTGCCGAAGTCGAGCAGTCCGCCTTTTCTCCGGCTAACGTTGTTCCCGGTATCTCTTTTTCTCCCTGTAAAATGCTCCAGGCACGTATTTTTGCCTATGCAGACGCTCAGCGGTACCGGCTGGGAGTGAACTTTGAGCGACTACCTATAAACCGTCCGCTCGCCACGGTAGCAAACACCTACCAGCGAGACGGCTTCATGAGATTCGATGACAACGGAGGAGCTTCAGTAAATTATGAGCCTAACAGTTTCGGAGGACCCCAAGCAGATCCCGCGTATAATGAGCCGCCGCTGAAAATTTCAGGTGACGCGAATCGCTATGAACAGAAAAGAGGCGTTGATGATGATTTCGTCCAACCCGGAAATCTCTTCCGGCTGATGCCGCCTGACGAACGGAACCGACTCATTGAAAACATCGTAGCAAGCCTTAAAAAAGTGCCGAAAGACATCCAGGAAAGGGTGGTTCCGTATTTTTACAAAGCAGATAAAGTTTATGGAGAAGGTGTTGCAAAGGGACTAGGTCTTGCGTAATAGAATAACACGTTCTACCCTTGAACCAGGAATAGAAAGGAAAGGTAAAATGATCTATAAAAGCATAAAGAAAAACATAGGGTTTGGTTTACTCGCGATCTTTGGGCACTATCTAGTCTGTTTGTTGTTGCCCACCCTTGCTAATGCACAGGCTGGTATAACTACTACAGATAAAAAATATATTACTCAAGCCGCAAAAGATACCCTTCAAAAGTTTCAAGACAAAACGATAGATAGTCTATTACCGGATTATATCTGTAGTTCTTTGAAGCAGTATCGGGAATTGCTAAAGCAAGCCACCAAAATTGATGAATTAAATGATACAGAAATAAAAAAGCTAGCGGATGAGTGTGAAAAGATTTTCAATGACTTCTATAATGCTATACAAAAAGAGAAAATTAATAACGAGAAAACAGGAAGAAGAGGAAGTTTTGATGATCGCTTAATTAATTGCGAGAGCACCCACTCAAGACGTATAAAGCAAACAGAACCACATGACTGGTTTGGTAGGTTTAATTGTAATTTAGATGCATCAAGTTGTGTGATTGGATGCTACGTAGACGCAGCAAATAATGCGAGACGAAAAGGAGGTATTCCGAAAGACTGATTACTTGAGAGGAACCGCCTTGCCAGCAAAAATGATATTCGAGAATATGTTTAGAAGTGTTCGCAAATAACTTGAACAGATTAAAAAACCACAGTATCGCAGGTGCATGGTTAGCAAAGAGAACATTATGTAACCAAACACGAGAAAGGAGGAGCTCATGCAAGGCAACGAGTTTATTGAAGTTGAGACAAACGTCCGTCTCCACATTCGGGATTGGGGGCAAGGTAAGACAATCGTGTTCATTCCTGGATGGCCATTGAGCCACGAGATGTATGAGTATCAGTTCACTCAGTTGCCTAAGCAAGGTTATCGTTGCGTGGGTATCACGCTGCGCGGCTTCGGCAAATCGTCCAAGCCCTGGGGCGAATACACCTATGATGTCTTTGCGGATGATGTCAAGAAAGTGCTTGAGGCACTTGATCTGCGCGACGTCACACTGGCCGGTTTTTCAATGGGCGGTGCTATTGCCCTACATTACATGGCCTGCCACAAAGGGGAGAGAGTATCAAAGCTGGCTCTCTTTGGTGCGGCAGCACCGAGCTTCACCAAAAGACATGGTTTCCAATACGGCTTGGAGCCAGCAGCCGTTAATGGTTTCATCGAGTTGTGCTACGCAGACAGAGCAAAGCTTAATGAGGATTTTGGCAAAATATTTTTCCGCAGCGAGAATGCAGTGAGTCTAAAGCTTGGTGAGTGGTTTCACAATATGGGAATGGAAGCATCCCCTCATGCTACCGCAGCCTGTCTTATTGCACTGCGGGACACTGATCTGCGTGGCGACATGGCAAAGGTCAACGTGCCGACTATGATTTTACACGCCACGCAGGACAAGATATGCCTTTTTCAACTGGCGGAAGCGATGGCAGCAGGAATTAAGGGGGCAAAACTGATCGGATTCGAGAACA
>Ga0082335_1009894_pt1 | contig 10061 bp, 8 predicted proteins | sample Subgrocontami58m_FD_72375 | JGI IMG/M metagenome (GOLD analysis project Ga0082335, IMG submission 72375) | Subsurface groundwater microbial communities from S. Glens Falls, New York, USA - GMW37 contaminated, 5.8 m (SPADES assembly) (version 2) ... | reverse complement strand
TCTTGGCAATGGTCTGCAGCGGCAGCTCGGGCAGGCTGCCGTCGGCATAGGCCTCCGGATGGTCGGAGGCCCAGGCGGCCTGCCAGATCAGGCTGCGTGCCGCTTCCAGGCCGATCGCCATATTGGCGAGCGTCAATCCCACCGCCTGATGTTCGATGATGGGCCGGCCGCCCTGGACCCGCAGTCTGGCATATTCGAGTGCAGCCTCATACGCGGCGCGGCCGATGCCGAGATTCATCGCCTGGAAACGCGGCATGCCCCGGCCCGGCGGCCTCAAGCTGCCCACCAGGGTGCTTTTTCCTTCCTCGCCGACCAGGTTTTCCGCGGGCACCCGGCAATCCTGGAATACCAACTCCCCGTTGGAGCCGAGCCTGCGCCCGACCTTGTCGTGTTCCCGTATCGTGAGCCCGGGTGTATCGCCCGGAACCAGCAAACTGCTGATGCCAAGCGTGCCGGCCTGCGCGGACCCGGTCCTGACGTGCACGGCAATCAGCTTCGCGATCGGGGCGCTGGTGATGAAGTTCTTGACGCCGTTGATGACCCAGTCACCGTTGCCGTCGCGCACCGCGGTGGTCTTGTAGCTCGCCCCGGGAACGGTCGGCCGATGGTAGCTCCAGCCGAGATCGGTATCGGGCTCATGCCCCGCCGTCGCGAGATGATAGCGGTCGTCGGTCAGAAATTGCGGCAGAAAGCGCGCGCGCTGCTCCGCGTTCATCGCCCGGTCAAACCAGATGCGGGCAAGTGCCGAGGTTTGCGCCAGAGTCGCAGCGATGCCTACGTCGCCTACCGCCAGTTCCTCGGTCACGATGCAGGATGTCAGGTTATCAGCGCCTGCGCCTCCCGCTTCTTCGGACAGGGCCAGCGTGCGCAACCCCAGCCGCGAAGCCTGGTCGAGCACTTCCCACGGAAAACGCTCGTCGAAATTTTCCAGGCGCTCGCGTTCCAGCGCGATGGGTTTGATTTCGCGCCGGACGAAATCGCGTACCGTGTCCCGAATTGCCTGCTGCTCTGAAGTGAGGTGAAGATTGAACATTTTGTCATCAGCCCTCTAATTGACGGGCCTCTCCATTTTTGAAAGCATGTCTTTAAAAAAAACATAGCCACCCTGAGTCATCTTCCCCAGCGCCTCCGGACCTAAGATGCGAGCGACTTGATGTGTACTCTTGACACGTTTGGTGATCTCTTCCCTGTCTTCCTCTAAGACTTTTTTATAGGCTTCATAGACTTTATCAACAATCTCTTTGGGGGTCCCTTTGGGTGCAAAAAGGGAAAAATAGCCTTCCAGCCCGACGGGATAACCGAGTTCCTTCAAGGTGGGCACATCAGGGTAGGCTTCCCACCGATCTACTGTATTGACGGCAAGGATTCGGAGTTGACTTTCGACTCCTGTCGGAGAAACGACCGACATGTCGATATGCCCCCCAAGCACGGCGGCCATGGCCTTAGCTCCGCCCCCAATGGGAACGACGGTGGCTTTGAAGCCTGCCAGCCTGCCAATAGCTTCCATGTACAGGTGGCCGGGGGAGTATACCCCAGTAGTACCATACTTCATATTCTTGGTCTTAGCAGCCTCGGTAAAATCCTTCATAGTCTTGTATGGGGTATCCTTCATAACAGCGAAGATGATCGGGGAAAGGGTAAGAGTGCAGATCGGGATAAAATCATCCAGCGCAAAATCTGCCTTCCTCGCCAGCATGGACAGAAGCAAATTTGTAGTACTGATCACCAACAAGGTGTATCCGTCCGGCTTGCTTTCCTTCACATACCTGCCCGCTATCACGCCACCTGCGCCCGGTTTGTAGGTCATGACAATCGGCTGCCCCAGAAGCTTTTCAACTTTATCCTTGTAAAGTCTCACCGTGAGATCCGTTCCCCCTCCAGGGCCAAAAGGAATTACATAATCCATGGAGCGGGTCGGGTAGTCTGCTGCGGTCAGCGCGGGAGAAACGCCAATTAGAAGGGATACCATAATTCCAACGACAACGACTGTCCATCCTCTTCTTGTTTTCATTTCTCTTCCTCCTTCAAACCTACGCCGCCGGGAAACGGAGTTCCCGGCGGCAGGCGGGCCGCCGCAAGAGCCTCGCTGAAACGCGGCGGCCTTCCCGCAGCGGGGAAGCTGCCCGGAGCCATCACGCCGCTTTCGCGATCGGCACCCGTGCAAGCAGCCCAGTGCGCTCCAGTTCGGAGCGCAGTTCCTGCCGTTCCCTCTCGGTGATCTGCGGCAGGCCCGGCCGCACGGGACCGCCGGCCATGCCCATCATCTCGCACCAGGCCTTGATATAGGCGATGGGAATGAGCTTGCGCTGCACCCAGTTGGCGCGTAGCCACTTGTCGCTAACCTCGCGCAGCGGCTGCAGCTGTTTCGCGATCGCCTCCGCCTCGTCGAAGCGGCCCTGCAGGCCGAGCTCGGTATAGTCGTACATCGGCCGCCAGGTGGGCGTCTGGAACAAATACGGCGTCGGCGAGGACTGGTGGACCTTTTGGCCGTAGTCACGCATCAGCCTCAGCCACTCCGCCTCCGACGGCTGGCTCATGACGATCTTGTCGCCGCACAGCGCCTTGACTTTCGCGTAGTGCTCGAGCGGACGCGGCACCTTCAGTCCGCACACGTTCTCGATGTCAGCGATGCGGGCCGTCAGTTCAGGCGACAAGCCGTACCCTGAAAACTCCGCGTCAAACATCCAGATCCCGATGTCCACGCGCGATGCGACGAATTTAAACCATTCGCAGATGGTGTCCTCGCTTGCCGGCGGATAGTAAGGATTCATCAGGATGACGAAATCAGCTCCCACGTCCTGCGCGTGGCGGGTGAGGTCGACCGTTTCATGCGCCGAGTGGTGGCAGGTGTGGGCAATGACCTTGCACTTGCCTTTGGCTTCCTCCACCACGATTCCGACGATGCGCTTGCGCTCCTCTTTCGTGAGCGACCAGAACTCGCCCATCACCCCGGTGCAGAACACGCCTTCGATCTTCAGGTTCTTGGTGAGGTGCCGCATGTTGTTCCGCAGGCCGGCCTCATCCACCTGATAATCAGGCGTGAACGGCGTGGTGATAGCCGCCCACACGCCACGGAACTGGGCGCGTGACGCTTCCTTGGCTTCCGACTTCCGATAGTTCATGGCTTCTCCTTGACGTTGACGGTTCATTACTTCCTCAATCGGATAAACCCTCGCGAGTACATCAGTCCTCTAATTGACGGGCGCCCCCATTTTTGAAAGCATTTCTTTAAAAAAAACATAGGTCCCCTGAGTCATCTTCCCCAGCGCCTCCGGACCTAAGATGCGAGCGGCTTGATTTATACCCTTGGCACGTTTAGTGATCTCTTCCCTGTCTTCCTCCAAGACTTTTTTATAGGCTTCATAGACTTTATCAACAATCTCTTTGGGAGTCCCTTTTGGCGCATAAAGGGAAAAATGGGTTTCCGGCCCGCTGGGATAACCGAGTTCCTTCAAGGTGGGCACTTCAGGGTGGGCCTCCCACCGATCTTCTGAATTGACGGCAAGGATTCGGAGTTGATTTTCGATTCCTGTCGGAGCAACAACCGACATGTCAACATGCCCCCCAAGCACGGCGGACATGGCCTTGGCTCCGCCGCCCATGGGAACGGGGATGGCTTGGAAACCTTCTTGCCTGCTTATGGCTTCGACAATCAACTGGGAGGAGCTGAATGGCGCAGTAATACCATACTTCATCTTTTTGGTCTTAGCAGCCTCGGCGAAATCCTTCATGGTCTTGTACGGGCTATCCTTATTAACAGCAAAGATGGTCGGGGAAAGCGTCAGAGTGCAGACCGGGATAAAATCATCTAACGTGAAATCTGCCTTCCTTGCCAACATGGAGGTAACCAGACTCGTATTACTGATCACCAAAAAGGTGTATCCGTCCGGCTTGCTTTCCTTCACATATCTGCCAGCGATCACGCCACCTGCGCCCGGTTTGTAGGTCATGACAATCGGCTGCCCCAGAAGCTTTTCAACTTTATCCTTGTAAAGCCTCACCGTGAGATCCGTTCCCCCTCCAGGGCCAAAAGGAAGTACATAATCCATGGAGCGGGCCGGGTAGTCTGCTGCGGCCGGCGCGGCAGAAACGCCCATTAGGAGGGATGCCACGATTCCAACGACAACAACTGTCCTTCCTTTTCTCGTCTTCATTTCTCTTCCTCCTTCTTTAGATTCAAGTTCGATAAGACTTTTAGTCAGCGACATCAAACTTCTTGCGTTTGAACCCGGGCAATGCGGGGATAATAAAAAACATGATCCCGACAATCATGAGAACGCCGGAAATCGGTCTTGTAAAAAAAATCCCAAAGCTTCCCTCCGATATGATTAACGATTGCCTGAGCGCATTTTCTATCATGGGACCCAAAAGAAGCGCGAAAACGAAAGGGGCGGGCTCATACTCGAATCTTCGCATCAGGTAACCGACGAAGCCAAAGATGACCATAATGACGACTTCCCAGATATTGTAATTCAGGCAATAGACACCAATAATGCAAAAAAGAAGTATCAGGGGAAAAAGAATACGGTATGGGATAGCCAGGACGCGAACCCAAAGTCCAATCAAGGGAAGGTTCAACACCAGTAGCATGACATTCCCCATATACATACTGGCGATCAATCCCCAGAAGAGCTGGGGATTTTCCTTGATGAACGTGGGGCTGGGGCTTATCCCATGGATCATGAGTCCCCCGAGTATGATGGCCATCACCACGGTGGTGGGAATGCCAAACGTCAACAGCGGGACATAATGGGCGGCGACCGAAGCGTTATTTGCGGATTCCGGCCCTGCGACTCCCTCAATGGCGCCCTTGCCAAACCGTTCCGGATGCTTCGATATCTTTTTCTCCAATGCGTAAGAGGTGAAAGTGGTCATGACGCCTCCCCCGCCCGGGATCGTTCCCATGAAGAAACCGATGGCGGAACCCCTCAAGATGGGGAGCCAGCTTTCTTTCCAATCCTGGCGATTGGGCAAGAGTCCCTTCAGCCTGGTTTTCAGGATCTTGGCCTGCTGTTCCTGCTTGTCGATGTTCTCTAACACCTCAGCGACCCCGAAAAGCCCCATGGCCACGGGAACGATGCCGACCCCATCGGAAAGCGTAAGGCTGCCATAACTGAACCGGGTATCACCCGAAATGAAATCAACCCCAATGGTCCCGACCCATACTCCTACCACGGTTATCATCACTGCCTTCAACATGTCCCCCGAGGCGAGACAAATCAATAGAGAGAATGCCATGAAGATCAAGGCGAAGAATTCGGGAGGACCAAACCGCAACCCGAACTCGGCAAGCGGAGGGGCAACAAGCATGAGGCCCACCACACTCAGCGTGCCAGCGATGAAAGACCCAAAGGCAGCAATCCCTAGAGCCGCGCCCGCTCTCCCCTGCCGGGCCATCTGATAGCCATCTAGACAAGTCACTATGGACGCTGTCTCACCCGGAATATTCACCAGAATCGCGGTGGTGGAACCTCCATACATGGCCCCGTAATAGACCCCTGAAAGCATAATGATGGCTGAAATAGGGTTCAGATAGTATGTGACGGGGAGAAGGAGAGATATCGTGGCAGTAGGACCCAGGCCGGGCAGTACCCCTATCAGTGTTCCAACCAGAACCCCTATGAAACAATAAGTAATGTTTGCCCAGGTGAGTGCTGTTGCAAAACCCATCCCCACGTTAGTTATCGTTTCCATTCAACCCCTCCAGTCAAAACGACAAGATTCCGCGAGGAAAACGGATTTCCAAGAAATACACGAAGAGCAGCCAGATGCAAAAGGGAGTGACCACCGAGGTGAAGATCGTTGCCTTCCATCCCAGTCTTCCAATCCATCGACAGACGAAACCCATCCAGAGAAAGGTGACTATCAGAAATCCCAGGGTATCGATCAAAAAGGCAAAAACCAACATCGAGACGAGCGCTGCGATAGTGCTCCCTCCAAGTTTTACTGCATTTTTCCGCAGCACTTCACTTGATGGCCTCACAAAAGTGCGGAAAAAACCGATGAGGCTCAAGATGCCGAGGACTAACCCGCATCCCAAAGGAATCAATCCGGGGCCTGGGTTGGACAGGGAGCCCGGACCGATCCGGATCGATTCCAGACTGACGGCGATCGCCAGTCCGACCAAGAAAAGGGTACTTATACGGTCATACTTTGTCATGTCTCCTCCTAATCAAAGAAATTACTTGACGAGCCCGAGGTCGGCCATGACGGCCCGGGAGGCAATGTACTCGTTCTCCAGGTACTTCGCGAAGTCTTTGCTGCGCAGGAAGTGCTGACTCAGACTATTCTCCTCGATCCGCTTTTTCCACTCGTCCGTCGCAACTACCATGGTCAGCGCGTCTTCCCAGAACGCAATTTGCGCGGGGGCCAGCCCTTTCGGCCCGAAGATGCCCCGCCAGCTGGCTACTCCGGCGATATCAATGCCCTGCTCGCGCAGCGTCGGCGCGTGCGCGAGCGCACCGCTCTGCCTCTGCGGCGCGGCGATGGCGAGGATGCGCATCTTTCCCGCCTGCACCTGAGCGAGGTGGCCGCCCGCCGACGACACGACCGCATGGATGTGCCCGCCCATCGCTGCCGTCATGGCTTCGGCGCTGGTTTTGAAGACGACCACTTTCATCTTTTTGGGATCAACTCCTTCGGACCTGACGGCCTGAGAAAGAAGCAGATGGGGGGAGCCGCCGCGGCTGGGCATGCCGAAAGCGATGGATTCCGGGTCCGCCCTGAGGCGATCGATCAGGTCCCGCATGTGTTTCATCGGTGAATCGGCGCGCACCGTGATCGCGTTGTGTTCAACCGACAACATCGCGATCGGGGTGATATCGGTGTAGGGAATCTGGCTCAGGCCGGTGAGTTGATTCGTGTAAACAGTGGGTGTTCCATACAGCAGGTAATGCGGATCCGCAGGATGCTGGTTCAGGTAGACGACCGCCAGCGTCTGATTGCCGCCCGCCTTGTTCATGACCAGGACCGGAACGATCACGAGCTTCTGGTCCTGCAGAATTTTCTGAATGAAGCGCGCCGTCAGGTCGCTGGGGCCGCTGGCGGCCGTGGGGATAATCACTTCCACCGCTTTCTCCGGACGCCAGGCGGACTGGCACCACGCGTCGGCGGCCACCTGAGCCGCCAGCGCGGCCATGCATGCCGCAAAGACGATCCGTGTACGTGCACTAAAGTGACATTTACGCAAGGAACGATTCTGCACCCTCGAAAGTCAGCTTACAAGCCGTTGCCGCGTCACTCGCGCCAGGGAGGAGATGCCCCCCGGACGGCGCATGGATATTGACCTTCAGCCGATGTGAGCAGACCTGCGCGGCGGGCGCGTCTAGCGTCGCGGATCAGCCCACTCACACAATCCTGGCTTCCCTGACCACTCTCCTCCATTTTTCGACGTCACGCGTGATGATCTGTCGCAACTGCTCCGGGGGACCGCCGCCGGGATCCAGTCCTTCCCCCGTCATCTGGACCTTCATCTTGTCCGTGAGCAGTCCTTTTGCAACCTCCTTGTTCCATCGCGCGACGATATTTCTGGGCATGCCCTTGGGACCCCACATCCCGTACCAGTGAATAACCTCGAATCCTGGCACCGTCTCACTGATGGTCGGCACGTCGGGCAGCAATGTCGAGCGCTTGTCACTGGTGATTGCGATGGCGCGCAGCCGTCCCGCCCTTAAATGCGGGATGGTCGGAACCAAGCTGATGGCGGTGAGCTGTACCTCTCCGCCAACGACTGCATTTAGCGCCGGGCCCCCGCCTTTATAGGGAACGTGAACGATATTCACCTTGGTCTGCAGCTTGAAATACTCGAACATAAGGTGCGTGACGCTGCCGACGCCGACCGAGGCGTAGTTAAGCTTGCCCGGGTTGGCCTTGGCGTCGGCGATGAGCTCCGCGACGCTTTTTACCGGGACCGACGGATGCACCGACATCACCAGCCCCGTGGTACCGATCAGGACGATAGGCGTGATGTCGTTCACGGGGTCGTATGGCAGCTTCTGATACGCGGAGGTCGCGGTGTAACTGCTGGAGACCAGAATCAGCGTGTAACCGTCGGGTTCGGCGCGCACCGTCATCTCGGCGCCAATGGCACCGCCGGCGCCTGGCCGGTTGTCCACCACGACCGTCTGCCCAAACGACTCGGACACCGGCACGGCGATAACCCTCGCCAAGATGTCCGTGCCGCCACCGGGTGGAAACGGCACGATCAGCCGGATGGGCTTGGATGGATATGCCTGCGCCGATGCATCACGGGTAACGACAGCAACGAAAATAGCGCCAACCAACAACCATGCGGTCTTCATCTTTTCCTCCCCGAAAAATAATGCCGGCTGAACGCCGGGCCCGCCCGGCCACCTATCGGAAGTTCTAAATCGCCAGTGCTGAAAAACCAAGCGCGAGAACCTTCATGCGGTGCATGGAATACCTCCTCTTATTGGTATTGGAAATACGCCTTCTGGTCTGACACGGGTAAGCAGTTTCGGTTCACCCGTTTTTGACACTCTGCTCGCATTCGACAGGCCATGACCTGACGCCGGCCGGGCGCGGTGCAGCCGCCGCCGGCGGGCGGCGCTGAAGGATGAAGACGGGAGGCGTCAGCCCGCGGAGGCCGCGAGCTGCATGGCCTGCAGCCCAAGCTGCGCTGAAATCATCCCGGTCATCGGCACGACACAACAGATTGCCTCGAGAACATTGCGGCGGGTCATGCCGTAATCGTACGCACGGCGCATGTGCTGGGCGGCGAGTTCCACTTCGCCGCGCGTGCAGAGTGCGGCAATCGCGATCAGCTCGCGCGGCCCCGGACCCAGCACTTCGTCGGCCGCGCCCTCCGCAAGCAGGCAGTGGTCTACGAAGGCTGCGGCACAGCGCACCAGTTCCGGGTCGATGCCCGCGGCGTAGCGCCATTCCGGCGTATCGGCGAGACTCTGGCTCCCCGTGCTTTTGCGCTGGCGCCGGTCGCCCTTCGCGCACAACGCGGGAATCGCAATGAGTTCCCGCATCGGCCCGGAAAGCTTCTCGGAGGATTCCGCCTGCCCGTGGTATTGATGCAGGTAACTGACCGTCTGGTTGATCAGGTGATAGGTCTTTGGCGACGCATACGCGACCGGCTTCCATTCGGGAAAAATATCCCCCCGCGCGTTCGTTGCCCGCGCCAGCACGGCTTCGGGGCTGAGATCTTCGTTCTGCTTAATTTCGGGTGCGGACATCGCTTCTGCTCCTGGCGTTGAATTGCTTGTTGAACAGCGGATTGAACCCGTTCTTGAACTCCGGCATACTCGATCGGGCAAAAAAACTGGAAATTCTCACGCAACGTAGCTTGCCATCCGGTCGATGTAACCGCAAGGCGGCCGAGCGGAACGACGGGCCATACGAGTCTGTCACACCAGAACAGAACAGGAGGAAATCGATGAGCGCAGTTCGCAATTGGAGCATCCCCATGCAGGTCCTGTCCGTTGCCGCCGCGTGGGGGGCGGCCATGGCACTGTCCGGTGCCGTCAAGTTGTCGCACGCCCAGCAGAGCGCGTGGCGGCCCCAGAAAACCGTGGAAATAGTGATCCCGTCTTCCGCCGGTTCGTCAATGGACGCCGCGGCACGCATGATCCAGCGCCTGCTGCAGGAAGGGCGGGTCGTCGACGTCCCGGTCGTTTCCGTAAACAAGGCGGGCGGAGGCGGAAACCTGGCGACGAATTATTTTGACCAGCAGGCGGGCGACGGGCATTTCATGTTCTTTTCGACCATGAGCCTCATGAACAACCACATTCTGGGACGGTCGAAGACCAACTATACCGACTACACGCCGATAGCGCTGGTCTTCACCGAGAACATGACGATAGTGGTCCAGCCGGATTCTCCGCTCAAGACCGGGCGCGACATCATGGCAAAGCTGAAGGACAACCCGGAATCCCTCGCCATCGCAATCGGCCTCGCGCGCGGGGGCACCGGCCACCTCAATATCGCGCTCGTGACGAAGGCGATGGGGATCGACGCCAGGAAGCTCAAGACCGTCGTATTCGACGGCAACGTCAAGGCTCTGACCGCGTTGATGGGGGGCCACGTCGAATTGG
>Ga0082335_1009893_pt1 | contig 10062 bp, 6 predicted proteins | sample Subgrocontami58m_FD_72375 | JGI IMG/M metagenome (GOLD analysis project Ga0082335, IMG submission 72375) | Subsurface groundwater microbial communities from S. Glens Falls, New York, USA - GMW37 contaminated, 5.8 m (SPADES assembly) (version 2) ... | reverse complement strand
ATCTGTTTTTCGTTGGAATCTACAAAAGAGCCAAGCCATTTAAACATGATATTAAAGTCCCCTCTTTTTTAAGCTCTTACCCTGAACCATGTAATTATAGCCGCTACCATCAACAGGACAATCCAGGTCAATACCTGACCTCCAGGAAAACGAAACCGTTTCTTTTTTGGTTTATTCTTTTCGTAATAGCTGTCATACCACCAGGGACGGCCCATTATCTTACCTCCCAGCACCCATTTTTTTATATTCAGTGTCAAAGCCTGATAATGGTTATAAACAAAATAGAGTGACATTTTGTCATTCTGTCCGAGCGGGTATCGGACTCCGATGTTTCACTCGGAGAAGGAGCGGACCAACTGAAGAATCTCTCGCCGCAGCGAAACAAACCCAACGATAAGACTGGAGATTCTTCACTTCGTTCAGAATGACAAGAGAGACTCACCCGCTCTTATTTCACATTAATATATTAATGACCATAATCAGGCAACAACGTTCATTCAAACATTGCCCCGACCGATAGTCCCGTATGTATGCGGTGTATGGCTTCGCCCAGTAGCGAGGATATAGACAGGACTGTTATCTTATCCAGGTTTTTCTCACCGGAGAGGGGTACGGTGTCAGTTACCACTATCTCTTTAACCGGACTGGAAGCAATCCTTTGAATCGCCGGACCGGAGAAGATCGGATGGGTACAGCAAGAATACACCTCAGTAGCCCCTGCCGCCAGTATAGCCGTAACGGCATGGACTAACGACCCCGCTGTGTCAATTTCATCATCGAACAAAAGCGCCGGCACCCCTTTTACTTCACCGATAATATTCAATGTCTCAGTCTGGTCTTTATTGCCAACCCTTCTTTTTTCAATGATGGCCAACGGCGCCTTCATCCGTTCAGCCATGTCCCTTGCCCGTTTGGAGATACCGATATCTGTAGCCACTACTGTCAGCTTACCCAGATGTTTGTCCTGGAAATACCGGCTGATCATGTACAAAGCCGTCAGTTCGTCTACAGGTATGTTGAAGAATCCCTGTATTTGCCCTGCATGGAGGTCTACCGTTAACACGCGGTTTGCGCCGGCTACAGTGAGCAAATCAGCAATCAAACGAGCAGTTATAGGTACACGGGGCTGGTCTTTTTTGTCGGTCCGTCCGTAGCCAAAATAAGGCACAACCGCAGTGATCCGCTCTGCTGAAGCCCGTTTGAAGGCATCCAGCATGATAAGAAGCTCCATCAAGCTTTTATTCACCGGTGAACAAACTGGCTGCACTACGAACACATCCCGGGAGCGCACATTCTCCAGGATGCGGACAAAGATATTCTCGTTAGTAAACTCAAAAACCTCAGCCCGCCCAATTGGAATCCCCAGATAACTACAAATACCTTTAGCCAGAGCAGGATGTGCGTTTCCGGTGAATACCTTAAGTTCGTCCAAGCTATTTATCTCCTTTTTATCTTATGATAAAAGACTTTTACCGTCCTTTAAAAGTCGGCTTCCTCTTCTCTCTCAATGATGCCAGGCCCTCCTGGTAATCTTCGGTTAGTAAAGCAATGGTCTGCAAAGATGCTGAGAGGTCCAGGTTATCATCCAGATCGCCAGTCAATGCTTTATACATCTGCAATTTGGCCAGCCGCAGAGCAATAGGCGGGTTGCCGGCTATTTTTGTAGCTAAAGCCATGGTCTCTTTTTCTAAGTCCACCGCCGGGACCATTCGGTTTAATAATCCCAGTTTCTCTGCTTCTTTGGCCTCGATAGGGTCGCCTGTAAATACGATCTCAGCCGCCCGTGGATAGCCCAGGATGCGCGGCAGGAACCAGGTGCCGCCCATAGCCGGGGTGATCCCCAACCGGGTAAAAGCCACGATAAAGCGGGTATTCTCGCAACCAATCCTTATGTCACACCCCAGAGCCAGGTCCATTCCACCGCCGGCTGCCACCCCATTTACCATAGCAATAACTGGAATCTCAAGGCGTCGTAAGTGCCGTGTAACCTCCAGGGCGTGCGCCCTCTCATAGCGGCGGATAGATTCCGAGTGGTTCATCTCCAGTACCTTCTCGCCACCCTGCTTGGCGGGTGAAACGTCTCCTCCGGCGCAAAATGCCTTACCCTCCCCGGTTATTATCAGCACCCGGACATCCTCATCCCTGTCCAGACTATCGAATACCGACACCATCTCCGTCCACATTTCCTCATTCATAGCATTCAGCTTCTGGGGACGGTTCATAGTCAGGATAGCTATATGATTGTCTGTCTGGAATTTGATAGCCTGGAAAGCCATTTTGAACTCTCCTTAATCCCCCTCTCTCTAAATCTCTCCCCCGATGGGGCGAGAGGTTTTATACGCTATTTTCACACTTCGCGGTGCCTACCGACAAGTCGGGACAACTGGGCATAGGGGATTCTCCCAATGATTATAGCATGGGGGGATACCTCTAACAATTAATAATTTGCTTTTTAATTCTTGTTGTGTTAGTTTTTTATCTATTCACCTATAAGTTAGCTTTAGGGGGTATGATGTCAACACAGATAGTAACTACCAGTTGTTCTTACGATTGCGGCGGGCGTTGCGTTATCCGGGCACATGTCGAGGACGGGGTAATTAAAAGAATAGAAACTGACGACGGCGAGGAACCTCAGCTAAGAGCCTGTCTGCGCGGTCGCGCCAACCGCCAGCGGGTCTACGCTCCAGACCGTCTCCTTTACCCCATGAAGCGGACAGGAGAAAGAGGAGAGGGGAAGTTCCAGCGTATCTCCTGGGATGAGGCCCTGGATTCGGTGTCAAAAGAATTGCTCCGAGTTAAGGAAACGTATAGCAACCAGGCTATCTGCTACTACGGCGCATCGGGAACCATGACTGCCTTCCAGGGGCAGCGGCGCCCATTTACAAGGCTGCTTAATATGTTCGGCGGATTTACCGGGCGCTGGGGAGTAGCCTCTTACGAAGGGTTAGCTTTTGCCTGCCGTTATACCTACGGAACCATGACCTGTGGCAACTCCAGGGATGACCTCTTGAACTCCAAACTTATAATCCTGTGGGGAATGAACCCGGCCGATACCATGATGCGCACCGGTACTGCCTCCTGGCTGGCCAAAGCTAAAGAGGCGGGGATAAAGATTATCTGTGTTGACCCCCGTTATACCGAGGCCGCTGCCAGCTTCGCCCAGCAATGGCTGCCTATCCATCCCGGCACTGACGCTGCCGTGCTCATCTCTATGGCCTATGTGATGATTAAAGAGGGACTGCAAGACCAGCATTTCCTGAACACTTACACAGTTGGCTTTGAAAAATTCAGGGACTACGTTATGGGAATAGAAGATGGCATCCCCAAAACGCCAGCCTGGGCAGAGGCTATATCGGGGATGCCGGCAACAGCTATAGCCACCCTGGCAAAGGAATATGCTATTTCTAAACCCGCGTCCCTGCTGGCAGCATGGAGCCCCGGACGCACTGCCTTCGGCGAGCAATTCCACCGGGCGTCAATGACCCTGGCAGCGATGACCGGTAACATTGGCATCTCCGGCGGTAATTCTACCGGATATGAAGGACTGCCTTATGGCGCCATTTCCAAAAGTATACCCGTAGGCCAAAACCCTTTGGGACAGCAAATGACCAAGCCCTGGGAAGGACTCAATCCTTACTCCAAAGCCGATAAGGATGGCCCCGCCTTTCATGTTGCCAAAATCTTCGAGGCTCTCATCGAGGGCACGAAGGCCGGCTACCCCAGCGATATTAAACTCCTGTATGTGATAGCCGGGAACCCCTTGAACCAGTTGCTCAATATCAACAAGGGTGTAGCGGCCCTGAAGAAGCTGGAAACGATAATTGTCCAGGAGCAGTTCATGACCCCCACGGCCAGGTTCGCCGACATTGTGTTGCCTGTGAACAGCCATCTGGAGAAACCGGACATTAGCGCGCCGTTCTTGACGGGGCCTTACTTCATCTTCATGAACCAGGTAATCCCTTCTCAGGGCGAGTCCAAATCCGATTGGGAGATAGCCTGCGAGCTAGCGCCCCGGCTGGGCATCTCTAATTTTACGGAGAAATCGGAGGAGGAGTGGCTGAAATATATAGTAGAAAACAACTCTGTCCTGCCTGCTTACGATAGCTTCCGTCAGAACCCCGTGTTCAAGATGTCACTCTCTAACCCACATGTGGCCTTCCGAGAGCAGATTGAAGACCTGAAAAACCACCCCTTTGCCACCCCCTCCGGCAAGATTGAGATATATTCGCAGCGAATAGCCGATATGAACAACCCCCAGCTTCCACCTATACCCAAATATGTAGAGACCTGGGAAAGCCCTGAAGACTCATTAGCCCGGAAATACCCACTTCAACTTATCACCACCCATAGCAAGTTCCGGGCCAACTCTGTATTCTCCAATGTGTCCTGGGTGGTGGAGTTGGAGACCCACGCTTTATGGATTAACCCGCTAGATGCAGTAACCAGGGGCGTTAAGAATGGGGACACTATCCGTGTATTCAACAACCGTGGCGAGATGAGGGTACCTGTTAGAGTTACAGAGCGTATCACACCGGGGGTAGTACAGATACCCGCCGGGGCCTGGTATAACCCTGATAAGAATGGTATTGACCTCGGAGGCTGCGCCAATGTGCTCACCCGGGATGAGATGTCGCCCGGCGGCGCTTTCCCCGATAATACGTGTCTGGTGCAGGTGGAAAAGGTGTAGAACACATCGGAATAAAGGAATATAATACGCTTTAGATAGTGGTTCAATAAATACAGAATAGATTCAGACGCTTTTTCGCACGGAGGTAACATGAATAAACGAGAGCTGATTGTCAAAGAATTAGAGCAAGTGCCGGAACCTCTCCTTGAAGAAGTCATTAGTTTCATCCGGGTTATCAAAGATAAGCAGAAGCGTGAAAAACTTTCTATAAGCATACTTAGCGAATCTTCTTTAGCAAAAGACTGGCTCAGACCAGAGGAAGACGAGGCATGGAAAGAATTGTGAAGTAAAAAATATGCAAACACTAAACGAATTCAAAGAACTCATAAAACCATTTATTGAAACTTGGAAAAGTCTCGAAATTCGAGCGATTGCTGATGTTCATAATAATATACTTTTAAGCATGGCAGCATGCCTTACACGTGAAGAACCAACACCCATTGATGAAGTGGATAAAATCCAGGGTATAATTTTCCTTAGGGGATCACTACCCGCGATTGAAGTAAACACCTTGATAGATGGATTATCAGAAGGTTCCATAAATCTTGCCTCATATAAGTTAGGAACACAAGAGTTTAGTTTGCCGCAACAGATTTTGTTTAATCAGCAAAATGAAGACTTAGCAATGATGTGGCAAGAATATGTGACATATTCTCATATTATTTCAGTACAATTTTGGGGAAATAAAAATTTAGCGAATATAATTACACCACGAGATCCTTGGGTTATTTCTCGTACCCTTGGTTTCAATGGTTTTGAAGAATTAGCAATGAACAGATTAGGATTTCAAGTTGGAGGCAATAAAGTTCTCAGAGTAAATATTTTTGCCCCCTTACTGGTAAAACTTGATGTAAAATTCAAAGAGAATACGGCATCCATTACAGCTAAATTCCCAACTGCGTTCTCTCCCAGCAAATTTTCCTTGAGCTATCGGATAGAAGGAGAAAGAGGAAATAGGCTCGATGGGGGCAGGCTTTCAGTTGATTCTTTTAAGACAGAACAATCCGATCTAGGTTTAGGTCTGTCACAACAATTCCAACTTCCACCCGGAAGTGCCCGTTCAGAATTTTTATTATTCTATAAGTCTTATAAGGATGGTAATGAACCTGTAGCTTTTTGTAGGAGTGAAGTTCCTATTCCTACAGGACGTATAAATCCACGGTGGACTATGCTTCAGTCTATAATAAACAATACGCGCAAATGGTCGAGCGGGGGAACCAAAGCAGAAGAGGTACTTAAACGATGGGTTGGTTTGACTTCTCATCGGCCAGATACCGAATTTGAACTTGCGGTTCATTGCCTTTTATTCCTAGCCGGGTTCTCATTCCTCCCCGTAGGGGGGGCTGAGGGAGTAGATGTTGCTGTTTTAGAAAACAAACCTACTGCGAATGCGTTTCTTATTTCCTGCACAACATCCAATAAAATTTCTCAAAAAGTAGGGGACATACAAATACAATTAAACCGATTAAAAAATACATTACCGAACTACTCAATTCATGGAGCTATTTTTGCTCCACTTCAACCATATGACCTTACTATTAGAGATGCCAAAGAGGTTCATGAACAGGGGATTAAACTTGTTTTGTTGCCTGAGCTAAAGACTATTTATGATAAAGCAATAGGAAGGGAATGGGAGCAAGCTGGTACAATGCTCATAGAGATTCTTAACACCTCTGATATTTGGGATACTCCCATATTTGGGATTAAATAACTTTTACCAGTGATTTTACCTTTGACATTTCCCCCCATTTCTGGCATTATATCTCCATCATTTCATAGGAAACAGCCCATTCCATTTTGAAATAACCTCTCCCCCGGCCCCTCTCCGTCAACGGAGAGGGGTGCAGGGGTGAGGTTTTTGGGAGTATAAATATGTCACCATCTGCTAAAGCCGGTTCCACCACTGCCACAGGAGAGAAAATCGTTATCACCGCCTGTTCCCACGACTGCGGCGGCCGATGTGTCCTTAAAACCCATGTCAAGGATGGGGTTATTACCCGCATCGAGACCGATAGCGAGGATGAGCCTCAGCTCCGGGCCTGCGTCCGCGGCCGCGCTTACCGCCAGCGGGTCTATGGCGCTGACCGCATCCAGTATCCCATGAAGCGGGTGGGGGAAAGGGGAGAAGGGAAATTCCAGCGTATCTCCTGGGATGAAGCCCTGGATGCCGTCAGCAAGGAATTGCTGCGAGTAAAAAAGAACTACGGGCCGGGGGCCATTTTCTTCTTCGGCCTCTCCGGCAGCACCACTCCCCTCCATGGACAGCGCCGCCCGATGTTCAGGTTGTTCAACATGTTCGGCGGCTGTAGCCTGTGGTGGGGCGCTCCCTCGTTCGAGGCATCTACATTTGCCTCCAAAATGACACTGGGCACGACCCAGACCGGCAACACCAGAGACGATGTCATTAATTCCAAGCTGATTATATTGTGGGGGCATAATCCGGCCAACACTGTATGGACGACCAACGCCAGCTTTTACCTGGCCAAAGCCAAAGAGGCTGGCATCAAGATTGTGTCGGTTGACCCGCGGTACACTGATTCCGCAATAACCTATGCCCAGCAATGGATACCTATCCGGCCCGGCACCGATGCCGCGATGCTGATAGCTATGGCCTATGTAATGATTACCGAGAACCTGCATAAAAAAGACTTCCTGGATAAATATACCGTCGGTTTCGATAAATTCCAGGACTATGTCCTGGGTACCGGGGACGGCCAACCTAAAACCCCCCAATGGGCCGAGGCTATCACCGATGTTCCTGCGGCCACTATCATCGGTCTGGCGCGGGAGTATGCTACCAAACACCCCGCTTGCCTGATAGCGGGGTTCGGGCCGGGCCGCAGCGCCAACGGCGAGCAGTTCCACCATGCAGCTATCACGCTGGCAGCCATGACAGGCAACATCGGCATCCATGGGGGCAATGCTGCCGGTATCGAGGGCACTCCATACGGAGTCCTCGGCAAGCGCCTGGCCACCGGCGAGAACCTTGCAGTCAAAGACCCCAGAGTAATGAAAGAGGGTTTGAATGCCTATTCCCGCATTGATAAGACCGGCGTTAGAGTCCATAGCTCCAAGGTCGCCGATGCCATTCTACAGGGCACCAAAGGCGGTTATCCTGCCGATATACGCCTGCTCTATGTGGCCGCCAGCAACCTGGTAACCCAGTTCCCCAACACAAAGAAGATCCTTGAAGCTCTGAAGAAGGTGGAATCTATAATTGTCCATGAGCAATTCATGACTAATACCGCCAAATATGCCGACATCCTTCTCCCGGTCAACACCTTTATGGAGAAGTTCGACATCGGGGAGCCCTGGATGTCCGGGCCGTGGCTTATCTACCTGGATAAAGCGGTAGAATCACTTTACGAGTCCAAATCCGACTTACAGATAGCCCGGGAGCTGGCCCCTCGACTGGGCATTGCTAACTACGATGAAGGCAAAGATGATGTGGCTTTCCTGAAAGACTTCTGGCAAAACACACCAGGAGTACCGGATTTTGACACCTTTAGAAAGAAAGGCGTATTCAAATACAAGATGGCCGAACCATATGTATCGTTCAAAGAGCAGATTGCAGACCCGAAAAGCCACCCCTTTGCTACACCTTCGGGGAAAATTGAAATTTACTCCCAGCAGATGGACAGGATGAACAATCCGCTGCTGCCACCAATCCCCAAATATGTAGAGATGTGGGAGGGCCACAATGACCCGCTGGCCAAAAAATACCCTTTACAGCTTATCAGCGGCCACTATAAGGCCCGTGACCATTCTACCTTCGCCAATACGCCCTGGCTGGCTGAACTGGAGACACAGAGCGTATGGATGAACCCGGCCGATGCCCAACCGAGAGGCATTAAGAATGGAGACCTGGTCAAAATTTTCAACGACAGGGGTACGATAAAGATTCCGGTCAAAGTCACCAACCGCCTCCGGCCCGGCGTAGTGGATATTCAACAGGGCGCCTGGTATAATCCCGACAAAGATGGCGTCGACCGCGGAGGCTGCCCCAATGTGCTGCTTAAGGACGATATGTCACCGGCGGGCGCTTTCTGTAGCAACACCGGACTGGTGCAGATAGAGAAGGCGTAGGATCCCCCTTTATCCCCCTGCGTTGTCATTAACAAATAAATTTGCATTCTTGTCATTCTGGAGGGAGGCAGCTAAAAGCGGACGACCGAAGAATCTCAGGGCGGGGAGTAACTTTAAGTCTGTCCGAAACGCCACCCTGAGATCCTTCGTCCCGACAATTAGGGACTCCAGGATGACAAAAAGCGGCTATTTTCGGGGGAAAAGGATTATAGTTTCACATTGACAGAGAAAGAATAGATTTAATGGAAACCCAGGAAAATATTGTTTATAACGGCGGCTGCCATGACTGCGGCGGACGCTGTGTGTTCAGAGTCCATGTCAAGGACGGCGTCGTTACCCGTATTGAGACCGATAACGGCGCTGACCCACAGATCCGGGCCTGTCTAAGGGGGAGAGCCTACCGCCAGCACGTCTATAACCCTGACCGTCTGAAATATCCCGTAAAACGGGTTGGCGAGCGGGGAGAAGGCAAGTGGCAGCGCATCTCCTGGGATGAGGCCCTGGATACTATAGCCCGTGAAACAAAACGTGTAAGGGACACCTACGGCCCGGCATCCCTCCTGCATGTTACCTATTCCGGCAGCGCCGGACACCTCCATACCGGTCTGGCCATTCGACGCCTGCTGAATATGACCGGCGGGTGCTCTGTAACTTGGGCCATGATTTCCGGCGAGGCGTGCACCTACGCTGTCCGCGCCTTCTACGGCACAGGCACCAACGGCAACACACGGGACGACCTGTTCAACTCCCGTTACATAATCCTCTGGGGGTGGAACCCTTCCGTTACTATCTGGGATTCCAACACATCCCATATCCTGGCCCAGGTCAGGGAGAAAGGGATTCCCATAGTGGCCGTTGATCCCCGGTATACTGATTCAGTGGCAACATTTGCCAACCAGTGGATTCCCATCCGGCCCGGCGCCGATACCGCCATGATGGTGGCCATGGCCCATGTTATCATCAGCAAAAACCTCCATGACAAGGCTTTCATTGATAAATACTCCATCGGCTTTGAGCAGTTTAAAGACTATGTCCTGGGTAAAGAGGACGGAATCTCTAAAACGCCCGCCTGGGCTGAACCTATCACAGGAGTACCGGCAGCTACTATCGAGAAGTTGGCAATGGCTTATGCTACCAACAGACCGTCCGCACTCATAGCCGGTTTTGGACCGGGGCGCAGCGCCCGCGGGGAACAATACCACAGGGCAGCCATGACGCTGGCAACTATCACCGGCAATGTCGGAGTGCATGGCGGCAACGCTGCCGGCGCCGAGATTAATCCTGTAGTA
>Ga0082335_1009890_pt1 | contig 10062 bp, 11 predicted proteins | sample Subgrocontami58m_FD_72375 | JGI IMG/M metagenome (GOLD analysis project Ga0082335, IMG submission 72375) | Subsurface groundwater microbial communities from S. Glens Falls, New York, USA - GMW37 contaminated, 5.8 m (SPADES assembly) (version 2) ... | reverse complement strand
CCCATCTTATTTTTGCCCCCTTTGAATCATTTCCAGGAATGCCTGGATGCGGGTCTTGATCTGTTCAAATGAAACCACTTCGTGCTCGGTGACCAGTACAGTGTAGGGAATCTGTTCCCTTTCAAAAACATCCTTCAGGTACGGGTAATACAGCAACATCGGCCCGCATTGCTTGACCATGAATACCATCACGCCTTGAGAGCCGGCTTTCTTAATTTTACCGAGAATGTAGTCCGACCAACCATATTTTGGCTCCATCCTGCTCGGACAGGGTATGCCGAGGTTGAAATACCGTTGGACCAGAGCTTCCATAGGAGGTAGCGTTTCGGATGCATCTGAGGCTACATAACGGGAGCCTGTATACAGATCATCCCATACCACCTGTCCACCCAGTTCTTCAATGAGATCGAGGATCTCCACTTTTATTGCCATGCAAAGGTGGCCCGCTAGATATAGCTTTACTTTTTGCTTTGTTGACGCCCGTTTCTTCTGCAATTGGGGTATCAACCCCTCCAGAAGCTGGTTGTGCTCCTCTTTAGGCATGACCATACTGGACTGCACCAGACCCACCATGTCCCGAGCCTTCAGGACGCCAGGCCTGGCACGAGCCAGGTCTATAACCTGTCTCATAAGGCGGCGGTTCTGATTAAAGAGCTTTATACTCCGACTCAGGTCTTCATCGCTTATCTTATTACCTAAAAGTTGCTCAATGTCCTGTTTACACCGGGTTAGCCTGTCTCGCACCGTGGAGTGGAAACGTTCGCTGATTTCCAGCGGCCATTGCATATATACAAAAGATGTGCCCGGCATCTGCCGCTTTAAAGTCTTTACCATATGACGGAGTTGAATGCACATATCACCGAGAACAATAGTGTCGAAACAATCCAGTTTGTTGCGAACCCCCATGTCCACGACGCTCCGCGTAAATCCGCAGAAGAAAGGGTAGAGATGGGCCATACCGTAGGTGACTGGCTCGCTACTCTCCTGGAGGACAATGGGCACAGCGCCACCAGCATGGATTAGCTCTTCGGGGAAGTGCATGGGGCTAATTCCGAATATCTTTTTGCCTTCCTTTTTTAGCTCTTTGGCCCGTTGATAGGGGTCTTCCAGATTGATGCCCAGTTTAACCTTAGTGCTTGTCATTAATTCTCCCCTTGCGAAATAATTACTACATTTAGAAACTATCTCAAAATGACCCCGGTAGACCAGATGGGGTATATCACGAGATCAACCTCACCCTCGTCCCGCCTTTGGCAGGCCACCCCCTCTCCGTTAACGGAGAGGGGGACGGGGGGGGAGGTCGAAACAAGCCCTATCCCGACTTGTCGGGACTGGCACTCTGTCCACATTTTAAGATAATCTCTTATTATTATAAGAGCCACCGTTTAACGGTCTGGAGTAATCCCGGAATCCCCCTATATCCCCCTTAATAAGGGGGACGGAGGAGGATTTCACTAACTCACCCATCTTTCCTTAATCCTAAGCTCTCCATGAACGACTCCAGCCTATCAATAGTCTGTGCCTCATCGAACTCCCGTTTATCCCCCATGTTGCCTTCATACGTCATGGTGGGGATTCCCGCTTGCTGGCAGGCCAGTTTTGTTTCCAGTTGTTGACCGGCTAACCCCTCACAACCACGATTGAGGTGGATAATCAGGCCGTTGGCTTTCCATTGCTGAATTATTTGCAAGACCTGGCTGGATTTATCGGTAGCCAAACCGAATACGCCAATCCATATTGGCTTGTTAACTGTCTTGCGGGCATAGTAACGCACGGCGTCATCCCGGTTCTTTAATTCGAGACCTAACTGCCGAGGGGTCTTGGCTGGCTTCCAGATACCGTCCTTGTCTATCTCAAAATGTGCAAAGGCGAAGCAATACTGGGAGCCTACACATACTGCTCCATATTGCTCCAGTACACGATAAAGACCCATAAAATACCAGGGGGGCTGGCTATCGTGAATCAGGCGGCAACGTTCCGTCGCCACCGAGGCTATTTTATCCTTTACTCTATCCTCCACCTCGTCTCGAAGGAACTTATAGAAATCTACTGATTCCTTTTTATAGCGAAAAGCTGCCGAAGGAGCATAAAAGGTGAAAAGCTGCTTCTGGTCCAATGGAGCCGGGATAGCCTGGTTCAGATAGCAAACTTCGGCAAACAGGGATTCTGTTTCGCATTCGGTATGGATGGCCTCGATGAAGCGCTCATCATCATATTTTTTGTGAAAGGTCTTCTCCATCCACTCTATACAATCATAGACGAGGCCAGCCATGTATTCAACCCTGTCTTCAAGCAGGGCTTCATGGTAGGGCGGCGGTATCTCTAATGAAAACCAGGGTATATCAAAGTTTTCAGCCACAACCTGAAACCATTTGGCGTGGGTATCACATATATGGGAGGTAACAATGATATCCGGCCTGGGAAAGGGACCGCCAAAGGAGAATTTATCCACCCACATAGAGCCGAGGTAGTTACGGAAATAAGAGCAGGTATCCCTGGCAAAATTCCTGGCCTCGTAGGCCTCGGAGCACAGTTGAGAGAGTGCAGGGTCGGTAGCGATACTGGCACCATAAGGCTCCGCCCCCAGGTGTACATAAGGCCCCAATCCCGAAGGTAAAATTACGCTGGCCCCGACTGATCCTGTGGCCACTAATTTGCCCTCAGCATGGGCATTAGCTATCTCTCTATAGGCATTAAGGCGAAGCTCTTTACATTTGGCCCAGCTTTCCAGCGGGCGGGTCTGCCATAACTGCTTTAACATACTGGTTGCCTCTACATATCCCTGGGCTGCGCCCTTTGCCCCTACTCAAATGGACAACGCAAGGAGCCCCACCCGTGTAGCTCTATCCAGGTGTGCGAATGCACCCATTGTAAACTTTACTCGTGAAATACATCAATTTAAATGTTCTGTACAACCGCTCCACGCCAAACGATGAGAGACACCGCCGTTTCCGGCCAGACCGCTTCGGGTGTCCCTCTCATTTCAGCCGGTGGTAGGTGCGCCCCTGTTCGTCAAAGGACTCCACCCTATTTTGAGATTGTAGGTGTTCCAGGTGGGCCAAGGTCTCGAACAGGGACATCTGCCTGTCCCAGGGGCTCATAACAGACCAGCCACCCGACCCCCACGTCACGTCAGCGCAGACTTCATAGGCGAGCTTATGGCCGCTCTCCAGGGTGCTTATGACCTCGTTCAGCCTTACATGGTGATGTTCGAGCAACTCCACTATGCGCCCACCAAGGTTGGTGAATGCCTGTTCGTGGGCGGGCAGGACAAGACAGACATCCAGCTTTTCTATTTTTTTCAGAGAGTCTATATAGTCTCCAAGGGGGTTGCCCCCGACGTGAGGCTGGAGGGCTATGTGCGGCGTGATTCGGGGCAACACGTGGTCCCCCGCGAATAGTATCTTTCGCTTCCAGTCGTAGATGCACACATGGCCGGGGCTGTGACCCGGGGTCCAGACAGCCTCCAGGTCAGCCAGTCCATCACGAAAAGTCTCGCTGCCGTTGATAACTATGTCGACAGGCGTAGGAGGCAAGAACTTGTCCATGCCGGATTGGGCTGAGGGGAGGGCCTTGAGATCGGCTTCCCCCATCCCCTGACGCCACAGCCAATCGCTGAACCAATCGGACGGGGCGACAGAGAGGGACGTGTAGAAGTCTTTTATAGTACCGGGTAGCTCCAGGCTGTGCATTGCCAGCTTGCCGCCTGACCGCTTCCGTATCTCGCCAGCGAGGCCAAGGTGGTCAAGGTGGTGGTGGGTTACGAGCACATAGCGGATATCGGTGAATCCTATGCCGAGGTCACCCAACTGCTTAACCAGCGAATCCAGTGTGACCTTATCATTCCAGCCGGTATCAATCAGAGCAAATCCGCTCTCTATCTCTACCAAGTAAACTAACACGTAGCCCAGGGAACTCCCCACGCCCATAGGGTTCTTGGGGAAGGGCAACTTTAGCTGGTAAACTCCAGAGGGTAGCTCTACGGCCTCAGTACCCACACATACACTCTGGTTTCGCATATCTAATTTGCAACTCCGTCTAGAAGCAGTATGGCGATTCGGTCAGCGATTTCTTCGCCTCTCAACTGCAAGTTGGAAAGAAACTTACCCATGGCAGTGCTGGTAATTATCCCCAGCAGGCAATAGGCCACGAACTGAGTGTCCACCGGCCTTAGCTCCCCCGTCACTACACCCTCGTTTAGCACCCGGGTGATGAAAGCCACCGTTTTTTGCCGGTAGCTGCCAAACATCCGGGTTATCTGCATGCTCAGGCCGCCAGCCTCGGAAACCCCTGTTCGCCACAGATTGCGCTTGCTCTCTGCCAGGTCCATGAATGACAACACCAGCGCATGAAGCTTTTCCCGGCTGGTATGACAATCCGCAAGGGTCTCTTTGAGACGCGCTGCGAACTCGTCCATCACTTCCTTGACCACTTCCATAAAAAGCTCTTCCTTGCTGTGGAAGTGATAGTGTACCAGGCCGCGGGACACTCCGGCGGCGCTGGCAATATCATCTATGGATGCCAACTGATATCCGTTGCTTGCGAAAAGGGTTTCCGCCGCCCGGAGAATAGCCGAGCGTCCGGCAATGCCCTTGTCGGCCAAGCCAACAGACGTGGATACCTGATCATTAAGAGTTGGATGGTGAGACAAAGTCCTCACGGCTCTCCTGATACTGACTGGACGGCCAGCCAGTTTTAGTTGACAGAGCTATCTTAATACAAGCCCCAAGATTAGTCAAATGCTCGTACAGCCCAAACCCAGCCTTTCCCATGTGGCACAATTACCCTTAATCTCACTTTTGAGACAGTCTCCATGCTGCGCCCCTACGGGGTGTGCCACCCTTCACGCCGGCTTGTATCGCCGCGTTATGTCCTCTGCCGTCAGGCGGCCGCTCTTCACAGCGGCGGAGGAACCCCACCAGCCGGACGGCGCCGAGCTATCGCCGGTGAGGTACAGGCCCTGAACAGGTGAATGAATAGGCAAGGTGTTATGTCCGGCCCAGGCGCGCATCAGGCCCCACGGGCCGCGGTACCAGTTTATCCTCATTATCTTCGCATACTTGTCGAAGTCCTTGATGTTCTCCCTGATGTCCTGCATCTGGAGTTCCATCTCCTTCTTGAAGTCGTAAGGAGGATTGGAATCGCCGAGGAATGCCGCAGCCTCGATGAGGTGCTTGCCCTTTGGCGACATCTCCGGGCAGAAGTGGCTGTACTGCATTATGGCGAAGATGCGTCGCGCCTCGGGCAGGCAGATCATGGGCTTGTCCTCCAGGAGAGGCCGGTCGCTGGTGATATAGTAGATGACCTGCGGGGAACCCTTGAGAGATGAGATGTCTTTGAGGGAGCCGGAGTCGAACTTGTCTGCCCCGGCCAGCTCCACCGCCACCCTGGGATGGGCATTGCACACCACCGCCTGGGCGGTAACCTCGACTTCTTCAGTGTCTTTGCGGATGATTATCCCGGCAGCGTTGCCGTCCTTGACCTTGATCTTGAGGGCGCGGGAGCGGGTACACACGTCTCCACCCAGCATCCTGATGGCCTTGACCAAAATGTCGGTGACATAGCCTCCCCCATAAGGAGCGAATCCCATGCGTTTGACAAAGGAGGTCTCCTTGATAAAGCGGAAGAACTCCCCGGCTGGAAGTTCGGAATGGTTCAGAGCCGAGTCCATTTCTATGAATATCTGGAACACACCGAATATGGCCGGGTTATCAGTGTATTGCCTCAGCCAGTCATAGAAGCTGATGGAGCGGGAAGGCTCGGCCCACATGACGGCTTTCTTGAAAGCGCTGTATATGCGGCCGGCTTCGCCCTCGTCCCGAGCGGCGCGGGCGATCATGGCCCGGTAAAGGCCGGCGAAGGGGGCCGATTCGTCCTTGCCCCGGATGCGGAAGAAATACTGCGTGGGGGGTATTCGTACCTCAAACTCTCCACCCACCTCACGGCATAGAGTGCCGTGCACCTCGTCGGAGACCCAGGCCGTGCCCGTGGGAAGCTTGTAACCCTGATAATTAATAGTACCACATCGGCCCCCGGTAAATGGGAGTTTCTCGGACACCAGTACCTTGAACCCAGCCTTGGCCAAAAGGGCGGCTGTAGTAAGGCCGCCGAGGCCGGCGCCGATAACCGCTACGTCGTACTTAAGCTGCTTCATTGGCTCGTCTCCAGAGCGTCAACGGGGCAGGCCTCGACGCAGTCCAGGCAGTCATTGCAAATATTCTGGTCCAGCTTGATGACGCCCCAACCGCCCAGGGCGTCCATCGGGCAGAACGTGGTGCAGATGCCGCAGCCGACACATTTGTCCTCATTTACCTTGACTACAGGCATGAAAACCTCCTTTGCAGTACTGGCGAGTCTACATAGCGATTGTAACGGGAAAAATATACGCCATTATAAGACTAGACGAAGGCTTTTGCAAAAGGTATAGTATCTAGCAGGATTTCACCAATCTAGGCAAGTGGTGCGCCTACTGCAGCCTCCTTACATGGGGCAAACCAAACATCAGGGCAAGGGCAGCCAGGGCCACCACCGCCCCTACCGCCAGGAGGCCTGCGGCCGCCCCCAGCCTCTCCGCTAGAGCGCCGCCTAGCAAAGTAGCCACCGGCGCCAGCCCCGTCACTACCTCTCTCAGACTCATCACCCGCCCGCGCACGGAATCAGAGATGGACCCCTGGACGAGAGTAGCGTCCAACGTCCGGAAGGCGTTGTTCATGCCCCCCACCACAGCCATGAACGAAAAAGAGAACCAGAACCAGGTAACAGACGCAAAGCCGGCCAGAGCTGCGCCTTCCACTATTAACACTAAAAACAGAAGTAGTCCCTTGCTCCGAATGGAGTTCACAGTGGCCAGGGCCAGGACACTGAGGCCGGCGCCGATGCCTGGTCCCATCTGGAGAAGGCCGTACTCCCATTCACCAGAGTGAAGCTCTTCTCTGGTAAAGGCGGGCAGCAGACTCATCACAGAGAGCGTGGTGAGCATCGTCACCATGTTCAGCAAGACCAGCCACAGGATGGTCGGCTGGCAACGCAGGTAGCTCAGCGCATCCTTCATGTCCTGCCACGGAGAGGTCTGTCGCTTTTCGTTGGGCTTGTATGGAGATATGAATAAGAGCAACACGGCAGCCGCTAACGCGAGGACTGCCCTCAATTCAAACACCGCGGCGGCGCCGCCATACACCAGGAGGACGCCCACCAGCGGACCCCCACCGACGCGGCTTGCCATCATTGTCCCACTGTCGAGCGAGATGGCGTTCATAAGCCGTTCCCTGGGCACGACGCTGGGCAGGATTGACTGGCGTCCCGGCAAATAGAAGCTTATAACCGTCCCGGCCAAAAGGGAAAGGACAATAAGCTGCCACAGGGAGGCAATGCCGGAAATGACGAAGACGGCCAACACGATGGAAATGGCCGCGCCGGAAATATTGGTGGCTATGAGGATGTTCCGCCGCGATACCCTGTCGGCTACTACCCCGCCCAGGAAAGAGAAAAAGGCCATGGGCAGCAGACGCAAAGAGAAAAGCACGGAAACCAGAAAGGGCGAGCCGGTAAGCTCCTGGGCGTACCAGAGGAGGGCGGCTATCTCCATCCACTCGCCAAGGTGGAAAAGCAGGGTTCCAGCCCACAGGAAACGGAAATCTCTGTAGGCAAGGGAAGCGAAGGTTTGGCCCGCTATAGAGCGGGCGCTCCTAGCCATAGTACACGGTCTCCAGCCTCGCTTTCACGGCCAGCTATTTCTTTCGCCAGGACCACCTGCACGTGACGTTTCTTGGTGGCCAACCACAGGCTGCAACTCCCGGCGGCTTGCCATTTTAGCAAGCAAGCGTTGGGCCACGATGTGTTGTGGCTCTTATTTTAGTTCTGGCTCTACTGCAATTAGTCAAATCGGTTTGCAATCTCTCCGAAAAACTGTCCATAATAATTTTAACCAGTTCCATGAAAAGGTCTTCTTTACTATGGAAATGGTAATGTACGAGCCACCTAGAAACCCTAGCTGCGACAGCTATGTTATCTATAGACGCTGCCTGATATCCCTTTTGGGCAAAGAGAAGCTCGGCGGCTTCCAAAATTGCTTTAAGTCCAGCGATGGCCCTGTCATGAGACAGGGAAGGGGACTCTCCTGCATTGCAGCGCCTTGAAGGTTCATACGTGATTCGTTTTCCTCTATATTTACCGTTAATCAGGAAAGCAAAAACTGGCTGGACGGCCAGCCAGTATTGCCCAACATTATATAATATGATAATGAAGAAAGTCAAAGTCTTAGCCCCCATTGACGCCCTCCTATTATAAAGGTATTATTTCACTTGTATTGAGTGGAGCGGAGGGAAAATTGGCCAAAAAAATAACCGAAGATGCCAGCCTATTGGGACGTCCCTATCCCAGGAGTCCCGCTGTGGTAACAGTCCACAGTCGCGGGCGCAGTAACGCTCTAGCAGTAGGCGCCTATTGTCATATGTCAGACGAACCGCCGCTTTACGGCATCGCCATTTCTCCTAAGAGATATTCGTATGATCTTATCTGTGAAAGCGGCGAGTTCGGTATCAATTTCTTCCCGATTGAGGCTGCTGAACTGATTCTGGCGTTAGGGGATTTGAGTGGCCGGGACGTTGACAAGTTTACGAAACTGAATTTAGCTATCGATAAGCCGGTGAAGATTTCAGCGCCGTTACTGGCTGATGCGTACGTCTCATACGAATGTAAAATTGTGGACCGAATGAATATTGGCGACCATGTATGGTTTGTAGGCAAAATACTGGCTTCACACTACCGTGAAGAGGTGTTTACTGATAAAATGGCTTTAGATCTGGATAAAATTAAGCCAGCGTTATACATAAAACGGAATCTTTTTCTTACTGCCGATAAACTAACTTTGAAACGCGTCAAAGGCCCGGATAAATAAGATCTGTGGATTAAATACGTAAATCAAATAATTAAATAGCACAAGGAGTAGAGCATTCAATGAAAGACAAGGGGTTCTTCTTCGTAGGGGCGCTATTGCTGATAATAGGAGTTCTGGTCACGGCTTGCCAGACGCAAACGCCAACTACACCTTCCACCGCAATTGTTGCGGATGTTCCAGTAAAGTCAAGAGTAGTCTGGACTGGAAGCTATAAGCAGGATATTCAAACTATCTTCGATCAATATTGCGTGGCGTGTCACGGGCCGACACAAGCGGCAAACGGACTGAGGTTGGATACTTACCTGGGAGTAATGAAAGGGACTCAGTATGGCAGAGTGATTATTCCGGGCGAACCGGGTGGGAGCACCCTGCTTACTGTGCTAAATATTACATCGGACCCCAAAATCCAGATGCCGCATGGCAATATAACCTTAAGTAAGAATAGAATAGAAAACATCTCCATCTGGATTCAGGCCGGAGCGCCCGATAATTAATATGACATTACCTTTCATACAGAAAAAAGCAAATAAAAAATTCCCCAGTAATGGGACGTCTTGCACATGTGCAAGACGTCCCAATTCAAAACAATCCCTCATTTATATTTTATAGCGTATTCAGTACGCTCTAAGTTTTAACTTTTTCCATTAGCGCCTTGACTCAAAGCTCTATACCCGTTACAATCGCTAACGGCGCTTTTTTTCGGAATTAGTTGAGATTGCAAAAAGTTGACATGATGGAGGCAGTTTGCGTATCATTGAGCATCGTGTAAATTTAGATATGTGACCTTATGTATTATGTTCATCAGCCCGTGAATTTAATAAAGACGACAAAATACTAATTCAAACTTTAAGTTGATTAGGTCTGTGCGTCCCACAGACTTCTATAAAGCAAATAAGGAGTTTAAATGGTCTACAAGGGTTTTCGTGAGTGGTTGCAGTTGGTGGAAAATGATGGTGGAGTCAAACATATCTCGGGAGTAGATTGGAATCTCGAGATGGGTGGTATCGCTGAAATTGTAGCTCGTGAGGGCAAGAAACCAATGCCCGCCCTGCTATTTGACGATATTCCAGGTTATCCCAGGGGATTCCGAACCTTATGCGGTCTGATGAATTCGCCCAGGAGCCTGGCCATGGCTCTGGATATACCTTTAGAAGGCAGTATGGAAC
>Ga0082335_1009887_pt1 | contig 10065 bp, 11 predicted proteins | sample Subgrocontami58m_FD_72375 | JGI IMG/M metagenome (GOLD analysis project Ga0082335, IMG submission 72375) | Subsurface groundwater microbial communities from S. Glens Falls, New York, USA - GMW37 contaminated, 5.8 m (SPADES assembly) (version 2) ... | reverse complement strand
CTTGCCGCCACCATCTCGATCTTCGTTACCCCCGATACGACCGCCGCGCTGGGCGTGTGGAAGGCGTACTTCCTCGAGCCGATCGCGCTATTCTTTGTTGTGAGATACGAGCTTGAGCATAAGACCCTCCCTGTTTCTAAACTCTTTGAAGCCCTTGGCTTGTGTGCTCTTGTCCTCTCCCTCGTCGCCATCTTCCAGTGGCTTACGGGCATGGGTCTTCCAATCCCCTGGGACATCGAGCGTCGCGTCACGAGCGTGTTCGATTACCCCAACGCGCTGGGTCTGTTCCTGGGACCGATTGTCGTGATTGGTTTTCTAAAATTCTTGACCCCCCCTACCCCCCCATTAAAAAGGGGGGGTAACCTCGTGAGCTCTTCCACCCTTGTGAAGGGGGGACTGAGGGGGGTCTGGTTGCTCGTTACGATTTTCTCCTCCCTCGCCATCATCCTCGCCCAGTCCGAAGCCGCCATCGTCTCGATCGTCGCGACCCTCCTGATCGCGGGTCTCGTCCACCACCGAACCCGCCTTGTAGCCCTCGTAGCCCTTGTAGCCCTCGTAGCCTTCACCCTCCTAACCCCTCCCCTCCTCTCCAAACTCACCCTCCAGGACTACTCCGGCCAGGTGCGCCTCTCGCAGTGGAGTGAGACGGCCGACATGCTGCGCGACCACTGGTTCCTGGGCGCCGGCCTCTCTGGCTACCCAACGGTCTTTGCGCCCTACCACAAGGCCACGCACCTGGAAATCTTCCAGTACCCCCATAACATCATCCTCAACATCTGGGTCGAGCTGGGACTGCTGGGACTGGTCGCCTTTTTCCTTCTGACCTACCTAGCAGTTGTGTCATTGCGAGGAGGGAATCAACCGTCGACCGACGAAGCAACCCTTCGACGAACCGAGGGATTGCTTCGATCGCTTGCGCTCCCTGGCAATGACACACAACTGGTGGCTTTCCTCGCTCTGCTGCAAATGATCATCCACGGCCTGGTCGATGTCCCCTACTTCAAAAACGACCTGGCGATTCTCACATGGATCCTGCTCGCTATTGTGTTCGCCTATGCTCGGCCTGCACCTGCTCAAAAGACGTCGTGAGGACAAACCTGTGAACCTCAAATTCCTTGCCTGGATCGCTGCGGCCATCCTCGTGGTTTTTGTGCTCCTACGATTCTTCCAGTGGATCGACGACACGAAACGATCGCTCCTGCCACAAACTCCAGGCCTTGCCGTCCTGGACGACATCGATTCTCTCAACGCGATCGTCCATCTCCCCACCCAAACCTTTGGCGCCGAGCTCTACGCGGCTGGCATCTACACGTCCTCAACCGACGAGGTTCCAGAAGGCTCCATCGTCGCGGTCTACGTTAAAGGTAACTGGCGCTTCGTGGAGATCGATTATTTTCCTGGCATGAACTCAACCGAGTATCTTGCCACACACATCTACCCCACGCAGGAAGTGAAGCTCAATGAGGAAACGCCGATCTGGATCCAGACCCTCGACGACCGCCCGCGGTGCATCGACTACGAGGACGACCTCCCCAACCGCTGTGAGATTTCCCGTCATCTAATTGCTGACCTGGGAGAGCGTCTTCTCTTGATTGCTGCAGATGGTGACCATCCCACCGATGGGGAGCTGATCGAGATGACGAGATCAATCGTTTCCGTTGACGGTCAAGATTCTCGATGATACCGTCTCGCTGACCATGGAGAGGTGGCAGAGTGGTCGAATGCGCATGACTCGAAATCATGTGTGCGGGTAACCGTACCGAGGGTTCGAATCCCTCCCTCTCCGCCAAGAACATATCCCAGTGCCCTGGGGTGTTTTCTTTTATCGAGGTAAAATAATCCTATCTATGAACACCCATTGGAACCACCCTCACAAAACCGTCTACGCCGACGACGACACAGAGTCCGTTCCCCTTCTCTTGCGCCTGCGCGTGCCCCCGCTCATCTTCGGACTCTTTCTAGGCCTGGGCATCTCCATCCTCACCAGCCGTTTCGAGGAAGTCCTCGCCGCCAACGTCCACGTGGCCTTCTTCATTCCCTTCATCGTGTACATCGCCTCCGCGGTGGGAGCCCAAACCCAGGCCATCTACAGCCGAGACCTCAAGGGCCGTCATGCAAAGCTCAAAAACTATCTCATGAAGGAGCCATTGCTGGGCTTGGCTCTTGGAGTGATCTTCGGCCTGGTCTCCTGGCTGGCCGTTGACCTTTGGTTGCGAGACCCAAGCCTGGCGCTCGCTGTGGGTCTCTCCATTTTCATCGCCGTTGCCGTTGCGCCGATCGTTGCCCTGCTCATCACGGAATTCATCAACGACATTCACGAAGACCCGGCCGTGGGAGCGGCCCCGATCGCCACGGTCGTCCAAGACATGCTCTCGATTGTGATCTACGGAATCGTCACGAGCGCCATCCTTCTTTAAACGGTCGGTATTTTCTGATCCCTGCTTTTTGCGCTACAATACGAGCACGTATCTGTAGAGACCTCTGCAAAAGTCATTAAGTCGTTGAGTGGTTGAGTGATTAAGTGATTGAGTAACTCAACGACTAAACCACTCAACCACTAAACGACTTTTTCAGAACTCTCTGTAGTGAGTCACATCGAACTATGAAAATTCGCAAAGCTATCATCCCTGTAGCCGGCATGGGAACGCGATTCCTCCCAGCGGCCAAAGCCCAGCCAAAAGAAATGCTCGCGGTCGTGGATAAGCCGATCATCCAATACATCGTTGAGGAGGCGGTCGCAAGCGGCATCGAGGAAATCATTTTCGTCACCTCTATCGGCAAGCGCGCGATCGAGGATCACTTCGACCGAAACTTTGAACTAGAGTACCGACTGGAACAAAAAAAGAAAAAACGCGAACTCGACACGGTAAAGAAAATCGGCAAGCTCGCCAGCTTCGCCTTCGTGCGCCAAACCAAACCCCTGGGCGACGGTCATGCCGTGCTCGCCGCACTCCCGTTCATTGATCGGCACGAGTCGGTCGCGGTCTTGTTTGGCGACGACATCATCGACGGAAAGGTTCCGGCTCTGCGCCAACTTATCGATGTGCATGAAAAATATGGCGACCCGGTCGTCGCGCTGCACAAAGTTCCCAAGAAGCTCGTCCCGGGCTTTGGCGTGGCCGACGGCAAACGGCTCGATGCGCGCACGTGGGAGATCAGCCGATTCGTGGAAAAGCCCTCGCTCGCCCAAGCCCCGTCCGATTTCATTGCCATCGGCCGCTATATTCTCACACCTGACGTGATGAAGATCCTCGAGAAAACAAAGCCGGGTGCCGACGGGGAAATCCGCCTCGCCGGCGCGTTCGATACGCTGCTCTCGCGCAACAAACCCCTCTACGGCTGCGTGTTCGAGGGCACCTGGTACAACTGCGGCAATAAGCTCGGATTCCTCAAGGCCCAGGTTGAGCTGGGTCTCAAGCATGAGGAAACCGGCGCCGAGTTCAAACGCTACTTGAAACAAACGTGCAAAACGCTATGACGTACTTGCGTCGACATCTCGCCATCCTTCTTCTTCCGCTTGTCCTGTTGGGAGCCGGTTGCGGGGGAACCAACGCGGCGGAAAAACTCGCGACCACGCCTGTGACGCTGACCATCTGGCGCGTGTTTGACGACGACAGCACACTGGCTGGAATCATGAGTGCGTACCAAGCTCTGCACCCCAACGTCTCCTTCTCCTACCGCGAGCTGCGCTTTGATGAGTACGGGGACGAACTGATCCGCTCGTTTGCCGAGGGCAAGGGTCCGGACATTTTCTCCTTGCACAATACCTGGATCGGAACATACGAGAGTCTCATCCAACCCCTGCCCCCATCGCTCACCATCCCCTATTCAGAAACGCGCGGCACCATCAAGAAGGAAACCGTCTATACCGTCTTAGAGGAACCGACGTTATCGCAACGCGCCCTCAAGAGTTCCTATGTCGATGTGGTCGTTGAGGATGTCCTTCGTTCCTACCAGCCAAACGCGCGGGCGGAAGCAAAGGATCTCATCTTTGGGCTTCCCTTGGGACTGGACTCGCTGGCTGTGTACTACAACAAAGATCTATTGAACGCCGCTGGGATCCCAGAGCCTCCGCTCACATGGACCCAGTTTCAAGACCAGGTCTCACAGCTCACGCAACTCAACGCCAGCGATGCGATCGTGCAGGCTGGAGCGGCCATGGGAACCAGCCGCAACGTGGAGCGGGCGTTCGACCTCGTCTCGATTCTCATGATGCAAAACGGGACGCAGATGACGGACTCGCGCGGGCGCGCCACGTTCGCCCAAGAGACCGAGGCGGGATTTTTGGGAGGCGAGGCTCTGCGCTTTTACACCGATTTCGCCAACCCACTCAAAGCGGTCTACACCTGGAATGAGGACATGCCCGACTCCTTCGACGCGTTCGTGAGCGGCAACACCGCGTTCTTCTTTGGGTACTCCTACCACTATGATCTGATCCGCGCGGCAAATTCCAAACTCGATTTCGCGGTTTCTCCGCTGCCACAGATCGACGGCGGCAAAACGGTCAACTACGCCAACTACTGGGTCGAGACCGTTGCCAAATCAAGCGATGCGGGCGACTGGGCCTGGGACTTTGTGCAGTTTGCCGCCAGCGAGGATCGCGTTGGCAGTTACCTGAAAGCCGCGCGCAAACCCGCTGCGCTGCGCTCGCTCATCAATACGCAGCTGGACGACGAAGTCCTCTCGGTCTTTGCCGGACAAACTCTCACGGCGGACTCGTGGTACCGCGCAGGCGACGCGACGGTGGCGGAAGAGGCAATGTTGAATCTAATCGACGCATTCCTTGCGGGCGATGAACAAGAGCGTGCTCTAAAGGATGCGCAAAACCAAGTGAACCAAAGCCTATGACACGCCCCGCTTCTCCAATCTTCGTCGCCTTTGTAGCCCTCGTAGCCTTTGTAGCCCTCGTAGCCATTCCAACGTCCGCTCTTGCCTACTCCTCCAACATCTGCAAAACTGGCGGACCAACGGTGTGCACCCAGGGCGAAGTGGGGCCGTTCATGCAAGGGATCTCTGAAGGCTGCGGGAACCTGGGCGACTGTACGCTCGACGACATCATGACGGTGTTCGTGAACGTCGGGAACTACGTGGTGGGCATCATCGGCGCGGTCGTGCTCTTGATGTACGTCGTGGGAGGATTTTACTGGTTGGCGTCCGCCGGACGAAAAGAGTGGGTGGAGAAGGGAAAAAAATACATGACCATCTCCACGGCCGGGCTCTTGATCGTGATGTTTAGCTATCTTGGAATCTACACATTGCGTGGCACCCTCCAATATGGAAACGTCAACTTCACTGAAAACTACGTCGCGTGTGTAGGAGTCGATACGTATAATTTGCCGTGCGACCTCAATTCAACGTGCACGGTCAATGGATGCGAGCCTCAATGTCGCCAACACTATCCAGAAGTCACGACGATAGTGAATGAAAACTCCACAGAGGATATCTTTCGAGACTGTGTGGACAAGGGAGCGGGTGACTCGACGACGCCGGGAAATGCAAGTGGATACTGGTACATCGAAAGTTCGTGCGAAGCTAACTTATGCTATGGAGGCGAACAGATCGTCTGTTGCGAAGTCCATAATCTGCGTTAACCGTTCCTCGTATGCGAAAACAACTGTACGTCTTGCTCGCCGCTGTGCTCGTCCTGCTTCCCCAGCTCGCACTTGCCGCACAGCTGAACAACCCGCTTGGTACGACAAATATCCGCGTGGTGATCGGCCGCATCATCCAGGCGATTCTTGGCGTAACGGGATCGATCGCGCTTCTGATGTTCGTCTATGGCGGCTTCCTCTGGCTCATTTCCGGCGGCTCGCCTGAAAAGGTGAAGAAAGGAAAGGATGCGATGAAGTGGGCGATCTTTGGCTTGGTGGTCATCATTGGAGCCTACATGATCGTCTCCACGATCGTTACAGCCCTTGAGAGCGGCACCGTTGGCTAGCTGTCTTTCCAACTTCCCCGCCCGACCGGCTGATGCCGGTCAGTCGGGCGGGCAACCTCCAACTTCTACTCATTGTGGATATCTTTACTTATCTGAACCGTCAAAAAGCGGTAAAATATGTGGGAACTTATTTATAACTCAATAAATCCCATAACTCTTTGTCTCCCTGTGCCAAACGGCGCAGAGGATAATAACGAAGGGAGGTGAAACGTATGACAACTACTTTATCTAAGAAACATCTTGGACTGCTCCTGGGGGCGGCGATCGCCCTCTCGTTTGCAGCCATCGCTCTTGTGGGAATGCAGGAAGTCTCGGCTCAACCCCTAACGGCGGAAGAACTGTTTGGAGATTCTGCGAGTGGAGAGGCGTTTGCTTCTTCCGCAGGTCTTGGTGATGCAAACCTCGTGGACACGATCGCGCAAATTATTCGCATCGCGCTGGGATTCCTGGGTATCATCGCTGTGGTGATCATTCTGTTGGGAGGATTCAAGTGGATGACCGCTGGTGGAAACGACGATAAGGTGAAGAGTGCCAAGAAGCTCATCTTCTCGGGCATCATCGGACTGGTGATCATCATCTCTGCCTACGCGATCGCCGCGTTCGTCATTGACTCGATCCTCAATGCGACTTCAGGAGGTCCTGCGGCTTCTCCTTCTACCTAAGGCTCATTGCCCCCATCCTTCTTCGATGGGGGTTTGCATAAGGGCGTGATCTTTCGCGCTCTTGTGTGAACGCGATCTCTATGACTCGAACCCGAACGATCAGCCTGGTCCTGATGGCTTTCTTACTCGCCGCAGGATTGGTCGCTTTCCTTCCACAAGAAGCGCAGGCTCAAACCGCCCCAGTGCTCATCTCCGAGGGGCTAAGGGGAGCGGGGGAGGGCGTCTACATCACAGAACTGAAACTCCCTACGTTCATCGGCAACATGATTCGCACCATCCTGGCCGCCACCGGAATCGTCTTTTTGGTAATCACGGTCTGGGCTGGCATCATCTACATGACGGCGTCGGGCGATGACACAAAGATTAAAAAGGCCAAGGGGATGATCACGAGTTCTGTCATCGGGCTCATTATCATCGTGGGCGCGTACGCGATCACGAGCTACGTTGTCGGAGCGATTTCCACAGCGGCCACAAGAACGGCACCAACGGAGGCAGCACCTGACTAAAATTTCATCTAATCGACCTACTCATTATCCATTCTCGACTATGAAAAACCTTTACGCAAAAATAACCGCATGGGTCTCTGTCCTGCCAATGCTCTTGCTCCCGGCCGCGGCCTTCGCCCAGCTTTCTAGTGCGACTACGGAACTTTCGGCCATTGGTACAACCATCGGAGCGGACGCGACCAATACGCTGCCGGAGATTATTGGAAATGTCATTAGGGTATTGCTCTCGGTTCTGGGTATTATCTTCGTGGTGCTGGTCGTGTATGCGGGATTCCTCTATCTCACCGCTGCCGGAGAAGACACAAAGGTCAAGAAAGCAAAGACCCTTCTCACACAATCAGTCATTGGTCTTGTCATCATTGTCGCGGCCTACGCGATCGCGGCATTCGTTATCGCTGCCCTTACCGACGTGGCTGCCTAGTAGGCAAAACAAAAGGAACAAAAAGACTCGGCCGGAAACGGTCGAGTTTTTTCGTTCCAGTCCCCCTCCTTTCCGACCCCCCTCCTTTCCGCCCCCCCTCCTTTCCGACCCCCCTCCTTTCCGACCCCCCTCCTTTCCGACCCCCCTCCTTTTCAAGGAGGGGCTGGGGGTGGTTAGAATACGTAGTCCACGAGTCCGTAGCTACGAACTCGTAACCACCTGGCCGACACAGGCGGCCTATCCCCCTTGAAAAGGGGGACGTTTCTGCTCATAAATCAAAAAACCGGATCATACGTTAATTGGGTGGGGAAGCATTGTCCGGTCCCCCTCCTTTTTTAAGGAGGGGCTAGGGGTGGTTATGATTTTGAGGAGCGAGTTTTCCCGGAAGTGGTCGTCATTCACATGCTTTTGTTTGGGTTGACTTACTATTCGCGCACAGATACTAACCACCCCAGACCCCTCCTTAAAAAGGAGGGGGTTAACTTGACCGGATCAGATCCCACCCAATTTACGTGTGATCCAAAAAACCTCGGTCTCAACTCACGGCGCACGGTGCACCAGAGTCAAGAACCGAGGCTAGTGCCCACGCAGGTGGGCGGAGGCTGGAACGACATGAGCCGGAGCTCAATGCGACACCTGAGCCAGGCGGTAGGCAGGAATCGCCGGGTGACCCCCTGGGCGGGCGGTCACGTCGCGCGCGCATGCGACGATGTCGGCATCGGCGCGTGTCGTGGGACGGTAAACGGTCTGGTAGCCCAAGCCGTCGACCGCGATCTGACGGCTCCGGCGCAGGTACCGGAACTGTAGGTCGTCGCCGGTGCGCCAGGTGACCCAGATGTCCTCCTGGCGCGTAAGGTCGAGCGCCCAGACCGTGCCTTCGTCGGGCTCGCCGTCGCCGTTCTCGTCGTAGTACGCCTGCACGAAACCCCAGGGGGCTCCGGCTGGTACGAAGATATCGGAGACCGGCACGCCGTGGTTTGTGACCACGAGCAGGTCGGCGCCTCCCGCTCCGCCGCAGTTCTCGCGCGACTTGTCATCGCGCAGATTCGAGATGTGGAGCGTGTCAGGCTCGAATCCCGTGATGCTGTACACCGACATGAGCGTCGGCTGCGCAACCGGGAGCCAGCCCACGCCGGGGGTCTGGACGTAGCCGACTGACGCGACCGACGCGAGCGGTGCGGCTGACGCGACCTGATCCGCGACGAGCTCGGAACGCTGGGGGGCGGCCTGCGGGGGAACGGAACGCGCTTCCCGAGCAAGCTTGTCGAGCTTGCCGTCGAGAACCTCGAGCCGGCTGTCCGTGCCATCGAGGCGCACGAGAATCGCTTCGTCGCGCTCGCGGCCGGCATCGAGAGACGCGAGGATGTCCTCGTCGCGCCATTCGCCGAGGGAGAACCGGAAGTCCGTGACGCACTGCGCCACAGCCGCGGTGGCGGGGAACCGCCGCCTGCACTCCGCGACGATCTCGTCGAGAGTGGGCGGCTCGGCCGCGTAGGCGAAGGTGGCCAGGAAGGCGGTCGTGGCCAGGAAGGTTGCGAGGAAGATGGTGGTGAGCTTCACATCGAACTCCTTTGGCGGGGACAACGTCTCCAGCCGGTTGGGGGGTGGACTCTTTGTTGCGGTCGCAGAGAGTCCATCCCCCCGACGACCTACTTCTTCTTCTTGGTGGCCTCGAGGATGGCCCTTTCCGCGGACAGTGCCGCGCAGGCTGCCTGCTCGGCCACGGTGCGCGGCTCCCTGTCGGGTGGACACGGAACGATGCCGCCGGACTCGAGCGCGGGCGCCGCGACGGTTCTTGCAAGCGGCGGAAGGCCACCCACGAGAGGACCGACTGGCACGAGCCCACGTCCGGGGACGTAGACGACGTTGCCGTCGGACGGGTAGCCGCCGACGACCCCGGGCTGGCCGTAGCCGTAGCCCGTCCAGCCGTAGCTGGGAGGGTAACCGGCGCGGAAACGGACGTCCTCGCGCTCGAGCGAGATCGTCATCCCCTTGTCCACGGCCTTGTCGGCCAGGTCGTAGGGACGTGCGTCCGTCGCCCGAAGCAGCATGGCTGCCCCGTCGGCCGTGCCGGTGAAGGCCACGCTCATGCCGTCCTCACGGGTGGCGGACGTGATGGTCGCACAGCCTGCAAGGCTCGCGACGAGAAGGAACCCGCCTACGCGCAGGCTTCGGCGGGCAAGCAGGGGGACGAAAACTCGCATCGGTCTCTCCTTTCGAGAGCGGAGGGTTAAAGGAACAGAAAAGGCCTTGACCATCAAAACCTCTTCTATTCCCTCAAAATTCATCCTTAAAGAACGAAGAAAAATACCACGATTTACTGATTCTGTCAACCGACGACGTGAGACCGTTGAAATACTCCCGTTTGTCATTGCGAGCACCGCCGAAGCCGCGAGCGCAGCGTGGCGGGAAGCAATCCTCCGATTGCTAAGGAATCAAAGGGATTGCTTCGTCCCGCCACGCTTCGCTCGCGGCTTTGGCACGCTCCTCGCAATGACACAGTTTTGGAGTATTTCAACGGTCTCGACGTAGCGAACT
>Ga0082335_1009881_pt1 | contig 10070 bp, 4 predicted proteins | sample Subgrocontami58m_FD_72375 | JGI IMG/M metagenome (GOLD analysis project Ga0082335, IMG submission 72375) | Subsurface groundwater microbial communities from S. Glens Falls, New York, USA - GMW37 contaminated, 5.8 m (SPADES assembly) (version 2) ... | reverse complement strand
CCGGATCGGCGGCCGCAAGTTCCGTCCACCCTGCGGTGCCATCGACCTGGAGGCGCGCACCACAGGACGCGCGAACCGGAAACGTTCCGGTCACAACGAGCTCGTAATCGCCCGCGGCGAGTTTCGCGTTGGTCCACGGCGCGGTGTAGGTCTCGCTCGGACGGCGGCGCATGACGTCGCCCACCTCGGCGTTGATCGTCGCGTGCGGGCCGTAGGAGGCGATCCAGGTGCGTCGAGCCTCGTCGAAGCCGCCGCGCGCACCCCAGTAGATCCACGAGCCGATGCTGTGCCGGCCGCTCTTCGTGCTCGCACCGACTTCGCCCACCGGGCCGGTGTGATTGACGACGACGATGTCGTTGAAGCCGTCGCCATCGATGTCGGCGACGAAATGCGACGACGATGAGTAGGCCGGCAACGCACGGCGCTGCGCGGTGCGGTACGCGCCCGCCGCATCCGGGTGGTAAACAAACAGCGGCACGACGCGCGTCGTCTCGCCGTGGTAGTTACTGAAGAGCGCGTCGAGCCGGCCCGAGTTCTCCGTGTCGGCGACGGACACCCAATGTGCGCCGAACGTCGCCAGCGGCGTGCGGTCATCGAGGGCGAACTTGCCGGCGCGGTTCCAATAGATCGCGGAGTCGATCGCGTTGCGGCGGGTGGACATCACGCGGTATTGTGCGGCGACGACTTCGGGAAAGCCGTCGTTGTCCAGGTCGGCCACGGTGAGGTGCTGGATTTGAAAGTCGCCGGTGACGCGCGTGGCGTGCGCGAGGTCCGGCGCGCCGTCGGGCAGGATCGGGCAGCGCAGCCAGCCGCCGCGTCCGCCGAGGATGAGCTCGAGTTTCCCCGTGCCGCCAAGGTCGGCGACGGCGGACGCGAGGAGTTGCATCCCGGGCTGGAAAAGCTGCGGCGCGGCAAAGCCGTTTTCCGTGCCGCGCAGCAGCGCGAGGCTGCCACCGGCATCGAGGCCGCCCGCGATCAGGTCGAGCCGGCCGTCGCGGTTGAAATCGGCCGCCGTGCAGGTCATCGGCCGAAATTTCAGAGCGACGCGCACGGTGCCGGCGATCTGGCGGTAGGCGTCGAACCGCACGAGCATCACGCCCGCGTCGTCGGTGTAGGCGAGCGCGCCGCGGCCCTCGTCGAAGAAATCGGCGGCGGTGCAACTGTAGCTGCCGAGGAGCGGCACCTTCGTGAGCAGCGCGGAGCTGAAGCTGCGGTGCGGGTTGCCCCAGTAGACGTAGGCATTGAGCGCCGCGGCGTCCTTCGTGAGGCCGCTGTCGCGGTTGGCGAGATACAGATCGGGCCGGCCGTCGCGGTTGAGATCGCCGAGGGCGAGCGACGCGGGGCCGAAGCCGGTGAGCTCGGAGCGGCGCGCGGGCGCGAAGCCGCCGGCAGCGCCCCAGTAGACGTAGGACGGCACGTCGAACGTCGCGTGGTTGCGGCTGTTGGCGACCGCGAGATCGAGAAAACCGTCGCCGTTGAGATCGGCAGCGCGCAGCGTGGTGTTGCCGAGCACGGGCAGCGAAGTCGGCGGTGCGGTGACGAGCGTGCGCGTGGCCGCGCCCCAGTAGATGCGCGCCTCGGTCTCGTAGTTCTTTCCGCCGGCGCCCGGCGCGGCGAATCCGCCCAGCGCGACATCGAGCAGGCCGTCGCGGTTGAAATCGCCAACGGCGGCGGACATCGGGGAATTCGCGGGCAGCGCGTGGCGCGGCCAGTCGCGGAGATTGCCGCGGCCGGTCCAGAAACGGTTCCAAAAAACCTGCGCAGCCTCGCCGCCCGCGGTCACGACGATATCGGGGCGGCCGTCGGCGTTGAGATCGGCGATGTTGATCTCGCCGGCGTGTTCCTCGATGAAGCCGCGGCCTTCGACGGCGACCTGTTCCGTGCGCTCGGCGGAGAAGCCGCGCGCATCGCCGTAGAACACGCGCAGCCCCGGCGCGTCGCCGCCCTCGAGAAAGACGAGATCCATGTGACCATCGCGGTCGAGATCGGCGGCTTTCACGTCGACGGCGAAACGCGTGGGCAGATCGGTCACGCGATCGGCGGAGAAACCGTTGGCGGCGTTCCAATGGATGCGCGAGGTGGCGTTCGGCGGCGCGGGTCCGGCGCGGCGCGGGCCGTTGACGGCGGCTACGATCGCGTCCTCGCTGCCGACATTGGCGAAGATCAACTCGGGGCGGCCGTCGCCATCGAGGTCGGCGGCGGTGAGGCCCATGGCGGTTTCGGTCGGGAGCTCGGAGCGCCGCGCGGCCGAGAAACCGGCCGCACCGCCCCAGTAAACATACGCCGGAAAATGATCGTGCGTGGAACCGTGGATGAAGTTGACGAACGCGAGGTCGGCGAAGCCGTCGCCATTGAGATCGGCGACCAGGCAGTGGCCGGCGCCGAGCGACGACAGGAACTGCGTGTGCGCGGCGGCGGTGCGCAGGGCGAGCAGGCGATCAAACTCGCCGCCGTCGGCCCCCTGGATCGGCAGGAGCGAGCGAAACCCCTCGGTGGGATGCTGGAAATAGATGAGCCCGTCGACGCTTTCGTTGGGATTGTGCTCGTTGTTGATGACGATCTCCGGGTAGCCGTCGCGATCGAGATCAAACCAGTTGATGAGTTTCAGCTCGCCGCGGGTGGAGACGAAGAGGTTCTGGCCGGCGTTGCCGAACTCGCCGCGGGAGAGTTGCGCGAAGCCGGAATGGCGGAAGACGGGCTCGGCCGCATGGAGGAGCGAAGCGCACCCGAAGGTAGCGGCGAGCGCCAGCGAGCCGATTCGGCCGCCGGCTCGCTGGCGCTCGCCGCTACAATAGGACTTCACCGCAATCATTTCCACGGGGCTTTCCAGCGCGTGACCTCGATGCCGGTGCGATCGCCGCGCGTGAGATAATACATGGAGACCAGCGTGCCGTCGTCCCACTCGATCGTCACGGGATAGCCGCTGTCGGGCTTGAAATCGGCTCCGGTGCGCAGCGTGACGATGTCCTCGGCGCGCCACGTGCGACCATCGTCGCGGCTGAGGCACGCGCGAATGCCGATCGGTTGATCGCGAATGCCGTAGGTGCACAGCAGGCGGCCGTCGCGCAGGCGGAGCAGATGCGCGGGGTGGCCGTGCAGCGGTGTCTGCTCGGGCTTGCTCCAGGTCTTGCCGAGGTCGGAGGAACGGCAAACCCACATGCGCGTGCCGAGCGCAGGCTCGGTGCGCATCATCGCGACGATGTCGCCGTTGGCGGCTTGCGCCAGCGCCGTTTCACCGTGGCTCACGTCGGCCTCGACGCTCGCGGCGAGCGGACCGACGGTCCACGTCTCGCCGTCGTCCTCGCTGCGCAACAGCCACGCTTCATAGTAGCGCACGCGCGCGACCGGCTTGCCGTAAATCGCACGCAGGATCGTGCGGTCACCCACGCGGAGGAGCGCGCGATCGTCACGGTAGCCGGCGTAGAGCGCCTGGGGCGGCACGGGGATTTCACGCGTCGTCCACGTGGTGCCGTTGTCGTTGCTCACGCGCACGAAACATCCGGTGGCAAAGGCGATGCGGTTGTCGGGAGTGTTGCGCACCTCGAGGCCCTGCGCCTCGTAATGGGCGCGGCGGTCGGGAGTGTCGTAGCGCCAGTTGTAGGAGTCGGGTTCGACGAGGCGGCCGGGCCGCTGCGAGCGAAGAACGGGCAAAATCTCGTCGCGCTCGGTGCGCTGCCACGTGCGGCCGCCGTCAGTGGACAGCATCGCGAGCGCGCGAATCGTGCGCGGGTCCATGTGGTTCGAAGTGGGCTTCGTGCCGAATGACACATAGAGTGGTCCGTCGGGCAGCCGGAAGTAGGTGAAGTTGCGCGCGTACTCCTCGCGATACAGCGCGATGTGCTCCGCGCCGGCGACGAGCGGCGGAGGTGGGTTGTCCGCCGCTCCGGCCGCGCCGACCGCGGCCGGCGCGAGCATCGTGAGGGGCAGCACGAGACCGAGTGCGCCGCACGCGGCGGATGCACGTATGCTCATTTTCAGTGAACTCCCTCAAAACTCCTGCGTGACACGGAAGGTGATGCCGCGAAGCTTGCCGGCCTTGATGACGTTTCGATTAACCGCGCTCGCGGCGTAATACTTGTCCTCGAGATTGTCCACTTTCAGGTTGTAGCGTCGCGCGCCTCGCCGGTAGCTCACGAACGCCTCCCACACCCCGAAGCTGTCGAGAAAGAAGCTGTTCGCAGCGTCCCCGGGCCGCCGGGCCTGATACGAATAACCGACGCCTGCGGCCAGGTTCTTCACCCATCGCGAGAAATCGTATTTCACCAAGCCGCCCAACATCTCCCTGGGGATGCCGCGGGTCAGCACGCCGGAAAGATTCTGCGGCGAGAACTTCGACGCGCCGATGATTACCTGGACGCCATCGACGGGGTTGAGGAACAGATCGATTTCGCTGCCGGAAAGCTTGTCGCCCGGAATCTGCAAACGGAAGCCGAGGCTCGCCCGCGCCGGATCGGGATCCAGGATGATGAGATTCTTGTCGTCCCGTTTGAAGTGGGAGATCAGCGCCGACACCTTGCCTTGCAACAGCTCGAACTTCACCCCGATTTCATCCTGATCGGACTCGACCGGACGGAACGGCGTGCCGTCGGGCTGCGTGCCGTATTGCGGCGTGAACGTACCCGAACGACTGACATACAGCGAGACGCCGGCGATCGGCCGGTAGACGACGCCGTAGCGCGGCTGCGTTTTCGTCCGGGCGCCCTTGGCTCCGACGACACCGGTCAGCGCGTTCGTGCCTTGCGAGGTGTTGCGATTGTAGCGGACGCCGGCTTGCAGGATGAGCTTGTCGCCGAACAAATACGCCTGCTCCTGCACCGCCGTGCCGAAATTCGTGCCTTTGCTGCGGGTGGATGAGCTCAGGAATGTCTGCGGCGGCTGGGCGCCGTAAACCGGATTATAGATGTCGAGGCGCGCGAGGACGTCGGTCGTGTTGCCCGTCAGGCTCCGCCCGAGATACTGCGTCGCGCCGGATTTGTTCTCCTGGTACTGCGCGAGGGCGATCAGATTGTGCCGCGTTTTTCCCAGATTGAATTTCCACGCGGAATCGAGCGCGCCGACCGCCGACTCGGCCGGGTTGAACGCGTTGCGCCAGCTTCGCTGCATGAGCCGCACCGGGGTGGCCACGACCATGTCGCGCGGAATCGTGGTGTACTCCGTGTTCATGTAGTCGGTGTAGGAGCCGGTGAAACGCAGCGACCAGGTGTCGCTCACCTTCTGGTCGATCGAGGTCGAGTATCGCCGGTTCTGCTCCAGGTTGTAGGAATACGGCTCCGCCCACGTGCGCCCGCGCGGCAGGTCGAGCCCGAGCGACAGGCGCAGCGGATTCGACGGTGTGCCCGTGTAGGGCGGCAGGGTGAAAAGCTCGCCCCAAATCTTCGCCGATTTGTCGTGATAATCCTGAATCTGCACGAGAATCGTCGTGCGGTCGGTGGGCCGCCACCCGAACATGGGCGCGATGACCCGCTTCCGGTCATAGAAGAAATCCTGCCAGCTCTTTCGATCGTAATACGAGGCGACGACGCGATAAGAGAATCGCTTTTCCTGGCCGAGCGGCTGCGTGTAGTCGATGCCGGCGCGATAGTCGTCCCAGGAGCCGATCAGAAAGTCGATCGAGCCGTGGCGGCGCGCGAAGTCGGGTTTTTTCGTCGTCCGGTTGATCACGCCGCCCGAGGCCGTCGAGCCGTAGATGACCGCCGACGGACCCTTGAGAATCTCGATCCGGTTGTAGACGCTCAGATCCAACCGGCCCGTTTCCGGCAATCCGTCGGTGAAGACCGTGGGAGACACCCCGCGAATCGTCGGACTGTGGTCGACGCCCTCCATCGGAGCGCCATCGCGGGTGAAGCTGGAGGTGAATTTGGCGACGTCGTCGATGGTCATCGCCTGCACATCCTGGATCAGCGCCTCGTTGAGCACGACAATCGCCTGCGGGATTTCGGCCAGTGGCACCGCCATGCGCGTCGCGCCGACCGCCTGCGAACTCGAGTAGCCCTTGTCCTTTTCGGTGCTGACTTCGAAGGCGGACAACTGGACGACGTTTTCCTGGGCACCGGGCGACGACGCGGTGCCCGCGGCCGATCTCCCGGATACCGGAGGGACCGACTGGGCTGAAACCGAGAGTACGGCAGCCAGCAGGCCGAAACCAAGCATGCCGCGGCGCGGGTGCCACGGGAGGTGGGAACGAAACGTAGTCATCGGGGGTGGGGGTGACGGAAACCAGGGCCAGGGGAAAGTGGAAGTCAGCCTCGGGGGGAGAGGCTCCATCGTTTCGTTTAGGTATACCAAACCCAAGTCGCGTCAAAAATGTCAACGTCTTTTCCGTCCCTTGCGCTCGCGCCCCCTGTAGGGAAGACCATGCGCGGCCGCCGGCAGACTGGCATACCAAACCGAGAGTCAACGGCACGATTCGGGACTTTCCACCGGCCAGCCGGCCTGCTTAGGTCCCCGCCATGCCCAAACGCCGCCGCGTCTTTGAGCCGAGGATCGACCGCACCCCGCCCAATCTCCAAAAGCTCGTGCGGCTGATCTTTTCCGAGGCGTACCTGCCCGGCGATCGGCTGGTCGAACGCGACCTCGCCGCAAAGCTCGATCTCAGCCGCATCCCGGTGCGCGAGGGGCTGCAGAAACTGGTGTCGAAAGGGATTCTGCTGAAAGACGAGGTGAACCGCGGGCTGCGTCTGCGCGATTACGGTCCGGCCGAGGTCACCCACCTGCATGAATACCGGGAGGCGATCGAACTCGCGGCCGCCCGCGCGGCCTGCCACAACCGCTCGGCGACCGATCTTGTGCGGCTCGAGGTCATTTGCGACGACATGGAAAAGGAGACGCCGAATGCGCCGTCGTCGCGCTGGCTCGAGCTCGACTGGCAGTTCCACCAGACGATGGTGGAGGCGAGCGGGAATGAGAGGTTCATCAACGATTTCGACCTGCTGATGATCGAGTGCAATTACGTGTTCTACCGGCTGCCGGACACGATGATTCCGGCCAAGAGCAGCGAGAACGCCCTGCTGGCCGCGCTGGTGCACGGCATTGTCGATGCGCACCGTCAAATTGGGAGGCTGATCGCCGCGCGCGACACCAACGGCGCGGTCGAAGCAATGCGGCTGCACCTCGCGGGGCTCAGCAACCGTGTGCACCGCGATTTGGTCCGGAGCCAGCTCACGCCAGCGCGCCCGGTCGCCGGCGCGGGCCCTCGGCGGCGCGCCGGGGCGGTTGACGCGAACACCCGCCGCGGCTCCCGCATCAGAACCAAGTGAAACCCGTTCAAACCGGCTCGCCGCAAGACAGCTGAGGGACAACGCGGCGCCGGCTCCCGGGGCACTCAGCCGCGGGCAGCGACGGCGCTCTTCCCATTCGTGGCGGGCGGTGCGTCGCCATCGACTGCGTGATCCAGCCGGTAAAGCGCGGCGTCCTCGAACATCGTGGTCGTGCGCAGATAGCCGAGGTATTCGAAGCTCAATGACGATGTCCCGGCCGCGCCGCACAGGGCCGCGAATTCCTGCGTGACGTAAATCTGGCCGCGCGGTGTCACCGGCTCGATCCGCGCTGCCCGATTCACGTGCGATCCGACGCAGGTTACGCGCTGCAGCGCGGGATCCATGAAGGTGAAAACCGGCCCGGCGTGCAGCACCATCCGGATGCCGAGCGTCGCCGGCAGCCCGTGGTCCTGCCACCGCGTGTGCACGACGCGATCGCGAATCGCGAGCGCGAAGCGTCCGGCCGCCTCGAGATCGTCGTAGCTGAAATAGTGAATGCCGGCCCAGCTCTCCGCGACGGCGGGGCGCGCTCCGAGCTTCGTCATCTCCTCGGCAATCCCGCCTTTGAAATGTTCGACGAACGCCGGCATCTGCGTTTCGGCGATGTGCGTGAAATTCACGACTTCGACGAGCAGCATCGCCTTGATGTCCTGCCGCACCTCCGCCGGCTCTTCGGCCAGCGGCGCGACGCTCGTTTCACGCCCCGGGCCGTCGCCCGGCGGCGGATCGATGCGGATGATATGCGCGGGAACTCCGCAGCGCTTCCAATCCTCGATGACGCTGGAGGTGCCACCCAGCTGCCCGTTGAGATGGCCGTCCCACACCGCGAGCGCTTGAAACTCGAGGTCGAGCGCGCGGGCGTGCAAGGCGGCGAGGCCGGTCGCCACGCGGTTCGCATACATGAGCCCCACGCGTGAACTGGCCTGTGGCGCGGAAACCGCGAGCCCGCTCGGCGTGGTGCTGGTGACGAATTGCGCGTTCGCCAGCACGTGGTGGAAACGGCGCTCCCAGTCGGGTCCGCCGATGCTCACGCTCTGCCGCTTGAACGCCTCGACCGAACAGGGCAGCACGAGGTTCACCTTGGCTTCCATCTCCAGCAGGCATTCGCAAAAGATAATGTCGGCCCCGCAGGCCGCCGAAGAGTAACCCGCACCCGCCTTGACGTTGAGCAGGTGGAGGCGAATGGCCTCCCGCACCTCGGCTTCACGCTCCGGCGGGAAACGCGGCGTGGTCCGGCCCGGCTGATCGATCATGTGGCCCGAAAACACGACGACCGACGGAAACTGAAAACAGCGATCCAGCCAGTCCGCCGGCTGCGGCCCGTTCATCCATTCGCGCGCGCGCCGGCGAATCGCCGCGAAATCGGTCCAGCTGCTGCTCGGCGCTTCGTTCCGCGATTGCTCAAAGCGCAGGATCTCGTGGGCCTGGCGGCGCATCGAGGCGAGATCGCGCCAACGGCCCTCGAACACGCTCGAGGCCTTCCGATAATATTGCGCCGCTTCCGTCGTGTCGCCCTGGTGCACGAGCGCCTCGGCCAGCGTCGCCAACAACCAGCCGTCGACTTTCTTGCCCTCGGCCTTCGCGATTTCCGCGCGGCAAAGTTTCTCCACCTTGCGCGCGACCTCCTTCGCCTTCGCCAGCTCACCACAAGCCGCCAGCATGAACGCCAGGTTGATGCCCGGATAGTAGTTCTCGCTCTGCGCGAAAGCGTCGCCGTAGAACTTGCACGCCTTTTGCGCCGCCATGGCCGCCTCCTCCGCCGAATGCGCGCGCCGCCACAGCTCCTTCTGCACGCGCCCGAACAGGCTGAGCGTTTCGCCGTTCTGGTCGGCGTCCTTCGCCACTTCGCGCAACACCTCTTGCGCCGCGTCGAGCGCGCCGGTCTGCGCCAGCGCGAGCGCCAGCTGCTGCTGCAGCACTTTGGTCTTGCCGAATCGCGACAGCCCGTCGCGGGCGATTTCAATCGCGGTCAACAGCTGCCCGGAGGACACCGCCTGGCGCAGCATCTTCTCATACTCCTCCACCTCCTGCGCCAAAGCCGTATCCGCTCGCGCAACATTGCTGGCATCCTGTTCGAAAGTCACCACGGCATGGTGGCGGGATTTCCCGGCAGATTACAACCTTCCCGCAGCGTGAAAATCGCCGCGGTCCGCCGGGTCGTTGACCCGGCCGCTCCACGTCGTGCGAACCGACCGGCCACGGTGGCGGGTCCGTGTCACGCTCCAGATTTTGGAGGGACGACCTCCGTGTCGTCCTCGGCCCGCACGGAGGCGGGCCCTCCAAGGATAGGTCGCCCTGCTCGGTGGCGGGACCTCGGCGCGCTGCTCGAGCTGCTCTTCGAGGTATTGAACGAGACCGGCGAACAGATTGCGGTCCTCACCCAAACAACCGTGTCACCGCTTTCGCCTTCACGAGTTCGCGCGGCTGGTTGAGGTGGTTGTAGACGATGGTGTCGGGTTCGATGCCGAACGCGTGATAGATGGTCGCGAGCAGCTCCGTCGGATGCACCGGATCCTTCGCCGGACTCGACGCCGTCTTGTCCGACTCGCCGTGGACATAGCCGCGCCGAATCCCCGCGCCCGCGATGATGCTCGTGTAGCAATAGGGCCAGTGGTCGCGGCCGTCCGCGCTGTTGCTGTTGCCCGAGGTGCTCACGCCGCGCTCCGGGCTGCGGCCAAATTCGCCCAGCGCCACCACCAGCGTTTCGGCCAGCAGCCCCCGCTGATCGAGGTCCTCGAACAGCGCGCTCAGTCCCTGATCGAGCATCGGCCCGGATTTGTTCTTCATCCGCTCCGTCACCCCCTGATGGTGATC
>Ga0082335_1009879_pt1 | contig 10071 bp, 13 predicted proteins | sample Subgrocontami58m_FD_72375 | JGI IMG/M metagenome (GOLD analysis project Ga0082335, IMG submission 72375) | Subsurface groundwater microbial communities from S. Glens Falls, New York, USA - GMW37 contaminated, 5.8 m (SPADES assembly) (version 2) ... | reverse complement strand
AAGAGCCTCTACGCCCATGGTTACCTGAAGTTATAGATTCAAACCCGGTCCCTCTTGGTGCATGCGAAGGGGACAATAGGTCAGTTATGTGACCTCCAACATAGCTGAAGGTGATGCCAACTGTGCAGCCGGACGGGGAGACGGGGGAGAGTCGAACTCTCTGACAAACACGGCTGGAAGGTGTGGCTGTTCCCCTATCCAGATGCTCCGCCCGCATTGCTGGTACCATTGAAACTTGATCCCAACTGTCTTGCTAGCTGATGGCGGCGGTCGAAACCTGCTCGACAGGAACGAGTCGTCGTCTCTTGTCGAACCTTCCCCCTTTTCGCTTCTTCTCGATTCCTAACAAGGCTTTGTTAGACATGTACGTCAGCGTCTCATCCAGCATGTGTTCCTTGGAGACTGAAGTCTCATCGCTGTGACCGGGGGCAGATTCATACCTGCCACTAGCTTTGAATACATCTCTTGCGCCCGCTTCAGTCGGCGAAACTTCCCTTCGATTTTTCCTTGTCTCAGGACATAGTAATACCCATCATCGGGGACTCTGTCGGTGGCTGACTCGATGGAAACATGTGCGCAGGCGTTAACCGTCCTGAAGAAAGGCAACCTTCACCTCCATTGCAAGCAAATTGTAGCATATGAGGATGTCTACCAAGTGACAATGAGGCAAGACCGGTGTTGATACGCACCTGCTCCTGCCATACCATGTTGTCAACGGCAATTCGACTCCCTTTCCTCAAGCCCCCGGGGTGAGAAGGAGGGGGTGGGCGATTCGTTTTGTAAAAACCCGTTTTTTTCTTCGTTCAGAAAAGGGGGGTTTCGTATCTGAAAACGGCTGTTGAACAATAAATCAATTCTCATAATACGTTCGATTCGTTTTGTTGAAAGTGTTCCTTCTCACTCGTCGCCCTGACTTATTTTCTGCGGGACAGATTGATTCGTTTTGCAGAAACTTATTGTTCCGGGGGGACGGGTTATCGAGTTGCTCCAGGACGCCCTCTCTGATCACTCGGCGGTTGCCGGGGTCGTGCTGGAGGACGGAGCGCAACTTCAGTCGAAACACCGCCTCCTCGGTGTCGATGGATTCCAAGTTGGTCATGTGGAAGAGTTCGCTTGCCTGGGCCGGAGCCAGGGTGCGGGAGTAAAAGCCGTGTTTGCGGGCGTTCTGATTGCCTGTCTGGCCGCCGCGCCTGCGTTTCACCTTACTGAGGGTCTGCAGTGGCGATGTGTTGATGTCAGGCATTGTTCCCACCTCGTTTTCACCCGGTGCAGGAGGTGCAGGGCATCGGGGTTTTCCGTCAGTATAGCACGGGGGTTCTAATATGGTAAGGGGAATATGTCGCGGGTGTCAGGACCTGCGGTATTGACGCAAGGCATACCGCAGGTTATACTGACTGGCAGAGGAATAGTATAACCAATGGCCAATGTGAAGACAGCGATATCAATTGAGCAACCCTTATTCGAAGAGGTAGAGGCTTTGGCCGCGGAGATGGAGATCTCCCGGAGCCGCCTGTTCGCATTGGCCGCCCGCGAATTCATACGGCAAAATAACAGCCGCAAGTTGCTCAATGCTGTAGACAATGCATTTCGAGACGCGCCTGACCCCGTGGAAGAAGCGCTCAGGGGGCAGATGAAGTCGAAGCAACGCCGGCTGGTCGAAAACCAATGGTGATCGATCAGGGAGATATATTCTGGGTTGATCTGGGACAAGCGTCGGGTTCCGGTCCGGCGTATCGCCATCCCCATGTGGTCATTCAGAACAATGTGTTCAACAAAAGCCGCATCAGCACGGTCGTCGTGTGTTCATTGACTTCCAATCTGCAGCGGGCCGAGTCTCCTGGCAACGTGCTTCTAAAAAAGGGTGAAGGGAATCTTGCGAAAGCGAGTGTGGTTAATATCACACAGGTTTTCACTGTGGACAAACGGGACCTGACCGAAAAGATCGGTTCACTTTCCGCGGCCCGGCTGGCGCAGGTGCTCGAAGGAATCGGGTTGCTCATCACCCCGATGGACGTAAAAGGGTAGCGGCCCTGGCGGGGCCGGGGCGGGGATTGGCACCTTTTCGCAGCCTTACGATCAGCCGTCGATGACTTCTGCCAGGTTGCGGCGGCATTCCTCGTTCGAAGGGTACGGTGTTTGTCGTGGAGACGCCGGGGACGAATCGAACTGCCTGACAAACACGGGCTATTGGCGTTCCAGGCGTATGCCGCAGGAGTGTTGATTGCGTGGCGGAAGAGGGAATACAATCATAGTCGACCCAACGAGAACTTAAAGCTGTCAATGCCTGAAGGCAAAAAGTCTTGGTGTCACAGTTCGGCCGTTGGTTCGTTTTTCAGGTCAGAGAAATCCCGCATTGTTCAGCAACCAGGAGGTAGGGGCAAAGATGTCCCCAATACAATACCGGGCCGCCCGTCTTGAAGATGTCCCCGAAATGGCCGAGGTCTTCCTTACCTCTCATAGGGGATATGTACTCACGCAACAATGTACAGGCAACAGTACCTCCGGGCCCTATGGTGCAGGCGGTCTACAAGCATGTGCTTTCTACCGGCATTTCTCAGGTCGCCGTACTCCGACGGCCGGATTATTTGCAGTTTGACCGGGAGATTCGCGGCACCAGCCGCCAACTGGAGCACGAATTGTGGGACCGCATGCGAAGGGGCAATAGGTCAGTTATGTGACCTCCAACATAGCTGAAGGTGATGCCAACTGTGCAGCCGGACGGGGAGACGGGGGAGAGTTGAACTCGGCCGCAAACGCAAAATGGCAGTCTGGATAGTCTCTGCCTGGGATGCCATGCGTGCGGTGCCTTTGGTCGAACCTGCTCAGAAGCAGTCGGACACAAGCCAGGCGTCTCTGGCTGTTGTTCTCCAATGAGGTTGAATCTCTGATGGTGGCCCTGTGTGGACAATTCCCGAACCTCCGTTTGAGAAGAAGACGCTGATTTCGACGTTTCTGTTAACATCCCGCCTGATTGCAGCAGTTGCTAAGCAAGAGAAGTCATATTCCAATCAGAGGCGACATGTAACTTGAATGTATCAGACTTCGGAGCGCCGTTTTCTGGGAAAACAGTCACTTCTATCTCATAATCCCCTTGGCAAAAGGCATCTTGGGCTCGTTTGCCAGGAGACATTGCGAAAACTTCAGGGGTTCCAGCCCATATAGTTAACGGCCCCCATTCCGCTGACCCATACCACAAAGAAGCAGTCTGCCTAATACTCGTATCGTCGATTAACACATCGATAATGGCACTACCTCTTCGCGGCGGTATCGTTCGGCTCTCTTCGTGATTGCTGGCAGACCACGCCAGGCGCTTTGTCTCGAAAGATGGGACTGGGCAGTCTTGCCCGTTCTGCTGTCCTCTTCTCGAAACCTTGAGTTCTGCGGTGCAATTCCTGGCAGGTGCGAAGCCAGAGTTCTTGATGGGTAGTCTGATGAACCCCCACGTGACTCCTCCCTTATCGATAACTTGGAGAGAATCTTTTGAAATATGATTCTTGTCGAATGACAGAAGCGCAACGTTTACAAAGCGGTCGTATAACGCGATTGACAGTGCCGGCCACGCGCCCAAAAAAGCAGCAATAAATATTGGTTGAGTGAAATAATACAAAACCACAATGACGACAATAGCCAATCCGATTACGATTCCGAAAAACTGCCACAGTCTCTTCATGTGAAAACACTCCTGCACGACTGACTATCTTTTCACAATTATGTTGAGCCACTCACTTCTTGCGGCACCGAGCGCGGTCAGGGCCTCCGTGACCTCCCGGCAAAACCGATCAATCGGGCTGGTTGGCTACCATACCCATCGCTTCCACCCGGTCGTGATCATCTTATAGCGCCAACCCTTCTTTGAGCAGTACTCTTCGGCGCTCTCTCGCTTGAGCTTGGTCGATGCCCAAAACATTAGAGGCAGCCCCTTAGTCTCGTGGAGTGCCTGTGATCCATCGTTGTACGTGACCAAGAAATCTGGGTGGTACTTCCTCGGAATTCCCAACAACCTGTAAGGAATCTTGACGCCGTGTTGTTTGGTCCACTCCCTGACAGCGGGATCGTGCTCTAACTCGACCATGTAGTCGCGTTCGAGCGCCGAGTCGTAGTCCTCAGACCCGTATGGCGACCTACGCAGGTTGGAGAGGGTTCCCCGTTTGCTTTGCATATTCTTCCGTAGCTGGCGGCACTGCCAAGATGCTGGCGATGAGCCTGGGGTTGTAGAAGTTGGACTTCACCTGATCGAAGAGATGCCAGACCAGTTGGAGCCGATGCACGTCTTCCAGGTCATGGAGGCCGACACCGCCCGTCAGGCGACGCGCGATGTGCTCATGGATGACTCGCAAGATAATCTCCTGCCGCCTATCCGCTTGGCCATCGAACTCTAACAAAGCGGTCCGCGCCAGGTCCCGGACTCGTTGCACGATCTTCTTGCGGAGTTCACCAGCGTCTTTGGGAGCATCAACCGCCAACAGCGCGGGGTCGATCTTCAGGAGTTGCGTCTTTTCCAGCGCATCGTGTCCTGAATCGAGATTGCGGGAGAGGACCTGGGAGATGGTCTGACTGATTGTGCGTCCACGAAAGTCATACTGGCAGTCGTCGAGGTAGGCGCGCCAGTCACTGATCGGCTCAAGAATCTCCGGCTCGGGAACAGGCGGTAGGTCCGAGAGATCGAACGGCTCCAACGTGTCTTTAGTAGCCTCGTCAATGTCCAATGCGCCCTGGAGCGAGGGCTCGGGGATTTTGGCGCTGTCAATCATGTCCCCGGGGTTCAACGGAGCCGAGTACTTGTCAGCCTGTATCATCTCCCATAGCCAATCGTGCTTGAAGATGGGGTGATCTATGACGTGGCATTGCTCCCACTGATCGCTACGGGCGTTCACGCGACGAAGGCCCCGTCCTATGATCTGCGGCCCGTACACCGAGAATTTCCTGTCACCCACCTCGGTGTAGCTGAATTTCCTGAAAAGCAAGATAGCTGAGATGTTCTTAACGTCCCAGCCCTCCCTGAGCATCATCACCGACACAATGGCATCGTACTTGCAGTTGCGGATGTCCTTGTTGATGGACATGGCTTCTTCCTTGCGCTCGTCGTCCACCTCGTTATGCAACAGGAGCACACGGAGATATTCCCCGTTGACTTTCTGCTCTTCCAATGTTCGGGTAATGTTCTTTGCGTCTTCGATGTTCAACGCGACGACGAACAACAGGGGTTTGTATGCGTCCTTACCGTCATCTGCCAGTGGAACAGTACGGCGCTGGTGGCGCAGACACTCAAGGGCAATGGCGATCTGCTGGGCCATAGGCTCGGGGCTCATGGTGTAGCGGACCGCAGGTACCTTCCGTTGATCAATAGCTTCCCAGGGCACCTCTTCCGCGCTGATTTCTTTCTTGGTCTCCCAATCGTAGAAGGTGAACTTCACCTTGGTGATCTCGGGCTCAAAGACCACCACGCGTTTGACGACCTTATCGTGCATCGCTTCCCGGATGCCGTATACGTAGATCATCTCGCTATCGGGGTGCAGGCCATCGAGCCGGTCGGGAGTCGCCGTCGTGTCGAGCCGGAAGAACCTTTTTGGCTTCAGCTTGTTGATGAGGTCGTTGTACAACTCAGCGCGGGTGTTATGAGCTTCATCGTTATATATGCACAACCTGTCGCAGTTCTGAGCAATGACCTTCCAGTTGTCTTTCCCCTCATAAAGCTGCTGCACGTTACCGATGATGATGTTCGCGCCGCGAATGCCAGCCGCAGGCTTGCCCACCTCCATAACGTGTGTAGAAATGCGGTCGGGCGTATCGATATCCGCGCCGAAGAAGAACGGGAACTGCCGGAAGACGTAGTCCCCGTCCTTGGCCCCAGGATCGAACCCATCAAGGAGCCGAGCACGGACGACCGTGTTGGGGACAAGTATCAAGTGCTGCTGGATACCGTGTACCTGCATCATGTAGGCCACAACGCCACCGATGATTACCGTCTTGCCGCCACCGGTCACGACGTTGGTGAGAAGGTCTTTCTTGCCCAGAACCTCGAACGAGTAGATGCTTCGCCGGATCGCTTCCAGTTGGTGGCGCCACAGGGGCGGAGTGAAGCTGGGGGCTGACAGGTTCTTGAGGAAATCACGCCCCTTTTCGGGAATTCCCTGGAAACCGGAGTTACACCAGTCGCGGAAGTTCGCCTCATGCGGAGCGAAGGCGTAGTTCATCACGTCACCTCCAGGGTGAGCGTGCGGATAGCCTCAGCGCCCAGGTTGTCCTGCACCCGGCAGGCGATGGTGACGACACCGGCGGAGGAGGGAAATGTATGCTCGCCGGTCAATACCGCCTCAAACTTGTGTCCTGCCGCCTTTGCCTCTGCTCCCTTGAGCTCCCGCCGGCCCAGGATGTAGGCGGAGTCTGCGGAGAAGTGCCCGCGCTGGTATTCAAAGTCCCACTGGCAGTTCACCAGGTAGCCGCCAGCATTGGTGCTGTCTGCGTCCCGGGCCTCAAACCGGTACTGGCGAGGGCCAGGCCGCGTCGCGGCAACTTCACCGATAACCGGCTCCTTGGTGAACCGGAGCAGGAACTCATTGTCGTCAGCGTCGGGATATTTCTGCCGGATTCGCTCGCGGAACTCCTCGCTGTCAATAAACAGGAAATCAAAGTCCAGGTCGGTCCCCCTGGGTTGGATGTTCCGGCGGATATACTCAACAAGCCTGCGCCGGTAGGTGATTAGCTCCGGTGAAGCCCGCCAGCATACGTATCGGGCGATAGTACGGACATTTGGTTGAAGGTGCTTTCTGACCACTGCATCAAAGAAGGCCTGCACATCCTTAGCGTCCGGCGCTTTCTCCGGGTCGGCAGGGCCTACCCGCAAAGGTTCACGTGCCGAACGCCAACCGCTGATCGGGTCGTCGGAGTTGTCGAGTTGGGCTGCCAGACATGCAACGATGAAGCGCTCGAACTCCGCCTGCTCTACGGCTTTGAACCGGTCTATTGGATACACCCCAACGTAGTTGACCCTAATGTCAGGGATAGACGCTTTGACCTCCGGCATATCCAACTTGGCTTGCACTGTTCCTATCGTGCCATAGTTGGACTTGACTCCTGACATCTCCTCACCCAGGCGGACCAGACGATTCAGTGTGACTGAAACTGCCACCCGTGACGAATCGCAAGCAATCCATCGGCGGCCCAGTCTTTGGGCCACGACCGGGGTGACGCCGCCACCGCAGAATAAATCAGCCACAACGTCGCCTGGGTTGCTGCTTGCGGAGATAATGCGCTCCAACAGCGCCTCCGGCTTTTGAGTTGGATACCCGATCCGTTCTTGAGCCAAAGGCCCCACCGGGGGAATATCGTCCCAAATACCTTTCACTGGCGTGCCCTTCATCTCTCGGAGGAAACGCTTCAAATACGGTCGGCCCGTCTTGGACCATTCCATACGACCGTCTCGATCCAACTCTTCCAGCTTGCTCTTTACTACCCTCCACCCCCATTCCGGTTTGAACCCCTTGTATTCGTAGGCCAGGTTCGGGCGGGGTCCCATCGTAGCCGAGCGGATGATATGGTCTAACCGGTACTGACCCCTTTGTGGGTCGGAATACCGGTAAAACGCCTCGACGTAATCTGGATCATGCTCCGTGTACTGTGGGTTCCATACGGGCGTCTCGGCCTTGGAGTAGTAGAAGATAACATCATGCACGTGCCCGAAGCTCTTAGTATCGTTGTGAGAACTGGTGCGCTGCCACACTATCTCATTGCGAAAGCACGCATATCCAAATACCTTGTCGAGTTCTGTTTTTATATAGTGGCCTGCGTGCCAGTCGCAGTGGACATAGATAGAGCCGGTATCATTGAGGACGCGGCGCATTTCCCACAGCCGGGCATTGAGCCAGACGAGGTACGTGGGCAGGCCGCCGTCCCAGACGTCGCTGAACGTCCGTACCTCGTTGGTGTCGCCCCAGATGACGTTGTACTCGGCCCCGGAGAAGAACGGCGGGTCAATGTAGATCAGGTCTATTGAGTTGCTTGGGAGCGTACGTAACACCTGAAGGTTGTCGCCGTAGTACATGCGGTTCGGTTCTAAGCCAGGGCTTCCAAACTGGACCCAGTCTCCGTTCAGGTTGGGCGCAAGGTGCGGGAGTCTAATGAAGGGGAAGACCGCATCATAGCCTTTGCCGGGAACGAATCCAAGGGGTGGATTGGTCGGGTCGGGCAGGTTGCTGAGCTTGGCCCGGACTCGCTGAGCAATTCGGAAGACCTTTTCTTGCTGCGGAAGGCTCTGGCGCTCGGACTCGGCCTGAATCTGGTTCAGGTCGTGCGATGGGGGTAACGGATGGAGCTCCGCCTTCGGCTGTCCGGGATTCCCTGTAGGTCCTTTCCGCATGTCTCGTTCACTCCTATTCCGGAATGGCTCGGTCCCCGTCAGGTTGGGGCCCTGGTCTACGAAAATTCTGCAGCTTCAGACGGTCCATCCTACTTCTTGCGATAGACGGTCAAGCCCGCTACCTCGGTACGTCCAGGCAGCGGGAAGTTCCCTTCGGTGGAGGCAACAATGATAGTCTTGCCCGAAGAAGATGGCCCAAATTCCTTGGTCAGGTCCACGGTTATGGTTAGCGTGTCGCCATTCACTGAGAATTCAACGTTCTTCATTCATACCTCACACGTTACCGAGTATCCTCTGGCCACCAGCTATCGGCGTTTCTATCCTGGCACCGGAGAAGGCCATGCGCACATGGGCCCTGTGCAAAACCGCCCGATTACAAGTCCTTTCGGATGCGCTGATAATACGCCTTGTCATGGCTACGGCGCAAGAGTTGCCGTTTTGGAAAGAGACGCTATAATGGGCCAACTACCTTGACAACAAATACGAATGACTGCAATCAAGGTGGGACAAAAACCTTCGCCAAGGAGTTCAAAGATAAATGATGGACCCGGCTCGTAGTGCACCGAGGGACGAGAGCCCGAAGACCATTTACATCGGGTACTACTTCCTGGCATTCATCGATATAGTAGGGCAGCGGGACAAACTCAAACAACTTACTGCTCTACCTATTACTGACGTTGAGAAAGAACGCACAGAGCAAATACTTCTCGAAACGTCAGAATATGTTAAGGAACTCAGAGACCAATTCGACACAATATATGGGGCGGCTTCAAAGCCCACTGGACTCCTCGACTCTCTGAATTCTGAACAGCGGAAATGGGTTGAGCAGCGCAAGCAATCCAGGATGTGGCGTCGGGGGTTTTCTGACTCGTACTTCATAGTGGTTCCATGTTTGAATGAGTCGAGTTGGGGTTCCTATAGCCTCGATATCTGGCGGTCTTTGGTCAGCATATGCGGTTTGTTCATATGGGCCTTGGCAAAGGAGAAGCCTTTTCGGGGTGCTGTCGAGGTAGGGTTGGGGACTGAAATCAGCCCCGGGGAAGTATATGGCCCAGTCAATGTGAGAGTACTCGAACTGGAAGCAGCAGCAGGGTATCCTCGCGTCGTGGTCGGAGAAGGCTTCAAGAACCATCTTGATGATCTTGAAAGGCGGTGTGGCAACAACTTAGAAGGAAGGCATACAAAACAATGCGTCCATCTATGCCGATGACCTTATCATAACCGATCATACCGACACCGCCATTCTCGACCCTATGGGCAAGGGCATGAAATCAATTAAGGGCGCCGTTGACCCGAAAATGGTCAGCCTAGCCTACAAGTTCGTGGCAAGCCAAGAGACGCGTTTTCTTGAGAACGACCCAAAGCTTCACAAGTATTATGCGGGACTTCGGAAATACTGTGAGCCCAGGCTCCCTCTTTGGGGCTTCAGCATTAACTCAAGTTGAGATCATCTGGAACAATCTCTTTGGATCGCAGAAAAGCGGTGAGGCTCTGGCTTCAGTGTATATTCTGGATAATCTGAATGAGAGTCGGTCAAATGTGCGGTGGCCTTCCAGAAATCACTACCTTCACCGAGCCTACCACCCTGCAACGCCGGGCCCTCGATTTGCTGGGGGTTTCCCTGGCCTTGTAGCCAGACCGACGACACTACCACATCGTCCCCCCTGAAGCTAACTCGTATCTGTGCCATCCCCATTTTCACTTGAAAACTTTGG
>Ga0082335_1009878_pt1 | contig 10073 bp, 10 predicted proteins | sample Subgrocontami58m_FD_72375 | JGI IMG/M metagenome (GOLD analysis project Ga0082335, IMG submission 72375) | Subsurface groundwater microbial communities from S. Glens Falls, New York, USA - GMW37 contaminated, 5.8 m (SPADES assembly) (version 2) ... | reverse complement strand
AGCCTCGGGCCGGCCGGCAACCTCTTCGAATCCAAAACCTGGGCAGCGTTGAAGAGTTCCGCTATTTCCCCGACCCTTACGGCGCCGGCCCTCCTGAAGGCTGCTTCATATACCGCGTCGTCCCCTGCCATCGCGCCGGTGTGGGAATGGATTGCCCTTGCACTCTCTGCAAATCGCCCCGGCTTCAAAATGATGATGGGTTTGCGGCGGGCGAACGCCCGGGCCGCACTCATGAATTTTCTCGCGTTGCCCACACCCTCCATATAGATCAGGATGCTCCTGGTAGCCTCGTCATCTCCGAGAAAATCGATCATGTCGCCAAAGTCGATATCAATCATGGAACCGAGTGATGCAAACATGCTAAAGCCTATCCCCGCGCCGACCGCCCAATCGAGTATCGCGCTGCCGAGGGCGCCGCTCTGAGAGATGAAGGCGATATTACCCGGTGGAGGATCGCCCCGGAGAAAGGTCGCATTTAAGCCCAGGCCAGGGCGCACAAAACCGAGGCAGTTTGGTCCCATAATACGCATCCCATATTTTTTCCGGAGACCGTCGAGTTCTCTCTCTAACTGTGTGCCTTCTTCACCAATCTCCTTGAACCCGGCGGAGATTATTACTACCCCCTCTACACCTGCCTGGCCGCATTCCTCAACCACACCAGGCACTAACCGGGCAGGAGTTGCCACAACGGCCAAATCTACATGTTCGGGAACGCCTGCGATGGTGGGATAGCTTTCCACACCCAATACCTTGCTCGTATGGGGGTTTACCGGAAATATCCTCCTCTCTTTTGACCGGAGCAGGTTCTCCATGATTGTCCGTCCAAGGGCGCCTTCCTTCTCGGTTGCACCGATCAGGGCAATTGTTTTGGGATCAAACATTACCTGTATGCGGCTCATTTTTCTGCTCTCCTTTTACATTAGCCAGCGTTTTTTCATTAGTAGGTATGCGAAGAAAAAGGTTAATAGTCCGACGAACGATAGGATTGCCGTGAGCATTAAAATCATGCCTAAAAACACCTCCTTTCTTATGTTCGGTCTGTTAAGTATATGATTGGTAACAGCAAATAGCCTGCCAATAGCCGAAGAAAAATCATAATCGTGCATTAATCATTTAATAACAGGTGATTAGATTAATAGGGGGGAACAGCGGAAAAGTATGGAATGATTCGTTTGGCCTCAATATTTGGTGGAACCTCAAGATATTGAGGGATACTTGGGGTGGACAGTCTAATTCGGTTCTTTTGTCTCCGGCCGGACTACGCCGAGCTTATGCATCCGCGCCCTTAAGGTGCTCGCGTGGAGGCCCAGGATCGCTGCGGCCCCGTCCGCTCCCTCAATGCACCAACGGGTTTCGGAAAGGATTTTAATAATTTGATTGCGTTCCGTCTCTTCCAGGGTCCGCACGGTGGAGGAAAGCACGGGGGAAGAAGTTTCCAGTTTATCCGTCAGTTTCAAAACCGTCCCCTGGCACAAGATCACGGCCCGTTCAATAACGCTTTCCAGCTCCCGGACGTTCCCGGGCCAAGGGTAATCCTGCATTGCCTTCATTGTCTCCTTCTGGACTGAGTCTATCTGTTTGCCCATTTTCCTGGCATACCGTTCCAGGAAGACTTGGACCATCGGCGGGATGTCTTCTTTCCGCTGCCGTAGGGGCGGGACAGTAATGGGGAAGACGTTGATCCGATAGTAAAGGTCCTGCCGGAACGTGCCTTTGCGGACCTCTTCCTCCAGATTGCGATTGGTCGTGGCCACGATCCGTACGTCAACTCTGACGGTATGGGATGAGCCCAAACGCTCAAACTCTTTATGCTGAATCACCCGGAGCAGCTTGGCCTGCACCTCCAGCGGCAGTTCCCCGATCTCGTCCAGGCACAGGGTAGAGCCATTGGCGACCTCGAACCTACCGATCTGCCGGACATCGGCCCCCGTGAATGCCCCCTTCTCCCGGCCGAACAGCTCGCTCTCAATCAAATTAGCCGGCAGGGCGGCGCAGTTGACCGTGATCAGGGGCCGTTCCTTGCGGGGGCTCAAGTTATGGATGGCGGCCGCGATCAGCTCCTTGCCCGTGCCGGTCTCGCCGAGGATGAGGACCGTTGTGTCCGCAGAAGCAACTTGTTCCGCCCGATAGAGAACATACTTGAGACCATCGCTTTGCCCGATAATGTTATCGAAGCGATGCTTCATTCTATTCTCGCGGCGGAAGTAAATATTCTCGGCCTCGAGCTGCTCTTTCATGGCTTTAATTTCAGAAAGAGCCGTCCGCAGCTCGACCGTCCGCTCCTCTACCTGCTCCTCGAGCCTGTCATTGCGTTTTTGCTCCGAGAGGTCGGTAACCACCATACAGGCCACGCCGGGAATATTCGTGTGCTGAAGGGCGCTTACGGATAGCAGGACAGGTATGGAACTTTTATCTGCCGCCGTTAAGGCCAGTTCCGCCTTACTGTTCCCCTTTAACCCCTGCTCAAGCAGGGCCTTGAATAATTGGAGGCCTGATGATGGAATGTATTGATAGATTGAAGATCCGATTACTTTTTCCAGAGCCTCCTGGACAGTGGCGGCAAAACACTCGTTACAGAAAAGGATCGCGCCATCGGCAGCCAGGGTGACGGCCCCTTCGTTCATGGTTTCGACCATGACCCGGTAGGGATGATCGGCCCCCGATAGTGTAAAGACCCGCTCTCCCTCCGCTGTTTCGACAACCAGGCAATCCACCTCACCGCTTCGGATCGCGCGCAGAGTTTCCTCAGCTTCCAGCATCCGCGCGGTGAGTTCCTGCAACTCATCTAAAAGTCGCTGGCGTGATCGATCCGGCTTTTTCATTGCTTCGTTCCTATCAATTTTGGGGTTGCAGGCCGATGCCGGCCAGGAACCTTGCCGTGTCCGACATATCGCCGATGAGCATCCGTATTGGCAGGGGAAGTTTCTTGATGAGCGTGGGAGTGGCAATAATCTGATTTTCCTTGGCCAGTTGGGGCTGCTGGTAGATATCTACTACCTCAAGTTCGTAGCGGCTGGCCAGGTGTTTTTCACAGATATTCCTTACATTGGTGATTGCCTGGGCCGATTTTATATTCATCCCGGCAACATAGAGGTTTAGCACGTACGTTGCCCGGTTGTGCTCCGCTGCCGCTTCTTCGAATTCCTGCATGCTTGTTTTTTCTCTTTTCATCTCTATCGCTTTCATCTGGGTCCGGAGACGGAACAAATGTCCAGTCCTACGAGCACCCGCTCCGTGTCAGCCATGTCGCCGATAATCTTTCTCAGCGGTTCAGGAAGCTTCCTCACCAGTGTGGGGATGGCAATAATCTGATCCCCTTTGGCAAGCTGGGGATTCTGTAACAGGTTGATTACTTCAATGCGGTATTTCCCCGCGAGGTGCTCTTCGCAGATCTTCTTTAAATTAGCAAAGGCCGTAAGCGATTTCTGGGTCTGGCCGGCCACATATAGGCGGAGGTTCCAGATTTCTTCTGTCGAATCGGTTTTTGCTTGCTTTCCCTTTCCTGATGCAACAGCTTTCATCCTACTCTCCCTTCCCGCTTCTTTTTGAGCGCTTCGCCTGCGTAGCGGCAGGTTTCCCCCTGCGCAGATGGAGCATCTCCAAACGGTCTTCTTCCCTAATCGCTTGCCTTTTTTTCTCTTCTTCCGCCATCAAAAGCACCTCTTGCGTTTCCACATCGAACTCGGCACGCAGCGCTAATATCTTTGCTTCCAGGGCATTCTTCTTGCGTTCCTGCTCGCGGAGCCGGCGATCCACCTCACGCCAGTTTGCCAGCTCCGCGGCCTTTTCCGCGGCTTTCTGGGTGGCCCGGGCACTGCCCGTTAATACGTCGCCGGAACCGGTATAGATGTCGATCAGGCCAATGCCCTCATTCGAAAGCAGGAACTCTTGAATCTGGTTGGAGTGGGCCATGCCGCGGGACTTCAAAATGTAGAGGCCCCGGTTACGTTCCCCATTGAGTTCGATATCCCGGAGCAGAAGCCAGGTGTCGATGAGGGAAGATATCTCTTCGCTGGTGTGTTCCAGGTTGCCGGCAAAATGAGTGAGATCCGTAAGGAACACACTGATATTGTTCATCTTTAAATAATCTACCAGGCGCGTTAAGATGGATTTGACCTCTGATACTGTTCCGGCGGCGCTCAAGTTGCTGATCGGATCAACAATTAACACCTGGGGCTTGAACTCCTCGATCATGTTGTGAAAGGTGAGAAGATGCATCTCCAGGCCGTACAGCGAAGGCCGGGCGGCATGAAACTTGAGCAGCCCCTTCTTCACCCAGCGGGCGAGATCGATGCCGATGGAGCCCATGTTCCGGATGATCTGGCTGGGCGATTCCTCGAAGGCAAAATACAGGCAGCGCTCGCCTCGCCGGCAGGCGGCAACGGCAAAGGTAGCCGCCAAACTTGTTTTGCCCGTACCCGCGGTACCGGAAACGAGGATGGTGCCGCCCCGGTGGAAGCCCTTCCCTTCCAGCATTTCATCCAACTTGAGGACACCTGTGGAGATGCGCTCTGAGGATACGGGGTAGTCGAGCCCCAGGGAAGTGATGGGCAGGATAGAGAAACCACTCTCGTCGATCAGGAAGGGATACTCGTCCGAGCCGTGCGCTGAGCCGCGGTACTTGACAATACGCAGGCGGCGCGTGGAAAGTTGCTCCTGGATGCGGAAGTCAAGGAGAATCACGCAATCGGCGACGTATTCTTCGAGCCCGTAGCGGGTCAGGGTCTTGTCGCCGCTTTCCCCCGTAACGATGGCCGTCATGCCGCGGTCTTTCAACCAGTGAAAAAGCCGGCGCAGCTCGGCCCGCAGGATGGCGGTATTGGACAACCCGGAAAAAAGCGCTTCGATGGTGTCTAAAACAACCCGTTTCGCGCCGATGGCATCAATGGCGCTCCCCAGGCGGATGAACAAGCCTTCCAGGTCGTACTCACCCGTCTCCTCAAGCTCGCTGCGCTCGATTTTGATGTGATCCGTGGCGATGAGGCCCCGCGAAATCATATCCGGCAGATCAAAACCCAGGGAAGAGAAATTTTTCGCGAGATCATCCGGCGTCTCCTCGAAGCTCATGAAGACCCCGGGTTCTCCGTATTCCATGGCACCCCGCATGAGGAACTCCATGGCGAAAAGCGTTTTGCCGCAGCCCGCACTGCCGCAGATCAGGGTTGGCCTGCCTCTCGGCAGCCCTCCCTTCGTAATTTCATCGAGCCCCCTGATGCCCGTCGGGCATTTTTCAAGAACACCAACATCCTGTTTTGCCTTAGCCATGATCACCTCCCAGCAACTTTGCCGGTTGATTTATCAAAAAAACCACCGTCTTGCAATAGAAATCTCAGAAATTTTCCTGCTTGGTGTCATCCACAAAGCCCCGCATATACGTTTTGTGCGTCAAGGAGCGGTATATTGAGGATGCTTTGAATGAAGCTTGCGGACTTATGGTGTTCGACAAGATACGTCTTGAGGATATCAAAAAACGGACTGGTAGTGTAAAATATTCTGTGTAAAATTATAAGTAGCCAAAAAGGGTAGAAAAAAAGGCGCTTTTCCTTTAAAGGGTTTTTGCCCAAAAACCTTAGATCAAAGGAGAAAGCGCCATGAAACTGGAGATTACGGTAAACGAAGTTACGGAGATTTTCAAGAGCATTCAGCAGAGGCCGGAGCAACTTTTTGAGATGATACGTTTGGACATCAAAGAAGTCGTGGGTGACTATCTGACGGCGATGATGGATGCCGAGCTTACCCACTTCCTGGGAAGAGAGCCTTATGTTCGGCATAGCGGAGAAGTAAATCATCGCAATGGCTCCTATGGCCGGGGCTTTACCTTAAAGGGTATAGGTGAGGTACAGGTTAATGTTCCCAGGGATCGCAACGGGGAATTAAAAACTTCCGTCATCCCCCGGAGCAAACAGTATGAGGCAGTAGTGTCCGGTTAATCGAAAATACGCACGTCAGAAAACAAATGATAACGAATAATTAAGCATGTTTTTTCTTTTTATCGACTTGAATTTTTTTCTACCGTATCGCCACTCCAAAACCATTGGAGGGGTGGCTTATGTACACTGGCAAGACCGTATTCTCACAAGTCATGGACTATGTGCCGATGTATGAATTTCGCAAATGCATTGACCGGTACAACGGCAATTACCATACAAGCAATCACCAATGGAAAGCTCCACGACGTCAATATTCTTGACATCCTTGTTCCCGAGCCGGGTGCCTTCTACATCATGGATCGTGGTTATCTGGACTTCGCAAGGCTCTATTTCTTTACCCAACTCCTCTCCTTTTTCGTCACGCGGGCCAAGAAAAACACCAGGTTCCGAAGAAGCTACTCCCATCCGGTGGATCAAACAGCATCTCCGCATTAAGGCTTTCTACGGTACTTCCGAAAATGCGGTAAAGACGCAAATCTACTGATCCCTCCCCAATTGTGACACAGTCTCGAAGGGAGGGGGAACATCTCTTTGCAGCAGCACCCTAACGGCGCTGCAGGAGGGCGATAACCTCGATATGGCCGGTTTGGGGAAACATATCGATCGGCTGCAGACAAGACAGGAAAAAACCGGCATCAACAAGATAGCGGATGTCCCGCGCCTGCGTCGTCGGATTGCAGGAAATATAGATGACCTTCGTCGGCGCCATGCCTTTCACCGCCTCCAAAACTTGCCGGTCACAACCGGTGCGGGGCGGATCCAGAATGATGATATCGGCTTGCGCACTACCACGCGCCAACTGCTGCTTCATGACCCTGCCCACATCCCCCGGCAGGAAAAGGGCATTATTAAAACCCGCTTCCCGCAAATTTTTTCTGGCGGCTTGCACCGCGCCGCCGTTCACATCTATGCCCAGGATACTGCCAGCCGCAGCCGCCAGAAAAAGCGAAAACAGCCCTGCCCCACAATATCCGTCCAGCACCCTTTCACCGCCCTTCATGTCAGCCAGCAGCAACACCTGATCCACCAGACCATCCACCAGGGAGGTATTGACCTGGAAGAAACCGTCATAGGCAACGGCCAGTTGCATATCCTTGACCATCCTGGTCAATATAGGAGGCGCCTCGGATGCGTCGGGTACGGGGATAATGCACCCCTCTGCGAGGGAAGCCCAAATGGGTTGCCTCTCGCGCACGCCATGGCGGGAGCCGCTCTTCAGGGCCTCACGCAGAGCCTGACAGGAATCATTGATGCTTTCCGCCACGATTTCACACCGGGTGATATCCAGAATCTTGTTTTCCTCTCTCGACCGGAAGCCCAAGGAAACAAACCGTCCCGCAGGCGTTGTTTTGATATGGTAATCAGCCTTGCCCCGGTAATGTAGCTGACTGGGCGAAGGGATAATCCGGCGCACCGGCGGCGCCTCACATTTTCCCAGGCGGGCGAATATTTCGCCGACCTGCTTTTCCTTAAGAGCTAATTGCTGCTCATATGCCATGTGCTGCAACTGACATCCGCCACAGAAGCCATAGTAGCGGCAAACAGGTTCGCTGCGTCCGGCAACGGGTTTTAGGAGACGCCTTAATTGCCCGAGAGCAAAATTTTTACGGACGGATCTTATCTCCACTGCCACTTCCTCGCCCATCATGGTAAAAGGCACAAAGACGACCATACCCCGCGCCCGCCCCACACCAGCGCCGCCGAAGGCGACATTGTCAATCGTCATTTCCACTGCCTCGCCGGGCTGCAAAACATCGTTTGCCATCGCTTACCTCCCCCTTTTCGCTACTCCTAACATTTCGCATTTGCCTTTACAAGCAAGGCGAATACTGGTAATCATCGCCGTATTAAATCATGCTTCTTGAATTCATTAAGGAAAATCATGCATTCTAAAGAACGTACCTCCCTGCTCTGCCCAAACTGCCGCAAGCTGATTAGCGCCGATGAACCCGCTTGCCCTTATTGCGGCTTAAGCAAACCCGGCGCGCAGGGTTTTTTGGCCAATAGCCTAAGCGCCCTGGCGCCGGAAATGACCAACATCATCATCTACGTTAATGCAGGTTTTTTCCTCCTGTCGCTACTCATCAGCGCCTCCGGCATCACGCTCACGGCCAACCCCTTTACCATTTTTTCCCCGTCCCAGGAGGGACTCTTCCTCCTGGGAGCGACGGGAACCGTACCCATTACCGCCTTCGGCAGATGGTGGACCTTGATTTCCGCCTCCTATCTGCATGGCAGTCTCATGCACATTTTTTTTAATATGATGGCCGTCGCCCAATTAGGACCCTTCGTAATACAGGAATACGGCGTCAACCGTTTTTGTGTCATTTATGCTCTGACCGGGGTGGCCGGTTTTTTCATTTCCTTCCTCGCCGGGATTCCTTTTACGATCGGCGCTTCCGCAGCTATCTGTGGTTTGATCGGCGCCATCGTCTATTACGGAAAAACCCGGGGCGGCTCATATGGTGAAGCCATTTACAAGCAAGCGCTAGGCTGGATTGCCGGGTTGTTTTTTTTCGGGATTCTGGTTCCCGGTATCAATAACTGGGCACATGGCGGCGGCCTTGCGTCGGGCATTTTGCTTGCCTGGTGGCTCGGCTATCTGGAACAGCAAAGGGAAACTCTTTTTCACAGGAGATTGGCGCTGGCCTGCATCGGCCTCACGGGGCTCGCCTTGCTTTTTGCTTTGCTGCAGACAGCCTACGTTTATTTATAAGAAAAATAACTTACCTTAAGGATAAAAAACGTGATGAACATTGCTGACGTAGTGGGATTATTCGCTGCGGGGCTGGGAACTATTGCCACTGCGCCGCAGGTTATCAAGGTTTACCGGACAAAGAATACCCAGGATCTCTCTCTGGGAACATTTGGCATGGTGACGGGAACTCTTTTCTTGTGGTTCATTTACGGGCTCATGGTTCATTCCCTGCCGATCACGATCGGCAATGCGCTGGGTTTTTCTTTCAACCTCTATATCGTCATCATGAAAATCAAACTCGGGTGACCTCCCCTTGGAGATACTGAAAAGGGCCGGAATCATAAAATGAGAATGAAGAAGCAATGACTGGGGAAATAAAATCTCAGATCGATTTAATCGCCCATAACATCAGGGAAAAAGCCCGGCAGTGCGGGCGTGCCCCAGAGGACATCAAACTGCTGGCGGTTACTAAAACCGTCCCCCCGGAACGGATCATCGCCGCCTTGGATGCCGGGATCGGAACCCTTGGAGAAAACTACATCCAGGAAGCCTTGCCCAAGATAGCCACCCTGGTCGAATTGGGTAAGTCAACGGAATGGCACATGATCGGCCACTTGCAGACCAGAAAGGCGGCCTTGGCGGTCCGGCATTTTACGATGATCCATTCCGTTGACAGTTTGGAACTGGCGCTGGAAATTAACAAACGCGCCCAAAAGGAAAATCGTCTGGTCAAAGCCCTGATCGAGGTAAATACCGGCGGCGAGCCGACAAAGGACGGCGTGGCGCCAGACGAAGTGCTGGCCCTGGCGCTGGCCATGAGCAAGCTGGATAATGTCGCACTGCGGGGCCTGATGACGATGCCGCCCTGGTTTGAAGATCCAGAAAAAATGCGGCCTTATTTCCGATGTCTCCGGGAACTTAAGCAGGGGCTGCAGGCAGCGGGAATTCCGCCAGCGCAAATGCAGGAGCTCTCCATGGGAATGTCCGGCGATTATTTGATCGCCATAGAAGAGGGAGCCACGATCATCAGGATTGGTCAGGGCATCTTCGGCAAGAGGCCCAAAAGAGGTTGACTACTCAACAATTGCGCCATAAAAGGATTGACAACTTTTTTCTTTGCCGTGATAATGCGCACATCGACCTGTTAAGGACAAGGAGCTGCATCTTCCATGAATAGTTCGGCTTTTCACAAAATCAGTTATGGTCTTTATCTGATCAGTTCCATTCACGGCGAAAAAATGAATGGTCAGATTGCGAACACCGTTGTCCAGATTTCGTCGGAACCGCCAACGCTGGGGATAGGCATCAACAAGCAGAACCTAACGCACGATTTCATTAAGGAAAGTGGTAAATTTGCCGTTTCCATCCTGACGATTGCGACCCCCATGACCTTCATCGGACGCTTCGGCTTTAAGTGTGGCCGTGATCTGGAAAAGTTCGAGGGC
>Ga0082335_1009877_pt1 | contig 10073 bp, 10 predicted proteins | sample Subgrocontami58m_FD_72375 | JGI IMG/M metagenome (GOLD analysis project Ga0082335, IMG submission 72375) | Subsurface groundwater microbial communities from S. Glens Falls, New York, USA - GMW37 contaminated, 5.8 m (SPADES assembly) (version 2) ... | reverse complement strand
CATGCGCGAGCGCAGGCCCTCCTCACCCCTGTGCCGCGGCGAACCGATGACCACCAGATCGGCAGCGACCTCGCCGGCGACGGCAAGTACCGTTTCGGCCGGATTGCCGAAGCGCAGCACGGACTCGCAGGCCAGGCCGCGTTCCTTGCAGCGCGATGCAACCGCGGCCAGTTCGCGTTTCGCGTCGTTCTCCAGCATGCCTTCGACGTAGCCGCCGAAGGCGTCACGCGTCGAAGCGTTATTGAGCCAATCGTCGCCCTGCATGCCGGCCCAGAACTCGGGCACGACGAGGCAATGGACGATGGTGGTGGTGCCGGGCAGGGCAAACTCATGGGCGAGCGCTTCCGCGGCCAGCGCGCCGGGAGTGCCGTGGTGGCAGAGAAGCAGTTTCAGTGGTGTCGTCATATCCGGCAAATGAAAAGTCCCGCCCCAACCCGACAACAACGCGGGCGGGACGGGACATCTGCTACGGCAGCAAGAGGCCTACTTGCCAACCACCAGGACGATGCCGATGGCGATCAGCAGCGCGAAAATCAGGGAGCCGAGGTCTTCCCTGCGGTCGCTGACGAAAATCGACAGGCTGGTGCCGCGCTCGAACTTTTGTTCCGACATGATCCCTCTCCTTAAATGAATTCCTTGATGAACAGCAGCACCACGATCAGCGAGCCCACGGCCTTTGCCGTACCCACCACGCCGCCGATGATCAGCGGCGTGCCGCCGGCCTGTTTCAGCGCCGCCATGGTGATCTGCATGCCGAGGCCGATGAGGCCGATGGAAAACAGCCAGGCCAGCCAGTCACGGAAAGCGCCGATGGTCTTCGAGCTGTGATAGGCCGCCTTGCTCGCCTTGTCGATCGCGCCGGCGGCAACGGCATCCAGACCCTTCATCTTGCCGACTGCCTTGAGCAGTGTTTCCTGCTCGCGATTACTCACCTTCCTGTTGGCGATCAGCTCGCTCAGGCCCTTGTAGGCATCCTCCGGCGTGGCCTTGCGCTGGCCGATGACGATCGCCTTCTCGGTGAAGTGATCCTGCAGTTGCTTGGCGCCGGCCGCTTCCTTCAGACGCGTCAGCTCGGCTTCGATGGCCCGGGTCTCCTTGCCCTTGAGCAGCTTGTCTTCCTTGATCTGCTCGCTGCTGAAGTACTTGCCCTGGTAGTGGCCGGAGGGCGTGAAGGCGCCCAGGGTGGACAGCAGGAACAGCAGGATGAAGCCGAGCACGAACACCGGGAACTTGGCGAACAGTACCTTGCCCAGATCGACCTTCTCGGCGCCGACCTCGTGCTTGACGTACCAGGTGGCAAGCCAGAGCACAACGATGGGCAGGAACAGCACGCGAGTGATGTTGAAGATTTCGGCGACCTTCAGCGTTTCGATGCCGTGCGGGTCGAAGGCCAGCGCCGCGCCGGCGACCTGCGCCGAATTGAGGATGCCGGTACCGGCCCAGGCGCCGAACTGCACCGGACCCATGCCAAGCATGTGGCCGATGGTCGGGAAGAGGAACATGCAGCCCACACCCCAGACCAGGATGGTGCCTATGGTGTAGGCAATCTCGCCGGCCTTGGCATTGACCACCGGCGAAGCCGCCACCGCGGCCGAGACGCCGCAGACACCGACGCCCGAAGCAAGCACCGCCGTCATCGAATTGCCGGTGTTCATGCGCCGCCCCATGTACAGCACCACGCCGATCGAGCCGAGCACGAAGACGCCGATCATCAGCACCGATATCAGGCCGAGTTGCGCCAGCTCCGTCGCGCTGTAGAGCGCGCCGAGCAGAATCACGCCGGTCTTGAGGAAGAAGCGCGCGGTGCGCACGCCGTTCGCCGCCCAGTCGGGAATCTTGAACACGTTGACGATGACGATGCCGATGACGATGCCCAGCACCACGTAGTTCAGGTTGAAGATGGTGGCGAAGTTCCAGCCCAGCGTGGGCTGCGCGTCGCGGCCCCAGTTGGCGAAAACCGGATCGAGACCCCAGCGCACCAGGAAGGCGATGAGCAGCATGTAGGCCATGCCGGGAAAGATCGACAGGTAATAGTCGGGGTTGCCTTCCTTCGGCGACCACACCATGATCAACAGGCCAAGCAGGCTGGCGACGCCGCCGAAGATGTAGCACATGTTCGACTGGAAGGCCTTGGCCTCGTCGAACTTCGACTTGGGCATCTTCATGTCCGGTGCCGGCTTGTTTTCGGCCGCCGCTATTTCGGTGGCAACGCGCAGTTCCGCGTCGAACTTCTCCTTGACCTTCATGTGGTCGGAGTAGGCACTGCGTTGCAGGGATTTCTGCACGCCATCGAGGCTGCCGCCGGTGTTGAGCCAGCCCCACAGCAGCATGACCACCCCGATGATCAGCAGCGCCGGTGATTTCCGTGTATAGACCATTCCTGTTCCTCCTCTGCCGCTTGTTGATAAAACACCGGGGACGCGCGTGACGCCCCCGGTGTCTGGAGACCGAATATCACGAGGACTCAGTCCATCGGCAACTTGCGGGCCTTCCAGTCGGGAACGCCATTGCGGTACCAGTGCACGTTCTTGTAGCCGGCCTTGGCCATCACCACGGCCGCCTTGTAGGACTTCCAGCAGGTGCCGGAATTGCAGAACACCACGTAGTCCTTGCTCTTGTCGGCGATCTTGCCCATGTCGTACTTGTCCTGGGCCGCATCGAAGCCGGCATCCTTCGCGCTCTTTTCCGGATCATAGGGCACCGAGATGGCGCCCTTGATGGTGGCTTCGGCAAACTCGTTGGCCCGGCGCGTGTCGATCAGCACCGCACCCTTGGCCTGCAGATCCTGCACCGCCTTGGCCTCGACCAGCTTGACGCCGGCCGGTGCCGTGGCCGGCGTTTCCTGGGCAAGCGCGCCGCCGCCGGCGATCAGAAAACCGCAACCGACGAGCGTGATGAATGACTGCTTGATGATGTGCATGATTCTCCTCCTCCGTAAATGCGATCCGCGGCGGGCGCCACGTCCAGGTGAAAGCATCGGCAAACGCCGCCGACTATTCGATGTCGTTTGGCGTGTCGCGTAATCAGACTACGGAACGATTCATCATCAATCAAATGTTTTGATTTGCGGATTAATGGCGTCTGTGTCCATGCCTGCCGCATGCGAGGCACGAACCACCGTGACGGTGCACGGTGCCTCGGCCGCCACGCGCGCGGACACGCTGCCGAGAACCCGCCGCAAACCCGAACTGCCGCGCGCGCCGATGATGATGTGGTCGGCGTGGCTGGCGCGGGCATGGTCGATCAGCCGCGCCGCCACGTCGCTGCCTTCGAGCACATGAAAGCGCAGTTGCTCCCGTGGCAGGCCGAGGGGCTGCGCCCAGTGGTGAAGCTCCACCAGCCGCCGCATGTGCAAGCCGCGCATGATCTCGGCGCCCTCCTCCTGCTCGGTGAGCAGCGAGGGCTCCAGCACGCTGATGCAGCTCATCCGCCAGTGGCGCTCGCCACCGATGATGCGTCGCGTCGCGTCGCGCAAGGCCTGGAACAGGACCGCACTGTTGCAGTCGGTATCGACCGCGACCAGGACATGCGGCGCCAGCGCCAGGTGTGCGGTTGGCGTTCTGCGCGCGGGCGCCGCCGCGGACAGCGTCGCCAGCCAGCGTTTGGCCGCGACCAGCAGGCCCGCGCGCTTGCCGCGGCTACCACGCTCGGTCAGCGCCACCTGGCCGGGATGGGCCAGATCGTGCGCTACCTGTGCCGCCGTGGCGTAACGGGCCTCGGCGTTCACTTCGAGGCAATGCAGGATGATTTCCTGCAGCCACTCAGGCAAATCGCCGACGATGCGGCGCGGCGGCAGCGGATCGAGATAAAGGCGCCGACGCAGACCGGACATGCCGGTCGGTTCGCCGAAAGGCAGCCGACCCGTCGCCAGCAGGTAGAGGATCACGCCGAGCGAAAAGACGTCGCTGCGCGGATCGCCGCGCACGCCGGCGATCTGCTCCGGCGAGATGTAGGCGGCGGTACCCAGCGGCCCTTCGGATTCCGCCTCGGCCAGGTCGGGAAGGTGGCCGTGACAGGCCAGCCCGAAATCGATCAGAACCGTCCGGCCATCCTCGCGCAACATCACGTGCGAAGGCTTGAGATCATGGTGCACCACTTCCTGGCGATGCAGCTCGTGCAGTGCCGACGCCAGCCCGGCGCCGAGGCCGGCGACCTCGGCGGCCGACAGCGGCGCGTGCGCCGCACAGTCGGCAAGCGACGTGCCGCGAATGAGTTCCATGACCAGATACGGGCCGAAATCGCTTTCGCCGCTGGCAAACAAGCGGGGCACATGCGGTCCGGCGAGCCGCCCGAGGATCATCTGCTCGACCTCGAAGCCGGCATAGCAGGCCGGATGGCTGCCGAACTCCAGCTTCGGCACCTTGAGCAGGCCGGCCTCGCCGCCGGCCGTTGGCGCAACGCGATAGAGCACCGCCATGCCGCCCTCGCGCAGCTTCTCCTGCACGTAGTAAGCGGCGATCTCGGTGCCCGGCCTGAGATGCGCGGCGCTCTCCATTCACTCTCCCCTTTGCAGTCGCAGCGCCAGCCGCTGCGGCAGGCCGGCCGCGACGATCTTGCGCGCCGCGGCCGGGTGGTCGTAGGGTACGCGGAAATACGTCAGCATGCGCTCGCCTTCATCATAGAGCGCATACGCCGCCGCGTTGTTGCCGTCGCGCGGCTGACCGACGGCACCGACGATCGCCAGCCAGCGCCGGCGGCCGGCCAGGGGTATGGGCACGCCCGGTACCGGCTGGAATCGACAGACTCCGCCGCCGGCCTTGAAGAACAGCGCCGAGTGGTGCACATGTCCGGCGAAGGTCACCGCCGCCTGCGCGGCGTCCATGCAACGTCCCGCCTGTGCCTTGCTGGCGATGTAATCCCATTTGTCGGGCGCATCGGCACTGGCATGGACAAACAGGAGCTCGCCGTGCCGCGCGGTATAGGGCAGGGACGCCAGGAAATCGCGCTCGGCGCCGCCCAATTGGGCACGCGTCCAATAGGTCGCGTCGCGGGCGGTGAAGTTCATGTTCTCGCACAAGCCCCCCAGCGCCGCCTCGTCGTGATTGCCTCTGACCAGCAGCGCGCCCTTGGCCGCATGGTCCGCCAGCAAGGCGAGGCAAGCGATGGGATCGGCGCCATAGCCCACCAGGTCGCCGAGAAAGGCATGCTGGTCGGCGCCCTCCCGTTCGGCATGGGCCAGGCAGGCCTGCAGGGCCTCGAGATTGCCATGGATGTCGGAGAGAACCGCAATTTTCATTTGGCAAGGCACCCTGGGTACGCACTTGAGATATCAATCCGTCCCGAATCAGGACTGCTGATTTCCCTATTACATCAGGTGATTTGCCATTCGGCAAAAAGCCGGAAACAATGTGCTATGTTAGTCGGAAAGACATATATTGAATTCTCAACCATGCCACCAGAGGAGGAAGTCGCTTCATGAATCCAACCCGCAGAACAGTACTCAAGGGAGCCACTGCCAGCGGTGTCCTGGCCGGCCTGATAGCCGCCGGTGCGCTGCGCCCGACCCAGGTATTCGCCGCCGAATGGAACAAGGCAGCGTTTGAAGCCAAGGACACGGCCGGAGCGCTCAAGGGCATGGGGGCCGGTACTCCCGCCGACAGCAAGGACCTGATGCTCAAGGTGCCCGACATCGCCGAAAACGGCGCCGTGGTACCGGCCGACGTGGTCAGCAACATTCCCAATACCAGTTCGATCGCGATTCTGGTCGAGAAGAATCCATCTCCGCTATGCGCCCAGTTCACTTTCGCCAACGGTGCCTTGCCGGAGGTTTCGGCGCGCCTCAAGATGGGCCAGACCTCTCTGGTCAAGGCCGTCGCGAAAGCCGACGGAAAGTTCTATACCGCGCAAAAAGAAGTCAAGGTCACCGTCGGCGGTTGCGGCGGCTGATCACCAACGAATAGAGAAAAGGAAGACACCATGGCAGATCCGATGAAGATTCGCGCCCAGTTGAAGGGCGATGTGGCAGAGATTCGCATCCTGATGGGGCATGCGATGGAAACCGGTCAGCGCAAGGACGCCGCCGGCGCCACCGTGCCGGCCCATTTCATTCAATCGATGACGGTCGATGTCGGCGGCAAGCGGGTGATCGACGGACAGACCGGTACCTCCATCTCGCGCAATCCGGTGTTCGGCTTCAAGATGAAAGGCGCCAAGGCGGGTGACAAGGTCGTCGTCAACTGGGTCGACAGCAAGGGCGACAAGCGGACCGACGAAGCCGCGGTTGCCTGACGGATTCAATCGAAAAAAGATAACGGCGGCGGGGCATACCCGCCGCAGCCTTGACAGGAGGAGACCATGAAACACAGCCTGATTGGCGCGCTCTGCGCCGTCGCGGTGATGGGTGGTGCGTTCGCCCAGACCCCGAAAAAGCCGGTGGCAAAGCCTGCCGGCAAGGCCGCCATCGCACCGGCAGCCGAAGAAAAGGACGCGGCAACCCTCGAATTCGAAAAGTTTCGCGCCGAGATGGAAGACAGCAACCCGGCCGAATTGTTCGAGGCGAAGGGCGAGGAGCAGTGGAAGAACAAGCGCGGTCCGAAGAGCGCTTCGCTGGCCGAAACCTGCGACCTGGGCCAGGGTGTCGGCAAGGTCGAGGGTGCCTACGTCAAGATGCCGCGCTACTTCGCCGACGCCGACGCGGTGATGGACGCCGAGCGCCGCATCGTCTGGTGCATGGTGGAGAAGCAGGGCTTCAAGTTCGAGGACATCGCCAAGCAGCCTTTCGCCAATGCCAACTCCACGCCCGACATCACCAACCTGGTCACCTATGTCGCCGGCCATTCGCGCAAGATGAAAATCGACGTGCCGCTCAAGGATCCGAAGGTGCGCGAGGCCTATGAAACCGGCAAGGCCATGGCGGCCTACCGCGCCGGCCCTTATGACTTCTCCTGCAATACCTGCCACGGCGCCGATGGCAAACGCATCCGCATGCAGAACCTGCCCAATCTCAGCACACCCAAGGGCGCGATGGCGGGCGTGCAGGGCTGGCCCGGCTACCGCATGACCGGCGGCGTCATGCTGACCCACCAATGGCGCATGGGTGACTGCTTCCGCCAGCAGCGCTTCCCGCAGCCGAAATACGCCTCCGACGCGGTGGCCTATTTGCTCACCTACATGATTGGCAACGCCAACGGCCAGGTCTACAAAGGCCCGGGCATCAAGCGCTGAAAGGGAGACAGACATGACCAAGAAAATGATTCTGGCCATCGCCGCGGCCGCCCCGCTGCTGACGGCTACCCTGCCTGCCGGCGCCGACACGACGCACCGCGCCAAGGCCATCGCCGTCATCAAGAAGGACTTCCAGCCGCGCGGCCAGGCAGGCATAGACCGGCTGGCCGAGGACGGCCTGCAGGCCATCTGCAATCGCACCGGCAACAATCCGCCCGCCGCGATTGCCAATCAGTTGCAGGCCGACCAGCTTGCGGGAGTGAAGTTTCCCGCGGACGGCAAACTGCTCGGCGACTGGAAGGAGGGCGAGAAGATCGCCCAGAGCGGACGCGGCTTCACCTGGACCGACAGTCCGGGACTTCCGGTGGGCGGCAACTGCTACAACTGCCACCAGATCGCCCCGAAGGAAACCTCCTTCGGCACCATCGGCCCCAGCCTTTACCGGTTCGGCAAGCTGCGCGGCAACACGCCCGACATCCAGAAGTATGCCTACGGCAAGATCTGGAATGCCAAGGCCTTCAACCTGTGCTCGGAAATGCCGCGTTTTGGCCATGCCGGCGCCCTGAACGAACAGCAGGTCAAGCATCTCGTCGCGCTGCTGCTCGATCCCGAGTCGCCGGTCAATAAATAAGTCTCGCACTCACAAAAAGCCTGGCCACGGCCAGGCTTTTTGTTTCCTCCCACCCTGGGGGAAGCAAGTGCACTCCCATAGGATCAGCCCCCGGAGTCCGCCATGTCGTCCATGAACCGTCGTGAATTCCTGCAACTACTTGCCGCTGCTTCGGCTGCTGGCATGGCACTCGACGCACGCAGCGTGTGGGCCGCCGGCAAGGGTGACGCGCTCTACGAGCTGCCGAAATTCGGCAATGTCCATCTGCTGCATTTCACCGATTGCCACGCCCAACTGATGCCGATCCATTTCCGCGAACCGAGCGTCAACCTCGGTATCGGCGGCGCGCAGGGCAAGGCACCCCATCTGGTCGGCGAGCACCTGCTCAAGGCTTTCGGCATCAAGCCCGGCGGCATCGAGGCCCATGCCTTCACCTACCTGAACTTCGAGAAGGCCGCAAAAACCTACGGCAGGATCGGCGGCTTCGCCCATCTCGCGACGCTGGTCAAGCGTCTGCGCGCGGAACGTCCGAACGCCTTGCTGCTCGACGGCGGCGACACCTGGCAGGGCTCGGCCACGTCCTTGTGGAGCAAGGGGCAGGACATGGTCGATGCCTGCAAGCTGCTCGGTGTGGACATCATGGCCGGTCACTGGGAATTCACGCTGGGCGACAAGCGGGTACTGGAAATCGTCGAAAAGGATTTCAAGGGCAAGATCGATTTCGTCGCCCAGAACATCAAGACCAGCGACTTCGGCGACAAGGTGTTCGAGCCCTACAGCCTGCGCGAGATGAACGGAGTCAAGGTCGCCGTGATCGGCCAGGCCTTCCCCTACACGCCGATCGCCAACCCACGCTGGATGATCCCGGAATGGACTTTCGGCATCCAGGACGACAACATGCAGAAGACCGTCGAAGAAGCCCGCGGCAAGGGCGCCCAGGTCGTCATCCTGCTTTCCCACAACGGCATGGACGTCGACCTCAAGATGGCCAGCCGCGTCACCGGCATCGATGCCATCCTCGGTGGGCACACGCACGACGGAGTGCCCAAACCCGTGATCGTGAAAAACGCCGGCGGGCAAACGCTGGTCACCAACGCCGGCTCGAATGGCAAGTTTCTCGGCGTCCTGGATTTCGACGTCAGGAACGGCAGGATTTCCGACTTCCGCTACAAGCTGCTGCCGGTGTTTTCCAACTTGCTGCCGGCTGACAAGGAAATGGCGGCACTGATCGACCGGGTCCGCGCTCCGCACAAGGACAGGCTGGAAGAAAAACTGGCGGTCTCGGAAGGCCTGCTCTATCGTCGCGGCAACTTCAACGGCAGTTGGGACCAGTTGATCCTCGACGCCATCATGGAAGTCCAGGGCGCCGACATCGGCTTCTCACCGGGCTTCCGCTGGGGCACCACGATCCTGCCGGGACAAGCCATCACTTTCGAGCACCTGATGGACCAGACCGCGATTACCTACCCGAGCGCAACCCTGACCGAGATGAGCGGCGAACAGATCAAGACCATCCTCGAAGACGTCGGCGACAACCTGTTCAACCCCGACCCCTACTACCAGCAGGGCGGCGACATGGTGAGGGTCGGTGGTCTGAACTACACCTGCGACCCGAACGCGAAGATAGGCAACCGCATCCAGGACATGCGCCTTGGCGGCAAGCCGCTGGAGGCCGGAAAGAAGTACAAGGTGGCCGGCTGGGCGCCGGTGGCCGAGGGCGCCAAGGGCGAACCGGTGTGGGACGTCGTTGCCCGCTATCTGCGCGACAAGAAGACCATTGCGCCGCGCAAGCTGAACCAGCCCAGGCTGCTCGGCATGAAGGGCAATCCGGGTATCGCGTAACACCTGGTTACAAGCCGGATGGAGGGGATCGTCTAGAATTGCTTTCATGAAAACATCCTCGCGTCTCTGGCTCACCCTCCTTGCGATTGGCATCGTTGCGGCGGCCGGCTATTGGGCATGGCGCAAGTACAAGGAATACAAGAAACGGCATGGGTCTGCGCTCTGATAGAATAGGCCAATGGCAGAATTGAGGTTTCCGGACGGATTTCTTTGGGGTTCTTCGACCGCGGCCTACCAGGTGGAGGGAGGCATCGAGAACGTCGACTGGGCGCAGGCGGCGAGGGAGGGGAAAGTACCGCCCGCCGGCCGCGCCGCCGATTTTTACCACCGCTTCGAGAGCGATTTTGATATTGCGGCTAGCCTCGGCATGAACGCCCAGCGCTTCTCTATCGAGTGGGCACGCATAGAGCCGGTGGAAGGCACGTTCGATGAGAAAGAAATCGGGCATTACCGCGCG
>Ga0082335_1009876_pt1 | contig 10074 bp, 11 predicted proteins | sample Subgrocontami58m_FD_72375 | JGI IMG/M metagenome (GOLD analysis project Ga0082335, IMG submission 72375) | Subsurface groundwater microbial communities from S. Glens Falls, New York, USA - GMW37 contaminated, 5.8 m (SPADES assembly) (version 2) ... | reverse complement strand
AAGAAAAAGATTAATCTCTTGTTTAACCCTTCATTATATCTGGCTCAAAAGGGGAAGAAAGTTCTGAAATTGGTATTAAATGCAAGTACTCTCTTAGTTTTAAATTTAGAGGAAGCTCAGGCCTTACTTAAGACTAAATCTGTTAACCCTAAAAAACTGCTCATAAACCTGAACCATTGCGGGCCTAAAACTGTAGTCATCACTAATGCTGAAAAGAAGATTTATGGTTTCCACCAAAACCAATTTTATTTGGTTTTGCCTCCGAAAGTTAAAATGGTGCATACTGCGGGTGCAGGAGATGCTTTTACTTCCGGACTTCTGGCAGGAATAATCAAAGAATATTCTTTTGAAGATGCGCTGCGAGTGGGATTAGTTAATGCTGCTGCGGTGATCCAAGGTATTGGCACCAAAAATCATTTATTAACTGAAAAAGAAGCCTTAACTCAAATAAAAAAGTATAAAATTAAAATAATTAAAACTGATTGAAGATAAAATGCTGGCAAATACAAAAACTATCCTGGAAAAAGCGAAAAGAGGCGGTTATGCAATAGGCCATTTTAATATTAATAATCTAGAGATGGCCCAGGGAATTGTCCAAGCAGCTGAAAATTTAAAATCTCCGGTTATCTTAGCTACTTCTGAAGGAGCGATTGAATATGCGGGAATTAATTTTTTATTCTCTATGGCTTTTACTGCTTCGGAGCTGAGTCAAGTACCTATTGCTTTACATTTGGATCATGGAAAAGACTTGAAAATTATCAAACAAGCGATTGAGCTAGGTTATTCTTCAGTGATGTTTGATGGTTCGCATCTGCCTTTTGAGGAAAATGTTAGACTGACCAAACAAGTAGTTCAGCTGGCCCATCGCCGAGGAGTTTCCGTAGAAGCAGAATTAGGTACAATCGGAGGGAAGGAAGATTTGGTACATTCTCGAGGAATTATTTATACTGATCCTGAGAAAGCCAAAGAGTTTGTGAAAAGAACAGGCTGCGATTTCCTGGCAGTAGCTATTGGCACCTCTCACGGGGCGTATAAGTTTAAAGGTTCAGCAAAATTAAAGATAGACCTACTCAAAAAAATTAGAGATAAAGTCAAAATACCTTTGGTATTGCATGGAGCATCCGGAGTTCCTTCAGTGATGGTTAAAATGGCGGAAAAATACGGGGCCAAGTTAGAAGGAGTGAAAGGAGTGCCGGATTATGAAATTAAATTAGCGATAAAAAAAGGCATTAGCAAAATCAATACGGATACGGACTTAAGAATTGCTTTTGATGCAGGAGTGAGGAAAGCAGTGAAAGAAAGTCCTCAAGATTTTGATCCGCGCCATATCCTGGGAGAGGCTCGGGATTTAATCCGGAAAGTAGTGGAACAGAGGATTAAGATGTTTGGGAGTGCGGGGAAAGGTTTGAGGTGTTAAAATGACTAAAAAGATTTATCTGGGAGCAGACCATGCCGGATTTAAGTTAAAAGAAAAGGTTAAAAGCTGGCTAATTAAACAAAAAATTGCTTTTGAAGACTTAGGTAATTTAGTTTACGATAAAAATGATGATTATCCGGATTTTGCGGAAAAGGTAAGTAAACAGGCAGTAAAAGATAAAACTAAAGGAATACTTCTCTGCGGTTCAGCAGAGGGAATTTGTATTGCTGCCAATAAGATTAAAGGGGCAAGAGCGGTTAATCCTTCTAATCAGATTCAGGTAAGATTATCCCGAGCGGATAATGATGCGAATATTCTTTGTTTAGCGGGAGGGGGAATGCTTAGACCCATTCCCGGGATTCCTTTGGTTAAAGCTAAGAAATTGATTCTTACTTTTTTGAAAACTGCTTTTTCTGGCGAAAAGAGACATATACGAAGGCTGAACAAAATTAAAAGATTAGAGAGTTTGAAGTATTAGGCGGTAAAAATGGACAGACAGATAATTTTTCCTTCCCTCATGGCCAAAAACCAGAAAGAGTTAGATCTGTTTCTTAGAAAATTAAAGGGGACAGTCAAAGAACTGCATTTTGATGTTTCTGATGGAAAACTAGTGCCCAGCAAGGTGTTCCAGTTCCCTTTCCGGCTGAGTAAAGAGTTTACTTATAATGTGCATTTAATGGTGAAAAATCCACAAAATTGGGTTAAACAGCACGGAAATAAAGTTAAAACCATTATTTTTCATCCAGAGCCTTTGAAAGAAAAAGAAATTTCTTCTTTGATTAAGCTAATTAAGAATAAACATAAAAAAGCGGGATTGGCGTTAAAGCCGGAAACCAAAGTCCGGTTTGTTCAGAATTATTTAGGTTTAGTGGATTATATTTTAGTTTTAACTGTACATCCTGGCTTTTATGGAGGCAAGTTTCTTCCAGCTCCATTGAGGAAAATTAAAGAAATTAAAAAAATAAATCCTCATCTGAAAGTAATTGTAGATGGGGGAATGAATCCGAAAACGATTAAGTTAGCAAAGAAAGCTGGTGGGGATTATTTTATCTCCGGGAGTTATACAACCAATGCAGATAAGCCTAAGGAAAAGATAAAAAGCTTAATAAAAGCGGTTAAATTCGTTTATTGAAAAAGAGGTAATTACTATGTTAAAAAAAGAAAAAAGAGAAGATGCTTGGATATTTTGGTTAGCAATTGTATTAAGTATAATTGGGGTTATTGCTATTGTAATGATGGCTTTAAGAGTATTGGATATAATATAATGTAAACTTAGAACATGGTAAAAGCAATAATTAAAGCAGTTGCTATTTTGGATTCCGTTTTAATCATGATGACTGCAGTTTGGGTATTGGTTGGCGTTTATCGCGGTCTAGCACAAATGGATTTATGGTATAATTATGTTTATGTAATTTTAAACATACTTACATTGATTTTAAATTTAAAGATAATCAACACTAAGATATGAAAAAAATAACTTCAATTAAAGAACTGCAATTGAAAGCCAATACTATTCGGCAGGATATTATTACTATGCTTGCTGAGGCAGGTTCAGGCCATTCCGGAGGCCCATTGGGATTAGCAGATATTTTTACTGCTTTGTACTTTAATTTACTCAATCATAATCCTAAACAACCAGGTTGGGAAAAAAGAGACAGATTAATTCTTTCTAACGGCCATGTCTGTCCCGTCCGCTATGCAGCAATGGCTCGGGCAGGTTATTTTCCGATAAGCGAATTAGCTACGCTAAGAAAGCTTGGTTCTAAATTGCAGGGGCATCCCAGCAGATTAGACTTGCCCGGATTGGAATTGTCTACCGCTTCTTTAGGTCAGGGATTAGGAGTAGCAGTAGGAATGGCGCTGGCTGCCAAGTTGAAAAAACAAAAACATAAAGTGTATTGTATAACTTCTGATGGCGAGCATGATGAAGGAAGTACATGGGAAGCGATTAATGCCGCAGCAAAATGGAAATTGAATAATTTGATTAACATTATTGATCGGAATAATATCCAAATCTCTGGTTATACTAATGAAATCTGGCCTTTAGAGCCTTTGAAAAAGAAATATGAAGCTTTCAATTGGAAAGTGTTTGAGGTTGACGGGCATAATTTCAAGCAGATTATTTCTGCGGTAAATGCAGCTAAGAAAGTTAAAGATAAGCCAGTTTGTATTATTGCTAAAATTATTCCAGGAAAGGGAGTTTCGTTTATGGAGAATAAGTTTGAATGGCATGGGAAAGCTCCTAATGCTGAAGAAGCGAAGAAAGCTTTGGCAGAATTGGAGAATGAGAAAGAAAGGTTAGGTGGAAGGAAATGAAGAAACTATTAATACTGTTTAGTTTGCTAGTAATGGGAGCGTTCCTGATGGGATGCGCACCCCAAAGTGCGGAAGATAAATTAGTTGCAGGAGATATTACTTCGACCGAAAAAGCACAGCTTCCTTCGGATATGAAAGAAGAGGGGATTGCACTGGCAGGAAAAGCGGTTGATTTCAGTGGTTGCACTGATCCTGATTCCACCAGCATATTTGATAAGAATTCTTTACTCACTAAAAGTACGACCACTTACGCTGGCGGATCTAAAGAAGACAAATGTTATACTTGGAATAAAGGAACTCCGCAGGAGAAGACGCGGTTGATTGAAGGTACGTGTAAAAATAAGAAATTTAGGTATTGGTATGCTACCTGCAGTGATTATCTGGGGAAAGATTTCAAATGCGAGGAAGGGAAGTGTATTCTTGGTTCTTCTAAAAAATGTGCCAATTCTTGTATTATAAGTTATGAATTGGGAGATACCAAAGAGATGGTTTCATTGCCTCTCAATAAGATTGCTGTACTAAAAAATAAAGGTTTTTTTGATCAACTATATCTTGAAGCAACTGAAGCAATTGAAATAACCGATAATTATTGTAAGCTTAGTATCCATTTCTGTTCTACTAAAGAGGGTAATTACGATTGTGCAAAATCATCTTCAAAACTGTTTCTGTCTAAACAAGAAGGAGACACCAACACGGGCATTTTTACATTAGAAGGAATTAAATGCGATAATTTTAGATATGAAATGTATAAAAATGGAGTTCAAATTGAAAATTCAGAGGCAAAGACATATCCTGAAAAAGTGATTTCATGCATAGATCAGGATTATGATGGAATTTATACTAAAGAAACCGTAGTAGAGTACTCACAAAATAAAGATGGCTCTGTTAGCAAAAAAGAATTTATAGATAGTTGTTCCAACGAGAATTACGTAAACGAATTTGTTTGTATTAATGGCATTCACAGTAGTAAAATTGTAAATTGTGAGCAAGGGTGCAAAGAAGGAGCATGTGGTAGTGGAAATTTAAATGTTGTTGGAAAGAAGAGCCCCTTACCAGAATCACCATCGCTACCGGATTTAGTTTATCCAAAGAACGATGAATTAGAGATAACACCGGTGGAATTATCTTCAGAAAAAATAAAAGTTTTAGTTCCTCAAGGATATGAAGCATATGGACAAAAAACGTTGAAAGATTTACAATATTGCTCAATTCTTGTTCCCGAGTTTGTGGGAATAAGCTCGTATTGGGGAGAGGTTGGAACAAAAGTTTATATCTCGAAAGATGGAAGTAGTTTAGGTTCGCAAGGAAATGGATGGTTGTTTTATAAGAGGTGTCAAGAGTGTATTGATATAGATTTAAAAGATGTTAAAGACAATGTTGAAGGGGGATGGTTATATGAATCAAGTCCTGAGTATTGTTCTAACTCTCACGAATTTACTCATTATGTTCTTGACAATACTATAATCCCTGGTTGGGCGAATGAGGGTATTGCTGAATATACACAAATAACTACCCAAGCTGGAGCACTGCCAAATATTGAATGTCAAGAGAATGGTTGGTATGGTTTTGATTATTGGAGTAATGATAACACTGAGAAATTGTTCTCCTATTCTGACCTTTCGAAAGATATTGATTCTGAGTTTGGGGCGGGTGCTAAATGGTATCATACTGCGATGTGTTTCTGGGAATTCTTTGATGATAAGTTCGGTAAAGACAAAAGAAAAGAAGCATTTCAATTATTAAGAAATAAATACACTGCGGCCATAGACAGTTATCAAGTATTTAAATTGAAAGATGGAACTCTTATTAGTGTACCTAATGAAACAAGCTTTTTTATTGAAAATGTGTTGTTTGAAGTAGTTGATAAGAATGAATTAGAACCACTTTTAAAACAGTTTGGGTTTGAGGAAGGAATAGATTATGAAGCCAGTAATTAACCTAATCCTGAAATAAAACTAATCATTACCAAAACCCACCCGCAATAAACTGACTAAGCCATGATCAAAACCCGTAACCCCCATAGTGTAATTTCAAAGCACAAACTTTATAAATATATCACCATTATGATAATAGTTATCAGCATAATGATATAACTTACAAATGGCTTTATTAAAAACACTAACACAACCGGAAATAAGAACACTCTTTGGTAAGCGGGAGTTAGTGATAATTAGAAAACAGTTGTTAGGGGTGCCTTTAAAAGGCTCAGAAAAAACTCGGCTTTCCCGCGACATCCGCAAAAAGTTTGAAGCCATTGCCCTACTGATTCCTTCAATCAAAGAGTTTGAACTTAAAAAAGGGGCAGAAATTAAAAGATTAGTTGAAACAGCAAAAGAGACCATTCTAGAAACTAAATTTTTTCCACGCATAAAGAAGATTATACTCTTTGGTTCTATGGCCGAAAACAAACCCACGCTTCTTTCTGATATTGACTTAGCAGTAGAGTTTACTTCTCTAGCCGAAGGAGAGGCTACTCTTTTCCGGAGAGAAGTGCTTGGCCAATTAAGCGAGAAATTAGATGTGCAGGTATATAATCAATTACCTATAAAAGTTAAAAAAGAAATAAATGAAAAAGGGAAAGTGATTTATAGTAATTGTGAATAATTTTCGAATATCATTCACAATTACTAATACCAAATGTGTGGATAAATGTACGGATATTTAACACATTTGGTATATGAACGAACGCATTAAAGATAAGATTAAAGAAATCTACCTCAAAATTAGGAAAGAAAATGACCCCCTTAGAACTAAATTTTATTCTCCAGCAAGGGGAAGGGCAGTTTATTGAGTTTAAAGAAGATTTTGATAAGTCCCTCGCTAAAGAAATTGTAGCTTTTGCTAATGCGCAAGGCGGGAAAATATTTTTAGGCATTACCGACCAAAAAGAAGTCAAAGGGATAAAAATAACAAATTCGTTTAAATCACAAGTCCAAGATGTAGCCAGAAACTGTGATCCAACCATCAAAATAAAAATGGAAGAGTTTGACAATATACTTATTGTTGAAGTTGATGAAGGGACAAATAAACCTTATACTTGCTCTAATGGTTTTTATCTGAGAAATGGCCCGAATTCCCAAAAATTAACCCGAGACGAAATTTTAGACTTCTCTATTGAGGAAGGCCGAATAAGTTTTGATGAGCAAATTTGTAATCAATTTGATTATCCAACAGATTTTGATCCTCTTAAATTAAAAGAATATCTACAATTAACCAAGCTTACCAATAATCTTCCCACAGGGAATTTATTAATCAATCTTAAAGTTGCCAAAAAGATAAAGAATGAGATTAAATTTAACCATGCTGGAGTATTATTCTTTGCTAAAGAGCCAGAAAAATTCTTTATGACCTCTAAAGTAGTTTGTGTAGACTATCAAACCAATGAAAAAGTTAATATCTTAGATAAAAAAATATTTGACGAAGGCATTATCAGAAATATACAGAATTCTATCAATTATGTGAACAAGCATATAGATGTGCGCTTCGAGATCAAAACAGCTAGACGTAAAGAAATTCCTCAATATCCACTTGAAGCATACCGAGAATCAATTGTTAATGCTATTATGCATCGGGACTATTTTCAAAAATCGGGAGAAATTACCGTGGAAGTATTTAGGAATAAAATCATAATCTCAAATCCCGGTGGATTAGTTAAATGGCTTAAGCCGGAAGATTTTGGGAAAATCAGCAGTCCCCGAAATCAGCTTATTGCAGAACTGCTCTCTAAGACAGAATTGGTTGAAAAGCTAGGTACTGGAATTAACCGGATGAAAAAAGCTATGGCCAATGCAGGCTTACCTGAACTTCTATTTAGTTTCAACTCTTTTTTTTCTATCACTTTACTTGATGCGACTAAAGGACAAGGTGGAGATGTCTCTAAAGATACCCCCCAAGATACCCCCCAAGATACCCCCCAAGTTTTAACCGGATTAGAGCGGAATATTATTAATGAGATTAAAAAGAATAATAAACTCTCTCGAAAAGAATTAGCCGTAATATTGGGCATTAGTACCGATACTGTTAAAGAATACTTAGAAAAGCTGAGACATAAAAGAGCACTAATCAGAGTTGGCAGGACCAGTGCTGGGCATTGGGAGGTAAAATGACTCAATTAACAACCGTTAAACCAGAACTAAAATCCACCCGCGAGGGTTACGGACAAGCACTATTGGAATTAGGTAAAGAAAACCATAAAGTGGTAGCTCTCTGCGCAGATTTAGTGGAATCTAATTGTCTGCATCCGTTCATAGAAAAATATCCGCAGAGATTTTTTCAATGCGGAGTAGCTGAACAAAACATGGTTGCGATGGCAGCTGGGCTGGCTTTGGAAGGGTTAATACCTTTTGCATCTTCGTTTGGAGTGTTTCTGCCCATGCGCTGCTTAGATCAAATAAGAGTTTCTGTCTGTTACAACCAAGCTAAGGTCAAGTTAGTTGCTACCCATTGCGGTTTAGCTACGGGAGAAGATGGAGCTACACATCAGGCGATGGAAGATGTTTCTGCACTGAGAGCAATTCCAAATATTACTATTATTGAACCTTGCGATTATTATCAAGCGATACAAGCCACTAAAGCGGCAGCGAAATGGGAAGGTCCAATTTATTTACGTCTACATAGAGAAAAGTTTGCCAGTTTAACCTCTGAAAAAGATTCTTTTTTAATCGGCAAAGCCCAGATCTTACAGAAAGGAGAGAAATTGACCATTATTGGTTCTGGGCCGATATTGAGCGAAGTTTTTATAGCAATAAAAAAATTAAATTTTAAACCGGAAATAATTAATTGCCCCACCATAAAGTCTTTAGACGAGAAAACAATTTTAGATTCTGTTCGGAAGACAGGAAAAGTTTTAGTAATTCAAGATCATCAGGTTTATGGTGGTTTAGGCAGCGCAGTAGCAGAATTGCTGGCAGAGAAATATCCCGTAAAAGTAAAAATCATGGGAATGCCAGACAAGTTCGGCGAATCCGGAAAGCCTGAAGAGTTATGGGAAAAGTATGGGTTGGGTGCGAAAGGAATAGTTAAAGAAATTAAATTATTATTGAGATAGACTAAAAATGTTTATTTGAAGAAAAAGATTAAATTAAGAGGTTGTTTAAAGATGAAAAAATTATTAGTGTTGTTAAGTTTGTTCGTTATTGTTTTATTTTTAGTTAGTTGCACACCAACAGAAGAGGTTAGCACAGGAGATGTTGAAGAAGCAGCTTTAGCTGGTCAGGCCGTGGCTGGAAATAAGTGTATAGTCAATAAAGAAACTAAGCAAGTGACTTATACTTACTATCACCAAAAACTGAAAAAATATGTGGCGCAGTCGGTTCCACAGTTTAAATGTTTAGACGAATCACAATTGCAAGAGAATTATTGTAAAGGAAAGAATCATCTGACTAAAAAGACTAGCTGTTCTGCAGGGGCAGTTTGTAAAGATGGTGCCTGTATAACGAAAGAGATTATTGAAGAAAGCAAGGTTAATTGTGTGGATTCTGATAATGGTTTGGATTTTTTTACGAAAGGAACTGTTATCTCTTCTGAATATCCTGAAGGGATAGAAGATTACGGTTATACTTATACTACAACTGACAAAATTTATTTGCATGAAGGAACCTGTGCTGATAATAAATATAAAGCCATATCTAAGAACTGCGCTGAGTTAGGAAAATATGAATATAAAGATGGTGCTTGTGTCTGTACCCCTAATTGTGCTGGTAAAACTTGTGGTGAAGATGACTGTGGTGGTAGTTGTGGTGGCTGCATTAAGGGATATTATTGCGAGAATAATATTTGTAAAAAAAAGTGTGAGACATATACCGGACTTGGAACATACACTGTTTCTATCTGCGACAAGATTAGCTATAATAATGTAACGTTTGAGATAAAAGATATGCATATCCAAAAGCTTAACAATAGCATGATAAAGGTAGAAAACGGAATACCTACTAACCCTTTAGAAGAATATAAAATCTTAAAAGGTAATGTTTTTGGAAAAATAACTTATTTCACACCAGGAAAAGAAAGCTCGCAAACTCCTACTTCAAATGGGTTACACCTTAAGTATACTCTTGATAGATTTGCAGGACCTTTTCTTACTGAATTAGGTTTAAATCTTTACTTGCACAATCTTTCATTAGTAAATCCAAACTTACCACTTTATGACCCATTGATTTTAGGTGCTACAATTAGTGTATACCCAGATTGTAAACCACTCTTAGAATTATGTGAGAATATAATTGATGAAACACCCGAATTACCAACTCCAGCTGTAGGTAACCCTTGTCATTCTTTATGTTATTATACAACAAATGAACCAACTAAAGATTATGCTATTAAAGAGAATATAATTATTTCTA
>Ga0082335_1009871_pt1 | contig 10077 bp, 9 predicted proteins | sample Subgrocontami58m_FD_72375 | JGI IMG/M metagenome (GOLD analysis project Ga0082335, IMG submission 72375) | Subsurface groundwater microbial communities from S. Glens Falls, New York, USA - GMW37 contaminated, 5.8 m (SPADES assembly) (version 2) ... | reverse complement strand
GGTCGCGCGCCGTCGAATAATGGCTGGGCGCCGGGCCCTCGAAGTAGCCGCTGGAATTGAGGAAGTTCGTGTCCTTGAGACCCATGCGTTGCGCCGTGCGGTTCATCATCGCCGCGAACTGCTCCTCGGTGCCGCCGATGGCCTCCGCCAGTGCCACCGAAGCGTCGTTGCCGGACTGGATCACCATGCCCTTGAACAGGTCGTCGACCGACACGCCCTTGTTCACCGGCACGAAGCTGCGCGAACCCTGGGTACGCCAGGCGCGTTCGGACACGGTCACCGGCTGCTGCAGGTCCAGGCGCTTCTGCGCCAGCGCCTCGGCGACGAGGTAGGTGGTCATGACCTTGGTCAGCGACGCCGGTTCGAGTTTGAGATCGGGTTCCTGGGCGGCCAGCACCTGGCCGCTGGCGTAGTCCATCAGGAGCCAGGCGCGGGCGCTCAGGGTGGGGGCGGGAAGAACCTGGGCCTGGGCCGCGGCGGCAGCGGGTACCTCGCCGTCCTGGACGACGAGGCGCACGGGCGGCGGCTCCTCCAGTGGGTTCGCGTGCAGTGGTCGCTCTACGACGCCGCGAACGGCGAGAGCTGGCCGGCCTGCGGCGACATCGACGGTGACGGACAGGACGAGATCGTCGTCGGCCTGGGTGCCACCTCGGGCGGCCTGCTCGAGGTGTTCCGCGGGGCCGCGGGGTCGATCGCGCACAGCGCGTGGATCCGGACCCCTTTCGCCGCCTACGACCGGGCGAACGGAGAGACGCACCCGGCCATGGGGGACACGAACGGCGACGGGCGAGCCGACCTCGTCGTCGGATTTGGAACGTACCGCCCCTCCGGGGGCTGGCTCGCGCACTTTGTTTCGAGCGGGACGAGTCTCGTCTTCTCCCGGTTTGCCCGCGTGCCGTGGAGCGCGTACAACGCCGCGAACGGCGCGACGTGGCCGGCCTGCGGCGACATCGACGGGGACGGTCGGTCGGAGGTCGTCGTGGGGCTCGGGACCTACCCGACGAACGGCGGTTGGACGGCCGTCTTCGGCGACGCGGCGCCGGGCCTCGCCCTGCGCGCGTGGCACCAGGCGGGTCGTAGCGACTGCAACGTCGCGAACGGCGAGATCCACCCGGCGCTCGGCGACGTGGACGGGGACGGTCGCGCCGACCTCCTCGTCGGGACGGGGAGCGGCGGCGCCGAGTTCGTCGGCGTGTCGGTCTCGACGGGGACGGGCTTCGGCGCGACGAGCTGGTGCCAGGTGCCGTCCGGCACCCGTGGTTCGACCAGCGGGGCGATCTGGCCGACGCTCTGCGCGACGCGGTAGCCACCGACGACCTCTTGCGATGCGGGGCGGAGAGGGACCGAGAGGTCCCTCTCCGCCCGTGTCATTCCGGGCACCTGCCGCATCGAATCGACCACGAACCTCAGTCAAAGGGGACTGCGCCCCGCGTTCGCACGCGGGCCTGGGGGGACGCCGCGCCGATCGAGATGGACCTGGAGTCCCAGCAGCGCTGGGAGCGTAGGTCGGAACTCCGACGCAAGCTCGGCGAACGCTTCCATGCGATCCTCGCGGCCGTGGAAGAGATTGCCCAGGAGACCGTCCGGGCCAGCTCCGTCGTCGAGAACCTCGACAGCCATCTGCGTTGCTACTTCTTCCTCCGTCGCCATGCGGAGGCGATTGAGCTAGCCCGCAGGTTCTGCGCGGCGTAGGCGCCGAGCCCCGGACGGCGGGCCGCCCCGCTGAAGAATCGCTGAAACACCCGGGGACAAGCGTTGTACAGGGGGACGACGGGGTCGGGAGTCCGTGGCGCGGCCGAAGGGGCCCCCCTTCTGGTCGCCCGCGGGCCGATCCACGGCGCATGACGGAAGGAGGCCATGGATGGACCAGGGAAACGCAGCGCGACGGGCCCCGTGGGCGACAATCGGGCAGGCGTCCAGGATCGGAGCGCTGCTGGCCGTGGCCGCGTTCTGCGCCTCAGCCGACGACGGCCCCGCGCCCCTGGCCGTCCTGCGGGGCGTCACCGTCGCCGTCGGGGACCCGCATCCCGTCCCGGGTCGCGCTCTCGAGGGTTACATCGCGGTGCAGGGATACCCCGCCGACATCGACAATCCGTCCGAGCGGGAGATCTGGGCTCGACTCGGCCTCACCACGGACTCGATTCCGCTGCTCGACTCCATGGACGAGGAGGGCAACCTCTATTTCGGCGACGGGATCACCGTCTTCCGTTCGGCCCTGCTCACCGCCCGCGCACCGGGCGTGACCGGTCCCTTCGGGCCGAGAGGAGACCTCTACATGGACACAAGGAGGTTTGACGACCACGTCGCGAGGCTGCAGGCGGCCCCCGCCGCCGGCGGCCTGGGGATTCGCCGCGAGCGGCTCACGTTCGGACTGGGAGTGGTGCCCGGCGTCCTCTCCTGCCCGGACTTCCTGGGAAGGCCGTGCCCGCCCATGGACGACTACAACGTCACCCTCTGGCCCCACGACATCGAGGAGTGGGAGGCGCTCATGCGGCAGGTGGGCGCCCACCTGCGGCGACGCGGCCTCCCCGACCCGATGATCGAGTTCTTCCCCGAGCCCGAGTCGTACTACCTGGGGAGGTACCGGAGCGTGCGGGCCCCTGAGGCGATGTTCGATCACGCAGAGTTCTACGTCGTGACGCAGATGGCGCTGCAGGGGACGCTTCCAGACGTGCGCCTGGCGGCGCCGGGGCACGCCATCTTCTCGCACGACCTGTTTGGGCCGGCCCAGGACGCGGTCGACGCGAAGGACTGGCTCGCCCACACGCAGAAGGTGGCCCGCGTCCTTTTCGGGCAGGCGAAGTTCCAGCCCTCGGCCGTCTGCTGGCAGGGATACATGTACGGCCTCGAGGGCTGCGCCTGCAGGTTGTCGCGCGACTGCTACGACGAGCACGCCTCCTCCATCACCTACGACCCGACGGCCGTCCGCCTCCGCGTGGCCGTCGAGTACTACCGGAAGCTCCTGCTCGACCTGGGGCTCGACCCGGACGTGCCCCAGTCGATCTCGGGGTGGAACTACATGTTCAACAATGCGGACTACCCGGAGTATCCGGGGTACGCTCGGGACCCGGTGCCGGCCGCGGAGATCCTCCGCATCGAGGCCGCCTCCTTGTCGAGCCAAATTGTCGACTGGGTGACGGTCTACGGCGACCCCAACGGCGACCGCCACATCGACATCCGCGCCCACTACTACGGCTGGAACGACACGGACGAGAACGGCGGGCAGCCGGTCGGCACGCAGTCGATGATCCAGGCCGTGCACGAGAGGGTAGCGGTCGTCCCCTCTGCCGGGGAGGCCGCCCCCGCGAACGTCGTCGAGCGCGTGACGTACCGCCCGCGAGAAACGTACCGCGCGTTCGAGGCGCTCCGCGGCATGGTGGATGGCGAAATCGTGAAGGTCGCGGTTGTCGACGCGAGCAGCAGACTGCGCAGCCTCGCCACGCGTCATGAGGGCGGCCGCGTGCAGGTGCTGCTGGTCGACCGTTACGCCGAGCCTCTCGGAGAGCTGTCGGTGGCGCTCGACGGCCTCGCGCCCGGCGCCTACGCAGTCACCGTGCGCTCGATTGTTCTCCCCTACGCCGCGCCCGGCTACGAGCTGTGCGCCGAGTGGCAGGAGGAGCCGCTCGACGACATCGTCGTCGACGGAAGCGGACGCGCGATCATCAGGCTCGATCGACCCGACAGTCTCATCCTCATCGACGTGCTCCCGCGGCCCTGACGTCTATCGCCTGTCCCGGCCCTGCGCCATGGAAAGCCACATCCCTCACTGCCCTAGACACGCTTCGCAGCGGCGGGTCATGATGTTGGATCGGGAGTCAGACACCCGGGGCGGGGAGGCCGACCGGCTTCGGCCGCACATGCAGTGAAGGAGCCCCACCCATGCGCATTCTGCTCGTCCTGGCCCTCTCGCTGGCGGCGGCCGCGTCCGACCTGGAGGAGAAGATCGCCTCAGTCCTCCCGACCCCGGCGGAACAGCGGTGGCTTGAGATCCCCTGGCAGCCGAACGTCATGCGCGCCCGCGTCGAATCGCAACGGACCGGGAAGCCGATGTTCATCTGGGTCATGGACGGAAACGTCCTCGGCTGCACCTGAAACAACGGGCAACTGAGCCGTGCGCTCCTGTCCGACGCTCGCGTGCTCGCGCGAGTCAAGTCCGAGTTCGTCCCGGTCAGCGGCGATTGCGAGAACTACAAGGGACCGATCGGCGTGGAGGGACACATCGACGGCGAGATCGACGTCCTGATCGAGGCGAAGAGGGTCCTGCGCTTCCGGGCCTACGCCGAGGGCCAGGCCTGGGGCGCGAACTCGAACACGTGGCACCAGCCGCCGGGGCGGTTCCCGCTCGTCATCGCGATAATCGAGGCGGATGACCGCGTGTCGCGGGTCTTGGGACCCGTGTGGGCGGGCTATGGTGCGGACTACCGCACACCGGAACTTCCTGCCGGGAAGTGACCCGGGGGGGTCGCGAAGCGCCCCCCCTCCGCGGAGCCGCCGCGGCGCGTTCGTGAATCGTGCGTGCTAGGGGCCCGGCTGCTCCCTCCACAGCGTGTCGACCACGGAGCCGAGCTGCCGTCGCAGGAGTCCGCGAGCCCGGTGCGCGCGTACGTGGAGCGTCCCCGCCTCGACGCCGGTCGCGAGCGCCATCTCCTCGTATCGCATCCCCTCCACGGAGTGCAGGACGAAGGCCTCCCGAAGCGCCACGGGGAGGCGGTCGAGCGCCAGCGCGATCCGTTCCGCCGCCTCGTGACGCATCACGCTCGAGAGGACCCCGCGCCGGCGGCACCTCGGGCTCCCCTCCTCGAGACGGGTCCCGCTCGCCGGCGATCTGTCCGCGGAGCGTGGCGAGGAGTTTTCGTGCGACCTCCTCCTGGCGACGCCCGGCCTGCGCCCCCTTCCAGGCGAGGTGCGCCACCGAGGCCGTGGAGAGCAGCGTCACCAGCGCGAGGATGCACGCCCCCCTTCGCCGGCGGATCCCCGCGACGAGCGTTCCGAGGCGAGAGGGCCCCCTGCGACGTGGCGAGGAGTCCTCCTCCGCGGGGCCCTGCGACGGGAGCCGGTCGAGGACCGCGGTGATCGCGCGCTGGAACTCTCGCGCGCTCGCAGGGCGATCCGACTTCGACTTCGACATCGCCCGCGCGACGAGCGCGTCGACCTCCGCGGGGATCCCAGGTCGGATCGTCGAGGGAGCGGGCGGGCGGAGGGCCTCGACGTGCTTAAGGGTCTGGAACACGTTGGCCCCGGCGAACGGCGACACGCCGGTGAGCATCTCGTAGAGCACGACGCCGATGGCATACACGTCCGCGCGGGCGTCGACCTGCTCCACGGACTCGAGGAGCTGCTCGGGAGCCATGTACTCGGGCGTCCCCACGAGGTCGCCGGTCGCCGTCAGCCTCGCCGCGTCGTCCAGCAGCCGGCAGACGCCGAAGTCGAGGACCCGGGGACGGCCGCCGCGGTCGATGACCACGTTCGCGGGCTTGAGGTCGCGGTGGATGACGCCTTCCTCGTGGGCCGCGTGCAGGGCCTCTGCGATCGCCGCGCCGATCGCCAGGCTGCGGCGAATGCCGAGCGGGCCCCTCTCCAGGAGCGAAGCGAGCGACTCCCCGTCCACATACTCCATGACCATGCAGAGCGACGGGCCATCCTACGTCGTGTCGGTGCTGATCGACGCCGACTTCGAGCGCACGGCGGACCACCGGGCCGAGCTCAACGTCGGCGGCATCTTCGACCTCCTGCACGAGGAGGAGCAGGACCAGCGCGGAGGCCCCATGTTCCCCGTGTACGAGAACGGCCTGCCCAACCGCACAGGCGGCTGGGTGCGATGGGAGTGGGAGTTCACCTCGCCGATGAACCCGCACGTGATGAACTTCATCCTGCAGGTCTTTCGCATGTGCACGATCGCGGGCCAGCGCTTCCGCATCGCGGACGCGAGGTTCCTCGAGCTGCCCGAGAGGGCGCTCGTGCCCTTCGCCGCGGGAGCGGGCGTCACGTTTCGGGGAGGCGTAGGAGACCTGCCGATGGCGGTCACCTCGGTGGTCGCCTCGTGCTCCAGCATCGTGGTGGAGACCACGGGTGCGAGGTACACCTTCGACCTGGCGAACGACAGGATCCTCGCGGACCAGCGGCTGGAGCGGAAGCGCCCGGTCGCGACGTGGGCCTCGTCCGTGCCGCTCGCCGGCCTCCAGGTCTCCCACGAATCGGGATCGGTCTGCGTCCTGACCAACGGGGAGATCACGTTCGGGGTGCAGGCGGACGGGATGGTGATGGTCTCGCCCCAGCGTGAGGTGACGCTCACGTGCACGAGCCGGATCGCCGGCCGCTGGAACCGCCTGTACCACGGGCATCTGATCGCGCTCGACGACGTCGGGGGATTCACCGCTAACCCCTGCATCCCTGTCGGGTGCGGCCGCCTGTCGGGCGCCGTCGCGATCACGCCGGACCTCGACTTCGTCGACGTCGCGAACGACACGAACTTCCTCAGCGGCGCGCCCGCGGGCTGGCAGGTCGCCTGGACCGTGACGCCTGGGGAACGCCTTGCGATCTCGGTCTTCCCGCCGAGGCCGTTCGACTGGAAGGCTTCGTTCGAATACCGCCCGGCGCGGACCTATGACGAGATGTCGTTTGAGGAGTACGACACGATCTACCCCGGCAACTTCTCGACGACCCTCCCGTGGACCTGGAGCGTGCAGGGATACGGGATGTCGTTCGGCCCGAGGTACGAGCCGCTCGGCGAGGCGTGGGTCCGCGAGCGGATCGCGAGACTGAAGCAGATGGGGCTCCAGCCCAGCCAGTACATCTCCTCCAACTACTACTACAGCCGGGACGCCCAGGAGTACGTCGACGAGGTGAGGCGCTGGCGGGACGAGTACGGGATCGGCGGCGTGTACATCGACGGTCTCCCCGCGGATCAGGACTGGCTTGTCGGATACGAGCAGTTGCGGATGGTGCGGGAGCTGTTTCCCTCGGGCCCGATCACGCTGCACTCGACGGGGCAGATGGGGGGCGGGGGCGCGCCGCTCGGCGTTCCCGACCTCTTCATGCCGTTCATCGACACCTACGCGACCGCCACGGTCCGCGGGGAGGCCGTGGAGGGGCACGGCGCGGACTGGCCGTACGCCCGGTACGTCGCCTCGCAGTATCGGAAGGCGAACTGCATCGGGATCGTGGACGGCGACAAGTGGGACGTCGCGGTACCCGACCAGGTCGACCTCATGCTGAAGTACAACGGGCGGGCGTGGTGCGACCCGCTGGTCCCGCAGGAGGAGATGCGCGGCGCCCTCGCGTGGGACTCCTGGCGCGACCGCTACGGCCCGATGCTGGATTCGCTCCATGGACTCTGGGCGACGAAGGGGTCGGACCCGCGGTTCTATGAGAAATCCTGGCTGCCCGCCGTGCGGAAGCTCACGGGGAAGTAGCCGAGGAGAGCATCCTGACACCGCCCCGGGCTTGGCCTCCACGTCGTGCCGAGGCCAAGCCCAGGCGGTCCATCCGCATCCTGCGAACCTACCAGGTCGCCGCGTCTCCCAGGAAGCCCCGGAGCGCATCGTCCGGCGCTGCCGACGAGTCCGTCAGGTCCACCCCCTGGAGCGCGGACGGCAGGACCGGGCGCTCGAACCGCATGTAGTGATACTGCGCAATCAGGTCCGGCGTGCCCCAGGTGATCGACGTGGAGTTGTGCGTGTAGGGGACGAGCGCGGAGCACGTGTCCCAATCCGTGTAGCAGGTCATCCCGACCTGGAGTTGCGCAGGCATGTCGGGCCGATCGTACCTCCCCATGACGACCCACGGCTGGTTCGGCGCCTTCGCGAGGAGGATGAAGACGCTCCCGACGCGAGCGATCTGCAGGTACGCCTCCGACGTCCCCGAAGGACTCGTCTGGTACCGTGAGTCACTGTCCACCGTGTTCTTGGCCTCGTACTGCAGCGTCCCCGGGAGGTCCGCCGACCCGAGCGACAGGAAGACGTAGTTCTCGTGGCCGGGCTGCCACAGGCTGCGCTGCGCGTTGGGAACCCGGGCCATCACTCCCGCCAGCGAGAAGCTGCTCTGGGGTGTGCCCGATCCGCTGCGCGAGGAGACGTGGACGCGCGTCGTGACCACGAAATCCCCCTGCACGGGCTTGAAGGTCAGTTCGCCCCGCCAGTCCTGGTACCAGACGCTCGAGCGGGGGACCATCGTCAACCAGTCGCTCCGCGTCCTGCCGATGTCCAGCGACTCGAGCTGGTCCGCGCCCCAACCCTCCTCGGCGTAGACGCGCCGCCAGGAGGCCAGCGTGGTCGGGTTCGTGAAGTCGTCGTTGAGCGGCGTCAGGCTCCCCTGCGCGAGCGTCTCCGACGGCGCGAACGCGAGCAGGAGGAGGACCAAGGAGCACACCGATCCGAGCAGTTTCTTCAGCATGGCAGCCTCCGACGAAAAGAACCTTGATTCTGCGGGACACATCACGCGTCCCACTGCCTCCACTACCCGACCCCATCGCGCCTGTGACCTGCGATCCGGATTCGCGAGGCTAGGTGCTGTCCCGTCAGCGCGCGACGATCGAGGAGCATCCGAGGACGGACATCGCCCTGCGCCGCACCTCGGGGTCCTTGGACGCGATCGCCGCCATGGCAACGGCGTGCCGCGCGGCCGCGTCTCTCCCCATTCGGCCGATCAGGGCCTCGAGCGCGATGCCGCGGACCTCGGCGCGAGGGTCCCTTGCAAGGCGATCGGCGAGTGCCTCCGTCGTCTGCGCCAGCGTGCCATCCCCATGTCCTCCGAGGGGGCCGTCCTCCGCGCTCGGGAGCTGCGGCAACGGCTGCCGGTCCGCCGGGCGGGGGATGGCGAACTCCTGCAGCCTCGTGGGGCCTGTGCCAAGGCCCAGGCGGGCTCCGCGGACATGGGCAGGCCTCCTCCCCCGAGGGGGAGCGACCGCGAAGGACGCCGCGACGAGGAGGATGACCGCGGCCACACCGGCGAACGAACCCAGGACCATGCCCGCGCTCGGGCGCCGGCACTCGCGCATGACGCACCTCCGCAACTCGAGGATCCCCGAACGAGACACCTCCCCTACTCGGTCGGACTGCGGTTGTGACCGGCGAATCGACGGACTCCCGGCTTGCGCGTCACGACGTGCGCCGGTATGGTACTCTCCTCCGTGCGACCCGGCCCCCGAGGAACGAGCCAGATGGAGCCGTCCTCCCCGTCCCGCCCCCAGGATCCGCCCCGACCCTCTCCCGACAGCACGTCCGCGGCGTCGACCTTGGGGGACCCTCACGTCGGCACGAGGCTCGGCAAGTACCGGATTCTCGGTCGCCTCGGTCAGGGAGGGATGGGCGTCGTCTACAAGGCGGAAGACTCCGTGCTGAGGCGGGAGGTGGCGATCAAGGTGGTCGCCAACTCCGTGGACGGCGACGGGACCGAGGAGAGCCGGTTCCTGCGGGAGGCCCGCGCGGCTGCGCGGCTCCACCATCCGAATGTCGTCACGATCCACGACGCAGGGTGCGAGGGGGAGGTCCAGTACTTCGTCATGGAGCTCGTCCAGGGCAAGAGCGCCCAGGCGACGATCGACTCGCGAGGCGCGATCCCCTGGGCCGAGGCCACCCAGGTCCTCGAGCAGGTCTGCCGAGGGCTCGCCGCCGCCCACGAGGCTGGCCTTGTCCACCGGGACATCAAGCCGGCGAACATCATGTTGTGCAGCGACGGCACGGCGAAGCTCGCCGACTTCGGCCTCGTGCGGACGGCCGACGCGTCGGGCGCGTCTCTGACGAGATCGGGCGGCGTCCTCGGGACTCCCCACTTCATGAGCCCCGAGCAGTGCAGGGGAGAGAAGGCGGACGAACGGAGCGACATCTACTCCCTCGGGGCCACCTACTATTCGCTCCTGTGCGGCGGGCCCCCGTACCCCTCCAGCATGCCGCTCACGGTGATGTTCGCGCAATGCTCGAACCCGGTCCCTGACCCGAGATCGGTCGTTCCCTCGCTGCCCGAGGCGTGCGCCGCGATCGTGCGGAGGGCGATGGCGAAGGAGCCGTTCGATCGCTACCCTTCGGCCACGACGATGCGCGCCGACGCCCTACGGGCGCTCGAGGGCTCCGCGGCGGCCCG
>Ga0082335_1009870_pt1 | contig 10077 bp, 10 predicted proteins | sample Subgrocontami58m_FD_72375 | JGI IMG/M metagenome (GOLD analysis project Ga0082335, IMG submission 72375) | Subsurface groundwater microbial communities from S. Glens Falls, New York, USA - GMW37 contaminated, 5.8 m (SPADES assembly) (version 2) ... | reverse complement strand
CATCGCGTGCGCTGGCCGGCCGCGCGTTGGTTGCGGCGATGATCCCCGTGGCGCTGGCCGCCCGCGCGGGCGGGCGGGGCGGGCAGTTGGTGACGGTGGCCCGCCGCACCTGACGGTGCGGGCTACGCCCCGTGATGGTCGGGGCGGGGCGGGGCCAGCGGGGCGTCCAGGCGCTCAAGCCCGGCGTCCAGGCCGTGCGGGCCGATGCCGATCCACGCCCATGACGGGCGGAGGTCGTCGGGTGATCCCTCGCCCACGCTACCCGGGTTGATGACCAGGCCTCCACGGACGCGCCGGATCATGGGCTGGTGCGTGTGGCCCACCACCAGGGCATCGGCGCCCAGGGCGTCCATGGTGGCGATGAGATCGTGGTCGGACTCATACTCGTCGATGCGCCCCGGGGGCACCGTGCGGTCGCCGTGAATGGCCACGATGCGGTGAGCCCCGAGGGTGATCTCCGCAACGGCGGGCAGGTGCGCAAGCCACGCCACGGCCGTGTCGGACAGGTGCGCTCGGGTCCAGGTGCGTGACCCGGGGCGCATGCCGCGCACGTCGGTGTCGGGCTTCAGGCTCTTGTTGGCCACGCGGCGGTCGGTGTTGCCGCCCACGCAGGGCCAGCCGAGTTCCATGGCTCGGCGCACGCATCGCTCGGGCTCCAGGCCGCGAAGCACCAGGTCGCCGGTGATGAGCCCGAGGGTGATCCCCTCGTCGGCAACCGCCGCAAGCACGGCATCGAAGGCGGGCGCGTTGCCGTGGACGTCCCCCAGGAGCACGATGCGTTCGCTGCCGGCCATCACCCTGACGCTACGCGACCCCGGGTCCATGGGGGAAGGGCCGAGGTGGAAGGAGCGCGCGCGGCGATGAGGCGGCGTTGGTCACCGTGCCGTCGGGGTAGGTGGTGTTTGACGTTGTGGTCGGGTGAGGTCCTGATCCGTTGAGGTGCGCATCGTCCATGTTGATGGAAGCGGGTCAACTCCACCTCAGGAAGAGTGATGCCCCGCGTGCTCACGGCCCGCCTCCCACCGTCAGCCTCTCCTGCGTGCCGCCAGGTCCTATTCCACAGGCGGGATCGCCATCAGGCGCATACCCTGCTCAGCGACGGGTTCAGCGAGGAACCGGCCTCGACCAGCGCGCCGGGCGAGCTGCCCCTGCCGAGCGAGCGGGCCCGGCGCGGACGGTCCCGCCGAGAGTTGCCCCCAAGGGACGTCTCCGCCGTTGGCACGCCCGGCTTCGCGAGGGCTTTCCCAGTGGGAAACGCCCGCGTGATCACCACCCGAATGCCCGAGAGCCGAACCTCCACGCCGGGCGGTGTGCCTGGCATGGAGGTTTCGATCAGGCGACCAGGCGGGCCGCTTCGACCGGTGCCCTCAGCGGGTGGGGCGGCCCGAAAGGCCAGGCACCAGCACGAATGCGCGCTGCACGCTGCGGCTGGCACCGGTGACGGTCGTTACGAGCCTCATGGAGACCCACCGGCTGGGAACGTGTCGAGCCAGGATCACCCTTCCCGAAGCCGTTATGTGAAACGCGACGTTGGTGGTCCTGCCCGGCGCCAGCGAGAAGCGCGCGGTGGCGACGGTGACGCGGGTCACGATCGTCTTCGTGCCGCGCTCGCGTGTGCGCGCAACGCTCAACTTCCCGGTGCCCCGGCATGGGGCGCCCGCCTTGCAGCCCAACCTCATCCTGATGCTCGAACGAACGACCCTTCCCACGATCCAGGCGCGCACCAGCTTTGGCGTCGCAGCGACGACGAACGTCGGGTCGTTCGTGAAGGTGATCGTCGCGATACCATTTGCCTTCGCGGTCCCGACGGCCTTAAGCCCCGATGAGGTCACCTCATAGATGGCGTCGCCGACGTGGATGCCCGGATCGGTGATCGTCATCGTGATCGGCGCCGACGCGGCAGGACAGCTGCCATCCGGGGCCTGCCAGGAGACCGCGAACGAGATCAGGTAGGACTGACCGCGTGGGACCTTGCTCGTGAGCGGAGCCGCGTTGACCACGGGGTAGAGGCTGACCGTCGTGCCGCTCGGCAGGGCACCCGCGGGGACCGAGACGGTCGCGATCGCGACGTCCACGGACGCGGTGAGCGTCGTCGGTACATCCGACGTCGCCGTCGCCGAGGTCGGCATGCCGAAGGTCTCGGGGGGGACTCCCGGCGGCGGAGGTGCCGACCGGACGACCGTGATCGTGTAGGTCCTGGTCGCCGAGCCATCGGCCGAGGTCACCGTGACGGTGACCGCGTTCCTGCCGACCGCCAGGCTCGAGCCGCCGCTAACCACCGCACCCGCACCGGGATTGGTGGACGTGGTGACCGCGACGCCCGTGACGTTGCCGACGTTCGCCGTGTAGGCGATCCTTGACGGGTCGAACGCCGGCCTGAGCGTGCCGCTGGAGAGCGACAGCGCCGTCAGATCCGCGTTGTCGGACTGCGTCGTGAAGCCACTGTCCGTGGCCCACGGGGTCGTTGCGATGTTGGTCAGGGTACCCGGCCCGGCAGCGGTGCCGAACCAGTTGTTCGTGGCATCGACGCTGCCGACGTCGTAGTTCCAGATGGCGTTCCTGTTGCCGGTGAACGTGTTGCTGTGGACGGTGAAACCGCCCAAGGGGTTGGGACCACCATTACCCAATGGCTGACTCCAGTCCCGTGAGGGGATTCCGCGAAAGTCAATGGCCGCGGCATTCGGGTCCGCAACCAACAGGCCATTTCCCGTGAACCGGTTGCCGGTAAAGGCGATGTTGCCGGACCCGCCGATCAGTATGCCGTCGTAGGAACTACCCGCAATGATGTTGTTGCTGACGGTCCCGCTCTTTATGCCGTAGAGATCAATGCCGTCGGACTGCGTTGACGTACCTGACAAGTTGTTCTGCACGGTATTATCCGAGATCGTTATTCCAGTAAGTCCGGACGAGTCCGTCGCTGCGTTGTCCGTCTGAACTGTTATTCCTGCGACCTTATTTTGATCCACCGTCGCCGAATCGCTGACCTGGTTGTCAAGGACCTGGACACCATCGCTGGCCCAGCAGTAGATATTCGCACTATTGTGATTGACGGTGTTACCCTGGACGACAACGCCGGACCCCGGGAATGTCACGCCAATGCCAAACGAAGACCACGTGGGGCCGTTCCAGGCGTTGCCGGTAACAACATTGTTCCTTATGCTCCCGGTTGCACCACGGCGAAGCTGGATGCCGTTCTGGGCGGTGATCGTCGTGGGTCCGGCGCCGGTGACCGTGTTCCCGGTGAGCGTGCCGCTGGAGCCGGTATTCTCCACGGCAATGCCAATCTTCTGATAACCAGAGATGCGATTACTTGTGATTGTTGCTGTGCCAGTTTGGTGTACGGTGTAATATTCACCGACTTGGATGCCGACACCACTCTGCCTGCCACTGAGAGGCTCATCGCGGATGTCCGTGATGGCGTCGTCGTGAATGTTGACGGCTGCACCAAGGCGTACATAAATGCCATAGTCCACGCCGTCTACCGGCCCCCGAACGGTGAAGCCCCTGAACTCGGCGCTGATGGCGCCGGTGAACAGGACAACGGTCTTTGTCCCATCGGGATCATTCGACAGCGTGGCCGGGGCCTGGATGATGGTCGTGCCGGAGCCCGCGCCAGTGAGCGTCACGTTCTTGTCGATCACCAGCTGCTGGGCGTACGTACCCGCGAGGACGCTGATCGTGTCGCCGCTCAGGGCCGCATTGATGGCGGGTTGGATCGTTGTGAAGTTGCAGCCGCTCGCGCAGACCGTGAACGTCGTGGCGGCCTGCGCCGATGAGATCCCGAACGCGGCCATGGCCGCGATCACCGGGATCAGGGGCACGAACCGTCCGGGCGGTCTTTTCATCACCCCTCCAAGTGAGGGTGAGGATGTCCCGCTCGTCGGAGAACTTCGGGCGGCGGTCCCAACGTGGGTCTCACGCGCTGATGTGCGTGGCCATCTCCTCGGTCATCAATCTCCAAGCTCTCCCTGACGCTAGAGGGGTGGGGTTTGGTAGGCGTATGACGCACGTATGAACGGGTGACGCCGGTTGCACGATGGATGCGCTCTCGGTCACCGGTTTGAGTGACTCGTGGAGGCGAGCTGACTCTCTCTCGCTCCGGTGGGCGGGAAGCGCAGCTCGGCAACTGGATGGCGGGCAACCCGGGCGTGACCACCAATTGCCAAGGCGTGACCCTATGGGCCACGAACCCGAGTGGCGCGAACCTGATCCACGCGGACCCCACGCTCGCGAACCTGGGATTCGCAAACCCGACCGATGCCAACCTGCAGTGGTCGACGCTCAAGGGCGCGAACTGGGCGGAGACCACCCGGAACAACACCACCTGCCCCGACGGCACGGTGTGGACCGGCAACGGCGGCACGTCCACGAGACCGATGTGCAGCCCTCGGCCCGTCTCTTTCCCACCCTCGGCGTCGCCACCGTGACCATTCCCTGACCGGCGTCACCCATCGGGCGCCGTGCGGCGCCCGATGGGTGACGCACGCCCGGTACCGTGGCCTGGTGGCGGGTCGCGTCTGGACGATAAGGGCCCCCTCTGGGGGCGCATGGGGGGTGGTCACGTCGGTGCGGAGCGATCCCGCCCGTCACGGCGGGATCGCAGACTTCACGACCAGGGAGACATGCGTGCTCGTGGCCCGGGGACCACGGCGCGCCCTACGTCAGCAGCCGGGGTCGCCCACGTAGTAGCCGTCGCGGGCAGGGGATCCGTTGGGGCACACGACCGTCTTCCACGTGGTGCCGGTCAGGTTGGTGCCGACAAGGCTCGATCCCAGCAGTGTGGTGTTGGTGAACGTCATGTAGGTTATGTTGGCGCCGTCGAGGTTCATGTACGAGAGGTCGGCACCCGTGAACGTCGCCAACACCAGGTTGGCGGTCGGCCCCACCAGGTAGGCCTGCACCTGACGCCAGCCGGTGGGGAGCGCGGCCGCCGCACCCGTGGAGTTGCGGCTCATCAGGTTGGTGAGGCGGGCCCCCGAGAGATTCGTGCCGGTCAGGTTGGCGTTGATGAGGCTGCCGCCGGAGATGTCGGTGTGGGAGAAGTCCGCGTTCGTCAGATCGGCGCCGGTGAGCGTGGCGCCGCCGTTGAGCACGGCGCCGGGAAGCGATGCGCCCGTCAGGTCGGCGCGGTCGAGCCCGATGCCCGTCATGCGAGCTCCCGATGCGGTGACGCCGCTCAGGTTGGCCTGGCCTGCGGTCACCTGCGCCATACGGGCGCCGCTCAGGTTGGCACCGCTCAGGTTGGCGCGCCGCAGGTTGGCCGTGCGGATGTCGGCGCGGGTCAGGTTCGCGCCGGTCAGGTTCGCCCTGCGTAGGTCCGTGCGGTTACGAAGCACGGCGTAGCGAAGATCGGCACCCTGCAGATTCGCACCTCGCAGGTTGGCCGCCGCACATGCGGTGTGCCGGGCGGGCGTGGGGTTGGCGACGATGGCGCAGCCATGGATGGTGCGCGCATGCGCCGAACCCGCTGCGGCAAGGACGAGGGCGGCACCGGCGAGGCCACCGGCGCGTGCGATGCGGCTGATCATGTGACGTCGTGCGGAGGGCATCGCCCCGCAGCCTACGGGCCCGGACGCCCGAGGGTGCAGAACACCCCCGGGGTCGGGCTTCTACGCCGCGCGCCTGGTCGGCGTCGCGACGGGCTCGACGACCCTCAGGCGCGGTCGGGCCTGGGGCTGCGAGGTGATGAGCACAGGCGTGGAGCGCATCGCCTGCTCGCGCATCGCTGCGCGGTTGGCACGGGAGCGCGCCTGGTGGCGATGGCGCTGTGCCACCGCGCGACTGCGGAATGCGGCGGCGATGGTGATACCGACGGCACCGGCCACCGGCAGCAGCAGACTCACGGCGTCGCCTGCGTGCGTGACGAGGGTGGCCAACGCACCGGAGGCGAGCCCAAGGGTGAGGCCGGCGGCCAGGGCGGTGAGCCCCGCCGCGCGGCCACCGGGCGGACGGTGCGACGGGCGGGCCGGGGCGCGGCGTGACGATGGGGCGGGGGCCCGCCGCGACTCCTGCGCGTGCACCAGGCGGAGGTGTGTGCGATTCATCATACGAACAAATGTACGCCCCCCATCGGACGGAACATGTGTTCTGGGTGCACGATGCGTTGCATGGGACGCGTTGGGCGCGCACGATCCGTTGCGAGTCGTATCCGGGTGGACATGTGGGGCGGTTGGGGACTGTTCGGGGGTGAATGGGTTGTGATGTGGGGAGCAGTGGGGTAGGTTTGCCCTCGTATGGCACCCCGGCTCCTCAGCGGAACGTATGAGTGCAGCCTCGACGACCGATCCCGTGTCGCCGTGCCTGCACGACTGCGCGAGCCATTCGCCGATGGCACCGTCACCGCGTGGTGGCTCGACGAGTGCCTCGTCGTGGTACCGCGGCTGGAGTGGCCGCACTTCATCGAGAGCACGTTCGGTCGCATGAGCGTGCTCGACGACGACCAGCGCGAGCTCAGCCGATTCCTTCTTGCCGGTGCCTTTGAGCAGGAGGTGCTGGACAAGCAGGGCAGGGTTCTCGTGCCCGCCGAGCTTCGCGAGCACGCGGGCCTGAACGGCAAGGTGAAGGTGGTCGGCGCCGGCTCGTATCTGGAGTTGTGGGACCCCACGCGTCTGGCCGAGCGCTTTGCGCGTCTGCGTGAGACCGGCGTGGCGCAGCGCGCCGCCCGACTGGCCGCCCGCATCACGGACGGGGGGCGGGGATGAGCCCCGCGGGTGCCGCGGCCCAGGCGACCTCGGTGGCCTCCGGCGGCGCCCCTCATGTTCCCGTGCTTCTCGAGCAGGTGCTGACCCTTACCGCGGTGGGCGCGGGCGAGGAGGTCGTCGACTGCACGTTCGGGGCCGGTGGCCATTCCACCGCGCTGGCAAGCCGCGTGGGTCCCACCGGTCGCCTTACGGCGATCGATCGCGACCCCGAGGCCGCGCGGCACTTCACGGCCCTTCACCCCGCCCTCGCATGCCCCGCCCGTCTTGTGGGTGCGGATTTCGCCACCGCCCTTGCAGACCTCGTGGAGGCGGGCGATCAGGCCGACGTCATCCTGATGGACCTGGGGCTGTCATCCATGCAGGTGGATCGTCCGGAGCGCGGGTTCAGCTACTCGCGGCCAGCGCCGCTGGACATGCGCATGGACCCCTCGTTGCCGCACACCGCAGCGGACCTTCTGGCCGAGGCGCCCGAGGAGCAGTTGACCGCCTGGTTCCGCGAGTTCGGGGACGAGCGCTACGCACGGCAGATCGCGCGCGCCATCACCCGCCGCCGCGTCGAGAACCCCATCGCCACCACGGGGGATCTGGTGGAGGTCATTCGCGGCGCGGTTCCCACACCGGCGCTCTTCGCAGGTGGGCACCCCGCCCGCCGCGTGTTCCAGGCGCTGCGCATCGTCGTCAACGACGAGCTGGGGATCCTCGAGCACGCGCTGCCGGACGCCTTCGCGATGCTCCGCCCCGGCGGTCGTCTGGCCGTCATCTCGTTCCAGTCGCTTGAGGACCGCATCGTCAAGCACTTCATGCGGGCACGCACGCGGGGCTGCATCTGCCCGCCGGACATGCCGGTGTGCGGGTGCGGGCGTGTTCCCGAGGGCCGCATGATCACGTCGCGTGCGGTGCGGCCCGCGACGGCCGAGGTCGCGGCAAATCCCCGGTCGCACTCGGCGCGCCTGCGCGTTCTCGAGAAGGTCGCGTCGTGAGCACCCGCGCTCTTCGCGCACGCCCGCAGACGCGGCCGGGGCCGTCCACCGCCCCTGCGCCGCGCCCTCGCCCGCGTGTCATCACCACTCCGCGCCCCCGCGGTCTTGAGCGGCTGCATCTCTCGGGAGTACGGCTGGCGTGGGTGCTCATCCCGCTCGTGGCCCTCATGCTCGGCGGCGTCGTGTGGGTTAACGTCGCCCGTCTCAACCTCACGACCCAGACTGGTCGCACCGTCGACATGTATCGGCAGACCCAGTCCGACATCCTGAAGCTGCGGGCGAAGCTTGCAGAGAAGGATGGCGAGGTCGTGGACCAGGCGGCCAAGCGCCTCGGCATGATTCAGGCTCCCGGAACCGGGCTCACCTACGTCACCGTCCCCCCATCCGCGCGTGTCACGACCGACCAGACGCCGCGCACGCGGTAGCCGCGGATCCGGACGGGCCAGCGCCCGTCGGATCCGCGTGCTCAGCATCGGCGCCTTCGCCGTGCTCGCCGCTCTGGGGGTTCGGGCCGGGTACATCGCCACGGTGAAGGCCGACGACCTCTCGGGAATGGCGGATCGCCAACATGAGGTGACGGTGGAGATACCGGCACCCCGTGGCGCGATCATCTCCGCCGACGGTCGCGAGCTGGCGGTCGACACGCACGCCACCGCGGTCAGCGCCACGCCATACCTGATCAGGGACAAGCACGGAACGGCCGAACGCATCGCCACCGCCGTGGGTCTGCCCGTGGCCGAGGTCGAGAGGCGCATCTCCGTGAAGGGCGGATATGCATCCCTGTCGCGCGGGGTCGACCAGCAGCGGGCGCGCTACCTGCGCACGCTGAACATCCCCGGCATCGATCTGACCGACGCCCAGAAGCGCCTCTATCCACTTGGCACGGTCGCGGCGCAGTTGGTGGGCATGACCGACGACTACGGCGTCGGCATCGCCGGGTTCGAGAAGAACATGAATACCCAGCTCACCGGAACCGCCGGGCGGCGCCAGGAGGCCCGCGATCCCTTCGGCCGGGCACTGAGGATCCTTGACGACGCCGAGCCCACGCCGGGTCGCACGGTCACTCTCACGCTCGACAGCGCGATCCAGCAGAAGACCGAGGCCGTTCTGCAGAAGGTGCTCGAGGACAACAACGCAAAAGCGGTATCGGCCATCGTGATGAGGCCCAGCGATGGCGCGGTGCTGGCACTGGCCACGGTGCCGGGATACGACCCGAACAGCCGCGCGACCTTCAACCCCGACGCCGAGCGGGCCCGCTCGATCACGGACGCCTACGAGCCGGGGTCCACGTTCAAGCTGGTCACGGTCGCCGGCGCACTGGAAGAGGGGTTGGTCACCCCGCAGACGGTCTTCGATCTCCCGGGGACGCTCACGCTGTACGACCGCACCCTCAAGGAGGCACACCCACGCCCGGCGGTGTCCTGGGATGTGCAGAAGATCCTGCAGGACTCCAGCAACATCGGCACGGTGAAGATCGGCATGCTGCTGGGCCCCACACGCATTCAGCACTGGATCCAGCGCTTCGGCTTCGGGGCGAAGACCGGCATCGACTTCCCGGGTGAGGTGTCGGGGCTCACCATGCCGGCGGACCAGTGGTCGGGCACATCGATCCTGAACATCCCGATCGGGCAGGGCGTGGCCGTCACGCTGGCGCAGATGGCCGAGGCCTACGGCGCCATCGCGAACGATGGTGTGATGGTGCCGCCACACCTGGTCAAGCGCATCGGGGCCAAGGCTCCTCCGCACCCGCGTGGCCAGCGCATCGTCAGTGTGCGGACGTCGAGTCAGCTCAACACGATGCTGCAGAAGGTGGTCAGTGACGATGGCACCGGTGCCCTCGCAAGGGTTCCCGGATACACCGTGGCGGGCAAGACCGGCACCTCCAACAAGATCGACCCGAAGACGGGCCGGTACACCGAGAGCTACGTGGCGTCGTTCATCGGCTTCGCCCCGGCCACGCACCCCGCGCTGGTCGTGGCGGTGATGGTGGATGAGCCCAGGGCCGGTAGCTATTACGGCGGGCAGGTGGCCGCGCCGGCATTCGAGCAGATCACCCAATTCGCCCTGCAGCACCTGCACATCGCACCGTGAGGGTGTGGCCGGGGTCGCTGGTAACGTAACTCGCCGGATGAGCCTTCTCGACCTGACCGGCGGCGTGCCCGGAGTGCGCCACCTGGCGCCGGGTGGGCGGGACGACCCCGGCGCGGATGACCAGGCGGCGGCCACTCGCGTTGGGGCGATTCGCTACCGATCGGGCGACGTCGAGCCCGGTGATCTGTTCGCGTGTCTGGTGGGCGCCCGCACGGACGGCCACGAGTTCGCCGCCGATGCCGTGGCCCGCGGCGCGGCTGCCCTCATCACCGAGCATCCCCTCGATCTTCCGGTGCCGCAGGCGC
>Ga0082335_1009869_pt1 | contig 10078 bp, 9 predicted proteins | sample Subgrocontami58m_FD_72375 | JGI IMG/M metagenome (GOLD analysis project Ga0082335, IMG submission 72375) | Subsurface groundwater microbial communities from S. Glens Falls, New York, USA - GMW37 contaminated, 5.8 m (SPADES assembly) (version 2) ... | reverse complement strand
ATGACACGGAGCTGGTCACCGACCAGACAGAATTGCTCCAGGAAATTGTCGATGATTTCTGGCGGATGCGATTTTTTGCCGAACCATCGCCCCTCCTTGAGTACGCCCTGCATAAGGGGTGCTCCCCCAGAACATTCATGTATTTCATTAAGGGTATGCTCTCCAACTCCAAACTGGAAATTATCCCGCAGTTCAGTGCGGACGAGATTGCCACCATCGAAGCAAGGTGCCGTTCTTCCTATGAAAAGGTGCGGCAAGAATGGCAGGAGCATAAAAAGGAGATCGCAGACCTCGTCCGTAACGACAAGGGCCTTAGCAGAGCCGCCAACGCTTTTAAAACCGACCTCCTGCCGGAACTATTTGCGGGAATGGACGCATGTGTTGCCGGAAACAATCCCTTCAACCTCTTTCCAGATTTTTGCAAATTAACCACTTCCGGAGTTGCTCAGGGGAAAAAACCTAAAGGGACGGCGCCGGAGCATCCTTTCTTTAACAGTTGCGAAGAACTTATGAAAAATGTGGAAGAGCGCTTCCTTGCCCTGTACGGGGAACTCGTCCGGTTTTGCCGGGAGCGCCTGCCAATTCGCAAGCGGGAAAGGAACATCCGCTTTTTCGACGACCTGCTCAATGATCTTTATCAGGCACTCCTGGGGGAAAACGGGGAGGCGTTGTCCGGAAGCATCCGGGGGAAATATCCGGCAGCGCTCATCGATGAATTTCAGGATACCGACCCGGTCCAATACGACATTTTTAGAAAGATTTATGCTGCCACGAACTACCCCCTTTTCCTTATCGGCGACCCAAAACAAGCGATCTACAGCTTCCGGGGAGCAGATGTCTTCGCCTACATGGAAGCCGCAGGAAATGTGGCCGTAGATAAGCGCTTCACCCTGACAGTTAATTGGCGCTCGTCGCCCCGCCTCCTTACGGCCTTTAACAAGATATTCACCAGTGTAACCAACCCCTTCGTGTACGACATGATCTCTTATCACCCCGTGAAACAGGGACAGGAGCATGATGGGAAAGAGCTGGCGCGCGCCGCTGGTGAAACCGCGCCTCTCCAGATATGGCAAATACCACCGGAGGAAAATGGTAAACCGGTCAATGTGAGCAAGGCAAGCGAAATCATTCCACCGCTGGTGGCTGCGGAAATCGCCCGCCTGCTGCAGGAAGGGGCGGAGGGGAAGGCGATGGTCGATAACCATCCGCTTTTCCCTGGAGACATTGCTGTGATCGTTCGCAGTCACCGGCAGGCCGGATATATGCAGGAAGCCCTGTGCAACCTGGGTATTCCAAGCGTCCTGCATAGTGATGCGAGCATTTTCGCCTCTGCGGAGGCAGCCGAGGTCGGCACGCTTCTGCATGCCCTAGCCGACCCGGGGAGCGAACCTAAGGTACGGGCAGCCCTGGTAACCGATATCCTGGGGAGGTCAGGAGATGATATTGCCCTGCTCCTGGAGGAAGAGCTGGCTTGGGATGACTGCCTGGAGAAATTCCGTGAGCATAATCAAAGCTGGCGTGACCGCGGTTTTATGGCTATGGCGCAATCCCTGCTGGCCCGGGAAGGGATACGGGGGCGGCTCCTTCGCTATCCCGATGGGGAGCGCCGGTTAACCAATCTTCTCCACTGTTTTGAAATCATCCACCGTAAGGCGCATGAGCAAAAACTTGGCATCGAAGGGCTTGTCACCTGGTTTAGCGAGCAGATCAGCGCCAAAGATGCGGCCGAGGAATACCAGATTCGTCTGGAAACCGATGAAAAGGCAGTTAAGATAGTTACCGTCCATGTCAGCAAGGGAATGGAATACCCCGTTGTTTTTTGCCCTTTTATGTGGGGCGGCATCAGTGATGATGACGATGTGATCACCTTCCATGAGGGTTTTGCCATGGTGAAGGACTTCGGTTCTCCCAACTATGACCAAAACCGGAAAGCGGCACAAAGGGAAACGCTCGCCGAAAATCTCCGCCTCCTCTATGTGGCCCTCACCCGGGCAAAATACCGATGCTACCTCTGTGCGGGAAAAATTACCGGCAAGAGCAAAAAAAGCAGGCCCGAAACTTCCTCCCTTGCCTATCTTTTTCACGCCACAGCGGGCACCAGTATCTCTGAAGACCCGGTCAGCCGGTTGGCAGACGAAGTAGGAAAGCTAACCTTACAAGAAATGCAGGGGCAGTTACAGGTCCTTCAGGAAAAAAGCGAGGGAACGATCGATGTCGTTGAGATGCCCGAATCAGGGGCTGCCATGCCCTTTGTCCCAATGCTTGATGACGGGATGCCGCTTGCCAGCCGGAAATTTTCCGGAGTCATCAGCAGTGAATGGCGTGTGGCAAGCTTTACCGCATTTGCTTCCCACGAGACAACGGCAAACGAGCTGCCGAACCGGGATGAGCGCAACACCGGGAAGGAAGTATCTGGAGCGAAAGATGGCGAAGTTCCGACTGGTAAAAGTATTTTTACCTTTCCCAGAGGCGCGCAGGCCGGGATTTTTTTTCACGAGATATTTGAGGGGCTAAATTTCGCCCAGACCTCAGAGGAGGCTGTCAGTTCCCTGGTAGAAAAGGGGCTGGAAAAGTTCGGCTTTGACAAGGAGTGGCAACCCCATGTCTGCAATATGGTCAACCGTGTCCTGGCAACCCCACTGACAGAGCCGGAAGGGGCCTTTAGTTTGGTTATGCTAAAGCCGGGAAGCTGGATCACGGAGCTGGAGTTTTACTTTCCGCTCCGATTTATTACCTCCGATCTGCTGACTGCCTGTCTCCGCAAATGGGGGACGCTCCATGACCATACCGATCTCGGCAAAGTCTGTGCATCCCTGAAGTTCCGGCCGGTGCGGGGCATGGTCAGGGGCTTCGTGGACATGGTTTTCGAACACAGCGGCAGGTTCTATCTCATCGACTGGAAATCAAATCATTTGGGTTACCGGATAGAGGACTATGGGCAAGAAACCCTTAAGACAGCGATGGAGCGCAATCTCTACCCACTCCAATACCTCCTCTACACGGTGGCCCTCAACAGGTACCTTTCCCTGCGGGTACGTGGCTATGATTATGCGACCCACTTTGGCGGCGTATTTTACGTCTTCCTCCGGGGGGTCAGTCCGGAACGGGGTGAAGCGTGTGGTTTTTTTCGGGACCTGCCAAACACGGAGATGATTGCCGAATTGACGAAGCTCTTGATTCAGGACGGAGGATGGGGCAGTGACGATGCTTTTTGAACTAAATGCCATTGATCGCCATTTTGCCGACTTTATCTTTCAGGAGTCGGGAGGAGCATCCCTGATGCTTAAAGCTGTTGTTTCACTTTTGAGCAATGCCGTGGGGAACGGCAACATCTGCCTGAATCTGGCAGATGTTGCCGGCAAGGAAATTCGCATCGATGGGGAAGCTATCGGTGTTCCCGATCTTGATAAACTGCATGATTCTCTAAGAGGGACGACGGTAGTCGGTCCACCGGGGGAGTTCAAGCCTTTGGTCCTCGACGGGAAAGGGCGTCTCTACCTCTATCGTTATTGGAAATATGAACAGGACCTGGCACAAGTGATTCTGAAAAAGGCAGCAACGACCTGCGATGGGTTGGATGAGGACCTCCTGGGTAAAGAGCTGGAAAGGCTTTTCCCGAGCGTTGCGGGGGAAGACATCGATTGGCAGAAGGCGGCGGCATTAGCCGCTGTACGGAAAAATTTTTGCGTCATTTCCGGAGGCCCCGGAACCGGCAAGACTTCCACCGTGGTCAAAATCATCGCACTGCTCCTGGAACTGGCCGGGGACGAATCATGCCGGATCGCCCTGGCAGCCCCTACCGGCAAATCAGCCGCACGGCTAAAGGGAGCTATTGCCCTGATGAAAGAAGCGCTCAACTGCGACGAATCAATAAAGGAGAGCCTCCCGCATGACGTATCGACCATCCATCGGCTTCTTGGCCCTATAGCCGGTTCCGTGCACTTCCGCTATTCAGATAAGAATCCCCTGCCCTACGATGCGATTATCATCGACGAGGCATCCATGGTGGCGCTGCCGCTTATGGCCAAGCTGGCAAGAGCGCTCAAGCAAAACGCCCGCCTTATCATTCTCGGTGACAGGGATCAGCTTGCCTCGGTCGAGGCCGGGGCGGTACTGGGCGATATTTGCGGCGGCGTTCGGCAGGAAATATTTTCAGCCGAATTTGGCGGTCTTTTTGCCAACCTGACACAAGCCATCCTTCCGACCGCGCTGCCCGGCGAGCTGCTGCCTCCGCTTGCCGACTCACTGGTTGTGCTGAAGCGGAATTACCGTTTCCCCACCGAAAGTGGCATCGGGGCAGCAGGAAGAGCGGTCAACGCCGGAAAAGGAGAGGAAGCCCTCGCCGTACTCAAAGATCCTGCCTTTCCCGATATTGCCTGGCACAACGCACCTGAACCGGATGTTATAAAAAAGGCGTTAACGGACGTCGTCCTTGCAGGTTACGGTAATTATCTGGCGGCGGAGACGGCGGCGGAAGCGCTCAGGCTTTTTGATGCTTTCCGGGTCCTCTGCGCCCTGCGCCGGGGACCATATGGCGTGATTGACATCAACGCCCTCATCGAGGAAATCCTGGCCCAAAAAGGGCTGATCGACCCACAACAACGCTGGTACCAATACCGACCCGTGCTGATCACGGTCAATGATTATAATCTGAAACTGTTCAATGGGGACGTGGGGATCGTCTTCCCCGACCGGGAGGGGACCGGCAGCCCCCGTGTTTTTTTCCCGGCCCCTGAAGGCGGAGTTCGGAAAATTTCGCCAGTGCGGCTTCCCGCGCATGAAACGGTCTTTGCCATGACAATCCACAAGGGCCAGGGCTCCGAATTTGACCAGGTGCATATGCTTTTACCCGCCCAGGATACCGCGCTCCTGACAAGGGAGCTGATCTATACCGGCATCACACGGGCGAGGGAGAAAGCCGCAATATGGGGAAACGAAGAAGTCTTTCTTAGCGCTGTGGCGCGAAGAACAGAAAGGAAGTCCGGGTTAAAAGAAGCGCTTTGGTCCTGAAGCAAAAAGTTGACAAAAAGACACCCCTCTGATAGCCCAATCATCTCCTTCTCCGCACAGGCAACATTCCAATCTCTACCGTGATGAGAAGACTGTTGACCGAATATGCCATCTGGTTTAACCGGAATCGACGCAGACAGGGCCACCTGTTTCAAAACCGCTTTAAATCTATTTTATGCCAGAAGGATGCCTATCTTCTGTAACTGGTGCGCTATATTCACCTCAATCCGCTGCGGGCCGGGTTGGTTCGGGACTGGTCGAATTGGATAACTATCCTTATCCCGGCCACATACCCTGATGGACAGATTAAAGAATTCCTGGCAGGAAACGGAAGAAACGCTGGAAAAACACCAGGCGCTTCGCTCTGGCAGCATGGACTTGGAAAAAGTCGCATTGCGCGTGTCGGAATTGATGGGGATAAAGTTTGAAGATGTCTGGGCTGTGGGCAAACAACAGCACATCGTAAACGCCCGGAGCCTTTTTTGCTTTTGGGCGGTTCGGGAATTAGGACGCACGATGGCCAGTTTGGAACGCAAGCTTGGCTTGTCCATTCCGACCATCAGCAAATCTGTTGTCCGGGGCAAGCAGATTGCCGAATCCAAGGGATTCAACTTGATCGGAAGTTAATAAGCTAACAGCGTCCCCTTAATTTTTCATAAAGCCGGGCGCCTTACAGATTGAGCATGGTGTCCCCCGATTACCCCACCATTTCCTCCAGGGGTTAAGAGTCGTAACCGCGGCCTTTGGCCCCTCTTTTCCGTTGACAGTTGCTTGTATCTCCTCTATTCTGCCCGCAGAGTGTAATTAAAGTATTTGAGCCCAATTTCCTTAGGCAAATGTTTGATCGATGCAGAAGATAAGCGGGAGGGTAAGACATGTCGTTTACAGCCCGAAAAAATGAACTACCCCGCCGCAAGCAGCGGGTATCAAGGCCGGAGTCCAAAAATCTTTTCGCGGCAAGCCGCGGGGAATTGGACCCGAGGAGATTAAATATCCCTATAATGCCGGAGGAAGGCCGGTCATCGATGGAACTGGAACACCGTTAACTGCATCGCTGGATATTATCAACTCGGTACGGCCAAGACGGTATAGCGAAATGATATTAGCATCAAAAAAAGGGACATGATGGCTTGGCGTTGGACACAGCACATTTTAATTCAGTTGAAGGAAAGGGAAATCCCAAAGGATCTGGTTGAAATGACTTTGGCTAACCCGGATGAAAAGATAAAGAGCAAGAACGACAGGTTGATCTATCAAAAAGTATTTTCAGGCAAATTATTGCGGGTCGTATCGGAAGGTGATCGGCTGATCACGGTCTACATGACCAATAAAATAACGAAATATATGAAGGAGGGTGATTGATATGAGGATGCACTATTCGCAGGACGCCGACGCTATTTACATTCGCCTCAAAGAGGATCGTATTCACAATACCGACGCAGTTACAGAAGACATTATCATGGATTATGATGACAAAGGAAATGTCATTGGCATCGAGATTCTTTCCGCTTCGGAAAAGGTTGATGTTCATGAACTTCTGGTGCAGTCCTTTGATAAGGTTATGGTTAATAACGCTGCCGTTGCGTAGAAAAAGAATGATTTTTGTAATGACAGACGGTCGATTGCTCTATAAAAACTGATTTTAAGCAGCAACTAATTATCATTGACAGATAGAAAAAAGGCTAAGGACAAACAATGAGTGGCTGTCCCCCATTACCTTCGAGATTTGTTTTTACGTGCTTTTCCAAATTTGTCCATAAGTGAATTTGCACCCTTTTCCCCGCATTCGGAACAAGAGATAATTGGGAAAAGTATGGTAAGTCTGCCAGATAAATAACCACACGCTAACGAGTGCCCGGTAGAAGCAAGACAAGCTGTGCAGAGGCAAACCGGGACGTCTCCGCAGGGGGTGAGAGTAAATTGCACTATGTCCCCGGAATAATACCGAAATAATACAGGTTGCTATGATTACATGGGATTCTTTGGATGCCCAAAATCACGCATTAGAAGTCTTGAGAAGAACGGCCTGAAACAGCAGGTAAAAATGAGAGGTTAGATGCATGCCGCAGACAGTGGAAGCCTTTTATCATGATGGGATTGTTGAGTTGAAACGGAAACCTTCCGGCATCCAGAGAGCCAGAGCACTGGTAATTTTTCTGGATGCCGAGGAAGCGCCGAAACACCATGCGGTGGACATGGGCAAGGTGAGTACAAGAAAGAGTTCCGTTGACAAGTGGATCGGCGTTATCGAAGGGGCAGAGCTGGGAGACTGGAAGGCCGAGCGTAGAGTCGCTATAGAAGGGAAGCCCCGTGAAAGTGCTTATTGATACGAATATTGTTCTTGATATCGCTCTGAACAGAAAGCCATTCGTGGAGCATGCGGCGCTTTTGTGGCGGCTGGCGGAGCAGAAGGAGATAATGGCCTGTCTCTCCAATACCAGCATCACGGACATTTTTTACATCGTCAAAAAGCACGCCGACCAAGATAAGGCACGCAGTTTCATTGCCGATATTCTCGATACGTTTTCGCTGGTGGATATCGACGAGGAGGGCTTTCGGGAAGCACTCAACTCGGATATGAAAGACTTCGAGGATGCGGTGCAGTATGTGATCTGTACGCGCAATGGATGTGATGCGCTGGCGACCAGGAACAAGATAGATTTCGGCAACAGCCCCAACGTGGTTGACCCTGCCGAGTTGATCGAGCGGATCAATGCAACAGGCACTTAAATCACCGCACCCACCAAAGATAAACCTAGTTTAACGATAGTTAAATTGCCTTGACTTAAGAGAAATTATTGTATAGTCCCAGCAAGGTGTTAATAAACACCTTTTTCACTCTTTTCATAACTTATTTTTGGGGGCTATTCGGAAGCAAACTAACTTTTACCTGTTGAGGTTAAATGATGTTTAAATCCATCACAGTCTTAGGGCATGACCATCCCCCAATATCCGTTTGCTATCAAAAGGAATTATTTCTGTACCTCGCCGGCATATTTTACCTCTCCTTGCTTCACCTTAGCGTATCCACTGAACTGCATGCCGAATCCCGCCTTAATGTACATAACCCAATGAAAATTGTTGCCGAAGTGTTTACATGGGGGAATGACCATGTCATTACTTTAGGTTATAACGAATTCCAGGATGGGCGAATTTAATGAAAACTTATAAGGTCTCTAACTATTTTCAGCAATCGGTATTGTGTCCCCGGAATACCCAAGGGGGAATGACCACGCCATTACCTCAAGGTATAACGAATTCTGGGAGGGGCAAATTTAATGAGAACGGATAAGGTCTCTAACTATTTTCAGCAATCGGTATTGTGTCCCCGGAATACCCCAGGCAATAAAGGGGACAGATTTATTTTTGCCTAATCGGGTAAGGGGGGGCTTTTATCCCCCCCTCCCCACACCACCTGGCATGCGGGTCCGCACCAGGCGGTTCCCAAAGAGTAACGGGCCGTAGCCGGTCATTGACAATCTCAGTTCTTTGAAAAGACGGCAGTAACTGTGATTATCTGGGGAGCTGAATTCCTTATGACGCGCCCACAGGTTCGCTCACCCGGTCGGGTTCAACGCGATGTGGAGCTTATAGGGAATGACATCCCCCTCTTTAAGTTCGGCCCTTCGACAGGGTAAGGCTTCCGGCTCTCTATGTCGGCTTGTTTCCAGCCACCACACCGCCATGAGTGGTGGAGTCCTGTCTACTATGGCTTCTGCTGACTTCTGCCCCATCACGGCAACCGTTACCGGTAGCCGCGCTTTTCTTGCGAAACGCATGTGGAGCAGATCTCCCCGGATAAGAACGTGAACTGTCGCTACACAACCGCAGCATTTACCATTTCTCCTGAATCCATGGGACTTCGTCATGTCGTGCTGACTTGCCCGGATGATGGCCTTGTATGCTGTTTCTGTACGTCGGCTCATAGCTTTGCGCTCCGGCTTCCTCCAGACCTCTCCTCGCGGAGACGCCCTTGCCTTCGGCTAGTACTTGGTTTACCCTGTCTCTCGACAGTGACTGGATTCTTGTACAGGGGACTTGCACCCCATAAGTTCACGCCCATGACGGGCGTACACGAAAAGATCAGCCGGAGCGGCCCACGGGGCCGCGATCGGCTGTATTGCTTTTGTTAGTTGTCCGGTACGTTACTTAAAAAAATGGTTCCTCTGCTAACGACGATTTAATAACCTTAAGTCGAAAATCGTAACGTAGTGATGTTTTTTCTACCAAATCTCTAAACCAATTTGGTGAAGACGGGGCTATATAGATTCTTTCAATTAGCTCATGCAAATTGACTATAATCCAGACTCCAAACTCTGGAGGAATTTTCCCACTTTCCATTGGCAGAGGGCCTTTAGGTGATTGGTCACTGATAGCCCTTACTTCATGTTCATGGTCAAAGGATTTTCTCTTATGCATGTAAGGGGCGAATAAGTTTCCTTCTGGCATCCATACTTTACTGTAATCAATGTATTGCACTTCTCCTATATACACAGATTCGGGGAGACAATTCACCAATTTGTTATAGGTAGTCTGTATGCAAATGGATTCGTTTGTGCTTGTGTACAGAGTCCACATAGCAGCAGATTCAAACTTATTCATATGCCAGCAATTAATCATCATCCACTGCCTATGCCATTTATTATAACCACCTACCCATTTAAATCCTTCAAGCCATTTCTCTATTGGAATATTTAGGCGTTTACAATCTTCTGCGTACATTTCAGGCCTGAGCTTTTCGTTCGCTCTTGCGTAAGATCCTTCAAAAGGATCCCCAAGCATGTCCGCACGCGCAAAAAATAATCCATTGTTTTCAAACATGGCTATTAACTTGGTAAAGTCCATATATCGCCAGATTTTTATATCAGGCTCTATTGGTTGTGGGAAAGAGGGATGGTCTTTTTTTGCAGTCATATTTTCCTAAAGTCATAACCTCCGGCAAAGCCGGAGGCTTGGTTTGTGAACCGCTCAAAGCGGATTAAATGTGAACCACCTAAAGGTGGCTACTCCTCAAACATATTGAGCTGGTCAAGACGACGATCTTCTTGCTCCTGTCGTTTTATATATT
>Ga0082335_1009868_pt1 | contig 10078 bp, 9 predicted proteins | sample Subgrocontami58m_FD_72375 | JGI IMG/M metagenome (GOLD analysis project Ga0082335, IMG submission 72375) | Subsurface groundwater microbial communities from S. Glens Falls, New York, USA - GMW37 contaminated, 5.8 m (SPADES assembly) (version 2) ... | reverse complement strand
GTGTGTTTTCCGAACTGGGGGGGGGGGGGGGGGGGGGGGGGCGGGCGGGGCCCGGCCCCAAACCCCCCCGCTGCCGTTGCCACCGGCGTGGCGGACTGCGTCGTCGTCTTCCGGGCCCTGGCGCAAGGCCAGTTCCAGCGCTTCGGCGCGGCACCGCCGGGCGGTACGGCCTCTGGCGAGGCAGCGCTCAACGCGCCTTATGGCGTGATGTCGCCTGCTCAGCGCTACGCCATGCGCGCTATGCGCTTCATCCACGAGAACAGGATCGAGCCCGGCGCTCAGCGCGCCATCGCATTGGCGTCGTATCATCACGCTCAGCGTAATCCGCGTGCAGTAATGTATGGTAAGCCGCTCACGGCTGAGGCGTACGATGCGTCGCGTTGGATCGTCGAGCCGTGGCGGCTGTTCGACTGCTGCATGGAAAACGATGGCGCCGCAGCGCTGATCGTTGTGCCGGCGGAACGGGCGCGCGACTTCGCCAAGAAGCCGGCGTATCTTCTAGCGGCGGCGCAGGGCTCAGAGTACCGCAACGGAGCGCGCTGTCACAACGCGCCGCTCTATGCGACGTCCAGCTTTACCACGGTCGCGCCGCATCTCTACACCATGGCACATCTGCAACCCGCGGATGTCGACGTGGTGCAGAGTTACGAAAATTTCACCGGTGGCGTGCTGATGAGCCTGGTTGAGCACGGCTTCTTCACCGCCGAGGAGGCCAACGACTTCCTCGTCCCCGAGAATCTGCAGGCGCCTGGTGGCAAGCTGCCGCTCAATACCAGCGGAGGGAATCTCGCCGAGTGCTATATGCACGGGCTCGAGCTGCAAGTGGAGGCGGTGCGGCAGATCCGCAACGAGTCGACGACGCAAGTGCCCGATGCGCAGGTGTCGATGGTGATCTCCGGTCCTATGGTGACGCCGGTATCGAGCCTGATCCTGGGCAGCGGGGAGACCCTCCAATGACCACCGCGACTTACTTGCGGCCGGGCCTGCCGAGCCCGGTGGCCGAGAACGACGGGCTGGATGCGCCCTACTGGGAAGGTGCGCGGCGCGGTGAGCTGATGGTTCAGCGCTGCAAGGCCTGCGGCAATTGGCAATGGGGACCGGAATGGATCTGCCACAAATGCCTGTCATTCGATGTGGGATGGCAGAAGGTCGAAGGACGCGGGCGGATCTATAGCTGGGAGCGGCCGTGGCACCCGGTGCATCCCGCGCTCAAGGATCAGGGGCCATATATCGTCGTCCTGGTCGAGTTGCCCCACGCTGCCGGCATCCGAATGTTGGGCAACTTGGTCGGCGATCCGCGTCAGGAGGTTCGTATCGGTGCCGAGGTCGAGGCCGTGTTCGAGCCGCACGACGATGCCAAGCCACCCTTTACTTTGGTCCATTGGAAGGCCATCGGGTCAGGTTGAAACGGGCTCCATGTTTGAGGAGAAGTGACGCGATGTTGCCCAAGAAAACGATGGCCATGGTTCAAACGGGTCCGCGCCAGTTGGAGCGCCGTGACCTGCCCATTCCACCAATCAGCGCCGACAGCGCGATCCTCAGAATCGAGGCCTGCGGCATCTGCGGCAGCGACCACGAGCAATATGAAGGCGTGCTGAACACACCTTATCCGGTGGTTCCAGGTCACGAACCCCTGGGGATCATCGAGGCGATCGGCGATACTGCGGCGAAGCGCTGGCGCGTCGACGTCGGCGACCGTGTCTGCGTCGAGACGATGCTGTCCTGCCACTGCTGCAATACATGCCTTGGCGGGCATTATCATTTGTGTGACCGGCGGCAAATCTATTCGTATATCCCGCTCTCCGTGGCACCTGGAATCTGGGGTGCATATTCCCAGTACATGTATCTTGCGCCCAATGCGATCGTTCATAGGATCGACAAGTCCTTGCCGCCGGAAATCGCGGTCATGTTCAATCCCCTTGGCGCCGGGTTTCGTTGGGCGGTCGAACTGCCGGGCACGAGCGTCGGTGATACGGTGATGATCTTGGGGCCTGGTCAGCGTGGGTTAGCCAGCGTAGTGGCCGCACGCCATGCTGGGGCGGCCACGATTATTGTCACGGGACTGGCTGCAGATGCCAAAAAGCTGGCCGTCGCACGTGCCTTCGGTGCTGACTACACGATCGACGTGGACAATGAAGATCCCAAGCAGCGTGTCCGCGAGATCACGGCCGGCAGGGGCGTGGATATAGTCGTTGACGTCACCTCTTACGCCACCCAGCCGGTACGCGGTGCGCTCGACTACGTGCGTCGCGGCGGGACGATCGTGCTAGCCGGGGTGAAGGGATTCACCATGCAGGACGGCAAGAGGCGTCAGAAGACCGTACCCGACTTCGTTTCCGACATGATCGTCTGGAAGGAGATTACCATCAAGGGCGCCATCGGTGTTCTCAGTTCAGGCTATCGCAAGGCGATCGATCTCATCGAAAGTCGCAAGGTACCGCTCGCGCTTATGCACACACATGATTTTTCATTGGAAGATGCGGATCTGGCGATCCGTACGCTTGCTCGTCAAGTGGATGGCGAAGGATCGATCCACTCTTGCCTGATTCCGCCACCTTGACGTTAGCGCTGAACCACAGCCGGAAAAGAAGCATCATGGATCTACCGCCGCAGCTCCCGCCCTTCGATCAAGAGGTGGCCCGCCGCTTCCTCGACTCGACCGTACCTTCATCCGGCCTCCCGGAGTTCCTGGGTTTGCGTACCACGCTGGTCGAGCCGGGCAGGCTGCGAGTGGAACTGTCGGTGGCTCCGAAGCTGTTGACGCGCTTCGGCAATATGCATGGCGGCGTGCTCTCGGCGTTGTGCGACCATGCACTCGGGCTAGTATGCTACCCTCACATGCAATCTGGCCAGTGGGCGGCCACCACGGAGTTCAAGTTGAACCTCCTTACGCCGGTCTCCTCCGGTATCGTGGTCGCAGAGGCGCGTATCATCGCCATGACCCGTTCTACCGCGGTAGTGCGGATCGATGTGGAGAATGACGGACGAGCCTGTGGCGCTGCTCAGGGTACAGTTCTGATCATGCAACCGAGGCCACCGAAGTCCAAGGACTAGACATGGATAGCGCCGTTTGGACGGCGACAAGTGACGGCGTGCGCTAACGAAGCACAAGGCGCGATGGCTTCAACTGCGGCCCGCCATCATGCGGATCGCACTGTAGGTCATCACTACCTCGTTGCGCTGGTTGACGATGTTGTTGATCGTCGTGACGATTCCTCTGTTCCCCTTGCTCGTTGGCCGGATGGCGGTAACTTCTACTTCACCGTGAATGGTATCGCCGACATTGGTCGGAGCGTGCACCTTTATGGTCGATTCCAGCATGGCAAGGCCGGTGTGCTGCATCGTGGCCTGAACCAGGAGACCTTCAACGAAGCAGTAGCAAAGGGCGCCCGGTACTGGACGGCCCGGCATGGCGCCGTGTTGTTCGCTAAAAGTCGCGTCAGTGAAGATCATTTCGACCATACCGGTCGCGTTGATGAAATTCACCAGATCAGCCTCGGTGATGGTGCGATTGATCGTGCGGAACTTCTGACCGACCTTGAGATCAGTCCAGAACAGTCCGAGGCCGACGTAGTCCATGTGAATTCTCCCATATAGGCCTGGTCGAACGCGTGTCCCAAGCTTGACGATCGCGCGGACTCAGAGGCTTGTTGTCGTGATAGCCCTGATCGTGCGCGAACTTCAACACCGTTTGCCTAGCATCATTTCCCATTGCAGCCTCTTGTCTGTGGGATTGAGCTTCGCGTTACGATGAATGTCTTCTTTGCCGAGATAATAGGTCTGGCGCTTCATAATTTTAAGGTTGCACATATTGAAATTCTAATGAATGTTCGATACCAATAATACAGACTAATGCTAGAGGGGAGCGGCGGCCAGAGTTGCGCGAGAATTTCGGCTTCAAGGAATTCTAGCCCGGATTGAACGCGGTCGGTTCATGCGAGTCCCGGCGCTTCGTCAAGCACTGCCAATGCCGCAAACTTTGGCGGTCTTAGAGGATGTTCGGATACGCGCATACAGGGGCGCTAGATATGGAACGCACCGGATACTTCGACACTCTTGAAACACGTTCAGCCGAGGAACGGGAAATGGCGTTGGCCGCCGCCCTCCGGGCCCAAATCACGCATGCCAAGACCAATGCGCCGTTCTTTGCTGAATGGCTGAAGGACGTTGACCCAGCCGCAGTGACGGGCCGCGCTGCGCTCGCCAGACTCCCGGTGCTGCGTAAAGGGAATCTTGGTGCCGTGCAGAAGAAGAAACCGCCGATGGGTGGGCTGCTCGGTGTGCCGCTCGCGCAGGTCCAGCACATTTTCATGTCGCCAGGCCCGATCTTCGAGATCGACACCGCCGAAAAGGACTATTTCCGCGGTGCACGGGCCATGTACGCGGCAGGTTTCCGCGCCGGTGATATTGTCCATAATACCTTCTCATACCACCTTACACCGGCCGGGATCATGATGGAGACGGCGGCGCGGGCGTTGGGCTGCATCGTGGTGCCGGGCGGCGTCGGCCAGACCGAGTTGCAGCTCGACGCCATCGAGGCCATCCGGCCGGTCGGCTATGTAGGCACGCCGTCGTTCCTGAAGATCCTTCTCGAGAAAGCCGTTGAGCTCGGGAAGGACATATCGTCGATCCGCAACGCGTTCGTCGGCGCCGAGGCGCTGCCGCCTTCACTGCGCCAGATGTTCCGCGACTACGGCATCTCAACTTTACAGAGCTACGGCACGGCCGATCTCGGTACGATCGCCTACGAGTCCCAGGCACTCGAGGGCATGATCGTCGATGAGGGCGTGGTGGTAGAGATCGTGCGGCCCGGAACCGGTGATCTCGTTGCCGACGGTGACGTTGGCGAGGTGGTCGTCACGACTTTCAGCAAGGCCTATCCACTGGTGCGCTTCGGCACCGGCGACCTGTCCGCGGTGCTGGCCGGCATCAGCCCCTGCGGCCGAACGAATATGCGCATCAAGGGTTGGATGGGGCGTGCCGACCAGCGCACCAAGGTCAAGGGCATGTTTGTCGACCCAGAACAGATTGCGCTGATCGCACGCCGGCATTCCGAGCTGGGCCGTCTGCGGCTAGTCGTCGACTGGGTCGATCAGCAGGACGTGATGACCCTGAAGGCTGAGCTTGCGGGTGGCTCCAGCGACTTGGCCAAGTCGGTGGAAGACAACGTACAGAGCGTCTGCAAGGTGCGCGGACGGGTCGAATTCGTGGCGCCTGGCAGCCTGCCCAACGACGGCAAAGTGATCGACGATGTACGCAAATACACCTGATCCAGCGAGGCCCTGGGGACGAGACGGTCTCCCCGCCACGACGCCGGTTCGACCTAGCCGCCGAATGAATAGGGCTGAGCAGTAAGCCTAGACATGGCTCTGACGGACGACTTCGGTGGATGGGGTCGCGTGAAAACGTGGAGGATGAAGATGGCGCAGAGTGATCTTAGCGGCAGGGTGGCGGTGGTAACGGGCGCCGCGAGGGGCCTTGGCCGCGCCTATGCGCAGGGACTTGCCAAGGCTGGAGCCTCCGTGGTCGTGCTCGACGTTTCGGATTGCGGCGATACTGTCCGTGACATTGAGGCGAACGGTGGCCAGGCGTTCGGCCGGCAATGCGATGTTGGAGACATGGCTAGTTGCCGCGCGGCGGCCGAGGATACCCTGGCCCGGTTTGGGCGGTTGGATGTGCTCGTCAATAATGCGGCGCTCTTCGCAACGCTCAAGTCGGGTCGTTTTGACACGATCGCCGAGGAAGACTGGGAAGCATGCCTGCGCGTCAACGTTACCGGCGTCTGGAACTGCTGCCGTGCGTTCGTGCCGCCTATGCGCGAACGAGGCGGCTCCGTGATCAACATTTCCTCGCTAGCCGCGACGTACGGTCTGCCCAACGCCCTGCATTACACGACTTCCAAGGCGGCTGTGATCGGCTTGACGCGCGGTCTCGCGCGCGAACTTGGCCGCTTCAACATCCGCGTCAATGCAGTGGCGCCTGCAACCGTTGAGACAGAGGGCATGAGCCAGTTTTTCAGCGAGAAAAAGGAAGACGCCGTGAAAGCTATCGTCTCTGGCCAGTCCATCCGACGGGTGCTTACGACGGACGATCTGGTTGGCACAATCCTCTATCTCGCTTCCGATGCGAGTTCGATGGTGACAGGCCAAACGATCGCCGTCGATGGCGGGACGGTCTTGCTTTAGGTCACACCGGTCTGTCTTCGCTGCGCTTGGCGGTGGAGGCGTGCTCTCCCAATCATCTGACTTCTACCTCTTATGAACGGAAGTCCTGGTGCCGCGAAGCGAGTGGTGAATTTTGAAAGGATCGTCTTGACCGCTGTCGCCTTTCCGATCCCCGACGACGTCATCGCAGTAGCGGACGGCGTCGAAGCCTTCCTGCGCAGGGAAGTGTTCCCGCGCCACCAGCGCGATCATGCGCTGCTGTCCGATCCGCGCCGCACGTACGGCGAGGATGGCCGCTATGTCCCTGCTGTGGTCGACCATATCCGAGGCGTGCGTATGGCGGCAGCGGAGACTGGTTACTATTCGATGTCAGTCCCTGCGGAACTGGGCGGGGCTGGAATGGGAATGCTTGCCTACTTCGTCGTCTGGGAGCGTATCTATCGTCTCTGTGGCAGTCATAACTGGCTGGGAGCCTATACGGTCAGTCACTGGGCGTTCGGTCCCAGCCCGGTCTTGCTGATGGTAACGGACCGTGCACGCGCCGAAATTCTAACGGGCATGATGGAGGGTAGGACGTCGATGTGTTTCGGCATGTCTGAGCCCGGTGCCGGTTCGGATGCAACCACTATCCAGACGAAGGCGGTCCAAAGCGGGTCTGGCTGGCGACTCAACGGCCGCAAGATTTGGACTACCAACGCGCCGCAGGCAGACTATTGCATCGTCTTTGCCGTCACCGATCCTGAACGCGCATCACGCAGGGCGGGCGGTATTAGCGCGTTTCTGGTGCCGACGACGTCACCTGGCTTCACGCTGGAGAGTGTCATCCGTATGCATGGTTCGGTGGGCGGCAACGAGGGTTCGATCGTGTTGGAGGATGTGCAGCTCGAGCCGTGGCAGCTGGTCGGTGAACTGCACGACGGCTTCCGGATCGGATTGCTGGGCGTCTCAATCGGCCGCATCTACAATTCAGCGCGTGCCGTGGGACTTGGGCGCTGGGCGATGGAGATGGCGTTGCGCTACGCACAACAACGCGAGGCCTTTGGCAAGCCGATTGCGGAATACCAGGGCGTGACATTTCCGTTGGCCGAGACGGCGATGGAGCTGCATGCGGCGCATCTGATGGCGCTGAACGCGGCGGCATTGATCGACCGGGGCGAGCGGGCGGTCAAGGAACTGTCGATGGCTAAGGCCTACGCTGTAGAAATCGGTGCCCGGGCGCTGGATCGCGCAATCCAGACTCATGGCGCCATGGGTTTCACTAATGAGCTCGGGCTTGTTCACGCCTGGCAGGACGTCCGTTCGGTCAACGTGGCTGACGGCACAAATGAAATTTTGCGTCGCACCATAGCGCAGCGCCTCCTTGCCGGGGATACGGAATTGTAGGTATCGCAGCTGCCTCGTCGGATTCGCAGGCTTCGCTCATCATACAGGCGTGTGCTGCTCCAAGCCGTTGTTGAACCAATGTTTGCAAGAGAGGAGAGTAATTATGCGAATGAAGGGCAAGGTCGGCATCGTCACCGCAGCCGCCTCAGGAATGGGGAGGGCAGGAGCAGTTCGCTTCGCGCGCGAGGGTGCTGCTGTGGCCGTCATCGATCGGGACGAAGTGGGCGTCGCCGCCACAGTCAACGAGATCGTGGCCTTTGGCGGTACTGCGAAAGGGATCATCGCCGACCTCGGCGACGACGATGCAGCGCGCCAAATCGTCAAGGATGCCGCTAGCGCCTTTGGCGGCCTCGACTTTGTCTGGAATCATCTCGGCCATCCCGGCCCCGCTTCGGTTGAGGGTCTGGACTTGGCGGATTTCGACCTCGCGGTTCGCCTCAACTTGCGCTCTGTGCTGATCACCACTGAAGCGGCAATTCCAGAATTGCGCGCGCGTGGCGGCGGCGCGTTGCTTTTCACGGCCTCGACGTCCGGCTTGCATGGTTCGCCGTTCAGTCCCGTTTATTCTGCCATGAAGTTCGGAGTCGTCGGTCTGACGCGCTCACTCGCCAAGCGCCTTGCCCGTGATGGGATCCGCGTCAATGCCGTGTGTCCCGGCCCCGTAGATACACCGATGTTACGTGTGTTCGTCGCCAGGCCGGACCAACAGAGCACGCGCGGCCTAGATCCAGATGAACTGATTCGCAAGCACGCCGGCATGACGCCTTTGGGTCGACCAGGCAGGCCTGAGGAGATTGCCAATGCAGCGCTGTTCCTGTTGTCCGACGAGGCTTCTTTCGTGACCGGCGCGGCTTTACCGGTCGATGGAGGATCAACGGCATGAACCGGCTTGAGCTCGCGACGCAATTCGCGATTGGCACCTGCCAACCCGAACCGGAGAGTTCTGTTGCTGAACCCGCCCTCGCGCGCCCATGGCACCTACACGCGCTTTTCCCCTTGGCTAAACGAAATCCGTTCGTTCCATCGCATTGTTGCGAGGAGGGTGCATGGCTGCGCTGACGCTGGCAACCCTGGTTCATCCGGAGGACCTCGATGAAAACCGACAAGTAGGAGGAAACCCGGTGATGGCCAATGTTGTGTCCGAGCAGGTTAAGCCCGCAGCCGCTTATCGACCGGTAAGGAGATATGATGCCATCATTATCGGCGCGGGCATCTCCGGGATGTACCAGCTATACCGGCTCAGGCAGCTCGGGCTCTCGGTTCGTGTCTTCGAAACCGGCGATGGCGTAGGCGGCACGTGGTACTGGAACCGATATCCCGGGGCCCGCTTCGATTCCGAGAGTTACTCATACGGCTACTCGTTTTCCCAAGAGCTTTTGCAGGAGTGGGACTGGAGTGAGCATTTTTCCGCACAACCAGAAACGCTGCGGTATCTCAATTTCGTCGCAGACAAATTCGACCTGAGGCGCGACATCGAGTTCAATAGCCGTGTGACGGCGGCGGCTTACGACGAAGCCGCCAACTACTGGGAAATTAAAATCGGAGACGGCCGCCGAGCGCGAGCCCAGTTTCTAATCACCGCGGTCGGGCCTCTGTCCATGCCGACGATGCCGATCTGCGAGGGTATAGACACGTTTCGTGGGAAGTCTTTTCACACCGGCAAGTGGCCTCATGGACCGGTAGATTTCACAGGCCAGCGCGTGGCGGTGATCGGTACTGGTGCGACCGGCGTTCAGGTCATCCAGGAAGTCGCCAAGACCGCGGCACATCTCACCGTCTTTCAGCGCCGACCGAATTACTGCGCGCCCTTGCTCAACAGGCCGATAGATGCGGAGACGCAGCGCAAGATCAAGGCCAGCTATCCGGAAATTTTCGAGAGATGCCGCGAGTCGCACGGCTGCTTCATCCACAAGGCGGATCCTCGCAAGGCAGTCGAAGTGTCGCCGGAGGAACGCGAGGCCTTTTACGAGAAACTCTATGCAGAGCCCGGCTTCGGAATCTGGATGGGAAATTTCCGCGACATCCTGACCGATCCCGTGGCGAATGAAACCATCAGTGAGTTCGTTCGGAAGAAGATCCGTGAGCGTGTCAAGGACCGAGCAATCGCAGAGAAGCTGATTCCAAAAGATCATGGCTTCGGCACGCGTCGCGTACCGCTCGAGACCAACTACTATGAGGGGTACAATCAACCAAACGTGACACTCATCGACATCCGCGAGACGCCCATTCAGCGGATCGTGCCGACAGGCATCATGACGAGCGCCGCCGAGTATGAATTCGATATCATCATCTACGCGACAGGGTTCGATGCCATCACCGGTGCGTTCGACCGGATCGATATTCGCGGTGTCGGTGGGCAAACATTGAAAGACAAGTGGGCTGATGGCCCGAAAACCTATCTTGGTATCCAGATCGAAGGTTTCCCGAACCTCCTGACCTTGGTTGGCCCGCATAATGCCGCTACTTTCTGCAACATCCCGCGCTGCATTGAGCAGAATGTGGAATGGGTGACGGACCTTATTAGCTACATC
>Ga0082335_1009867_pt1 | contig 10080 bp, 8 predicted proteins | sample Subgrocontami58m_FD_72375 | JGI IMG/M metagenome (GOLD analysis project Ga0082335, IMG submission 72375) | Subsurface groundwater microbial communities from S. Glens Falls, New York, USA - GMW37 contaminated, 5.8 m (SPADES assembly) (version 2) ... | reverse complement strand
CGGAGCCAGTGCGATCCCCTCCTCCAACGTGGCCAGACCGGCTTCCGGATCGCCGCTGGACTCTTGCGCCGCGGCCAAGGCCTCTCGGAAGGATGGGGTTGGGGGGATCGCATGGACGGCTTCCCGCAGGCCGGCGACGAGGGCGCCCAGGGCGCTGGCCAGGGAGCCCGCCAGGTTGTACCAGGCGAACAGGGTCGTGCGATGCCGGTCCAGCGTCGTCTGGGGCAGCGCTGCCTGCTCGAGGCCCAGGAAGGGGCCCACCTCGCCGGCCGAGGGACTGATGGTGCCGACAACGGCAGCCACCAGCAGCACCGCTATCTGGTCGCTCGCCGTGAAGGCGATCCCTGCTATCGCCATGAGGATGGCGCTCAGCCGCAGCATGACACGACGACCGACGCGATCGGCCACGACGGCGACCAGCACCGTCATGGCAGCCCCGCCGGCCAGAGAGGCGGCGAAGACGGCCCCGATCTGGGCTGCGTCGAGGCCCAGGGCGGCCAGGTAAAGGCCCAGGATCACCGAGAGGTAGCCGTACCCGAAGTTGCGGACGGCTCGCGTGGCAATCAGCAGCCAACCGTCGGGGGAGACCGAGCGGCCGGCGGTCAGCATTCAGCTATCAGTGGTCATCACCCGGTTCTCGGGCAGCAAGGGAAGGACGCCTCCCCTGATCGCTGAAGGCTGAAGGCTGACGGCTAACCGCTACCGCCGCATCTCGATGCGGCGAAAGGCCTCGGCGTGGGCCATGCCGTGGGGCTTGCCCACCTCGGCCGTGCGCTGGCGGATCCCCTCGGCGAACTCCTCGGCCGGGCGCCTGCCCACCTGGCTCTCGTGGCAGCGCAACGCCTCGATCTTCTTCTCGACCGTCGCGCTGATGTCCACCCAGGTGTCGGGCTTGTCCGAGCCGGCGAGGTAGATCTCCCCCACCTTGTGCGGCTCCAGGCCATCTTCGAGCTGTTCAGGATAGGACAGGTGGTCCCGAGCGTAGGGGTAGCAGGCGTCCAGGGCCAGCGTGCCGGCCATGCGATGGTCGCGGTGCTGGTGGGTGAGGCGGTATGGCTCGGTCGAGAGAACGATGTCGGGCTTGATCATCCGGATGAAGCGCACGATCTTCCCCCGGGCCTCGGCGGTGTCCTCCAGGCCGCCGTCGGGATAGCCCAAGAAGTGGACCTTCTTGACGCCCAGGACCCGGGCCGCGGCCTCTTGCTCGGCCGCGCGGATGGGCGCCAGGCGTTCCGAAGTCATGGTCGGGTCGCCGCTGCCTTTGTTACCATTCGTGCAGATCAGGTAGTAGACGTCGTGGCCCTCGGCTGCCCAGCGGCCGATGGTACCGGCGGCCGAGAACTCTGAGTCGTCCGGGTGGGCTGTCACCACGAGGATGACCTTGTGCTCGGGGGGCTGATCCATGTTGGGGTTCAGGGGTATCACCTCCTCATTCGGTCTGGGGTTTCTGGTCACGGGTCTCTTCCGCGCTTGGGAATGCTCGATGGCCAACGGGAAGGGTCCTTCTCCCCCTGGGAGAGGGTTAGGGTGAGGGCCCGGCCCCCGTCTGGGCACCGTGGAACGAGCCGATCAGGTCATGGAACAGCTCAACCGTGCGTTCGGCGACCTGGGGCCAGCCGTAGGCTCGGGCCGTCTGGCGGCCCGCCACGCCAAATTCCCGCCGCAGGTCGGCGTTGTCCAGCAGCAGCTCCAGCCGCTGCGTGAAGGGCTCTGGGCAATGCCACGGCACCAGGAAGCCGTTCTCCCCGTCGCGCACCGTATGGCGCAGCCCTCCCACGCGGGCGGCCACGACGGGAGTGCCGCAGGCCAGGGCCTCCAGGGCGACCATGCCGAAGCTCTCGTAGTAGGAAGGCACGACGCACACGTCAGCGGCGTTGTAATAGTCGGGCAGGGATGCGTGGTCAACGCTACCCCAGAACCGGACCCGCGCATCGATCCCCAGTTCCCGAGCCAGGGCCTGGGTCCTGGCCAGCTCCCTGACTGATCCCTCGTCACCACCCAGGACGATCAGCTCGGCCTTAGGATCCTCTAGGTCGGCGAATGCCCGGAGGAGGATGTCCAGTCCCTTCAGGGGCTCCATCCGGCCAACGAAGAGGAGGGTCCTGTTGCCGTTCAGTCCCAAGCGGTCCCGCGCCGCGCGGGCATCCATGGGCCGGAAAACATCGAGGTCCACTCCGCACGGAACCACCTGGACCCGGCGAGGCGTCACATCGTAGAGGCGGGCGATCTCCTGCGGCTCCTCGGGAGAGCACACAACCACCGCGTCGGCCTCTGCCAGGATCCGCCGCTCGGTGGCGATCCGCACCGGTGACTCCGACTCCCCGGCGCGGGCCTGGGTCTTGAGACGTGCCAGCGTGTGAAACATGGCCACGACAGGAACGCCCCAGCTCTGGCGCAAGCGCAGGGCGACCCAGCCCGACAGCCAGTAGTGGCTGTAGACCAGATCGTAGCCTCGGCCCTCCTTGGCCTGGAATCGGAGCACATGAGCCAGGAACTCAGGCAGGTAGGGGTAGAGACGCTCTTTCGCTACCGGCCGGGCAGGCCCGGCCTTCAGCTCAATCACCCGGGCATGCTCGGCTAGCGGAACGACCTGCTGGCCCGAGGTCCCGGTGCGGCGCGTAAAGAGGTCCACCTCTACGCCGCGTTGGCTCAGCTCCCGGCTGATCTCGTGCAGGAAGACATTCATGCCGCCGGCTTCGCGGCTGCCCGGGAGTGCCAGCGGCGAACCGTGGACGCTGAGGATGGCGATGCGCATGCTCGTGGCTAACGCGGGTTCGGTAGCCCGGTAGGACCGATCGCCCGGCCAGTCGTCGTCGGGCGTTGCAATCGACAGTGGTAAATGAAGGTGTCGTGCGCGCCGAGGTCGTACTTGTAGGGCTCTGCGCCCCGCAGGAAGTTGAAGCGCGAGTAACCGCGCTCGATGGCATCGCGCACGCAATGGGATTTGAGGAGCAAGCCCACGCTCAGGCTGCGGTACTCCGGGTCGAATCCGCTGTTGTAGAGGGCCAGCTCACCGGGACCCTCCAAACAGAGGGTCCCGGCGACCCGGCGACCGTCGAACTCGAGGAAATAGAGCGCGACTTCGTGGCCCAGGCCATCGGCGTTGAGCAAGGCGCGGAAGTAGCTCTCGCGGGCTGGATTGAGGAACTGGGCCTTCTCCGTGCGACTCGAGCGGAGCAGGCTCAGGAAGTCGTCGGCATCTTGCATGCCGATGTTGGCGGAAGCCAGGCGTTGGTAGCGGCTCACGCCGGCCTGCTCGAGGCGGCGGAGTTTGCGGCGAAGCTCGTGCCGATCCTTCTTGCTGAGGCCGCTGAGGTACTCGTCCCACGTGCTCGGCAGGGTCAGGGTCGGGCACACATCCTCCTGCTCCACTTGCAGGTCGTAGCCAAGGGCCGCAGCCGTGCACCGCGCCAGCCGCAGCGTCGCAGAATCCTCGGCCAGGCAATGAAGGTCAACGTGGCTCCAGTCGTTGCCCTGTAGGACCTCCCCCAGTGCGAAGCACATCCGCTTGATCTCACCTGGCAGGTACACGAGGTCGAGATAGTCGTTCACCTCCGGGTCGCCCATGAGCGCGACGCCGTCGCCATCGTCGACGAAGGGCAGCAGCCCCAGGAGCCGCTCCTTGCGCACCGCGAAAAGCCGCGGGCGCCGTTGGGGCGCCAGGTGCTTCCACCAGAGGCGTTTCCAGCCCGGGGTTGCGAAGTGGGGATTGGCCTGGCTGGCCGACAGGAGGGTCGCCCACTCCTCCTCTAACGCTTCGAAGGGTTCCTCCCGAACTACGGCGCTCGTGGCCCTGCCTCCGGAATCGATGCCATGGCTGATGGCAGAATGCGGCAAGCAGGGATCATATTCCCCGCTGGCTCACGAGTTCCATGAGGTGCCGCCTGGCGGCGGAATCCTCGGGCAGGGAGCCACGGCTGGCTCGAGTGACCACTCGCGTACCCGGCTTGCGCACACCACGCATGGACATGCATTGATGCTCAGCTTCCAGCACCACCACGACCCCCCGTGGGCCGAGGGCGTCCTGGATGGCATCGGCCACCTCGTTCGTCAGCCGCTCCTGGACCTGCAGGCGGCGGGAGCAGGTTTCGAGGGCTCGGGCCAGCTTGCTCAGTCCCACGATGCGACCTTGGGGCGAGTAGCCAATGTGCGCGACCCCGCTGAAAGGCAGAAGATGGTGCTCGCACATGGAGGCGAAGGGGATATCACGCAGGACCACCGCCTGCTCGTCGCTCTGCTCGAAGGAGACATCGAGGTCTTGCCGGGGGTCGGCACCTATGCCGGCGAACAGCTCCGCATAGGCGTCGGCAACCCGGTCCGGCGTGGCACGCAGCCCCTCTCGTCCTGGATCCTCGCCGATGGCGGCCAGCAGCTCCGCTACGGCCCCGCGGATTCGGGCTTTATCTACCTGTGGCATGAAAATCGTGCATTCGGGCCACCATTATAGCAGTGCCGCCTCGGCCGGCGGCCCGGCTCGTTCCCCCAACCCAGCGACGGGAGAGGCCGGGCTGCGGAGCATCAGATCGACGGCGGCCTCCTTGAGAAGTCCGCGTTCCTCGATGACAGTGGGGTCGGGCTCTGGCCCCCGGAGGCACGACTGGTCCAAGCGAGCCATCGCCGACAGTATCCCATCAAGCTGTCCAGAGGTGGAGTCGGGTGGCTCGCCGCGCGCCTTGTGCAACAGCACAGTGGCGAGGGCGACGCTGCCCGCGATCGCCAGTGCGGCCAGGAAAGGCTGGGGTACCAGGTCCAAGAATGCCAGGGGCGACCGTGGAGGCAGGCCAGTTAGGGCGAAGGCCACCCGCCCTCCCGCAGTGAGGTCGCGGGCCAGGTAGACGTGGAAGCCCCTGGATCCGAGGTCTACCTCCCCGGCCAACGCGAGCCCCGGCCCCTCTATGCCCGTGCCGTCGCGTGGCACCAGCACGCGCAGCTCCCCCTGGCTGTAGACGACCGAGCGTTCGAAGCGGTAGGTTCCCTCGGCGTACGGCACGCGATAGGTGAAGCCGATCTCGCTCTCGCCGGGGAGGAGCGGACTGCTCGTCGCGAAGCCGCGATCGACCTGCTGGATGCTCCCCGCGTCGACACCCAGTTGCGGATGCAAGGCCGCTGCCCCAGCCGGGAGGGAGTACCGGACCAGGTTCACCGGACGCCCGCTTCCCTCGTTCTCCGGCAGAAAGGTGCGGTCCGCCGGGTTGCGCAGCGTGACGATTTCGAAGAGGAGAGCAGTCTGGTTGAGGCGGTCGATCTCTTGCACGGCGATCAGGCCGCGCGACACCGTGAGGCCCGGATCACCGCGGGTGGTCTCGAACACCTGAAGCGACGCACTTTTCCGCTCTTCTCCAGGGGAGAAGCGCACTTCGCTGCTCTGGTAGACGACCTCCTGATAGAGGACAGAGAGAACGTAGGCGAAGTCGGAGCCTGTCTCGAGCCCCTCGAAGTGAAAGCGGCCGTCGGCGGATGTGCTCTGGGCACGAGTCTCGAGGGACTGGGTGCCCCGGCTGATCTCCAGCTCCACCTGGATGGCCCCCGCGCCAGGGGCGCCCGCCGTGCCATTGGTTACCTGGCCCTCGATGCTTCCCAGGCCCTGGGCCGCAGCGCCGCTCGGAGTCAGCAGCAGGAGCCAGAAGGCAGAAGGCAGTACGCAGTAGGCAGCGAGCAGCCTGCGGAATCCTCGGATGGCCACGTTCACTCGTTCCCACCGTCTGCTGCCCACTGCCTTCTGCCTTCTGCCTTCCGCCCTCTGCCCTCTGCCCTCTACCTACTCACTCGCTCCCCAGCTCAGGCCGCGATCGCGGCTGCGGAAGAGCCTGCCGCCGTCGTCTATGGCAGCCAGGGTCCGCCCGTCGGCCGTCAGGGTCAACGCCGCCACAGTGCCTCTCAGAGTCAGACGATTCCAGCTACCTCCGCCGTCGATACTCTTGAACAGGCCCTGGTCTGTGCCGACGTAGAGGGAGCCGCGGAAGGTCCGCCCGTCGGGCGAGACGTAGCTATCGCCGCTATTGGCGTCGTACACGATGGTGCTGGCCTGCAAGGTGGGCAAAGCGCCGGCCAGGAACCCGCTGGCGCCAGCCCATCCCCGGCCGTTATCGGCGAGGACCTGAACGCCACCAGGGCTCGTTGCCACGTAGACGGTCAGGGGATCGCCGGAGACGACGGCCAGGGAGGCGATTCCGGCCGGCGTCCGATCTGCAAGGCGCACCCACCGCCGTCCGCCGTCCGCACTCGCGAAGAGTCCATGGCCGTCCACCATGGCGTAGACACGATCGGGGTCGCGCGGGTCCAACGCCAGGGCGCGGATGTCGGTGCCTGGGAGGTCGTGCGATACAGGCGACCAGGAGAGGCCTCCGTCGGCGCTCCTGGCCAGGAGTCCGTCACCCGCCGCCAGCACGTCGCCTGCCGCGGATGCTGTGGGCTGAGCCACCACAGCCCTGACGTTGCCCGAAACGGTCGTGAGACTCCAGCTTCTTCCCCCGTCGGCGCTCGTGCGCAAGCCATCGCTGCTGCCCGCGAATAGCCGGTTGGCGTCACCGGCCGCGATGGCCAGGGTGGTGTAGTGGCCCGGCTCCAGCGTCGCCACGGGCCGCTGACTAGTCTGTCGGCCAAGCTGGCCTGCCACCAGGATCCCGGTCGCGGCGAGGAAGAGACCGGCCGCGACTCCGGCGGCCAGGAGCGCCCGGCGGTTGGCGGTCGGCTTGGGTTCGGGACCGGGCCGCGCGCCTCCTGCGCCAGCCTCATGGCGAGGGGATGGGGCGGTGCGGTAGGGCTCCGAGGCCCCGAGCAAGGACCGCCGGCGGGCCACTTCCGCCTCGATGAGCAGTTCCAGCCGCTCGCGCGTGGCGCTCTGTTCGACGACGTCCCCAGTCACGGCCACGAGGGACTCGCGGAATGTCCGGTAGTCCGCATCCTCCAGCTTGCCCATCTGGAAGTCCAGATCCAGCTCTTCCAGCGAGAAGTGGGCTCCCTGGTTGGCGAGCAAGGGTGGGCTACTGGCCTCAACGAGCGACCGGGCGAGGTCTTGTCTCTGGAGAAGGGGGGCGAGGACGAACCAGAGGCCCCCCCCTGCGCTCCCGAGCAGGAGAGCAAACAGAAGGATCTCGCCCATCACGTTCGCCTGGGGAGCCACTGGCGCAGGTAGAGCAAGAGCATGGCTGTGCCCGCCGCCAAGATCACTGGTGGTCCCCACCACAGGGCGGCGGTGAATCCCTCCTGGGGTGGGCTGAGAAGCACGCCCTCGCCGTAACGCTGGACGAAGTAGGCCAAGATGCTCTCCCGCGTCTCACCTGCCGCCACCTTGGCCGCGATGATCTCCCGCATCTGCGTAGCCAGTTGGGAGGACGAGTCGGCCACCGAGGTGTTCTGGCACACGGGGCATTGCAGCGACCGGGCGATCTCGCGAGCCGCCGCCGCGGTGGGGTCGTCCGCCCAGGCAGGCGACGGCCACGGCAGCGGCGCCCCGATCAGGGCGACGCAGGCGACCAGCCCGACGAGCCAGAAGAGGGCTCTCATGGCTCTCCCAGCGCCAGCGGAACGCCGGCAACCTGACTCCCAGAGGGTGGAGTGGAGGACTCGGAACTCAGGGCCCGCGACTCAGGACGCGGGACGCGCACCCGCCCTGGGTCCGGCCAGGCCGCCACTGCCGTCCCGGCCAGGAACACGGCTCCCCCCAGCCAGATGAGGCTCACGAGGGGGTTGATCAGGATGCGGAAGGAGGCGGATCCGTCCTCCTCCCAATCGGTGAGAAGGACGTACAGGTCATCGCCCCAGGGCCATGCCGTCTCGAGTCCGACGCCGGTGATGGGCTGTTGCTCCCAGTTGCGGTGCACCCGTCGTTCCGGACGCAGTGTCGCTATCTGAGCGCCGCCGGCCGTGGCCGAGAGTCGGGCAAAGACCGTGTCGATCCCCGGCTGGCTGCGAGCAGCGAGGCCCTCGAACGTGATGCGATAGCGCCCGGCTGCCACGGCCTCACCCGGCCGCAGGGTCACAGACTCCTCGCTCTGGAAGAACTGAGACGCGATGACACCACAGGCCATCAGAGTCAGCGCCAAGTGGACGAGGTAGCCCCCGTAGCGACGCCGGTTGCGTCGCACGAGCCCCAATAGGGCGAGCAGAGGGTTCTCATGGCTCGAGCGTGTCCGCGCCCGGACGCCGCGGGCGAACTCGACGGCGATGGAGCCAGCCACCAGCGCGCACGCGGCGAAGGCGAGGATGGCCAGGCCGCTGCTCATGCCGAGGAGCCACAGGAGGGCTGACGTGGCTACGGCCGCGGCCAGGGGCCACCGGAGGCCGCGCCAGAGACGGGCCAGAGTCGAGCGCCGCCAAGCCAGCAGGGGGCCCACGGCCATTAGCAGGAGGAGGCCCAGGAGTAGGGGGCCGTTCACCTGCTGGTAGAAGGGCGGGCCGACGGCCACCTTGACGCCCCGCGCCACCTCGGACAGCAGCGGGAACATGGTGCCCCAAAAGGTGGCAGCGGTGATCGCCGTGAGCAACAGATTGTTTACCAGGAAGGCTGTCTCCCGCGACGAAACGGCGTCGATCTCCCCCGGACTGCGCAACTGAGGCAGACGCCAGAAGATCAGGCCTAGGGAGATGATGATGACCAGGCCAACGAAGGCGAAGAAGAAGGGACCGATGGGCGACAGGGCGAAGGAGTGCACCGAGCTGATCACGCCGCTGCGTACCACGAACGTCCCGAAGATGGCCAGGCAGAACGTGGCGATCACCAGGGCCACGTTCCATGCCTTCAGGAAGCCGCGCCGTTCCTGAACCATGGCCGAATGGAGATAGGCTGTAGCCGTGAGCCAGGGGAGGAGAGCGGCGTTCTCGACCGGGTCCCAGCCCCAGTAGCCGCCCCATCCCAGGACGTGGTAGGCCCACCAGGCCCCAGCCAGAAGCCCGGCTCCCTGGATGGCCCAGGCCAGCAACATCCACCGCCGCACCGGCGCCAGCCACTCGTTCCCCAATCGCCCGCTGATGAGGGCACTCATGACGAAGGCGAAGGGGATGGAGAAGCTCATGTAGCCGGCCAGCAGCAAGGGCGGATGCACGCGCATGCCGTCATCCCAGAGGAGGGGATTGAGGCCACGGCCGTCGAGAGGAGGCACGGGCACCCGCTCGAAGGGAGAGCTGACGAACACGAGGAGGACCAAGAAGAAGATTTGGATCGCCGCCAGAGTGGCTCCAGCACCCGCTACGAGGTGCGAGTGGCGAGAGAAAGCACGCCACACCGCTACCAGCGAAAAGAGGGCGAGGAGCCAGGCCCAGAAGAGGAGAGATCCCGCTTGGCCGCCCCAGAAGCCGGTGATCAGTACCTCGATCGGAGCGTTGCGGTTGGCGTTCTCCGCCACAAAGCGCAGGGAGAAGTCGAGGCTCAGGAAGCCGTACAGCAGAAGAAGAGCCGCCAGGGTCATCGCCCCGCCGCCGGCCACGAGGGCGTTGCGCCCGCTCATCTGAAGGGGTTTGTGACGAAGGCGCCCGCCCACAACGAAGGCATAAGCGGCGTAGGCCGCCAAGACGAAGGCCATCAGCAGGGTGGCGCGGCCAGCTTCGGAGAGGCCCACTGCTGAGGCTGGTTCCTAGGTCAGCTTTCGAAACGCGAGGGACACTTGGCCAAGAGGTTCGACGCGGCGAAGGTCCCGTCCGGCTCCAGCCGGCCCTCGACCACGACGGTAATCCCCTCCTGGAAGATGTCGGGCACGATGCCGCGAAAGCGAACCGGCAACGTGGCGTCACCGTCGACGATCCTGAACTCGAGGTCGCGGCCCTCCCGGCGGATGGACCCCGGGGACACCTCGCCACCTAGGCGTACCGGGCGGCCGGATGCCGTCGCGTCGCTCTGCTGCAGCTCGCTGACGCTCACGTAGTAGACGGCGCTGCTGCCGGTGGCTGCCATCACCAGGTAGCCGATGGCGGCGATCAGCACGCCGCCGGTCACCAGGAGCTTCCACTGGAGTCGAATGCCGCGACTCGGTGCCGGTCTGGTCTCCGACGTCTCCCGGCTGGAGTGGCCTGGGATCGGGGTCTCAGTCCTCATGCTGTCTCGCCTGGTCGTCTCGCAGGGCTGCCTCGAGGTGGCGCATCTCC
>Ga0082335_1009864_pt1 | contig 10081 bp, 7 predicted proteins | sample Subgrocontami58m_FD_72375 | JGI IMG/M metagenome (GOLD analysis project Ga0082335, IMG submission 72375) | Subsurface groundwater microbial communities from S. Glens Falls, New York, USA - GMW37 contaminated, 5.8 m (SPADES assembly) (version 2) ... | reverse complement strand
AGCGCGGTCAGGACGACGCGGCGGGATAGATCGAGCGGTTGAGCAGCGCGCGCGCCTGGTCGATCACCTCGGACGCGGTGAGCCCGAGCGGGCCGCCGTTCGCGCGGGCCACGGCGTCGCCTGCCGCGCCGTGCAGCCAGACGCCCGCGAGCAGCGCGTCGAGCGGCGCGGCGCGCTGCGCGAGCAACCCGGCAAGGATGCCGGTCAGCGCGTCGCCCATGCCGGCCGCGGCCATTCCAGCGTTGCCGGTCGGGTTGACCCACCAGCGGCCGTCGGGCGCCGCGACGATCGTTCCATTGCCCTTCAGCGCCGCGAACGCGCGGTAGCGCCTGGCGATCGCCGCTGCAGCGGCGAGCCGGTCGGCCTGCACCTCGCGCGTGGCGATGCCGAGCAGCCGCCCGGCTTCCGCAGGGTGCGGCGTGAGCAGCGTCGCGGCATCACGGCCGGACGCCAATCCGGCGAGCGCGCGATCCTCGCTGATCAGATTGAGCGCGTCGGCGTCGAGCACGAGCGCGCATTTCGACTCCAGGGCCACGCCCAATGCGCGCCTGGCGTCCGCGCTGCGCCCCATCCCGGGTCCCGCGGCGATCACCGTGAGTTCGCCCGCCGCCGGCAACTCGTCCGGATTGCGGATCATCAGTTCGGGTTGCCCGTAGTCGACAAATGGAGGGTGATCGGTGAGCAGCGCCATGTGCACGCGTCCCGCGCCGCACTTGAGGGCGCCGCGGCCGGCAAGGATCACCGCGCCGACCATGCCCGTCGCGCCGCCGAGGATGGCTGCGGTCCCTGCGAGTCCCTTGTGGAAGTTCCGCGGGCGCGGCGAGAGCGCCCGCGCAAGCGCGGCGCCGTCGAGCAGCCTGCCCTGCGGCGCGCGCAGCGCCTCGGGCTCGAGTCCCAGCGCGTCGACGCGCAGCGACCCGCAGTGATCGGGGCCGTCCGCGGTGAGCAGGCCGGGCTTGAGGCCGATGAAGGTGATCGTGTGCGCGGCGCGCACCGCGCATCCCATCACCGCCCCGGTATCGGCGTTGATGCCGCTCGGCACGTCGAGCGCGAGCACCGGAACGCGCAGCGCATTGACCTGTTCGATCAGTTCCGCATGGCGGCCCTCGAGCGGCCGTTGCAGTCCGATGCCGAACAGGCCGTCGACGACGAGACCCCAGCGCTCACGTACGGGGATCCCGCTGCGTGTCTCGCCTCCCGCGGCTTCCCACTTCGCGAGCGCCCCGCTTGCGTCCGCCGAAAGCCTGTCGCGGTCGCCGGTGAAGACGACCGTCACGCCGTAGAACCACCGCTTCAGGTGCGCGGCGACCTCGAAGGCGTCGCCGCCGTTGTTGCCCGGGCCGGCCAGCACCAGCACTCGCCGGGCCGTGTCGTCCATCACGGCGCGCGCGAATTCCGCGGCGGAGCACCCGGCGCGCTCCATGAGGCGCGGTGCCTCGGCGAGCCGCGCCGCCGCCTGTTCGAGGGCGCGCACTTCCGCGCAGGTGTAGATGGGAGCCGCCACGCCGCAATGATAACGCCGGACCGGATTTTTCCGGTCATCGGCCCGTCCGAAGTGGTATGATTGTTTCCGGGGCCGCGCGGGAATGCGCGGGCCCGCAAGAGCTTCCAAGCCATCGTCAGCCCTCATGACCCCACCCCGCCGACCCACTGTCATCATCGCCGACGATGACGGCGTGTCCCGCACGCTGCTGCGTTTGATCCTCAAGGAAGCCGACTACGACATCGTGGCCGAAGCGGTGGACGGCGAAGCCGCGATCGAGCTCTGCAAGCAACACAAGCCCGACGTGCTCTGCCTGGACGTCATGATGCCGAAACTGGACGGCATCGGCGCGCTGAAGGCGATCAAGGCCGAGCGTCCCTCCACGGCCGTGCTCATGATCACCGCCGACTCTGCGGCGACGACGGTGAAGGAGGCGCTGCAGAGCGGCGCCGCAGGCTACGTCGTCAAGCCGTTCAACGTCGGCAAGGTGCTGGATGCGGTCGCCCGGGTGCTGAACAAGCCCGCCGCGTAGCGGTGCGTCATCCGCGCATCATCTGCTGCGGCAGCCAGGTCACCAGCGCGGGAAAGAAGTAGACCAGCAGCACCGCGACGATCATCAGGTAGAACATCGGCATCGTGTTCTTGGCGATCCAGGTGATCTCCTTCTTGGTCATTCCCTGGAGCACGAACAGGTTGAAGCCCACGGGCGGGGTGATCTGCGCCATCTCCACGACCAGCACGACGAATATGCCGAACCAGATCAGGTCGATTCCGGCCCGCTGCACCGTCGGCAGGATCACGCCCATCGTCAGCACCACCATCGAGATGCCGTCGAGGAAGCATCCCAGGATGATGTAGAAGACCATGAGCGCCAGGATGAGCATCAGCTGCGACAGTCCGAGCGAGCCGATCCACTCCGCAAGGTGGCGCGGCAGCCCGATGTAGCCCATCGCGAGCGTCAGGAAGGATGCGCCGGCGAGGCCCTGGTCGGGCAGCGCGCCGATGGTGCGGAAATGCATGGCTTCAGCCTCGCTGACTGTTGTCCATGCTAAATTACCCCGAAGCGAACGGGTGCTCAAACGCCGTGCCCGGATTTGCGGCGCGAATCGGTCCTTTATCGTGCGATTCCTTCCCGGCCCGGCGTGTTCTACTGGGGCCATCGCCGACAGGACACAGGGGACGAACCTTGAAGACCTTGATCGTGGGACTCATGCTGGTTGCCGCTCCGGCTTTCGCGGAAACGCATGTCAATTCCGTCGAAGAATGCGTCGCCTACGCCGACCTCGCGCTGGTCGCCTCGACGCTCGCCAAGCACGGCATCAACCAGGCGGATACCGAGGCGATGATTCCCGACATGTACGACATGAAGACGGAAAACGCCCAGGAAATCGCGCGGCGCATCATCGAAGTCGCCTACAGTCCGGACCTGAGCAGGATGGGCGAGCCCAGGAGTTTCGCCTCCGCGTTCGGCAGCATGTGCGTGCGCACCGGCGGTCGGATCGACGCCTTTCTCGGCGCGAAGCTCTAGGGAATGGCGTCATTCCCGCGCAAGCGGGAATCCAGCAGCTCCAACACGTAGTCGGCAATCGCGAGCGACGCCGTCAGCCCCGGCGACTCGATGCCGAACAGGTTCACCAGTCCCGCGATTCCGTGGTCCTTCGGGCCCTGGATGAGGAAGTCGCGCGCCGGCTCGCCGGGCGCCTGCAGCTTCGGCCGGATCCCCGAGTAGCCAGGAGCGAGCGCGCCGCCGCGAAGCCCCGGCCAGTAGCGGCGGATCTCACGGTAGAACGCGTCGGCGCGGCGCGGATCCACGCTGTAGTCGATCGCCTCGACCCATTCGACGTCGGGGCCGAAGCGCGCCTGTCCCGCGAGGTCGAGCGTGAGGTGCACGCCCAGTCCAGCCGCCTCCGGAATCGGGTAGATCAGTCGCGAGAACGGCGCGCGGCCCGCGAGCGCGTAGTAGTTGCCCTTGGCGTAATGGCACGGCGGCACGTGCGCGGCGGGAAACCCGGCGAGGCTCGCCGCGACCCTCTGCGCGAACAGACCGGCCGAGTTCACGACGCAGCGCGCGGAGATGCGCGTGCGCTGCTCGCCGCCGACGTCCAGTTCGATCGTGCCGGGGCCCGCGCGTCCGCCCTCGACCGGGCTTCTGAGCGCGAGCACCGCCCCGCGCGCCTCGGCGTCGCCCAGCAGCGCGAGCATGTAGCCGTGGCTGTCGATGATCCCCGTGGAGGGCGAGTGCAGCGCCGCGACGCAGGAGAGCTCGGGCTCCATCGCGCGCGCCTCTGCGCCCGGGATTTCCCGCAGGTCGTCGACGCCGTTCGCGAGCGCCTGGGCGCGCAGCCGCCCGAGCGCCGGCCGCTGCGCGTCGTTCGCGGCGACGATCAGCTTGCCGCACAGCCGGTGCGCGACGCCATGCGCCTCGCAATAGCGGTACAGCGCCTGCCTGCCGGGAACGCACAGCCGCGCTTTCAGCGATCCGGGCGCGTAGTAGATGCCCGCGTGGATCACTTCGCTGTTGCGGGAGCTCGTGTGCGTCCCGATCGCGTCCTCGGCCTCGACGACCACGACCTCGCGACCGGCGAGAGCGAGGCCGCGGGCCACCGCGAGACCCACCACGCCTGCGCCGATGACGATGCAATCAACGCGTTCCATGGGGATCGAGGCGCGACGGGGCCGGAGAGCGAAAGCGCGCAGTGTAGCATCGCACGCCGCGCGCTAAAATCCGACCTCCGCATGGCAAGGGCGAGCATGGGCCCCGCTTCGAACGCGAACCGCTGGCAGTTCTGGATCGACCGCGGCGGGACTTTCACCGACGTGGTCGCGAGACGGCCCGACGGCACGCTCGCCACGCACAAGCTCCTGTCGGAGAACCCCGAGCGCTACCGCGACGCGGCGCTCGCCGGAATCCGCCACCTGCTCGCCGTCGCTCCCGGCGAGCGCATTCCGCCCGAGGCGATCGAGGCGGTGAAAATGGGCACGACCGTGGCGACCAACGCGCTGCTCGAGCGCAAGGGCGAGCGCACGCTGCTGCTCGTCACGCGCGGGTTCCGCGACGCGCTGCGCATCGCCTACCAGAACCGGCCGCGCCTGTTCGACCGCCACATCGTGCTCCCCGAGCTGCTGTACTCGAAGGTGGTCGAGGTCGATGAGCGCGTCGGCGCGCGCGGCGAGGTGCTCGTGCCGCTCGCGGAGACGCGCACGCGCGAGGATCTGCAGGCGGCGTACGCCGAGGGCTACCGCTCGGTCGCGATCGTGTTCATGCACGGCTACCGCCACACCGGGCACGAACGCGTCGCCGCGCAGCTTGCGCGCGCGGCGGGCTTCACGCAGGTGTCGGTGTCGCACGAGGTGAGCCCGCTGATGAAGCTCGTCTCGCGCGGCGATACCACCGTCGTCGACGCCTACCTCTCGCCGATCCTGCGACGCTACGTCGACCGGGTGGCCGCGGAACTGCAGGACGTGCGGCTGATGTTCATGCAGTCCAGCGGCGGCTTGACCGACGCGCGGCGCTTCCAGGGCAAGGATTCCATTCTTTCGGGCCCCGCCGGAGGCATCGTCGGCGCGGTGCGGACCTCGCTCGCGGCGGGGTTCGACAAGATCATCGGCTTCGACATGGGCGGCACCTCGACCGACGTGTCCCACTTCGCCGGCGCGCAGTTGAGCGACCTCGAGCGCGCGTTCGAGACGCAGGTCGCCGGCGTGCGGATGCGCGCGCCGATGATGAGCATCCACACCGTCGCCGCCGGCGGCGGGTCGATCCTGCACTTCGACGGCTCGCGCTACCGCGTCGGGCCGGATTCCGCCGGCGCGAATCCCGGGCCGCTGTGCTACCGCAGGAACGGCCCGCTCGCGGTGACCGACGCGAACGTCATGCTGGGCAAGATCCAGCCCGACTTCTTTCCTGCGCTGTTCGGTCCCGGCGGCGACCAGGCGCTCGACGCAGACGGCGTACGCCTGCGCTTCGCCGATCTCGCCGCGCAGATCCGCGGCTCGACCGGCGACAGCCGCCCGCCCGAGGCGGTCGCTGAGGGCTTCGTCGACATCGCCGTGGGCAACATGGCCGAGGCGATCAAGCGCATCTCGGTGCAGCGCGGACACGACGTCACCGAATACACGCTGTGCTGCTTCGGCGGCGCCGGCGGCCAGCACGCGTGCCTCGTCGCCGACGCGCTGGGCATGACGCGCGTGTTCATCCATCCGCTCGCCGGCGTGCTCTCGGCCTACGGCATGGGGCTCGCCGACGTCACCGAGATGCGCGAGCAGTCGGTCGAGGCGCGCCTGGACGAGGCGAACCGGTGCGTTCTCGACGAGACGCTGGAGAAGCTCGCCGTCCAGGCACGCGGGGAACTGCTGCGCCAGGGCGTGCCCGCGGAGCGAATCCGCGTGATCGAGCGGGTGCACCTGCGCTACGAGGGCACCGATTCGGCCCTCGTGGTCGGCCGCGACACGATCCCCGGCATGGTGGCGCAGTTCGAGGCGGCTTACCGGCGCCGCTACAGCTTCCTGATGCCGGGCCGCGGGCTCGTCGCCGAGGCGGTTTCGGTCGAGGCAGTCGGCGCCTCGGAGATCCCGGCGGAAGCCGCGCCCGCGCCGACGGGGCGCGAGGGACCGCCGGCGGCGGCGCGGGCCGTGCAGATGTATTCGGGCGGCGCCTGGCATGCGACGCCGGTCTACCTGCGCGACGCGCTCGCGCCGGGGGACCGCGTCGCGGGGCCGGCGATCATCGCCGAGGCCAACGCGACCACGGTGGTCGAGCCGGGCTGGCGCGCCGAAGTCACGCGGCTCGGGCACCTCGTGCTCGAGCGCGTCGTGCCGCGGCCCGCGCGCATGGCGATCGGCACGCGCGTCGATCCCGTGATGCTGGAGATCTTCAACAACCTCTACATGTCGATCGCCGAGCAGATGGGATTGCGCCTGGCGAACACGGCCTACTCGGTGAACATCAAGGAGCGGCTGGACTTTTCGTGCGCGCTGTTCGACGCGAGCGGCCGGCTCATCGCCAACGCGCCGCACATGCCCGTGCACCTGGGCTCGATGGGCGAGTCGATCCAGACGGTGATCCGCGAGAACAAAGGCAGCATGCGCCCCGGCGACGTCTACGTGCTGAACGCGCCCTACAACGGCGGCACGCACCTGCCCGACGTCACGGTGATCACGCCGGTCTTCGACGCGGCAGGGGCGCGCGTCCTGTTCTACGTCGGCTCGCGCGGCCACCACGCCGACATCGGCGGCATCACGCCCGGCTCGATGCCGCCCGACAGCCGCGTCGTCGAGGAGGAGGGCGTGCTGATCGACAACTTCAAGCTGGTGGACGCGGGGCGGTTGCGCGAGGCGGAAATGCGCGCGCTGCTCGGATCGGGCGCTTACCCCGCGCGCAATGTCGAGCAGAACCTCGCCGATCTGCGCGCGCAGATCGCCGCCAACGAAAAAGGCGTCCAGGAGCTCAACCGGATGGTGGCGCATTTCGGCCTCGACGTGGTGCAGGCCTACATGCAGCACGTCCAGGACAATGCCGAGGAGGCGGTGCGCCGCGTGATCGACGTCCTCTCCGACGGCGAATTCGCCTACGAGATGGACAACGGCGCGGTGATCCGTGTGCGCATCGCGATCGACAGGCGGGGCCGCAGCGCGACCATCGACTTCACCGGCACCTCGGCCCAGCTGCCCGACAACTTCAACGCGCCTTCGGCGGTTTGCACGGCGGCGGTGCTGTACGTCTTCCGCACCCTCGTCGACGACGACATTCCGCTCAACGCCGGCTGCCTGAAGCCGCTTTCGGTCGTCATCCCCGAGGGCTCGATGCTGCGCCCGCGCTATCCCGCCGCGGTGGTCGCGGGCAACGTCGAGACCTCGCAGTGCATCACCGACGCGCTGTACGGAGCCCTCGGCATCATGGGCGCCTCGCAGGGGACGATGAACAACTTCACCTTCGGCGACGAGCGCTACCAGTACTACGAGACGATCTCCGGCGGCTCGGGCGCCGGCGTCGCCCGGCGCGGCGCCGAAGCGGCCGCCGAGGGCTTCGACGGCACCGACTGCGTCCAGAGCCACATGACCAACTCGCGCCTGACCGACCCCGAGGTGCTCGAGTGGCGCTTCCCGGTGCTGCTGGAGCGCTTCGAGATCCGCGCGGGCAGCGGCGGCGCGGGCCGCTGGCGCGGGGGGAACGGGGCGCTCCGGCGCGTGCGCTTCCTCGAGCCGATGACGGCCGCCATCCTGTCCGGGCACCGGCGCATTCCTCCCTACGGCATGGCCGGCGGGCGGCCCGGCGCCACCGGCCGGAACCGCATCGAGCGGGCGAACGGCGAGATCGTGGAATTGCAGGCCGCCGACAAGGCGTCCATGGGGCCGGGCGACGTATTCGTGATCGAGACCCCCGGCGGGGGCGGGTACGGTGCGCCGCGGCCGGCGGGCGCGGGTCCGCTGCCTCCCAATCGCCCCCGAATTCGCGCCGGGATGTGACATTATGCCGATGGCATCGGGCCGATTTGCATATAATCATCCGGGGGGTTCAGGTTAATCGCGCCGACACCGCAGTTCGGCGCCGAATCGAAACCTGACGCATATGGACCGGCATACCATCGTTACGAAGACCGCCAAGGGCCTGCTGGAGGCGTCCGGCAGAAGCAGCGAGCTTCCGCGCGACCTGCGCAGCCTTCTCAAGGAAATCGACGGCAAGAGCACGGTCGGCTCGCTCGCGCTGAAGCTCGGCAGCGGGCCTGTGCACAAGCTGATCGAGGCGCTTGAAAAATTGCAGCGCGACGGGTTCGTGCGCGCGTTCGCGTCGGCACCTCAGACCCTTGCGCCGCCTTCCCAGAGTCCCGTGGTGACAGGCGAGTCCGACCTGGATTTCACCGGCCTGCGCGCGACTCCCGAGCGCAAACTGGAGGAGGCGCGGCGGATGCAGGCCGACGCCGAAGACATCGCGCGCCAGGCCGCCGCGACGCGCGCGCGCGAAGCGGCGCGAGAGAGAGCGCGCCTCGAGGCCACACTGCGCGTCAAGGCGGGCCAGGGCTAAGGCTCGCGGCCGCCGGTCCGGCGGCGTCGACCCGGGGCCGCGCGGTGCTCGGGTATAATCCCGCTTTACCGACGCGCGCCCATGCCGATCACACTGAAGTTGCGCGGAGCCTCGGCCCTCTCCGCATTCCGGCTCGACAAACTCAATTCACGGCTCGCGGCCCTGCATCGGTCGCTGCGCATCCTCGCCGCCGAGTACTGGCATTTCGCCGAGCTCGATCGCGAGCTCGCGCAGCACGAGCGTAGCGTCCTCGAGCGCCTGCTCGAATACGGCGATCCGGCGCCGCCCGCCGCCTCCGAGGGCGCGCTGCTGCTGGTCGTACCGCGCCTGGGCACGATCTCCCCCTGGTCGTCGAAGGCGACCGATATCGCGCGCCATTGCGGGCTGTCCGCGCTGCGCCGCGTCGAACGCGGGCTCGCCTACCGGCTCGCGGGCGGGGGCGCCGTCGCGTCGCACCGGTCCTCGATCCTGCCGCTGCTGCACGACCGGATGACGGAGACCGTGCTGGAGGACTTCGACCAGGCCGGACAGCTGTTCCGCCGCTTCGACCCCAGGCCGATGGCCTGCGTCCCCGTGCTCTCGGGAGGCCGCCAGGCGCTCGAGGCGGCGAACGCGACGATGGGGCTCGCGCTCTCCCCCGACGAGATCGACTACCTGCTCGATCACTTCCGCGGCGCCGGCCGCGATCCCACCGACGTCGAGCTCACGATGTTCGCGCAGGCGAACTCCGAGCACTGCCGGCACAAGATCTTCAACGCGGACTGGGTGATCGACGGCGCGCCGCAGGAGCACTCGCTTTTCGGCATGATCCGCCGGACCCACGAGCTGCGGCCCGAGGGAACGATCGTCGCGTACTCCGACAACGCGGCGGTCATGCAAGGGCGGGTCGCGCGGCGATTCCATCCGCGCGCTGACGGCCGCTACGCGGCGCGCGCCGAGCTCACGCACACGCTGATGAAATGCGAGACGCACAACCACCCGACGGCGATCTCGCCTTTCCCGGGAGCGGCCACCGGCTCCGGGGGCGAGATCCGCGACGAGGGCGCGACCGGCCGCGGCGCGCGGCCCAAGGCCGGCCTGTGTGGCTTCTCGGTGTCGCACCTGCGCATCCCCGAATTCGAGCAGCCCTGGGAGGAGACCGAGGGAAAGCCGGCGCGCATCGCCTCGGCGCTCTCGATCATGCTCGAGGGGCCGATCGGCGCGGCCTCGTTCAACAACGAGTTCGGCCGGCCGAACCTCGCGGGCTACTTCCGCAGCTTCGAGGCGCGGGTGGGCGGCACGGTGCGCGGCTACCACAAGCCGATCATGATCGCCGGCGGCATCGGCAACATCGACGCGGCGCAGACGCACAAGAGCGCGCTGCCCGAGGGCGCGCTGCTCGTCCAGCTCGGCGGGCCGGGCATGCTGATCGGCATGGGCGGGGGCGCGGCATCGAGCATGGATACCGGGGCCAACGTCGAGGACCTCGACTTCGATTCGGTGCAGCGGGGCAACGCCGAGATCGAGCGGCGCGCGCAGGAGGTGATCGACCGCTGCTGGCAGCTCGGCGACGCGAACCCCATCCTCTCGATCCACGA
>Ga0082335_1009862_pt1 | contig 10082 bp, 7 predicted proteins | sample Subgrocontami58m_FD_72375 | JGI IMG/M metagenome (GOLD analysis project Ga0082335, IMG submission 72375) | Subsurface groundwater microbial communities from S. Glens Falls, New York, USA - GMW37 contaminated, 5.8 m (SPADES assembly) (version 2) ... | reverse complement strand
CCAGTCGCCGAGGAGAGCCGAGGATGACGCCGTTCAAGGCGGGCGAAGTCACGCCGCTGATGCAGTTGATGGCCGTTCAAGGGGGCGTTTCCACATTGGCGGGAATGCACCTCTCCCTACCCGAAGGTGCTGTCGTCCTCGCCCCCGCAACGACACCAGAGCCATTCCCGACTCAGGTGCAGCGTCATGACGCGGTGTCGACACAACGAGCGAATTCATCCGCGCAGTTCGGATTCGATTCTGCTGCCCCAGCCACGACTTTGGTGATCGCTGGATCCGGCTGGCAGGTGCTTTCCCCCTGGTATGGGGCGATCCCAGGTAGTCCTGCCCGGGGTGGGTTGATGCGCCCGGACCCCGGAGGTGGAGGAGCAGCCGGGGCTGGCGCTCCCGCTGCCAATGGAGGTGGAGGAGGTCAGAAACCTGACGGCGGTAAAGGTGGCGGAGGGGGTGGGGCAGATCCTGAAGGTGGCGACGAAAAGAAAGATGAAAAACCGCCGCCCACGCCTGTAGACCCCTACCCGTGGTTCACCTACGCGAAGGAGTTGAAGCTGCGAGAAGACTTCTTTGTTGGCGAAATCGAAACGAACCTGAAGGCCGACAAACTGAAGTACCCCAGAGATCGGCCAAATGAGGCGCGACCGTACGACCGTGACATGCGGGAGAAGATCGCAACCGCACAGGCGAGAATCGACGAGATCGTTCCTCTGTTGAAGGAAGCCAACTCGAAAGTGGAACTGCCGAAGGCGCCGAGGTAATCGGATGGCATGCTGGTTTGCATGTCGACAAGAGCAAGAGCGGACTCCTGGAGTTCCTATCCCGATCTCGGCGCCGAGTCGACCACAGGTAGGAGGAATCCCGATGGGACGCGAACTGAGTTCTTCGCGTTGGTCCGCGCGCGAGGTTTTCCTGGGATCTGTCTTGTTCCTTTCCGTGGTTGTACAAGTGCTAGATTGGTGTTCCAGGGGATCGGTGTATGCCCAGGACCAGAGTTCCGCCAAACCGCAAGTTGGGTTCCGCCCCGGCCCCGCCGAGGGAGGGTTCCCGAACGTATGGGGAGACGGCAAGGGCACAGTATTCCTCACAGACAGATGGGGAGTCCACCGCTCGACAAGGAACGGGGATCCGGGCTCCTGGGAGGTAGTCTTGGATTCACCCTAGACTGAACGGAGGGATCCATGACGCTCCCGAGTTCAACGACGATCCAGAACCTGTCCCGGTCGAAGCTCATTCGGGGCTACTTTCCCGGGGGGCAGCTTGGGACGCTCATCCGCAAGATGCGCTTCGAGGTGTACGCCGAGACCGGCCAGCAGATCATCTTCAACCGGAAGAACACCGCGCCCACCCCGGTGCCGTACAATGCGGGCGGAACCCTGACCGCCGCCCCGCTCGAGACCACGAAGACGACGCTCACGATGCAGCGCATGGGCGCCCAACTGGAGATCGACATCGCGGACGCCCTGACCAGCACGGACGCGAACGACCAGTTGGCGACGCAGATCCAGGCACTGAAAGTGGAGCAGATCCGCAAGCTGTTGGAGCAGATCTGCACGGGCAGCGGGGTGGCGCCGAACATCAACGGCTTTGCGGCGGCCACGGACGCGACCTTTACGATCGGCGCTGGGAATGGCAACGTGAACGGTGCCCCGCCCACGATCGAGGACCTGGCGAGGCTCGTGGGTCTCGTGACCGCGAGCGACGGCTTCGTGGGCGCGGGAGCGGACTGCCTTGCCGGCACCGAGAAGGCAGGGCGCTTCCTGTTCATGCTCATGAGGGCGGCCAACCAGACGGTCATCTTCCGCTGGGACGCGGATCTGGGGGCGCCCGTGATGCTGTTCATGGGCCGTCCCGTCTACATCGGACCGTTCGCGACGGACGAGAGCAAAGGGGCCGGAACGGACCTCACGTCCATTTACGCCTTCAAGCTCAACGGGCCGACGGGACTGCGTGTCGGTTACGCCCCGATGAATGGCTCCACCGACCCTTGGGGGATACTCACGTACCTGATCGCCGACCAACTGGGGATCGGCAAGCGCGGGGCCGGGGTGCTCGGGTTCTACCAGATGGTCTACCCAGAACTCGCGTCGATCGCGCGGCTGGACGGGTGCGACTTGAGCCAACTGGACGGGTAGGGTGAGGCGCCGAAGCGCGGCCCCGCCACCCCTCACCTCTCCGCCAGCCGCCCTTGCAGCCTCCGCGCGGCCGCGAGCGCCGGCGTGGCGAACGGGTCCGAGGGCGCGATCGACAGCGCGCGCTCCAGGTCCGCGATCGCCCGGTCGATGTCCATCCGGCACAGGTGCGCGATCCCCCGGTTCGTCAGCGCCTGGGTCGACGTGGGATCGATCTGCAGCGCGAGATTGTCGTCCGCCACCGCCTGTTCGTAATCCCCGCGCCCGTAATGGCAGAGCGCGCGGAAGATCAGGATCCGCAGCCGGTCGTTCGGTTCGGCTTCCGGATGGGCGAGCGCGCGGTCGAGGTCGGCCTGCGCCGCATCGTGCCGGCCCAGTTGCACCAGCGCGATCCCGCGGTGGATCAGCGCCGAGAGGTTCTTCGGATCAATGCCCAGCGCCGTGCTCAGGTCCGCCGCTGCCCCCTCGAAATCGTCGCGCTCCAATCGCAATAGCGCGCGATAGCCGAGCACGGGGACACGCGCCTGGGCGTCGATGTCCGCGCGCTCGAGCAGCGCCGTGAGGTCGGCCAGCGCCAGATCGCTCTTTCCCTGCGCGATGGCGCACAGCGCGCGATGCAGGCGCAGCGCGGTGATCACCCCCGCGTCCTTCGGTCCCATGCCCAGCGCCGACGAGAAGTCGCGGAACGACTGGTCGTAGTGCTTCTCCTCCTTGAATTTCATCCCGCGCTTGAGCAGCTCCTCGGGCGTGGCCGGCTCCGCGCCCGGCGTGGGACCGGTGCCGTCCCCCGGATCGGGCTTGCCGCCGGAGCGGGCGAGCGCCGAATGGATCTGCTCCTCGAGCTTCGTCTTCTCGCGCTCGAATTTCCGCCGCTGCGCCTCGGCGATGCGCTGCATCTCCATCCGCATCTCGGACTCGTGCCGACGCGCGCGGCCGCTCTCCGCCCCCTTGTCCCACGCCAGCACGCCGAGCAGGGTCAGCGTCAGCGCCGAAGCGATCGTGAGGGTGCGGTGCCGGCGCAGCCGACGCGAGATCGCCTGCCCGAGCGTCGGACGCTGCGCCAGGATCGCCTCCCCGGCGAGGTAGCGCTCGATGTCCTGGGCCAGCTCGGCGGCGCTCTGGTAACGCCGGGGAATCGCCTTCTCCATCGCCTTGAGGCAGATCGTCTCGACCTCGGGCGGGATGCCGGGGTTCACCCGGCTCGGCCGCGGGGCGTCCTGGGTCAGCACCTTGTATAGCGTCTGGACCGTGGTCTCGCCCTTGAACGGCGCCGACCCCGTGATCAGGTGGTAGAGCACCGCGCCCAGACCGTACACGTCCGAGCGATGGTCCACGCGCGGGGCGTCTCCTTCCGCCTGCTCGGGCGACATATACGAGGGCGTGCCCAGCGCGGTCCCGGTCTTGGTCAGGTGGGACGCGGAGTCGAGTTGCTTGGCGAGCCCGAAGTCGGTGAGCTGCGGCTTCCCGTCTGGGGCCAGGAGGATGTTGCCGGGCTTGATGTCGCGGTGGACGATCCCCTTCTTGTGCGCGAAATCGAGCGCGTGGGAGATGTCGCGCATCACTTCGAGCGCGCGGCGCAACGGCAGGCGCTCGCGGTGGATCGCGGAGGCGAGCGACGGGCCGTCGACGAACTCCATCGCGAGGAAGGGCATCCCCTCCTCGATCCCGACGTCGAACACCGAGACGATGTTCGGATGATGGAGGTGGGCGGCGGCGTGGGCCTCGCGCTGGAAGCGGCGCACCTCGCTCTCCGTCGGCGGGCCCTCCGTGAGCAGGAGCTTGAGCGCGACCACCCGGTCGAGCTCGGGCTGGATCGCCTTGTAGACCACGCCCATGCCGCCGCGCGAGATCTCCTCGATCACCCGGTACTTTCCGAAGGGCGTGCCCTCGGCGAGATCGACCGGCGGCGGGGGAGCCGGGGGAACGGGGTCGCCGGTGACCGCGGTCTTCGGCTCGAAGCCGGAGTCGGCCTGGGTCGGCGGGACGTCGGCGCGGACGCGGGTGTCCTCGCTGGTGGGCTTGCGCTTGGTGTCCATCCCCGCGGCCTGCTCGCGCGCGGGCGGCGAGAGCGCGGAGCCGCAGTCCGGGCAGGTCCGGGTGGCGCGGTAACTGTCGCATTGCGGGCTCACCAAGGCGCCGCATGGGCCGCAGACCCGGCGGTCGTCGCCGATCGACTCGAGCGCGAGTTCCATGTCCGCGACTTTGGCCACTCCGCGGGCGACGGCGAGCACCGCGAAGCGGGTGAACTTGCCCTTGCGCTCCAGTTCGGCCTGATCGCGCAGGCAGGTCAGCAGCGCCGCTTCGGGGATGGAAAGGCTCGCGTGCAGGGCTTCCTTGAGCACCAGGTCCTCGGTCTTGGCGCGCGAGTAGTGCTCGAGCGTGGTGGTCGAGTGCGATGTCGTGGTGGACGGGCGCGGAAGCAGAACGGGGTGCCGTGACGCGCTGCTGAACGTTTGCCGGCTGCGGGTGCCGGCCGGCCGCACTCTGGCGCCTGGGGCGCCCAAGGCGCCAAATGTGGCGGCGGACAGGCTCGTGGATGCCTGTCCCTCCGGAATACTCCATTCGGTTGGGGGCATCGGCGGGCGACCGGAAAAGAAGAAATCCGCAAAGATTCTTCACCACCCGGGGCAAGGGGTTGCGAGTTCCTTTCCTCTTGCAGGGCATTCCCTTACAGGCGGGGGGATTCCGGCGGGAAGGGGCGGCTGGCGTGCGTTCGGCTCGGACGTGCCGATGCGAGGCGGGTTGGATGTCGCAACAGCCCACCCCAATTGCACTTATGGCGCACCGTAAGTCCTTCCTGCCCGAGAGAATCCGGCATTGACACCGATGGCCGCTGGGCGTATAGGAGGATGAGTTCCCGCGGTGGAGTTTGAAGCCCTCGGGAAACCCATGCTGGGTTGGTAGCATTGGCTGAGTCGGGGGGATCCATGACGCTCCCGCGCGCAACGATGAGCGATCTGTGGATCGAGTTTGCAAACGCGATCACGAGCCCGCCCACGAACGACCCGATGGCGACGCAGATCCAGGCACTGAAAGTGGAGTATGTCCGCAAGCTGCTGGATCAGATCAACGCGAAAGACGGGGCGGCGGCAAGATTCAGCGGCTCCGCGGTAGCCACGAACGCATCATCGACGATCGGCGAAGGGAACGGCGCGGCGAACGGGGCCGCGCCCACTATAGCGGACATGGCTCGGCTGGTCGGTCTGGTCACCGCGAGCGAGATTTGCGACGTACGATAGACTGAGCGGAGGGATCCATGACGCTCCCGAGTTCAACGACGATCCAGAATCTGTCCCGGTCGTTGCTCATTGCGGGATACTTCCCCGGAGGGCAGCTTGGGACGCTCATTCGCAAGATGCGCTTCGAGGCGTACGCCGAGACCGGCCAGCAGATCATCTTCAACCGGAAGAACACCGCGCCCACCCCGGCGCCGTACAATGCGGGCGGAACCCTGACGGCCGCCCCGCTCGAGACCACGAAGACGACGCTCACGATGCAGCGCATGGGCGCCCAGCTGGAGATCGACATCGCGGACGCCCTGACCAGCACGGACGCGAACGACCAGTTGGCGACGCAGATCCAGGCACTGAAGGTGGAGCAGATCCGCAAGCTGTTGGAGCAGATCTGCACGGGAAGCGGGGCGGTGCCGAACATCAACGGCTTCGCAGCGGCCACGGACGCGGCCTTTACGATCGGCGCTGGGAACGGAAACGTGAACGGGGCCGCGCCCACGCTCGAGGACTTGGCTCGGCTGGTAGGTCTCGTGACCGCGAGCGACGGTTTCGTTGGCGCGGGAGCGGACTGTCTCGCCGGTACCGAGAAGGCCGGGCGCTTTCTCTTCCAGCTCATGAGGGCAGCCAATCAGACGGTCGACTTCCGTTGGGACGCGGATCTGGGCGCGCCCGTGATGCTGTTCATGGGCCGTCCGTTCTACATCGGACCGTTCGCCACGAACGAGACCAAGGGAACCGGCGTGAACCCCACGTCCTACTACGCATTCAAGCTCAGCGGGCCGACCGGACTGCACGTCGGCTACGCCCCGATGAATGGTTCGACCGACCTGTGGGGCATCCTCACCTACCTGATCGCCGACCAGTTGGGGATCGGCAAGCGCGGGGCCGGAGTGCTGGGATTTTACCAGCTGGTCTACCCGGAACTCGCGTCGATCGCGCGGCTGAACGGGTGCGACCTGAGTTCGCAGATCGGGTAGGCCAGGCGTGGAGGAGAGACGAGATGACGCCGTTCAAAGCGGGCGAAGTCCAGCCGCTGATGCAGCCGATGGCGATCCCGGGCGGGATTCAGGGGATGCCGGGGCTGCAGATAGCGCTGCCGGCGGGGGCGGTGGTCATGGCGCCGGAGACGACGCCGGGGGCCTTCTCACCCAAGACTAGGTCCGACTCAAGTCAATTCCAGGTGGGCAAAGCATCCGAGGGCAATCTCGTTGAGGCGGCCAGCTGGCAAGTACTCCCGCCTGAGTTTGGACAGTTGCCGGGAGCGCCCCAGGGCTCCTCGCCGGTGCGAGTGGATCCGACTGGCCCGCAGACCCGGTTGGGAGGCTATGCTACGCGCCCGAAGAGTCGGGCCGCTGCGGGAACGGCTGCAATCCAGGCCAATGTCTCCGCGCAGGTGCCGATGCTTCTCCTTGAATTGACTCGAGCGCTTAGCCAAGTCGCAACCGTGCTGAGCTCATTCCCATGGGCCCAAGTGTGGGCGCAGGGACAGGGTGCGGCTGGCGGAGCGGGCCGGTTTCTGGGCGTCGATGCCCCAGATGCAAAGGCTCTGCATACCCTCGAGGACATACTGATAGCCGCGTCCAAGGAGCTCAAGAAATTTGCCAAGGGTGAGGGAGCGCACCACGGCATCTCCGACACCGTTATTGAAGCACTAGATGGTTTTGGTAGGAACTTGTCGGAGACAGCTGACGGATTGATGGAGGATCCTCCGGACGAACCTTGGCCGGACGGCAAGATGCGCGTGAAGAAAATCCTATTCGGAGCAAAAGGTCTACACAAGGCCATCAAGGTCATTGCAGGGTGTCGTTACGTCAGCGACGAATTCCTCGACCAGGCCATCAGGGACATCATCGACTGGGATACACCCGCTGAGCCATCGGGCGCGGACCAGTTTTGGGGACAGCGCTTCCTCGCGCACGCGATGAACCGAGCATTCGGTTCGGAACTTGAAGTTTCCGAAGAAAAGACAAAGATGAAGAAGAAATCCGAAGAGGTGGACCAGGGTTTGGATCAACTCCAGAACGACCATTTTCCTCGTGGTCGATAGGCTCGCGATTCCGATGCCGACAAGAGTCAGTGCCCGACAGTTTATGCTGCTTGGGCTATTACTCGCGGCAAGCACAGTATTCATGGTTCGGTGGACACCTAGCGAAAACCAGCCGCTGGTTTCTCGCGTCGGAGGTGTAGTCCCAAGGACTACACTCACCTCGGACGAATCACCCGCGGAGAACGAACGCCGTTCCAGGTTATCAGCCGACCGCTTTCCTGAAAGGTCGGCTCGCCCGGGCATGGGTGAGGTACTCGGTGCACTCTCCCGCATACCCTCCCCCAAACTTCTAGACTTCTCCCTGGAGCCGTTCCTTGACAATGAGCGCGATCCGTTACTACAAGTCGCACATCAGCAGATGCGCACGACCCTGCGAATCCTGGCTCGTACGTACACCTCCGAAATGTTGAACCTGTTCAAGGACCCCTCACTACCTGACCTTGATCGTGCATTTCTCGCCGATGCGCTTGTGGGAGTGCGGGAGGACAGGGTTTCCGTTGCTCTGTTGGATGCACTGCGGACGGGTGATGACAGCCCCCTCCGTTTGGCAGTCGCTTACTGCTTGGCTACTTCAGGCTACCTCCTACGCGCACACGACTATTCGTTGTTCCGCGCCTGCGCGGAAGTTGCAGAACGGGAACTCCTACGGAACCAACTGCATTACGGGGCCGTAATGCCGTCCCTCCGGATCCTGGAAAGTCTACTCCCGGCCGATCCAGACTTGGGTGCTCGAATTGTCTCATTCGCTGTTGGGTCCAATTCGGTTCCAGGAACTTCCCGCCCTGGTCAACGGGAGATCGAAGCGGCGATCGGGTCGTTGCGACGCTGTCCGCCGGAAGCGAGAGACTCTCACCTGCTCACGATCGCGGAGAGAGCAGAAACTGCTGATATCCGGACCGCTGCCCTGAGGTTTCTGGTGGTGGGCCCATCGAGGGAGTTGTGGGCGGCTAACCTCGTGGCGGCGCTCCAGGTGTCCTCTTGGGGTTCGATCCTCGAATCAGAGAACCAGAACTTTCTCGCGGAGTTGAGGAGTGCCCTGCAAGACGAGGCTATGTTTGTTCAAGGAGGGTGTTCCGGCGGAGTCCGCGAGTCTCTGATCAGACTCGTGGCCGGGTTAGACGCACTCGGGTCGGGCCCACCTCAGGCCGCGATCCAGGAAGTTGCTAACTGGTTGTCCGAGCGAGCGCGACTCGTGGAGCTGGACAGAACAAGATCGCTGCTTAGCAATCCCGATCCGCAAGTGCGCGCAATGGCCACGCAGAGATGTGATTCCACATGCCGGGAACTTGAGAGTACGCTGACTAGGCTGCTACTTTGCGATGCTGACCCCGGTGTTCGCAAGTCCGCAGCTTCGGCTCTAGCGATGAAAACAAACACGTCTAGTCTGATACAGTCCATTGGATCGGAAACAGACCCAACCGTACGAATTTCTGTAGTCTCCTCGCTATGTCGCCAAGTCAGCGTTTCGCCCACCGGAGCGAATGGGCGATCCGGCGGGATTGCAGCAATCTGCGGACTGTTGCATGAGGACCCAGACTCTGCTGTTCGAGTGGTAGCGCTTCGAGGGCTTGTCGATCTAAGTGATGCGGAGGCTGAGTCGGCCATTCGAGCAGCGGCGTCGTATGACGACACTCCGAGCATTCGACATTTGGCTGAGTCTGTCATTGCGCTTCGGCAATTGCTCCGAGAACCCAATCATGCTGGGGCCACGGCACTGCTCGCATCAATCACGCGCCCATCCGTCGAGGGAATCTACGACTCGCTTGATCGCAATCGGGTCGTTGGAGGGCTCGCGGAAGTCTTGGAAAGCTCCGATCCCAAAATGCAGGTCGACCTGCTCAACTCGATGGAGATGATTGACCAGGAGGAAACAGCGAAGACTCTCTGTCGAGCGCCTAGCCGAGGATGGACTGACCAAGTTGTCGAGCGCATTGCTGCAAGTCTAGCTTCAGTAGTGGAACACAGTGACAACGCGGGGCTTGTCAAGTCGGCTGCGCGTACGCTTCTGGGAAAATATGCGTCCGAACGGCATTCGAGTGCCATGGCGTCTTGCGTCGCTTCAATTGGATCACGGCTCGCGAGCGAAGCGAATCCGACGTTGCGATTGGAACTAGTGATGTTACTGGGAAACTGTAGAATTGCGCATGCGCAGGACTTGCTAGAGAGCACTGCACGGGAAGACCTCTCTCCGAGCGTTCGCGCTGCTGCAGCACGACGGATTCCAATTCGGTCCCGGTAGACGGAAGATTGAAGTCTAACTAACTAATACGACAACGCTGGATCGAGCCACAGAGCACACCGAGGACACCGAGGAAAGTCGTCGGAAGTCATTGAGATGTTCAATGTTGTATTCCGCCGGTCACCTGATCGGGGCTCGCATCCTGCGATTCCTGTTCAGTGCGACCTATTCCTGAAAGAGGCGCGCGTAACTCGTTGTCCCTCCTGTTCCTCTGTGGCTACTTGGTAGCGTTGTCGTACTGATACTCTGCGATCTCGGCCCTCGTACCTTCGTTCCAAGTTTAGGCTGGGTGGACGACTGGAGCATGACCGCCCGGCGGCCTCGAATTCAGTTTGTCGAGGGGTTGGGGCGGTATCCGTTGAGATTCAGCGGCTTCACGGCAGCCACGAACGCATCATTGACGTCGGGCGCAGGGAATGGCGCGGCGGACGGGGCCG
>Ga0082335_1009861_pt1 | contig 10083 bp, 7 predicted proteins | sample Subgrocontami58m_FD_72375 | JGI IMG/M metagenome (GOLD analysis project Ga0082335, IMG submission 72375) | Subsurface groundwater microbial communities from S. Glens Falls, New York, USA - GMW37 contaminated, 5.8 m (SPADES assembly) (version 2) ... | reverse complement strand
AGCGCCTAGCGCGGTTTTCACCACCCCGTAGTGGCCGGCTCCAGCCGGCCTGCGGCGGTCCGCCTAAAGGCGGACACTACACGCTCGTGAAAACGGCTCCAGGAACGCAGAGGCCGCAGAGCAAATTCTTCTCTGCGTTCTCTGCGAGCTCTGCGTTGATCGTGGTCACGAAAGCACGAAGAAGAGTCTTTGATCTTCTTCGTGTCCCTTCGTGTCTTCGTGGTTGCATTTACGCGGCCGCGGCCTTTCTCGCGGCGAAGTCGCCCGCGAATTCCTTCACGGCCTGGTCCAGCATGCCCTTCAACTGTTCGTCGAGCTGCTTGCTCTCGGCAATGCCACCGAACAGCTGCGGGTAGCGCGTCTCGATGAACCGGTACAGCTCAATCTCGAACGCGCGTGCGTCCGACAGCGCGATGTCGTCCATGTAGCCGTTCGTGCCGGCGTAGATGATCGCCACCTGGCGCTCGACCGCCAGCGGCTCGTACTGCGGCTGCTTCAGGATTTCGACCAGCCGGGCGCCGCGATTGAGCTGCGCCTGCGTGGATTTGTCCAGGTCGCTGCCAAACTGCGCGAAGGCCGCGAGCTCGCGGTACTGCGCGAGGTCGAGGCGCAGCGTGCCGGCCACCTGCCGCATCGCCTTGATCTGCGCCGAGCCGCCGACGCGCGACACGGAGTTGCCGACGTTGATCGCCGGCCGGACGCCCTGGTGGAAGAGGTCCGATTCCAGGAAGATCTGCCCGTCGGTGATCGAGATGACGTTGGTCGGAATGTAGGCCGAGAGGTCGCCCGCCTGCGTCTCGATGATCGGCAGCGCCGTCAGCGATCCGCCGCCGAGCTCCTTGTTCAGCTTCGCCGCGCGCTCGAGCAGGCGCGAGTGCAGGTAGAAGACGTCGCCCGGGTACGCCTCGCGGCCCGGCGGACGGCGCAGCAGCAGCGAAATCTCGCGGTACGACTGCGCGTGCTTCGAGAGGTCGTCGTACACCACGAGCGCGTGCCCGCCGCGGTCGCGGAAGAACTCGCCGAACGTGCAGGCCGAATACGGCGCGATGTAGAGCAGCGGCGCCGGGTCGGATGCCGTCGCCGCCACGACGATCGTGTACCGCATCGCGTCGGCTTCCTCGAGAATGCGGACGACCTGCGCGACGGTCGACTGCTTCTGGCCGATCGCGTTGTAGATGCAGACGACGCCGGTGTCCTTCTGGTTCAGGATCGCGTCGATCGCGACGGCGGTCTTCCCCGTCTGCCGGTCGCCGATGATGAGCTCGCGCTGGCCGCGGCCGATCGGCACCATCGCGTCGATCGCCTTCAGGCCGGTCTGGATCGGCTCTTTCACCCCCTGCCGATCCACGACGCCGGGCGCGAGGCGCTCGATCGGCGAGAACTTGGTCGTGTTGAGCGGCCCCTTGCCGTCGATGGGCTGCCCGAGCGCGTTGACGACGCGTCCCAGCAACTCCTCGCCGACCGGGACGGAGATGATGCGGCCGGTGCGCTTGACGAGATCCCCTTCCTTGATCTCCTTGAACTCGCCGAGCAGCACGGCGCCGACGCTTTCCTCTTCGAGGTTCAGCGCGATGCCGAACACGCCGTGCGGGAACTCGAGCATCTCGCCGGCCATGGCGTTGTCGACGCCGTGCACGCGCGCGATGCCGTCGCCGATCGAGATGATGCTGCCGACTTCGGCCACGTCGACGTCGACCGCGTAGCTCCCGATCTGCTCGCGGATGATCTTGGAGATCTCTTCAGCCTTGATGTCCATACTTTGCGATCCTGTCGTGGGTCGGGGGTCGGGGGTCGGGGGTCGGGATTCGGGACTCGGGACTCGGGATTTGGGATTTGGGATTCAAATGCGACCACGAAAACACGAAAGCACGAAGAACCACGAAGAAAGACAACGGTTTTCTTCTTCGTGTGTCTTCCAGTCTTCGTGCCTTCGTGGTTGCATTTGGTTCCCGAACCCCGAATCCCTCCGAATCCCGAATCCCGAGTCCCCCGAATCCCGAATCCCGAGTCCCAAATCCCGACTCAGATGTCTTCCGTCAACCGCTCCCTCATCTTCTCCAGCTGCCGCGTGACGCTGGCGTCGTACACCGTGCTGCCGATGCGCGCGACGACGCCGCCGATAATCGAGGGATCGACTTTCATCGACAGCGTCACGGTCCGTCCGGTGAGCGCCGCCAGACTGTTCCGGATGGCCTCGGTCCGGACAGCGTCGATCGGGGCCACTGTCGTCACCTCCGCGCGGACCACGTTCTGGTGGTCCAGCAGGCGATCGCTGTACGCGGCGAGCAGGTCCGGCAGCAGGACCAGGCGGTCGCGCTCGGCGAGCAGCCCGACGAGCTTCGACAGGATTGGCGAGAAGCTCGCGTGCGCGAGCAGGTCGGTCACCGCGGCGCGCTTGCGCGGCACGGGCACGGCCGGGTTGAGCAGGACCTTCGCGAGCATCGGATGCTCGGTGAACAGATCCACGAATTGCGAGAGATCGCGCTCAATCTGGCCAAGGTCCGCCTTCTCCTTGACGGCGACGTCGAGGAGGGCGCGCGCGTAGCGGGTTGCCGCGGTCTTATTCGTCACGAATAGCCATAGTCACGAATGCTCGTAGCGCAGGCCTTCAGGCCTGCCGTTGTCAAGTCAAGTAGTGCAGGCCTTCAGGCCTGCCGTTGCCAAGTAGCGCAGGCCTTCAGAGCTTGTGAACAAATCACATTCAACGCAGAGACCGCAGAGGCCGCAGAGAAGAAATGCCCAAGGATTTCTCGGCGTGCTCTGCGAGCTCTGCGAACTCTGCGTTCAAACGTCGCCTTTTTTCGCAGGCTCTTCAGGCCTGCCGTCGCCAAGGCGGGAGCTTGCGAAGAGTTTCACAAGCGCCCCAGATTTATATCATTCAAGGACGAGCCGCCACAAGCCGCACTCACGCCCGCACCACGATTGCCGTGTCAGGCCTCGCGCCAAGGACGACGCCGATTCTCGACACCCGGACGCCGGCGCCGCGGAGTGCCGCCGCCACGTGCTCGGCGGTGTCGCCGGCCGCCGCAATTAGCAGTCCCCCTGATGTTTGCGGGTCGTACAGGAGACACTCGAGATCGGCGCCAACCCCGGGGTCAATCCGCACCTCTCCGCTGAAATGGTCCTGGTTGGAGCCCATCCCGCCCGATCGGTTTCGTTCCGCAATCGCAAGCACGCCGGTGAAAACGGGCACCAGGCCCGCCTCGACGACCAGCGTCACCCCGCTCGCCCGCGCCATCTCGCTGGCGTGCCCGACAAGGCCAAAGCCCGTGACGTCGGTGCAGGCGTGAACCGCGCCTATCGGCAGCGCCTGCAGCGCCTCGGCCGCCGCGCGGTTCAGCGTGCGCATCGACTGCACGGCTTCCTCCGCCAGCGCGGGGTCCGCGCGATCGAACTTGATCGCGGTGCCGACGATGCCGGTGCCGAGTGGTTTGGTGAGGAAGAGCACGTCGCCCGGCTTCGCGCCGGCATTCGTCAGCACGCGCGCGGGATCGATGGCGCCGGTGATGGCGTACCCGAACTTGATCTCCGGGTCTTGCACCGTGTGGCCGCCAAGCAGCGACACCCCCGCTTCGCGCAGCTTGTCGAAGCCGCCGCGGAAGATCGCGCGGATGGTGCCAGGCTCGAGGCCCTCCTTCGGAAACGCGGCGATGGCGAGCGCGGTCAGCGGACGCCCGCCCATCGCGTAGATGTCGCTGACACTGTTGGCCGCGGCGATCTGGCCGTAGATGTACGGGTCGTCGACGATCGGCGTGAAGAAGTCCACGGTCTGCACGAGCGCCGGTCCGCTCTCCCACCGGTACACACCCGCATCGTCCGCGGTCCTGAAGTCGAGCAGGATACGGTCGTCGGTTTGCGCGGGGATGTCACTCAGCACCTGAGCGAGCTCGCCAGCGGCGAGTTTGCTCGCTCAACCGGCGCAGGAGACCATTTGCGTCAGACGCTTGGCCACTTCTCTCCCTTCGGCAGCGGGACTCGGGACTCGGGACTCGGGACTCGGGATTTGGGATTTGGGATTTGGGATTCGCCTCGAGCACGAATCCCGCCGAATCCCGTCGAATCCCGAGTCCCCAATCCCGAATCCCGCCGAATCCCGAGTCCCAAACCCCAAATCCCGTCAGCGTTCTGTGAGCTGTTCAAAAATCCGAATCAGCTCTTCTTCCGACACGAAGTCGATTTCGATTCGACCGCGTGTGCCGTGACGAACGATGCGAACGCGCGTGCCGAGGAGCAGCTTCAGGCGCTCTTCGGCCGCGCGCGTGTGCACGTCGACCGGCTTGGGCGCGGCCCCCTCGCGCGGCGGCGCGCCGCGTTCCACGATTTTCTTGACGAGCGACTCGGTCTCGCGAACCGACAGGCTGCGCGCGATGACGTCGCGCGCCATGCTCCGCTGATCGGCCTCGTCGGTGAGCGACAGGAGCGCGCGGGCGTGTCCCATCGACAGGCGTCCCGACGCCAGCTCGGTGCGCACTTCGTCGGGCAGCCTGAGGAGCCGCACGTAGTTGGCGACCGAGGCGCGGTCCTTCCCGACGGCCGACGCGATGTCTTCCTGCTTCAGCTGGAATTCGTCGGCGAGCCGGCGGTAGGCCAGCGCTTCTTCGATCGGGTTCAGATCCTCGCGCTGGATGTTCTCGATGAGCGCCATCTCCAGCAGCGATTGCTCCTGGCCCGGGGCGACCTCCTTCACCGAGATCGGCACGCGCAGCAGGCCGGCGAGCTTTGCCGCACGCCAGCGGCGCTCGCCCGCGATGATCTGAAAGCGATCGCCCAGCTTGCGCACGACGATCGGCTGAATGACGCCGTTCGCCCTGATCGACTGCGCCAGCTCCTGCAGCCGCGCATCGGCGGTCATGACGCGCGGCTGAAAATCGTTGGGCGAGAGGCGGTCGATATCGGCCTCGGTCGTCGAGGTGCGCGGCTCCGGCAGATCGGGAATGAGCGCGCTGAGTCCTTTGCCGAGCGCGGGGCGTTTTTCCATGTTTCGTTACCAACGAAATGCAACCACGAAGACACGAAGGCACGAAGGCACGAAGGTAGAAGGCACGAGAAAGAGATCCGCGGTCTTCTTCGTGTCTTCGTGCCTTCGTGGTTGCATTTGTCTTTGGGGTATTCTAGGCCGCCGTTGCCGCGGACCGTTCGAGCACTTCACGCGCGAGGGCGAGGTACGCTTCCGCCCCGCGCGATTTCACGTCGTACAGAATCACCGGCAGCCCGTGGCTCGGCGCCTCGCCGAGCCTGACGTTGCGCGGAATGACGGTGCGAAACACCTTGTCCTTGAAGAACTGCCGCACGTCGGCCGCGACCTGCTGGCCCAGGTTCGTTCGCTCGTCGAACATCGTGAGCAGCACGCCTTCGATGTCGAGCGCGGGGTTGAACGCGGCGCGGACGCGGCGCATCGTGCCGACGAGATCGGCCAGGCCTTCGAGCGCGAAGTACTCGCAGTGCAACGGGATCAGCACGGCGTCGGCCGCGACCAGCGCGTTGAGCGTCAGCAGGCCGAGCGACGGCGGGCAGTCGATGAAGATGTAGTCGAAGTCGTCGCGCACCGACGCGAGGAGCGATCGCAGACGTTCCTCGCGCCCGCTGAGCGCGACCATCTCGATTTCCGCGCCGGTCAGATTCCGATCCGCGGGAATCAGCTGCATGTGTGCCATGCCGGTCGGGATGATGAACGGATGCGCGTCGGTCGTGGGGTCGAGCGTCGTCAGCGCCACGTAGATCGTGCCGGCAGGGGAGGCTTTGCCTTTTTGCCCGACACCGCTCGTGAGGTTCCCCTGTGGATCGACGTCAACGAGGAGAATGCGTTGATCGCCGAGCGCCAGTGAGGCGGCGAGGTTGATCGTCGTGGTGGTCTTGCCGACGCCGCCTTTCTGGTTGGCGACGGCAATGATGCGGGCCATTAATAGGTTAATCGACCAAAATTCATGGATCGCCTAGTAGCTCTTAAGCGATCTGAGAGATTGTGACAAATCAAGTTGAACGCAGAGGCCGCGGAGCCCGCAGAGAAGAAATGCCCAACGTCGCATTTTTTCGCGGCCCTGAGAGGATACGGGAGCGCTTTATCCGCGTCAACGGCTTTGTTCCACGTGGAACACTCGCCGGTAGACGCTGAGATAGGCTGGCGGCGCATCGGTCAGCTGAACCGTTGTGGAGAGGGCAAAACCGGGCGGATCTGGGGTCGCATCATGGGGCGGCCGAAACAACAGCAGTCGTCCAGATCCGCTCAATAGCAGCTCAGCCGTTCGGAATAGCGCCGGGTCCGCCCGAACCGCACGGACCGTGACGAGTTGACCGGCGCCAGCGTTTTCAAGCGCTACGTCTTCGAATCGTTCCGTAAGCACGGTCGTGTCTGACAAAGCGATCGTCCGCACCGCCTCGCGCAGAAACGCCGCCTTCCGTGTCTTGGACTCGATCATCGTCAACTCAAGGCTCGGCCGGGCGATCTTGAGAGGAATGGCTGGGGAGCCGCCACCGGAGCCGAAATCGAACCATCGCTGCGCCCCATCCGGAACCTGGCGGGCCGCCGCCAGCGGCTCGATTAGCAGGCGGTCGAAGGTTTCATCCGTGGGCGCCTCGAGCGGAAAGGCCGTGAGGTTGATCTTCGCGTTCCACTGGGCCAGCAGCCGAAAGTAGATTTCCAGCGGCTCGAGCATGGCGAGCGTCAGATGGGCTTTTGCTCGGCGCGCGCGCCTGGCTAGACGATCGCGGAACTCGAGAGAAGTCACTGCGCCACTGACAGCCGGCCGACGAAGGCGCCGAGGACCGCGACGGCCGCCGGCGTCACGCCGGGAATTCTGAGCGCCTGGCCAAGCGTGTCAGGACGCACCTGGCTCAAGCGCTGGACGACTTCTCGCGAAAGGCCTGGGACCCGCTCGAAAGGGAAGTTGCACGGAATTCGCCGCCGCTCGTCCTTCTTTGCCCGCTCGACCTCGCTCTCCTGGCGCCGCAGGTAGCCCGCGTACTTGACCGAGGTTTCGGCGCTGGCGATGTCGAATGACGCTTCGGCCGGCTCCAGCTCGAAGAGGGGAAGCCGCTCCTGCGAGACCAGATCCACCAGACGCGTTTCAGGCTGCCGCAGTAACTGGCTCGCGGGCACACGGTCTCCTGATGCCGTGCGCACGAGCGTGGTGTCGAGCATGGTGAGGTTGCGCTCGAACCTTCCCTTCCGCGCAGAAAATCGCTCCCAACGCTCCTCGTCCACCAAGCCGGCCTCGCGACCGCGCGGCGTCAGACGCAGGTCGGCATTGTCGATCCTCAGCAGCAGCCGATGCTCGGCGCGAGAGGTGAACATGCGGTACGGCTCGAGGCAGCCCTTGGTGATCAGATCGTCGACCAGGATGCCGACGTAAGCCTCGTCTCGTCCGAGCTCCAGGCCACTGCCGCCGATCGCCGCGCGCGCGGCATTCGCCCCGGCGACGAGACCCTGCGCCGCGGCCTCCTCGTAGCCTGAGGTGCCGTTGATCTGCCCGGCGAGGAAGAGTCCAGCGACGCGCTTGGTTTCGAGGCGGCGCGTCAGCTCCCTGGGCTGAATGAAATCGTACTCGACCGCATAGCCGGGGCGAAGCAGCACGGCGTCCTCGAGCCCGGCCAGCGCGTGCACCAGCTCGGCCTGCACGTCGCGCGGCAGCGACATCGAGAAACCGTTGACGTAAATCTCGCGTGCGTCCACGCCTTCCGGCTCCAGAAAAATCTGATGCCGTTCCTTGTCGGGGAAGCGAACGATCTTGTCTTCGAGCGAAGGGCAGTATCGCGGACCGATGCCGCGAATCTGACCGTTGAAGAGCGGCGAGCGACCGATGTTCGCTCGCACGAGATCGCGCACGCGATCATTGGTGTGGAGCAGGTAGCAATCAATCTGCGCGCGATCGATTGGCGCCGAGAGAAACGAGAACGGCACGGGCGGCGAGTCGCCGCGCTCGACCGCGAACGTCCCGGCCCTCACCTGGCGATCGAAATCGATGCTATCGCGATCCAGACGCGGCGGCGTGCCGGTCTTCAACCGGCCCCACTCGAAGCCGCATGACTTGAGCGATTCGGCCAGCTCGCACGACGGCGGTTCGCCGGCGCGTCCCGCGGCGTGCTGTTCGGGTCCGATGTGAATGAGCCCGTTCAGAAACGTCCCGGTCGTGACGACAAGCGCGCGGCACGCGTACGCGTCGCCGTTTTCGAGTGCGAGGCCGACCACTCGCTGATGCTCAGCGAGAATCCGGCCGGCCCTGCCAATCAGCCACTCGATGTTGGGCTCATCCTCCAGCGCGGCTTTGACCCAGCGTCCGTAGACTTTCTTGTCCGCCTGCGCGCGAGGCGACCAGACGGCGGGACCGCGGCTGCGATTGAGCAGCTTGAACTGAATTCCGGTCGCGTCGATCGCGCGCCCCATCAAGCCGCCCAGCGCGTCGATCTCTCGAACGAGATGACCCTTCGCCGTGCCGCCGACGGCCGGGTTGCACGGCATGTGCGCCACCGTGTCCGTTGACAGCGTGCACAACCCGACGTGCGCACCGAGCCGCGCCGCCGCGTACGCTGCTTCGCAGCCCGCGTGGCCCGCACCGATCACGATCACGTCGAAGCTATTCTTCATGGACAACGATCAACCGTCGGGATTTGGAACTCGGGATTAGGGATTCGTAGGGCTCCGGGCAGCGGGACTTGGTTCTTCGAATCCCAAATCCCAAATCCCAAATCCCGAATCCCGAATCCCGTGGCCTTCTTCCGGTCTTCGTGCTTTCGTGGTTGCATCCAGTTCTGCGTGCTCTGCGAGCTCTGCGTTCAACGTACGTCACTTCCCGATGCAGAAGCGCGAGAAAATGTGCGCGAGGAGATCTTCGGGTGCGCGGCGACCGCTGACCTCTTCGAGCGCGGCGCGCGCGTCCTGCAGGTCCGCCAGGACGAATTCCTCCGACATCGATCCGCCCTCAGCGAGCGCCGCCGACCGCGCGCGTCCCAACGCCTCGTGCGCGCGCTGAACCAGCGCAATGTGCCGCACGTTCGTCATCTCCGGCCGATCGCGCGCCCCGTCGACGTCCAGCGCGGCGACGATCCGGCGCCGCAGCTCGTCGAGCCCATCCCCCGTGAGCGCCGACACGAATACGGCTCCGGGAGTCCTTTCCGCGGCTTCGGGAGTCTCTTCCGCGGTCGGCAAATCCGACTTGTTTGAAACTATAAGTTCTTTGTTATCAATGATTTGCGATAAGAGTCGGCGTGATCCGTCAACAACGGTGAGCACCAGATCGGCGACCGCGATCGCCTGCTGCGACCGCTCGACCCCCTCGGACTCGACCGGGTCGCTCGTCTCGCGGAGGCCCGCGGTATCGACCAGCGTCACGCGCAGCCCATCGATGTCCACGACCTCCGTGACGAAATCGCGCGTCGTGCCCGGCATCTCCGCGACGATCGCGCGCGAGGTGCCGACCAGCGCGTTGAACAAGCTGGACTTGCCCACGTTGGGCGCGCCGGCGATAGCGACCCGCAGTCCCTCGCGGATCAAACGTCCCCGCCGCGCGCCCGCCAGCAGTGTCCTTGTCCGCGACATCAGCTCGTCGATCGCGTGCGCGAGCGCGCCCGGCTCGACGAAGTGGTAGCCCTCGTCTGGAAAATCGACCGATGCTTCGAGCCGCGCGATGAGATCGAAGAGCGCCGCATCGATCTCCCCGATGGCCCGCGTCAGCGTGCCGTCGAGCTGATCGAACGCCGCGCGCGCCTGCAGCGGCGTCGCCGCCTCGATGAGGTCGGCCACAGCCTCGGCCTGCATCAGGTCGATGCGTCCGTTGAGAAACGCGCGTAGCGTGAACTCGCCTGGCTCGGCCAGGCGCGCGCCGTGTCCAACAGCCGCCGCCACGATCGCGCGGAGCACCACCGGGCTCCCATGCGCGCTCAGCTCGACGACGTCGTCTCCGGTATAGGAAGCGGGGCCGGGGAAGAACGTGACGACGACATGGTCGATGACGTCGATCACGGTCCGGCTGAAGCCGGACACTACCGGAGCGTTCGGAGCGTTCGTCGCTTCGATGGTCCGGCTGAAGCCGGACGCCACCGGATCGTTCGGACCGTTCGTCGCTTCGATGGTCCGGCTGAAGCCGGACA
>Ga0082335_1009860_pt1 | contig 10083 bp, 14 predicted proteins | sample Subgrocontami58m_FD_72375 | JGI IMG/M metagenome (GOLD analysis project Ga0082335, IMG submission 72375) | Subsurface groundwater microbial communities from S. Glens Falls, New York, USA - GMW37 contaminated, 5.8 m (SPADES assembly) (version 2) ... | reverse complement strand
ACTCCTCCCGTTGGCGAGCGACGAAGGCTTGTCCTTCGTCGCATAGGTGCACATCCGACCGCGGCGCGAGCACGGGTCAAGGCTGCGCGCAGCGCACCGCCGCAGGCGGCCGAAGGGCCTTGACGCGCGCGGAAGCGCCGTGGCCGTCCTGTAGTCGTGGTCACTCACCGGCACCTGATCAGACTGCCGACGTATCTTCGGCCTCTCGTGTGGAGCGCGTGGCTCCGGGCCAGTATGGAAATCCGCACGCGGGGGGCCAATCGCTGTTCAACGGCCTCACGGGCCAAGCGAGTTATCGGCGTGTCCCCGCGCCGGTCCGACCGGTGCGCCATCTTCAGTTGAGCTCGGTGCAGTCCTGCTGGGGAGACGAGGCCATTGACGTCTGCCTGGTGACCGTGGGCCGATAGTCCGCGTCATACGGCCGCTGGTGTGTCCAGACCGCCCACACGAGGCGCGCCATCTTATTGGCGACGGCCACGGCGGCGACATTGTGGCCCCGCCGCTGCTGCGTGGCCCGCGCCCACGCCTGGAAGGGCGTCGGGACGCCAGCGTGCTTGGCGCGCAGGAGCACGGAGCGGGCGCCATGAATCAAGAGCATCCGCACGTAGACATCGCCTTGTTTGCTGATGGCCCCGAGCCGGCGGCGCAACGCGCTGGAATCTTCTCGGGGAGTCAGCCCCAGGAAGCTCGCGCATTCCCGACTCGTGGGAAAGCGTTGCGCATCGCCCACCAGGGCCACGAGGGCTGTCGCGGTGAGCAAGCCCACGCCCGGGACGGTTTGCAGCAACGTGACGTCGTCTCGATCACGGGCGAGCGTGGTGAGTTGACGTTCGACCGCGCGCATGTGGTGCTCGATGCCCTCGATCTCGTCACACGCGCTCGCGAGACTCGGGCGCATCAGGTCGGGCACGTCGGACGATTCCGCGAGCCGCGCGCGCACGTGCGGGACCACGTGCTGCGCGCCGACAGGAATCACCAGACCGAATTCGCGGAGCAGCCCGCGGACGGTGTTCAGCCGCGCTGTCCGGGTCGCCAGCCACGTCGAGCGTAACCGATGACGCGACGCGATCGCTTGCTGGTCGACCGTCTTCACCGGTACGGCGTGGATCTCATCGTTGCGACCGGCTTCCAGCAGCCCCTTCGTATCGGTGCGATCGGTCTTGTTTCGTCGGACGTACCGATGCACGTCGTGCGCGGGCAGCAGGCGGACCGTATGCCCAAACGGTTGCAGCCGTCGCGCCCAATAATGCGCTGAGCCGCACGCCTCGAGGAGCACCGTGGCGGGGGGCTGCTTCGCCAAGTACTCGAGGAACCGTTCGCGCGAGAGCCGGCGTTCGACATCGACACGCCCGGCCTTGCGCGAGACGGCGACCTGAAACATGGACTTTGCGAGATCGACGGCGATGGTCGTATGCTCCATCTGGACTCCTCCTGGCCTTGGCCTTCAACGAGGCCGTTCACTGTGGCACGATGATGCCGTACTGGCAGGAGGAGTCCATTCCATCACTGGAGCCGTCGCGCCAGGCGGTCCGGTGTATCCTGTCGCCACGGCGCGCGGCTCAGCGCTGGCCGTTAGACCGTCAGAACAAACACGAGGAAGATGCGAAATCCGTGGCTTGACATTCCCGAGGTCGACTACGTTGGCCATATGAGCAGTCCGACGGTCAATCAGCGACCGGTGCTCAGTCGGCTATTGGGCGATGCTCTGGGGTCTGTGAGACCGCGGACCCTCCTTGTGCTCGGCTGCTCAACAGGCAACGGACTGGAGCACGTCAACCCGGAGGTAACCTCCCGCGTTACCGTCGTCGACGTAAATCCAGCGTATCTGTTGCGGCTCGGCGAACGGTTTCCGAATCCTGGTTTTGAACTTGACGTCCAATGCGCCGATCTAGCCGACGCCGTGCTTAAGCGTGAAGCCTTCGATCTGGTTCACGCTGCACTCGTCTTGGAGTATGTCGAGTGGCCACTGCTTCTGCCACGCGTCGCTGCTGCGCTGAAATCCGGGGGTGTTCTCAGCGTCGTACTGCAGCTACCATCCCTTTCGAGTCCAGCGGTCACGCCAACGACATTTGTCAGCTTGCAGTCGGTGGAATCGCTGTTTCGCTTTGTCGAACCGGGGGCGCTCGTTGAAGCGGCACGTGGCGAGGGGCTCACACTGGATACCCGGCGCACCGAGTTGCTGGCTACGGGAAAAGCATTCGAGGTTCTGCGATTCGTGAAGCATGCGGTCTAACATCCAAATGGAGCCGACGCGTCCAATGGTCCGTGCGATCATTTCGACGGGGCGCGCGGCTCATTTGGAACGTTGGGCCTACGGAACCGGAATCCCGAGATCCTTGCAGATCTTTCTTGCCAAGTCGTCGTTGATTTCGGAATGGCGGGGAACGGTCGATGTCTTGCCGGTCGCGCGGTTCACGAAGATCGAGTGGTTCGCACCTTCCCGGAGCAGTTCGCACCCACGTTCTTCCAGGTGGCGAACCAGTGCCCGTCGCTTCACGCGCTAACCTTGAGCGGCTCGCGGATCACACTCTGGCCTTTGGTCGCCTCGACGATCAGTTCACGGTTGGCCTCGAGCACCAACTCAACGGCTTCCTGCAGATTGCGCCTGGCTTCTTCGAGCGTGTTGCCTTGCGTATTCGCGCCTGGGAGTTCCTCGACAAACCCGATGTAGCCTTCCGGAACCTGGCGGAATACGGCCGTGAATTCAACGTTCATGGGAGTATCATACGCCGAAAACGACGAGGCCCAACACGGCTTGCAGCCGACGGCGGCCGGTGTGGTCATGAGCCGCCGCGGCTGAAGCCGGGCGTTGGGCAGAGCACCATCCTGGAGGTCGAGTATCGTCCGCATCTGCTCGCGTCTAATGCTCGTGAACGTCGGTGACGATGGCATGAACAGGCTGGCTGTAGTCATCGCGATTGCTGGTCTCGCTGTTGCGCGGCCGGATACGGCCGGCGCGCAGCCGAAGCCGGATCGATTCGAGCTAGGTGTCCACGTGTCGTCGGCGATCTCGAGCCAGTTTCACCGCACCGATGTCGGCCTCGGGGGATGGGTTTCGTGGTATCCGGTCGGACTGGTCGGAATCGAATCGGAAATCAACCTCTATCCGGGAGGTTTTCCGGACCGGCGCCCGTTCAGTCGCGGTCGCGTGGAGGGTCTGTTCGGTGTAACGGTGGGGCCTAGCTTCGACCGTGTGAGGCCCTTCGCGAGGCTGCGGTCCGGCTTCCTGAACGTTCGCGAAGCACCGCGGCCATACCCCTGTATTCTGATCTTCCCGCCACCGCTGTCATGCGAGCTTGCTTCGGGTCGTACGCTCGTGGCGTTCGACATCGGAGGAGGCGTCGAAGTGTTCGCGACGCGGAAGACGTTCGTCCGCGTCGACGCCGGTGACCGCCTCCTGAAGTACCCGGGGCCAGTCTTCGACAACAACCGTACGAGGCGAGAAGATGCGTTCTTCAGCCACGACTTCCGGTTCTCGGCCGGTGCCGGCCTGCGGTTCTGACTACGCGCATTCGTTGTGAGATGAGGACTGAGAAGGTCGTGACTTTGCAGGTTGGCGTCGTCGGAACACGTCCGAGATGCGGAGTCTATGAGTCGCGCACGGAGTAGCTGCCGGCCTGCCCAACAAGGCGCTGCAGCCGGCGGCGCCGACGATCGTGAGCGCCTCGGCTGAGCGCCGGCCGTTGGGCCGACCAAGGAGGACAGAATGTCATCTTAACCCGCCGTCGGTTTCGAGGGCCTGAACATGAGCTTCGAATGTACTTCACCCACCCCGAAGGGACAGTGTATAAGGGTGCGTGGCTAGGACGGCACAAATGGCAATCCAGGAGCAGACGTCATGATACTTCGGCCCGAACATCCAACCCGGTTTCCGATGTCCGACATACTGAAATACCACCACTGTGCTGCTTCTCGTGCCAACCCGAAAGCGGATCATCCACTGGAGAAACCGATGACCACAGCACGCAAGAACGTGTTGACAAGCAGTGTGTCGATTCGAGTGACGCTGGCCGGCGCAGCGCTGACACTCCTGACAGCTCTCCCGATCTACGCGCAGACATCTTACGACTATCGCGTGCTGGCCACGTCGAAGACATCTACTCTGGAGAAGGAAATGAACGAAGCGGCCGACGCCGGATTCCGATTCTCGTTCGTGATGGGCGGGGAGACCGCCGTGGGCGGAGGCGAAGGCGTGGCGGTGCTCACGAAGAACGGCCAGGGCGGGAATTACTCGTACAAGCTTCTCGCCACCTCGAAGACGTCGACGATGCAGAAGGAACTCCAGGAGGCGTCCGACGCGGGCTTCGAGTATCGCGACCAGACGGTGTTCAAGTCCACGTTCGGCGGGCAGGAGGTGGTCTGCATCCTGGAGCGCGATAAAGACGCGACGGCGCGCAAGTACGACTACAAGCTCCTATCGACGACCAAGACGTCGACCCTCGAGAAGGAACTCCGGGAAATTGGTACCGCCGGCTACGAAATCATGGGTATGACGGTATCGAAGACGGCGATGGGGGGCAAGGAACTGGTGGCCATTACGCGTAAGGCCAAGTGATGCGCGGACTGGCCCCCTTCGTGGTGATGGCCTCGATGGCCGTTGTCGTGCCCGCTACGGCGCAGGATGCGGGCTCAAAGCCCCTCTATCTCGCGTGGAGTGCCGCGGAGGCGGAACGAATCGGAAAGCCGACGCGGGTCAACGGGCGCGTCGGTGGCGCTCTCGACTTCCGCGTCCTCCACACCGAGCACTCCTTCAACTACAAGCTACGGGCCACATGGCTCACGAAGGATGTGATTCAGGCTACGGCGCGCCTGCTGCAGCTATCCGAGCGGTTGACGGACAGCCAGACAGAAGAACTGGTCCGTGAGGCGACTGCGGCGGGTGATGTCGTGATGATGGTGGAGGTCGACCCCCGTGAGGGTTCGGGCGTCATCCCGAACGACTGGTCCGCTTTCCTGGGACCGGTCGGGAATGATCGAGACGTCGTACGCGGGACGAATACGCCAGCTCTCGAAAAGGTGAAGGCTCTGCGCGGTGTCTACCGCCGGGACTACAACTACGAGCTGTTCTGGGTCGTTTTCCCGCTCAAGATCGCCAACGGAGTTCCGCTTTTCTCGAGCAGCGTCACGCAGGCCGCTTTGACCGTCCGCATTTCTAGCAAGGAAGGGCGCGTCTCCTTCCCGGTCCCGGCGCAATTACGTACGAACTAACCAAGGAGGTCGTGTGGATCACGATTCGCGACTTCGCCAAGGTGCCATCAACTGTCAGCGAGTCCCGTCAACGAAGGTGCGCCAACAATCGCGCGGAGTGCTCGGCGAATACCTAGCAGGTTACGTGGGTCGACCTGCGCGATCCCCCGGTTAGCGAACGATTCAAGACGAATCGGAATCGAGCAGCTGACCTGCGTGCAGGTCACTGGACCCTGGCTGGTTGGTATCGGTTGTTATTGTACCCTCCGCAAAGAAGATCCACAGCTCGCGGCTCGCGGCCCAACATGCGCTGCACCAGACGGCCGCTGGTGTGATCTTGAGTGGCCGCTGGTGAGCGCGGACGTTGGGCCGGCGAGTGCCGAATACCGAGCGCGAAAAGAAAGGCGTAGAATGCGTTCCATGGGCATCGACGAACTTGAGGCGGCGGCACTGAAACTCGAACCCAAGGCCCGGGCTCGTTTGGCCGGCCGACTGCTTGATAGTCTCGAAGATCTCTCGCCTGAGGAAAACGCTCGCATCTGGGCGGAGGAGGGGCAGCGCCGCGCCGATGCGCTGGACGCCGGGGCGCTCTCGTCTCGGCCCGCAGAAGACGTGTTTCGGGACGCGCAAGCGCGAATTTAGCCCGTGCGCGTCACGTTCAACAGCCTTGCTGAACGCGAGTTGAACGACGCGATCCAGTATTACGAGAACGAACAGATCGGTCTCGGCGCGGCCTTCCTTGCGGAAGTTCGGCGCTGCACTGGCGCGATCGTCGAGCACCCCGAGGCTGGCCCGACCGTTCTGGGCGCAGTCCGCCGCCGGTTGTGCCAACGGTTCCCGTATGGCGTGCTCTATTCGCGACGCAACGATGAGATTCGGATACTTGCCGTAATGAACCTGAAGCGTCACCCGAACTACTGGGTCGGCCGAACGTAAAGGGCGGCCCAACATGCAATGGAGCCGACGCCGGCCGTCCTAAAATCACGCTTGGCCGGCGCGGCTCATTGCTGACGTTGGACGGACGGAAAATCAACCAGCCTGGCGAATGTGGGCAAGAAGCCAAGCTGCGAGTTGCTCGCGCGTCAGCCGACCGGACGCAAGATCGAGCATCAGCTGCTGTTGTTCGTCGACAGCGGCGTCAATCTCACTGCCGTTCAGAATCAGGAATGTGTCGGTCGCCGCATGGCCGATGCGCTTGTTCCCGTCGATGAAGGCGTGGTTGTTCACCAACGAGAAACAGAGGGCTGCGGCTTTGTCAGCGAGCGAGGCGTGAAGGTCGACGCCTGCGAAACTGGCTCTGGGTTGGGCGAGGGCGGATTCCAGCGCGCCGAGGTCACGGATCCCGGCAGCGCCGCCAGTGGCTTCGATCACCGCACGGTGCAGATCGATGACCTCTCCGAGCGTCAGGTATCGCATCAGGCGAGGCGCCGGTACAGCTCCTGGTTCTTCCGGAGCACTCGCGACGCCACGGCTCGGAAGTCGTCATCTGGCGCTGCCAGCAGGTCCGAAACGGCCGCTCGTGCCAATTCGGCGGCGGGCACACCCAGGCGCTCGGCTTCTTGACGGAGCTTTTCAGCTTGCGCGGGCGGCAGCTCGAAGGCTACTTTCATGGCTCAACTGTAGCGCGGAGCACTGTCGTCCAACAAGGCGCTGCACCCGACAAGCCGCGCATGGAGATCTGGGATGTTCGTGGCGTCTTGTTGCGCGGCTCGCGGGTGAGCGCCGAACGTTAGGCGGCATCTGAAAACATCATGGCGCTCATCCCTCCGTTCTTTCTTGATTGCGTGGTGGCCATTGGTTTCTCTCGGGATGGCCAGAAACCGGCCTACCAAGCAACCGGCTTCTTGTACGGGCACTTTCTGAAAGAGGAGGACGACAAGCAGAAGTCGTACAGAGTATTCCTCGTCACGAATCGGCATGTCTTCGACCAGGAAGAGCAGGCGTTCCTCCGGTTTAATCCCGAAGGAGGAGCGCCCGCTCGCGAATTTGCAGTCCGGCTACTCGACAAGTCAGGTAAAGCGACTTGGTTCGCACATGACGACGCCTCTGTTGACGTCGCCGTAATCGGGATAAACGGTCAGCGATTGAGGGACGAGGGGATTCGATTTGGGCTGTTCGAAAGCGATGCGCATACAGCATCGCGGAACAAGGCGACTGAATTGGGCATTTCAGAAGGCGACGGAGTCTTCCTGCTTGGCTTCCCCATGGGATTGGTCGGCGAAAGCCGGAACGTGGTCGTGGTTCGTCAAGGCGCAATCGCGAGAATCCGTGACTGCTTGGAATCCAACAGCCGGGACTTTCTCATCGATTGCGCGGTGTTCCCCGGTAACAGTGGAGGGCCGGTGGTCACTCGGCCTGAGATTACGAGCATTCAAGGTACAAAATCGGTGAATGCAGCGTACTTGTTGGGAATTGTGGCGAGCTACCTTCCGTATCAGGATGTGGCGATTAGCCAACAGACGCGCAGGCCTCGTGTAATCTTCGAAGAGAATTCTGGGCTCGCGTCCGTGTTTCCGATGGACTGCATCGAATCCGTGGTTCGAAAGGCGTTGGCCACAGCGGGAGAGCCGCCACCGACCAAGGTGGAAGCAACGGGCGGAGCCGCCTAACATCGCATGCAGGCGACGGCGGGCGGCGGCAGCTCGTTGAATTCACAAGGCGTGCGCCCGCCGCGCCTGATGCGTGGCGTTAGGCGCACTACACATTCTCGATGTTGAAACTTGTTTCCTGGAATCTCGCTCATCGTCCCGAAGCGTGGCGGAGTGTGCTCCAGAGCGGCGCGGACCTCGCCCTTCTCCAGGAGGCATGTGCGCCGCCGACAGACTTCACCGGTGCGCTTGATCATGGTTCCGAACCGTGGCGGACTGATGGTGCCGGTGCGGATCGGCCTTGGCGCACGTGCGTGATTCGGTTGAACCACCACATCGAGTTCCGGCGGTATGTTGTTCGGTCAATCTGCGACGCGCAGGGCGATGAGCTCGCAGCGTCGTGCGTTGGCACGATCGCGGCGGCGGATGTGGTCGATCCCACCACCGGGGAGACGTTCACGGTCGTTTCAATGTACGCACCGTGGGAGCGGCCTCATCCCGCAACGTCGAGCGACTGGATCTATGCGGACGCGTCGGCGCACAGGGTAGTGTCCGACGTGTCGATCTTCATCGGTCAACAGACTCGGCACCGGATCATCGCGGCTGGAGACTTGAATATCCTGTGCGGTCACGGCGAGCACGGCAGTGCGTACTGGGCCGGTCGCTATCAGACGGTCTTCGATCGCATGGCCGCGCTCGGGCTCAGGTTTGTTGGTCCGCAGTGGCCACACGGGCAACGGGCGGAGCCGTGGCCGGCGGAATTGCCAGCCACGAGCCTCAATGTGCCGACGTACCACACAAATCGGCAAACACCTGCAACCGCAACTCGTCAGCTCGACTTCGTGTTCGCGTCCAGCGCGATCGCGCACCGAGTGAAGGTGCGGGCGAAGAACGCCCCGGACGAGTGGGGACTGAGCGACCACTGCCGTGTTGAGATTCAAGTCGACGGACCGGCTAACTCGACGCTGGAACCGGCCGCTCTGCTTCGCGGCGGCTCAGCACCCAATTGAATCGCGATGGCGCCAGACGACGTCTTGGCATATACGAGCACGGCATTAGTTCCCGCCGTGACAAGCCTCGTATGCTGGCTGGTGCTACGTGCAGTTCATCGAAACTCCATGTCGGTGCTTGCCTCCTGCATGTTATTCGTCGCCGCCGTGCCGGCCGGCATGTGTCTGAGTCTTGGCCTTGTTGCCGCCTTCACCAACCTCCTGCATGGCGACGGCGTGTTCCTCCTCGTTGCGGCGCCCGTTGTTGGGGCAATGCTTACAATCCCAGTAGCACTCATCTTCGCTGTCGCCTTAGCGGTTATCACGTCGAGGCGTCCCGTGAGGCGCGATAGTGGTGAGTGAGCGGTCAACACGGCTTGCAGCCGACGGCCGCCGTCCGCTGACGCACAGTGGCCGCGGGTGATGCGCCGCCGTTGGACCGCTGAACCAACAACCGAACCGGGTCAGCAAATCCTGACGAGGACATGCCCGCTCGGTCGTCACGCCGGTGCGACCGGGACCGAACCAGTTGCGAAAGGACACTTCGCGTGAGACGATCGCCGCATGAAATCCAGCGCGCTTTCTCAGCTCTTGAAACTTCCGGCCGGCGATCGGGCTGAACTTGCGATGGCTCTTTGGGAGAGCCTTTCCGACGCCGAGCGTCAGGGCGAGCTCGCGCTCACCGAAGAACAAGGGGCAGAAATCGATCGTCGATGGGCCGAGCACCTGGCCAACCCTGGCTCCGCAGTTCCGTGGTCTGAAGTGCGGCGAAGGCTTTTGGGCCTCGGGTGACGCGCGCTGTTGTTTTCCGGCCCCAAGCCGAACGTGAGGCGCTTGAGGTCCGGCGCTGGTACGAGGCACGACGCGGGGGTCCTCAAGCGTCTTCCTTACGCGCTCTATTTTCGCGCAACGAGCAAAGAGATCATCGTTCTTGCGGTCCACTGGCGGCAGGAGCCGACGCGCCCGACGGTCTTGTGCGATCCTGCCACCGCGGCGCACGGCTCATTTGCAACGGTAGCCGGGGACGCGCTTTTCTTCGTTCCTCAGACGTCCGCGAACTTGTAGCCCACGCCCCACACCGTGAGCAGGAAGCGTGGGGTGGCGGGGTCGGGCTCGATGCGTCTTCGCAGGCGCTTCACCAGCGTGTCCACGCTTCGGACCGTCACGTACGTGTCGCCGCGCCAGATCTTCGACAGCAGCGCTTCGCGGCTGAAGACGATGCCCGCGTGCGTGGCGAGGAGGTGCAGCAGCCGGAACTCCTGATCGGTGAGATCGACGTCGCGGCCTTCGACCGTGACGCGCCGGCGCGCCGGATCGAT
>Ga0082335_1009857_pt1 | contig 10083 bp, 11 predicted proteins | sample Subgrocontami58m_FD_72375 | JGI IMG/M metagenome (GOLD analysis project Ga0082335, IMG submission 72375) | Subsurface groundwater microbial communities from S. Glens Falls, New York, USA - GMW37 contaminated, 5.8 m (SPADES assembly) (version 2) ... | reverse complement strand
CACTGCCAGGGCGCCGAGCACGATGGCGCCGGTGCGGATACGCCGAGCTCTCCTGGGTTCTCCTGGAGCATTCACTGCAGATCCTTCCGGAGGGCGTTGCTCTCGGGGGTGACCGCCGCCGGTCATTGATACTCTCGATTATGTGAGAAACGAGAGGAAGTTCCCCATAGCATAGTCATTCGTGTGGAACGATGACGATCGTCCCACAAATCGCTGTCGATAGGCCCGGCATGACGCCCCACGAGGCACAGGCACTGGCGCACCCCTCCCGGCGTGGAATCGCCGAGGCGCTCGGCTCGTCCCCTTCGGGTGGGTCTGCTCGCAATGCTGCTCATCCGGTCCGGCACCGGGTTCACGTGCTCCTCGCGGGAAGCCGGGATGCTCTCGGTTCGATTGCGGCCGATCTCGACCGCGGCATCGCACGCCGGATGCCGGATGGACCCACCGCGGATGACCGGGACAGGACTCGCGACCAGGCATCGCCGCTCCTCGGCTGCCTGCGACCGACCGGTGTCACGGGTCCTCGCGCCATGGCCCGGGCGCCGGTGCCATCCGGGCGTGGCTCGACGGGCTCGAACCGGCGCTCGCGGGATTTGCTCGCGTTGGCGGCTTCACCGCGCCGCGCCCCGGATCGAGGATGCACCTGCCCAGGCACGACGACATCCTCGGGGTCGAGGGTCGAATCCGTAGGTGTGCGACGCCCTGTCCTCGTGCCTGGTCGACCCATCGGCCAACAGGGAGAGGAGCGCGGGGTCGGTGGTCCCGCTGCCGCGAGCGGAGGAGGATCCTGAGGTCTCGAGCGAGTGCCTTCGTGCGACTGGGGTGACGCCGGGCGCGCCGCCTGGTGATCGGACCTGCCGGTTCGGAGCCGTGAAACTCCTCGGCTCTGATCGCGGCTGGGCAGGGGACGTGGGCCGCCACGCCGGCATGACCGCGAAGCGGGGGAGTCGGGCGCGTCGGTGTCTACCTGCGCCGGATGGTGGTCCTCATGCTTCGGTGCGTGGCGCAGGCCCGGCGCGGGAGCCACGGGCGTCGGTGGTGAGTACCCGGGTACCGGGGCGGCCTGGGCCCCGGTACCCGGTGTGGCGTACGCGGCGGTCGGCGCCACCCTGCACGCCCCATCTACGGGCGCGCCGGGTTGGGTGCGTATCGACGACGTGCGAGGCCGGGGTCCCGCGAGATGTGGTGATCACCTCCGGTCGGAGACGTGGACGCCCGCCGGGGCCGCGGAGCGAACTGCCGCGGCGGGTGAACTGCGAATGCGCTGGACCCCGAAATAACCATGCGCATGGAGGTCTACCGAGCCCGCGGCCCGGGGTGGTAGTCGCCGTCGCAGCGGCGTCACACCGACTGGTTCCGGGGCAGGATGTGCGTCTGCCGGCGTGGAAGCGGGGTGTCTCGGCGCGCGCCCCCCGACACGCCGCCGCGCCATTTCTCCCCCGGTGAACGCTGCCGATGCCAGATCCCTTCGCTGGTGGAACGTCGTGCTGGCCGTGCTGTATGCGGCTTAGCGTATGGCGATCCTGGTGCTCGCGAACGGCTTCTGGTGCCGGTATCCACCTCATGCATGAGCGGTGCCCCGGGCAGCCCCATGGTGGGGGGAGGCCCGTCTGGCAACTGCTGCCCGCGGTGTTCGTGGTGCTGCTCCTGATCATGGCCGCGGCCGATCACCTGTTGGGCGCCCTGCCGGGGGTGCATCCACGGTACGAGGGAATGCCCGGTGGTGGGAGCACTCGGTGGGTGCACCGCTGACGACGGTCCTGATCGCCATGACCTCCGGCATCGGCGATGCGTCGGCCCCGACCGCGATCTTCGGCGCGGACGGCGCCATGACCCCATTCGTCCTGGCCATGGATCAGCGCACTCCCACGGGCACCCAGCGCGTGAACTGTCAGTCCTCTACAGGCGGCTGCATCATCGCCACGCGGGCCGCTTCGCATCGGTGGTATCGAGCGAGCATGCGTACCCGGTGCTGCCCCAGATGGCAGAGTCTCTCGTCGCATGACAGGTCTTCGCCAGCGCGCTCTCGGGCTGATCGCCCCGGGGGGAGGTGACTCCGGCGATCGCTGGGATCGTCTGCCGGTGCTCATCGCCGCCCTCGTGGTGATCGTGCCCGCGGCGTGTGTACCCATGATGGGAATCGTCATCGTGCTGCGTAACGACAACGGCGTGCTGTGGAATGCCCTGGCCATGGGCCTGTCGGGCATGGGTGTTCTGGGCCTCGTCACGATCGCCGCGGGCGCCATCGCTTCGGTGATGTCGATCGGCATCCCGATCCCAGCCGTGCTGGTGGCGGGTGGCACCACGCTGGCGCTGGCCGCGGGCATCCTGCTGGTGCCCGTGGTGATGGCCGGGGGATAGTGGAGTGACCGCCAGCGTTCACCGGGTTCCGGCGGCGGCGAACACGTCGCCGGGCGGTGCCCCTCGTCGCGCCCATATGTCCGATAAGGGCGCTCCCCTGGTCCTGGCCCGGCTCGGTTGTCGCAGGTCGGAATGGCGTAGGTGGTTCGGTCGGGATCCCCACGGGACCGGCGAACGTTGGCGGTCACTTCACTCGCTCACACCTGTGACGCATGGGCGTGCGCGCGGGGGTTGGCCGCACGCACGCCGGAGATCAGTCCCCGCCGGTCCGCACGGGTGCGGGTGGCAGGGTGTCCCACTTCTTCTTCCACACGGCCTCGGCACCGGTGTGCCCGGCGCGCACGGTCCACACGGTGCTGAACGTGGAGAGGCCCAGCACGGCGACTGCGAGGACCACGCCCACCCACGGGGCGGCGATGACACGGCCCAGCGACGAATCCGGGCGCACGCGCAGGCGGTCGGCCCAGATGCGGGCCGTGTACACGGCGATCACGAGGAACGTGAGGATGGCCAGCAGCTTGACGGTGCCCCCGAGGCTCGCGTGGTTCACGATCGCCGCGTCCTCGCCATTGGGCAGGCGGCGCTGCAACTTCTCGCCCGACTCCGCAGCAAGGAATGCCGCGCCGGCCGTGACGAATGAGAGCCCCAGCAGCACCAGGCTGAGCGGACGCGTGTAACGCCGCCACGCCACCGTGACGATGGCGAGGATGAGCGTGAGCGGGATGAGCACGATGGGTGCGTGCGCCAGCAGTGGGTGCGCTGGCAGCCCGAATGCGGATTCAAGATTCATGCCGTGCACCTTGCTGTACGCGTGCTCCCGGTGCAAGGGGGACGATCGTTCCCGTGGGCCGGGAGCACGGGTCGCCCGACGTTGGGCCCCGTGCGACAATGCCCCCTTCTGTTACCGCCCCCAGTGAGCCTCGCTGCCGTGCCGGTGGTCGCCGTGGTGCACACCGCGACCCCCACCAACACCGCCGAGCGCGCGAGGGGTGGTGCTTCGTGGCGGCGATCGACTCGCACACAGGCGATGCCTTCGCGGTATCACTCGGCACCCGCATGGCATCGGGGCCGGCGGCAACCGCCGTGCTCTCCATCCCACCGGGAGGGGCGGTGCTGGGGCACTTGCGTCTGGGCGGCGCGCCGGCGTACCACGACCACAACTGGAGGCGCTGCTCGAGTCAGGGGGGCATCCGGCCGGGTGGAACCGGAGCCAGGAATTCCTGCTGGCCGACCACGCCCTCATCGTGGGCGTGGTGAAGGCCGGAGGCGGATCAACGGATGGCGTGGCCGTGCTGTCCGGGCACCGCGGGCGGTTGGGAACGGTTCGGGCACCGCGTGTGGCGATCGCGTACCGGGAGCGGCAGCGCACCAGGACGTTCGTCTCCCCGTCGCAGATGACGGTGAGGGTGCGGCTCGGGCGCGGGCGCGCGGACCCGATCCACCGCGCGTCGGCCAACGCCGCCGCCCTTCGATCGGGCGGGCACGAGTGCGCTGGTGGAGGTGCTGGCGCAGGTGAACCGCACTCCGCGGGGCCCCGGCGGCAGGTGGTACGCGTACGCGATGCGCCTGCGCTCGACGACGCGTATCAGTCGACGCCGGGGTCGCGGACGCGTGACGGCGCCCTTGGGGAATGGGCCGCTCGTCCCCTGCGGACCACGCGCATTGTCGCTGGGTGGGCATGTGGCTAGAATCTGCAAGGCAATCGGCCGGGTATCGCCACTGGGGTTCCGAGTCCCCTGGTGGGTCGTTCGGCCGGCGATTGGGACGAATGGGTGGGCCACGCGGCTCGCCCCCGCTGTAGCGCGGCCCTCTCGCTTCCATCCGTTTGGAGGCACGTTGGCACGACACTCCGTGGTGGTCCGTCTCGCCGGTGAGTCCGGCGAGGGCGTTATCTCGTCTGGGGACATCCTTACGCAGGCCGCCGCGCGCGGCGGCTACTGGACCCAGACATTTCGCACGTTTCCTGCCGAGATCAAGGGCGGGCCGTGCATGTACCAGTTCCGCTTGAGCGATGAGCCCATCCACAGCCACGGCAAGGATGTGGATCTGTTGGTGTGCTTCAACCAGGAGGCCTGGGACCTGAACTGGGATTCCCTGGGCCCCGAGGGCGCCATCCTCTACGACGAGAGCGAGGTGACGATCCCCGACGAGTACCTCCCCCGTGCGCGCCCCGTGCGCATGGAGAAGCTCGCCAAGGAGATCGGCGGCTCGCTTCGCGCCAAGAACATGGTGGCGGTGGGCGCCGTGACCGGCGTGATCTCGTTCGACACGACGCCCATCGAAGAGCTGGTTCTGCGCCGCTACGCCCACAAGGAGGGCGTCGCGGACGCGAACATCGCCGCGCTCCACGCGGGTGCGGATGAGTCGGCCGACCTGAAGGGCACGCTGCCCCTGGCACCTCCCGTTGAGGTGTCCGAGGACCGCATGCTCATCTCGGGCAATCAGGCCATCGCCGTGGGTGCCATCGCTGCCGGCGTCAACTATTTCGCCGGCTACCCCATCACCCCGGCTTCGGACATTCTTGAGTGGCTGTCGGTGCGCCTGCCCCAGACGGGCGGCCTCACCATTCAGTGCGAGGACGAGATCGCATCGCTGGCCTCTGTGGTGGGTGCCTCGTACGCGGGTGCAAAGGCCATGACGGCCACGTCGGGCCCGGGCCTTTCGCTGATGAGCGAGCTCATCGGCTACGCCGGCACCGCGGAGATTCCATGCGTCATCGTGGACGCCCAGCGCGGCGGCCCCTCCACGGGTCTGCCCACCAAGACCGAGCAGAGCGACCTGAACCACGCGCTCTACGGCGGCCACGGTGAGGCACCGCGCATCGTCATCGCACCGGTATCGGTGGAGGACTGCTTCTGGGCCACCATCGACGCCTTCAACTACGCCGAGGAGTTCCAGGTACCGGTCATTCTGCTCACCGACCAGGGTCTGGCAACGCGCCTTGAGGTCATCGCCCGCCCGGACACCTCGACCATCGAGCTGACCACGCGTAAGACCTCCGCCGGCGTGGAGCGCGAGAACTACAAGCGCTACGAGTACACCGCCGACTCCATCTCTCCGATGGGAATCCCCGGTGAGCCCAATGGCATGTACGTGTCCACTGGCATTGAGCACAACGAGTACGGGCATCCCGCGTACACACCCGAGATCCACATTGGCATGCAGAACAAGCGCTGGGGCAAGCTGGAGCCGCTGAAGAACGGCATGGTTCGTCACGCCCAGCACGGTGACGAGCAGCCCACCGATGTGGCATTCGTCGGCTTTGGGTCCACGTTCGGACCGGTGCGCGAGGCGGTGGACCGCCTGAGGGATCAGGGGCTGTCGGTTGGCGCCTTCTACCCGCGGGTGATCGGGCCGTTCCCGGCCGACGCGGTAACCAACTTCACCTCCAAGGCGAAGAGGGTCATCGTTCCCGAGGTCAACTTCACCGGGCAGCTCGCTCGGCTCATCCGGTCCGAGACGGGAATCGAACTGGAGAGCGTCGCCAAGTGCGACGGCCTTCCGTTCACCGCCGAGGGCGTCTTCGATCTCGTCACCCAGGAGGTGGCATCGTGAGCACCATGGCCCCGACGCGCAAGCCCAGCGACTTCAAGTCTGAGCTCAAGCCCATCTGGTGCCCGGGCTGTGGTGACTTCGGAGTGCTGGCCTCCCTGTATCGCTCCATGGCCGACCTCGGCCTGGACCCGTCGCAGACCGTGATCGTGTCGGGCATCGGCTGCTCCAGCCGCCTGCCGCACTTCGCGTCCACCTACGGCATCCACACCCTGCACGGTCGCCCGCTTCCGGTTGCGATGGGCGTGAAGCTGGCCAACCCGGAGCTCACGGTCATCGCCGTGGGCGGCGACGGCGATGGCTTCGCGATCGGTGCGGGGCACTTCCCGCACGCCGCGCGCCGCAACGTCGACATCACCTATCTGGTGATGGACAACGAGATCTACGGCCTCACAAAGGGTCAGGCCTCGCCGACGTCGCTCTTCCAGCAGAAGGCGCCCTCCACGCCGTTCGGCAACCCGGAGGACCCTCTCAACCCGTTGGCCTTCGCCATTGCCTCGGGCGCCTCGTTCGTGGCCCGTGGTGCCTCGTTCAACACGAAGGCGCTCACCGAACTCATCACGCAGGCCATCGAGCACAAGGGCTTCTCGTACATCGACGCCCTGTCCCCCTGCACCACGTTCAACAACACGCAGGACTCGTGGAAGGACGCCGTCATCGACGTGGCGCCCGACCACGACGTGACCGACCGTGTGCAGGCATTCGACCTGGCCCTGCGTGGTGGCTTCGCCCTGGGAATTCTCTACCGCCAGGAGCGCACGTCGCAGACCGAGCGGTACCGCAACATCATCGAGAAGGCCAAGCCGAGCGACGTCAACATCATGCTCGACTCGTTCAACGCCCGTAAGGGCGCGGCCATCGGCAAGGGCTGAGCTCCGCCGACACCGACTGAGGTGCCCCCGGGCCCGCCATCTGGCGGGCCCGGGTCGTTTTCGGGCCGAGGTCAGGCCGACAGGCGGAAGGGCGGGGTAGTCATCCGTGACGAGCAGGAACGCGTCGCCCATCATGCGCGTGCGTCAGCGGAAGACTCCTTCCAGTACAAACCCGTTTCGGAATGGCCCGCGCTCGGCCTGTCGCGAGGATCCCGCACGGCACGGACGCAGGGAGGGGGTGATCCCTCGGGGCATCACCCCGACGAAGGACGCCGCATCGCGTTGAATCGCCGCGAGCAGACGGTCGTGGCTGCCATTGTGAAGCAGGTTCTCAGTCGAAGAGCTCCCGCGGCTACCGGCCGGTGGAGAGGATGGTGAACCACGCGATGGCGATGGCCATCAGCGTTCCGGTGCTCAGGAATGCCCGCACGATGTCGTGCGGGATGGCCAGGAACCACGTGACCAGCGGCAGGCCGCGGTTCAGGTCGCACCGGCGCGCGACGCACGCAATTGCACTGCCCACTGCGCTGCCCGTTGCGCGGGTGCTCCCGACGATTCCCAGCACTGATTGGCGATGCGTCCTGTGGAAGGCGTGTCAAGCGCCGGGGGATGTCCCCGGCGAATTGACGATGGGGTCCCGCGCGGGCTCACGCTGAGCCACAACGGCACCGGCGAGAGCCGGGTGCTGGTGCCGCGGCCCACGCCCTCGCGATTCCGGTGGCCTCAGCCTCCGGTGCAGCCGGTCAGGCCCAGCTGCCGTAGCCGGTCGGCGTTCTCCGCACCCGCCGTCACCTGCCGCTGTGTGGCATCGGAGTTGATCAGCTCGATCGCGCTCTTGCCACCATTCGCGGACGCGGCGTTGTCGTGTGCCGCCTGCGCGATGGCGACGTAGTTGGCGAACACCTTCGCCCACTCGGCCTGCATGTCTGCCGGGGGCGCGAGCCCCTGTACGGACTGAACGTGGTCGTTCCACACGGCGGCGGCCTTCGCGTACCAGACCTTCGCCGCCCCGTCGTCGCTGGTCGGCGGGCGGTCAAGGGCGCCCACCTTGGCGTAGAGCGTCCGGCAGGCGGCGTCGGCCTTCTCGCGGAACGCCGTTGCCGAGAGCACGGGCCCCGTGGCCACCGATGGCGACGCCGCCGCGGTGGTGGGCGCGGTTGTGGTGGCGTCCCCGCCACCACAACCGGTGACGCCGACGCCTGCCACCAGAGCCAGCGCGGCCAGCGCCGTGGCGGTCCTGCCCCTCACGAGTCGGGCGTCTCGCCGTCGCGCACACGCCTGTCGGACTCCAGTGCCATGCGCTTCATGTCCTCGGTGCGCTCTGTCACCCGCTCCGCCAATTCAGGATCGCCCAGGGCGAGGATGCGTCCGGCCAGCAGCGCGGCATTCGTGGCGTTGTCCACCGCAACAGTGGCCACGGGTACGCCGCGGGGCATCTGCACGATCGACAGCAGGCTGTCCATGCCGGACAGGGCGCTGGTGCGTACGGGCACGCCGATCACGGGAAGGATGGTCACGGATGCCAGCATGCCCGGCAGGTGCGCGGCACCACCGGCCCCGGCGATGATCACCTTGATGCCACGACCCGCGGCCTCCTTGCCGTAGGCCAGCATCTCGTCGGGCGTGCGGTGTGCCGATGTCACGCGCACCTCGAACGGCACGCCCAACTCCTCGAGTACCTCAATGGCCGGCGTCATCACGGGAAGGTCCGAGTCGGAGCCCATCACCACTCCCACGATCGGGTCGCTCACAGGCGCACCAGAGATGCCGCCCGCAGCGCGGTGACAAGGGCGTCCTCGGGGCTTGCTCCAAGCGCGGTCACGTGGCCCATCTTACGACGCACCCGTACGTCGGCCTTGCCGTAGAGATGCACATGGGCACCCGGCACGGCCACGGCCTCCGAGATGTCCGGGGCGCTGGGGCCATCGCGCTCGCCCAACAGGTTCACCAGCGCGGCCCCGGGCGCGATGAGCGCCGTAGATCCCAGGGGCAACCCCAGCACCCCACGCAGATGGTTCTCGAACTGCGACGTCACGCAGGCCTCGATGGTGTGGTGTCCCGAGTTGTGCGGTCGTGGCGCCAACTCATTCACGAGGATCCGCCGGTCGGCGGTCTGGAACATCTCCACGCCGGTCACGCCCGCGCCGCCCGCGGCCTCGGCTGCGGCACGGGCGACACGCTTGGCCTCGTCATGCACACCGGGGTCAACGGGAGCGGGGCACAGCAACTCGCGCAGCACGTGGTCGCGCTGCCGGGTCTCCACCACGGGGTACACGGCGTCACCTCCGCCGTGGCGGCGGGCGACCATCACGGCCAGTTCACGCTCGAACTGCACGAAGGCCTCGACCAGCACGCCGCCACGGCGCCCGGCCAGGCGGGGGAACGCCTCCCGGGCCTCGTCCAGGTCGCGGCACGTGGCGTTGCCGTAGCCGTCGTATCCCAGGCCGCGCGACTTGAGCATGAGGGGCCAGCCGAGATCCCGCCCGGCGGCCTCCAGATCGCCCGGGCCGTCGGGTACCACGAATGCCGCCACCGGCAGCCCGGCATCGAGCAGGCACTGCTTCTGGAGTGCCTTGTCCTGCACCACCCGCACGCGATCGGGGTCGGGGCGCACCGGCGTGCCCTCCGCCACCACCCGCGCCAGGTGCCCGGCATCCACGAACTCGTTCTCGAGGGTCAGCACGCTCACCTGACGTCCGATGCGCGCCACGGCGTCGGCATCGTGCCAGTCGCCCTGCACCAGCCCCGCGGAGGGTCCCACAGCGGGCTCCCCCGGCATCCCCAGAACGGCGACCCGTATTCCCAGTGGCCACGCGGCCAGCGCCGTCATGCGTGCCAGCTGCCCAGCTCCAGCGATGCCGACGTCGTAGACGGGGGAGGAATCGTTCACCTCCCTGACGCTACCAGCGGGTGGGGGCGATGCCACGACGTCTGCAGTCGGGACCGCGGGCCCTTGCTATCCTGCCGCCACGCGGGGCGTTTAGCTCAGTTGGGAGAGCACCAGCTCGACAAGCTGGGGGTCACTGGTTCGAGCCCAGTAACGCCCATAGGAAAGCCCTGCTGACGCGGGGCTTTTTTTTGCCGTGGCACGACGCGAAACGTACGCCTGTGCGTCTGGAGACGTCTGAATACGGTGGGGGGACGACGAGGACGGTGGGGGAGATCGTGGGCCACGCCGAAAAGCCCGTGAGATAGGGAGTTTCGGTCGGGATCGTACAACTGTTCTACTATGTAGTTGTCTAGTTCCCGATCTGCGACCACCGGAAAAAGTGAGGCTCTCGCGGGCATGCCGCATCCG